>JDSH01000029.1_pt1 | contig 64431 bp, 90 predicted proteins | sample 199451 | NCBI WGS metagenome assembly JDSH01 (sample SAMN02584198, study PRJNA231836) | bioreactor metagenome | isolation source: continuous culture bioreactor electron acceptor NO2- transfer2 day 38 after... | place: Germany: Bremen | reverse complement strand
GCGTACACCTTCGTTGATCACATCGTCCAGCGCCATGTCGCACTCGAACTTCACATCCATACCGATGTTCACGAACACGGTGACGATACCGGTGTCCTGACAGATCGGGCGATGGCCCTGGGCACACATACGGGAGTTAATCAGAATCTGGGCCATGGCATCCTTGGCCGCCTGAGACTCTTCCTTCTGGTAGGCCTCGTACACGGCCTGAATGAAATCCTTCGGGTGATAATAGGAAATGAACTGCAGCGCATCGGCTACGCTTTCGATCAGGTCGTCCTGGCGGATCACGGTGGTCATAGTGGCCTCATCAGCTTTCTGATTATCGGAAGTATGCGGAGCCACCAAAGCAGCCCCCCCCTGCTTATATAAGGAAGCGAGAGTTTACCAGAAATTCGACACAGCGGTTGATGCGACAGAAGGCGCAAATGCTATGTACGCCAGCGAAAATAGCTATGATGGTAAAACCAATTCGCAACAATTTGTTAAAACAGGCATTACCCGGCCACTGGAACTCGACAAACCGCGGACCGGCCACTATTTTTGATTGAGGGCCACTCCAAGGGTGCGAGGAGGGTTTCCAGACGCAGAATCACACTTTTGGCTGATCAACACTTGCTACTCTGTCGCTATAGTCGAAGCTACAGAAATTGGCTTTTAAGTGCTGGCTACAATTTCAGACAACCAACAAATCAGAAAAGGCTGTGCGCGGAATCCTGGGGGGGCCGACCGGTTCCGTCAACGCCGGATATAACGACACAACAACAGGAAAAGGTTCCACCCATGTTCAAGAAAACTCTAATAAGTCTTGCCGTGGCTTCTTCCCTTGGGTTGACGGGCTGTTTCAGTGGCTCTAACAGTGGGGGGGGTAATGATAATCCCAAGCCGCAGTATTCTGCTGATTCACTGGGAAAAACCTACCCCCCCATCTTTAACCCTGCGAAGGGCCAGTTGCCTCTGCCCAACGATTTGATTTTTGACTCCACGCAGAAAGACGGAACCTTTGGTGTTGATGACACTACTCCGCCGGTTACCACAGCGCTCAATGAGCTGTCCGGTGCTTCTACCATTGCCCCCCCTGCTGTAATTCAGACCAGCGGGCAGCTTGATGCGTCAACCGTTATTGCCGGAAAAACAGTTCACCTCATTGAATTGGCTTACGCCAGCGGCGACCCGGTACGGGCGCTGTCTGCTGGCGAACCACCAACTCTCGAACTAGCTATCAGCGGCCCCCCCCAGAACATGCCAAAGATTCGAGCAGACGTTGAGTCTCTTGACGGCAACTCCGCTATCCGAATCCTGCCACTGGAACCCCCCCTCAATCCACAGAAGCGCTATGTGGTCCTTATCACGACAGGGGGGGTCAAGGATATCAATGGCGATTCGATTATTCAGGATCCACTGTATTCAAACATCACCGGCCAGGGAACGGATGATGACCCAGGGAAAGGCCTTGTGAACGGAGCTCTTCTACCGTCAGAACTCTTGTTAACAACCTTTGGGAGCCGATCGCCACTAACTACATCAAGGCACTGGGTGGCTCGCTAAGTGAAAGCGAGATAGCACTGACTTACAGCTTCACAACGTCGAACGACGCAAAAGTGCTGCAATACATCGCCGAGCCAGCGGCGTGGTTCGCTGACCAGATTACCGCTTTCGTTCGCACCAGCGCTGTGACGGCAGCTCGTGATGGTGGAGCCTCCGCATACGCCGATCTTTCTGCAGCAGCAGATGCCGCCGTTGCCCAGTTCCCGCAATCGCTTCCCGAGAATCCGGCCTCGCCCCCCCTGAATGCCGTATTCGCGCCCACCGGCCCCCCCTGTCCGATCGCAGGCGCAGGGGGGGATCTGGGCTCAGGAGCTATCGACTGCCTGGCAACGTCCTTGGCGTCTCAGTTCCGTGATCAGCTACCAACGCCTCTGCCGGGAGTGAACCGTAACGTATTTGACGGAGCCGGCTTCACTGACGCAATCACCATTGATAACGGAACCATTCAGCGTTGGCCTTGTTTCTGCAGTTGCTGGCAGCATCCCGGGTGCCGATAGTGTCCTAGCTGTTCAGGGAAGCATCTCGCTACCGTACTATCTGGGCAATACCCCCCCTGCCGGTATCGCTGGTCCTGACGCAGTGAACTGGGTTGCAGACCAGCCTCTTGCCGAATCGCTCAATACTACGTTCTCTGCGCTGGGCTTGAGCCTTCCACAGGCAGACGCGTCGGTGTCTACAGCGGTCAACTACGTCTTCCCCCCCTTCCCGGAAGAGCAGAGCACTCAAGAAGTACCCATGCTCGTACTCTACCCGAATAGTGGCGATGAACGCGGCGTGGTCATGTACCAGCACGGTATTACCACAGACCGCAGCGCGGCACTGACTTTCGGTACAGCGCTGGCAGCGCAAGGATATGTCGTGGTTGCGATTGATCAGCCACTACATGGCATCGCACCTTTCGCAGCGGCTGAACAGGAGCCATTAGCCATCGCGCTTCTCGTAGGCGGCGGTGTGACCCAGGAACAAGCTGAGCAGCTCGCACCACTCGTCGTCAATGGAGCCGAGGCCCAGTTAGCTGCCGCTCTTGGCGGTGGAGCGGCAACGCCCGAGTCGACCCTGACTGCACGATCATTAATCAACACCGTTTCAAATGCAGGCAGTACCATCCCCCCGGCCTCGCACCAGATACATTTGAACGCCATTACGGCCTGTACGCCACCCCCCCCGCAGGAACACCAGCGCCAATGGTTTTCGATCCAGCCAACGCCGCCGGTACCGATGGCTCCGGCAGCTTCTTCATCAACCTCCAGAATTTCCTGGCTGGCAGGGACAATATCCGTCAAAGCGTTGTTGACCAGCTGAACCTTCGCGCCACCCTGGCCGGCAGTCCGGCGGCAGGTCGTGCAGGCATGACGCTTCAGAAACCTTCAGCGGCAGGAGGAGATGACGGCACGCTGACCATCGACATCAACGATCCGGTCTACTTTGTTGGCCACTCGCTCGGCACCATCACCGGTATGCCGTTCCTGGCAGCCGCCAACGAGGATCAGATCGCTGATACCATTTTCACGGCATCTGATGGCAGCACCTCACTGCCGTCTGCGTTCAACAACATCCAGTCTGCCAGCCTGCTGACCCCCCCAGGTGGCGGCGTAGTTCGCTTGCTTGAGAACTCACCTTCTTTCGCACCGCGCATCCTGTTCGGGCTGCAGCAGGCGGCAGGGCTTGAGCAAGGCGACGCAAACCTGGAAACGTTCTTCAACGTGTTCCAAGCTGCAATCGACTCAACGGATCCAGTGAATTTTACCGCCTCCCTTGCAGCGGGTGGGACGCCAATTCTGCTGTCAGAAGTTGCAGGAGATATCGTTATCCCAAATGCAGCTGACCAGGAACAGTGGGGGGGTATTGATGCACTGTCTGGCACCTTCGGGCCGGAAGTAACAGGTCTGCCGGTACCAGTCACGGTGAACAGCTTCAGTGCACCACTGGCTGGCACAAAACCACTGACGATTGGACTCGGCGATGATCTGTTGACGACTTATCAGGCAGGTGATCACGGAACCCCCCCGGTATCGGCAAATAATGATGCCGTATTTGGCGGCATGGTCTGCGAGACCCTGGTGACCTTCGGTGTTACTTTGGCGGAACTGCCCGCATTCTGCACCGCGCCCTGATAAACTCAGGCAGGCAGAATGACAAAGGGCTCCCTCAACGGGAGCCCTTTTTTTTGTCTGTGCCTCTAGCTGAAAACGGAACCAATCTGCTTCTGCAGATTTCCATCTCCTCGATCCCTTTCAACAACCATCCCCCCCCTGGCCTTCAACTGCGGATGCTCTGCCGCCTCCTCAATCGTCAATACCGGCTCTACACAGGCATCCACATCGGCAAACACCTGCCGCCACTCAGCCAGTGAACGCTCCGCGATCTTCTGCTTGATAGCGGCTTTCAATTCCTGCTGATGTTCGGGCTTCTGGCTCAGGGCATAGCTTTTCAGTTCGCCCAACCCAAGGGTGTCACACAGGCGCGAAGAGAACTGCGGCTCCAGGCTCCCGACAGACAACCAGCGGCCATCTCTGGTCTGGTAATAGTCGTAGAAGGTGCCACCATTGAGCATGCCGCTTTCGGGCTTCTGAGGCTGTCCGCCTGCCAGGGCAGCAGCACCCGCCATGGCATTCAGGGCGAAGGCGGCATCGGTCATGCTGATGTCGATAAAGGCGCCCTCACCGGTTTCCTGGCGTTTGATGACGGCAGCGAGGATGCCCATCACGGCGTGATGGGAGCCTCCGGCCACGTCGCAATCTGAATGCCCATGGGTGGTGGGCCGCTGTCGGCACGACCGCAGTGGCTGGCAACACCGGAAATAGCAAGATAGTTGATATCGTGGCCTGCCCTGTCCTTGTAAGGACCGGTCTGGCCATAGCCCGTAATGGCACAGTAAATCAGCTTGGGATTGATGGCTTTGAGTACCTCATAGCCTATCCCGAGGCGGTCCATGACGCCCGGGCGAAACTGCTCCACCACGATGTCGTAGTCCTGAACCAGCTGCTTGACCCTCTCAACACTCTCGGGCTGCTTCAGGTTCAGTTGCAAGGTTTGCTTGCCGCGACCGAGGTAGGAAAAAGTCGTGCTGAATTTACCATCAAAAGGTGGCATTACCTTGGCCAGATCCACGCGATCCGGAGCTTCAATTCTGAGCACTTCCGCGCCCATATCGGCGAGCATCATGGTGGCGTAGGGTCCGGGCAGCAAGGTGCTGAAATCCAGAACTTTCAGGTTAGCGAGCGGGGGGGCTACCATAAAGCGTCTCCTTGTTTTTGGTCGGCGGCAATAACTTTGGCCCATGCTGCCGGGTTTTGCAGGCCGGGCCAACTGCCGGTTCCTTCATTCCTATTGACCGTTTCTTCCATCTGCCTGCAAATCAGAGGCTTGCATTGTCGTGCCGGGTACTTATGATGAAGTTCGTTCTCTCTTCTGGCTGCCTCTATGTCAACACTCACGGTCTCCCGACATTTTGTTGAAGCTTCCCTGTCAGGCGCCGAACGCCTGGGCCTGGACAGCCGTGCTTTGCTCCAGGAGGCCGGGATCTCGCCAGATCTACTTCGCATTGAAATGGCAAGGGTGAGCAGTGATCAGTTCAGCAAGCTGATGCAGGTAATCTGGCAGCGCACCGGCGATGAGTTTATGGGCATGGGACCACGCCGTGCCCGCTCCGGAACGTTCGCCACCATGTGTGCGTTGGTGGTCGGTTGCCAGACGCTGGAAGAGGTATATCAACAGGCCTTCCGGTTCTCTCGGCTGTTCGAACCGATGGTGTCCATGGAGCTTGAAATCTTCGGTGACCGTGCGCGCCTGGTCACGCGAATTGAAGGCAGCATCCACGACCCGGACTATTTTCTGCGCGAGAGCATTCTGGTGATCTGGCACCGGCTCGGCAGCTGGCTTATTGGCCAGCCCGTGGAACTGGAGAAAGCTGAGTTCGATTACCCGAGGCCAGACCACGGGGGGGACGAATACCGGCACATTTTTCATTGTCCGCTGGCGTTCGAGTCCGACAGTACGGCATTGACCTTCAGCAAACGTTTCCTCTCCGCCCCCCCGGTGATTCGGGACAAGCCGGAAATGCGACAATTCCTGAAAACCTCCCCCCCGGCAGATCTGCTGTCACGACCGGATGAGAGCAACACCTGGACCGGTCGCATTCGGGGGGGCCTGATTGGCCGTGATTTCTCCAAACCCATGCCGGATTTCGACTGGATAGCGCAAGAGCTGCACACCAGCCCGCAGACCCTCAGGCGCCGCCTGAAGCAGGAGAACACGTCGTTTCAGGAGATCAAGGATCTATTGCGGCGGGATATGGCCATCTACTATCTGGCCCATCCGGAGATGCCCATCAACGATATTGCCGAACGGGTAGGCTTTACCGAACCATCCACCTTCCATCGGGCCTTCAAGAAGTGGACGGGGGGGGTCACCCCCCCGGGCGCCTGGCGGGAAGGCGAACGGGGGGGCGATCTGGTCTGAACACCCGGCCTTACGAACTTCCCTGCTGCAGGTTCCGGATCAAGCGCCCCCCCAGAGTTCGGGCAATGTCCCCCCCGGCCTGATCGCGATTCTCCGCCAACTGGAAAAGCCGGGAGCCGTCCCGCGGATCATAAACCCAGCAGGCTCCGACCACCGGTTCACAATCCCAACGCAACTGAGGATTCACACCGAATACCGACAGAGACAGGGTTCTGCGAACGGTGGTGCCATCGGGATTGCGCTCGATGTCCTGAATACTGATATTGCCATCATCCAGAGCCACCTGGTACTGGCGATCTGCTGGCCTGTCCAGGCGCACCACCGTTTTGTCACGCCGCCAGCCAGCGGTCTCAAGCAGAGTATTCAGATGGATGACCAGAGCCTCCCTGTCCGAGCTGGCCAGATACAGCTGGCGCAGCGTCTTCACATCCTGTTCATTCGCTGGCTCAATCACGGCCACAGGCTCGTTGGCATTGGCCTGCCCTTCGGCCAGAGCGCGAACACTGGCACGGCTGGCCTTCTCAATGTCGGTAATCAGCTTCAGGCTTTGCTGATAATGCGTGCCCTCTGCCCCCCCGGCCCAGGTAATGTATTGCTCCAGTGCTGAACGTGCCTCATTCAGATGATTGGCCTGCAACATGGCCCGGCCGCGATAGTAGTAATACTCGGCGGGCTTCTCTCCCTCCATGGCCTGAAGGCGGTTCAGGTACTCCCCCCCTGCCTCACTCCAGTTCTCTGCTGCAACGGCTTCTTCAGTCGCCAGCATCAAGCGGCGAATTTCGTGTTCCGGAGCCAATGCCTGGGCGAATCCCGCCTGCAGGGCAAGAACAGAAGACAACACCAGGCCCGCAAATGCCTTGTGACCAGGCAAACGCCTTTTTTTTCATGGATGACAACATACCGCTACTCCTGTTGGTCCTCTGCACGGGCTTCCCCCCCGGCGTCCGTAGGCTCCCTGTCGATGGCGGGCGTATCTCCCGGCTCATCGGCGTCTTCAGAATCGACCTCGGCCTGATCCACTATCGACTTGGGCAACTCTTTTTTAACCCTGACCCCCCCCAGCTCCACAAACCGATTGGCCTGGGAAATCAGATTACCACGGCCCCCCCGTGTCAGGGTATTCATGGCATTATCGTAGGTGCCTGGGCCGTGTGTAACTGGCTTCCCAGCTTTTCCATAGCCTCGACAAACACCCGCAGCTTGTCGTAGACCGCGCCGGCGCGATCGGCAATGCGGCGGGCATTCTGGCTCTGGCGTTCATAACGCCAGATATTCTCAATGGTTCTCAGTGTCGCCAGCAGGGTGGTAGGCGTCACCACAATAATCTTCCGCTCAAATGCTTCTGCGAAGAGATTCTCGTCCTGCTGGAATGCTGCCACAAATGCCGGCTCAATGGGCATGAACAGCAGCACGAAATCGGGAGAATGCAGCCCGTTAAGCTGACTGTAATCTTTCTCGCTCAATGCACGGATGTGATTGCGAACCGCCTCAACATGCTGCTTCAGCGCCGCAGCGCGTTCTTCCTCCTGATCTGCGGTCACCCACTGCTGATAGGCCACCAACGATACCTTGGAATCAATCACCAGATTTCGCTGGTCCGGCAAATGCACGATGACATCGGGCCTCAACAACTGGTTATCTTCGTCCCGGTAACTACCCTGGTTTCGTACTCGACCCCCCTTTGCGCAGGCCCGACCGTTCCAGCACCCGCTCCAGGATCAACTCACCCCCCAGTTGCCCTGAATTTTCTTGTCGCCTTTGAGAGCGCGGGTCAGATTGGCGGCTTCTTCGGTAATTTGCCGGTTCAGCTCCTGCAACGATTTTATTTCGCTGCGAAGCGCCTGGCGATCCCGGGTTTCCGTGGTGTAGACATCCTCAACCCGTTTGCGAAAATCCTGCAACTGGTCACGGAAGGGGGGGTTGAGCAAGGAGTCCAGGCTGGTTTTGGATTGCTGGCTGAAGCGCTCACTTTTCTGGTCGAAAATCCGGTTCGCCAGGTTCTCGAATTCCTGCTTCAGTGCGTCGCGATTCCTCTCCAGCAACTCCAGTTTTTCCGAGGCATTGCAGCGCTCTTTATCCAGTGTCACCTGCTGCTCGCGTAACTCGACCTTCAACTGGCCTAACTGTTCGGAGAGTGTTTCAGCTCGCTGCTGGTATTGACCGTTTTCATTTACCAGTTGCGCAACCCGGTCCTGTTTTGCCGCCAGCTCCGAGTCCAGAGCCGCCAATCGGTTTTCCAGGTTGGCGGACTGCTGTCGCCAGTGCTCGATGCCCTGCTCCAGCTGCCCAGAGCGGGCTTTCTGCTCCTCGAGTGCGGTCTGCAGATGTTCAACTTCCTGTTCATGCAACGCCTGCACCTGCTCGCTATCTCTCAGTTGCCTGTCCCGGGTGTCCAGTTCCTCGCGCAAGGCTGACTCGGTGGCTCTATCCTGCTTCGACGCCACAGCAGCCAGATCATCCCCCCCGCCAGAAACAAGGCGGCACTCGCCAGCAGCGCAAGGAACCAACCTGCCAGCCATTCCGGACGTCAGCCATGGTGAGGGTAAGCGCATCTAGCACCAGCAAGTTCTCCTTGGTCTTCGTTGGTCAGATCAGGCATGGCCCCCCCGGGATCAAAGCCTGACAGTCTACCGCAATGCTCACCCTTTTTTTTCTTGTTGGCGGAACGAGGCCACCAGGCCGGCCTCGACTGTTTGGCATTTATCAACATTGCGTCAATCCACCTATGGACGCAGAGCGTAAATTCCTCTACAACGGTTAAAAAGCACCCAACCGGAGTGCTCAAGCCGTAAATGGAACGCTGACTGGCAGGCCGGAGCATGTTCAAGGAATTGTGGAGAAAATTCGGGTCCGACTTCCTGCAGGCTACCTGTGTGGAAGACGAGCAGGCATTGTCTTCGGAGAACCAGGGCCCGGGGGGGGCAAGCATTTGCGCGTCTTGCCGCACATCACCCACACTGGCGAGTTCCACCTTGAGCGGCTTACCCAGTTATTGAAAAGCCGGTATGGCAAGAGCTTTGCGGTGCCCACCGACACCACCTCCAGCGATCGCGCGCTAAAAGATGTCATTTCCTTCGCCGCCCGCATTCAGGACCAGGACATCCAGCGGGAGCTGCTGCTGTTCTACCTGAATTGTTCCCCCCCGGTCATCCAGGAGTACCTGAGATCCGAGACGCCGCTGGGCCAGGGGGGGCCTTTCTGGGCCAGTAAATATGCGCCTTAACCATCTGTAAAGTCACCACACAGGTCCGTTGTAGTATACTCTCCCGCCTGATTGACAACACATCCAATGGCTGAGGCATCCATTGCCAATAATTCTCACGGCCGGTTCAGGGGGGGATATTCATGGGGGGGTCCAGTGTTTCGCAAACCCGCTCATTGTTCGCAGTTGCCTTAACAGGGCTGGCAGTCGCACTTTCTGGTTGCGCTTCCGATCGTTATTTCATGGTACCGAAAGAGAATATTGAAGAGGTGCGAGCCTCGGTCCAAAGCCAGCGTGCGACCCTTGTTACCATGGAGCAGAATGCCGGTGTAAGGCACGAAAAGCTCCTGCAGCAGAATCAGGATTCTACCCAGACCATTCTTCAGGCCATTGCCACTCAGGTTGAAAAGCCATCGTGCCCACCACCAAAGGCAGCACCTACCTGCCCCCCCGCTTCCCGCGAAGATAAAGGCCGGGCGGATCGCCTCAAAGGCAAAGTCGTTGTCGGTGAGGTCGAAAAGTTTTTCCTGGCTGGCCCCCCCGACCATGTCTATACCGCCCGAATCGACAGTGGCGCGGAAACCTCTTCCATACACGCCCGTAACGTCCAGCGTTTTGAACGGGATGGCAGCAACTGGGTACGCTTTGAAGTGCCCGTTCCCGGTACTGAGGATGCCGAGTGGGTAGCCATGGAGAAAGAAATCTCCAGGCGCGTGAAGATTATCCAGTCCAGTGCCGATGAGTCAGAGCGACGGGTCGTGGTGGAGCTTCAGTTTGCCATCGGCGACCACCAGCAGGTAGCTGAGTTTACGTTGGCCGACCGGACAAATCTGACTTACGAAGTCCTGATTGGCCGCAACGTATTGCGAGACGTCATGTTGATCGATGTCGGCAAGGAATTCGCAACAGAGCTGCCCGAATCCTACCTTGAACAAGCGGCAAACGGAGAGGAAGAATGACGGTACGCTCCCGGGTCCCGTTTTACGTGTTTGTCTTCCTGTTGATTGCGGCAGGGATAGCGATCGCCACCTGGCGCCATCTGGAACTGGGTATTCCGTGGATGACCGGTGAACAACGTCCGGTCTGGATGATTGAGGCGCGAGTCGATTTTGAGGGCCAGAACAGCCCGGCTGAAGTGAGCCTGCACATCCCGGAGCAACCGCCCGGCTTCCGTATCCTGACGGAGCAGGCCGCCTCGCCCGGCTACGGCTTCTCAATTCTGGATAGCAACAGCGGGCGCAGGGCACAGTGGACAAAACGAGACGTCGCCGGTCCTCAGACTCTCTATTTCAAGGCACAGTTTGTACCGGATGAAGACGCAATTCATACTCCACCAGTGCGTAAACCCCCCCGGGCGTTGACGGTTTTCTGGGAGGAGCCCCCCCAGGCCACCGCCGTAAGAGAGCTCCTGACCCAGGCTTCGGAGCGATCCAGTTCACCGGAGAGCATGACCCGCGAACTGATCCGCCTGATGCAGCCAGACAACCGCACCCAGAACACAACATTACTGGTATCCGACGACAACTATCTGCAACTTCTGGTAAAGATGCTGAACCACGCTGGCATCGCTGCGCGCACCGCAGATGCCCTGAAGCTTGAGGATGCCCGCCGTCGCCAACAACTGGTGCCATTTCTACAGATATACAACGGCAAGCGCTGGCTTACCTTCGACCCGCGCACCGCAGAACAAGGTGTACCGGAAAACCTGTTGCTCTGGAGACAGGGGGGGGCTGATTCCCTCCTCGACGTGGTGGGTGGCGATGACTCCCAGGTAAGTTTTTCCATGCTGCGGCAGACCGTACCGGCGCTGCAACTGGCAACGCTGGAGTCCAACGCCAATGGGCTGAGTGTGCTCGGTTTCTACCAGCTACCCATCGAAGAACAGAGCATGTTCCGAATGCTGCTGTTGCTCCCCCCCATCGGCGCCCTCATTGTCGCTTCATGCGGATTGTCATTGGCATCCGGACATCGGGCACCTTCATGCCGGTCCTGATTGCCGTGGCCTTTGTACAGACCACCCTGGTGCCGGGTCTGATCGCATTTCTGTCCGTCGTAGCCATTGGCCTGCTGTTGCGCGGCTATCTTTCCAGCCTGAACCTGTTGCTGGTATCACGTATATCGGCATTGATCATTCTGGTGATCTTCATCACCGCAGGGCTCAGCATCATTGGCTACCAGATGGGCTTTAACACTGGCATGACCGTCACCTTCTTCCCCCCCATGGTGATCATCGCCTGGACCATCGAACGCATGTCCATTCTCTGGGAAGAGGAAGCGCCCGCGAAGTGCTGGTGCAGGGTTCAGGCAGCCTGTTTGTGGCCATCTGTGCCTACCTGGCCATGAGCACTCCGCTGGCGGGCCACCTCACCTTCAACTTCCCGGAGTTACATCTGGTTATTCTCGGGCTGATCCTGCTGATGGGTCAGTACACCGGCTACAAGCTCAGCGAGCTCAAGCGGTTTACCCTGATGAAGGCCTACGACTGATATGGACTGGATCTCTCCACGCAGGCTGAAAAATCTCGGGATGCTGAACATGAACCGGCGCAATGTAGATTACATTGCCCGGTACAATGATCGCACCTCCTACCCGCTGGTGGACAACAAGCTGAAAACCAAGCTGGCGGTGAGCGAATACGGTGTAAAAACCCCCCCCAAGCTGCTGCAGGTGGTTCGCCAACAACACGAAATCTCTCATTTCGCGAAATGGCAGAGGATCTGGCCGGTTTCGCCATCAAACCAGCAAAAGGCTCTGGCGGCAAGGGCATTACCGTGATTACCGGGCGAGATGGCGACGACTTTATCAAGGCCTCCAGCGCCCGCATTTCCGTCGCCATGCTGGAGCGTCACCTTACCAATATTCTGGCTGGCCTGTATTCCCTGGCCGGTACCCCCCCGGATGTTGCCATTGTTGAAAACCTGGTTCAGTCCTCCCCCCCGGCACTCGCCAAGTACTCCTTCCAGGGTGTTCCCGACATCCGGATCGTGGTGTTTCAGGGATATCCCGTCATGGCTATGCTCCGTCTGGCAACCACCGCGTCCGACGGTAAAGCCAACCTGCACCAGGGGGGGGCTGTTGGCGTCGGGCTGGATATCGGCTCTGGCCAGAGTCTGAACGCAGTTCAGTTCAATCGGCCGATTACCCTGCACCCGGACACCGGGCTGGCTCTGGAGAATATCCGGATTGAAGACTGGGAAAACATGCTGGAAATGGCAGCCCGATGCTATGAGGCCACCGGCCTGGGATATATGGGGGGGGTAGACCTGGTGGTGGACGCCAACGAAGGTCCTCTTCTGCTCGAACTGACGCCCGGCCCGGACTGGCCATTCAGATGGCCAACGGCTGCGGCCTGCTGCCCAGACTCAACGCGATCGAGAGCCTCAAGCGCCCGCACTTCAGCCCCCCCAGAGAGCGAGCGCTGTTTGCCATGGAAAGCTTTTCCCGGCGCTGACGATCAGTATTTGGGCATAAAAAAACCGGAGCTGGTGTGGCTCCGGTTTTTATTCAGACCCGCTGATCAGGAGGTCAGCTCACCCCCCTTTGCAGAAGCAACTTCCTCTCATGGGTCAGGCCTTTCAACAAGCCCCCCCAGGTCATCAGCAGAAGTATTACAGTAAAGGGCAACCCGGCACTGATGGCAACCGCCTGGATCGCACCCAGAGCGTCTTCGCCACCGCCGAAGATCAACGCCGCCGCAATGGCACCTTCCATGACTACCCAGAATACACGCTGAGCCGTCGGGGGGGCATCGGTTTTGCCGCCAGCGGTGATGCTGTCGATCACCAGCGAGCCGGAATCCGACGAGGTTACGAAGAACACCAGCACCAGGATAATACCGACGAACGAGACAATGCCGGTCCAGGGCAGCTGCTCAAACATTTGGAAGGTCGCCAGAGAAACCTCGGTCAGCCCTTTGTCTGCGAGCACACCAACGCCTTGCTGGATCTGTTCCAGTGCCGTGCCACCGAAACCACTCATCCATACGGTGGTGATCAAGGTCGGGATAATCAGAACCGCAGTGACAAACTCACGTACTGTCCGGCCTTTTGAAACCCGCGCGATAAACATACCTACGAACGGTGACCAGGAAATCCACCAGGCCCAGTAGAATACAGTCCAGCCCTGGAACCACGCCTCGTCTTCACGACCAAACGGATTACTCAGCGGCACAATGTTGGCCACGTAGGTGGAAGAGGTTACCCAGATGGTCTCCAGAATGGTCATGGTCGGACCGGCGAAGATCACGAAGAACAACACGATGCCCGCAGTCGCCATGTTGATGTTACTGAGCACCTTCACGCCGCCGTCCAGGCCACGCAGCACGGAAATGAGCGCCAAGGCCGTAACGCCAACAATGATAGCCATCTGCACATTGGTGCCAGAACCTACCTGAAACAGGTAATCCAGGCCGGAGGCAGCCTGCTGGGCACCAAAGCCAAGTGACGTGGCCAGACCAAAGATAGTGGCCACAACCGCAAGGACATCAATGATGTGCCCCCCCGGCCAGCCCCCCCACACCTTGTCTTTCAGCAGTGGGAAAAACGCGGAACGGATGGTCAGTGGCATGTTCTTGTTAAACGCAAAGAACGCCAGAGACAGGGCCACAATGGCGTAGATTGCCCAGGGGGGGTGCAGCCCCCCCCAGTGATAAAGGGTTGCTCCCATCGCCAGATCACGCGCTTCGGGTGAGTTGGCAGCCACATTGAACGGGGGGTTTCGTACCAGCCTGTGTAGTAGGCTACGGGCTCGGCCACGGCCCAGAACATCAGGCCGATCCCCCCCATCCCGGCTGCGAACAGCATGGCAAACCAGGACATGGTTGAGAATTCGGGCGTTGCATCCTGTCCGCCCAGCCGGATCTTGCCTACCGGCATGAAGATCAGCGCAAGGCTGACAACCACGAAAATGTTGGCGCTGAGCAGGAAGAACCAGTCAAAACTGGCAATAATGTCCCACTTGGCCCCCCCATCAAGAGTCTCCTTCGCCGCGGCCGGAAACATCAGGGTTCCGATAACAAACAGAACCACAATGATGGCCGCTACCGGGAAAACCCAGTTATGAAGATCCAGGCCGAACGGATTGATATTATCCTGGCCTGCGACGTAATCCGTCTGATATTCGTCTTTCACTACCTCGCCCACGTTGGCGCCTCCTGGTCTGGTGTGATCACTGAATATGCTGAGTGAATGGATAACGCAATGAACAATCATTCATACGTTACAAGCCGGTCATTTTATTACTTTGAACTCAAAACATCAAAAGCAAGAAAAATGCCTTTTTTATCTACATCAGCATAGCCCAGATTTTGCAGAGGCAAAGATTGTTCCCTGAAACAGGTCTACTACCCGGACAGGTGACGTAGTTATACTGCAAGGTTTCGCCGACACCCGCCCGACAGCAATCAGAGGTATTCATGGAAAAAAAACCACCACCTTCCCTTTGCGCTATTCTGCTTATGTCCTCAGCATCGCCGGGCTGCTGGTGTCGTTACCGGTAACGCTTTGGCTTGGAGCAGGCTATCTGTTTCCGGTGATTTTTGGTGCGCTCACAGCCCTCGGCACCTGGGATTTACTGCAGCGAAAGCATACTGTTAGCCGAAACTATCCCATTATGGCCAACTTCCGGTATCTGTTTGAGTCCATCGGCCCGGAGATCAGGCAGTACTTTATCCAGTCCGATACGGAGGAGCGGCCATTCTCGCGGGAACAGCGCACTATTATCTACCAGCGGGCGAAGAACGTGCTCGACAAGCGACCATTCGGCTCACAGTTAGGCATGTACGACGAGGGCTTTGAATGGATGAACCACTCGCTCACCCCCCCAACCCGACTCGACAGCAGTGACTTCCGGATTCTGATCGGCAAAAACTGCGAGAAACCTTACGGTGCCAGCGTTTTCAATATCTCCGCCATGAGCTTTGGCTCACTCTCCGCCAACGCCATTCTCAGCCTGAACACCGGTGCAAAGAAGGGCGGCTTCTACACGATACGGGGGGGGAAGGATCGATCTCCCGCTACCATCGGGAACCCGGTGGAGATCTGGTCTGGGAAATCGGTTCCGGCTATTTCGGTTGCCGGCATCCCGACGGCTCCTTCAATGCCGAGATGTTCGAAAGGAATGCCACCCTGGACCAGGTCAAAATGATAGAGGTCAAACTATCTCAAGGGGGGGCAAAACCAGGCCACGGTGGCATTTTACCTGGTGCAAAAGTGACCCCCCCCGAAATCGCTGAAGCCCGAGGCGTTCAGGTTGGCGAAGATTGTATTTCACCCGCCAGCCATTCCGCCTTTTCCACCCCCCCCATTGAACTGCTGGAATTCCTCGAACAGCTGCGAAGCCTCTCCGGCGGCAAACCGGTCGGCTTCAAGCTCGCCATTGGCCACCCCCCCTGGGAATGGTTCGCCATCGTTAAGGCCATGCTGAAGACAGGCAAAAAGCCCGATTTCATCGTGGTTGATGGCGGCGAAGGCGGCACCGGTGCGGCGCCACTGGAGTTCATCAATCGCCTTGGCATGCCGATGACTGAAGCCCTGCTTCTGGTTCATAACACACTGGTGGGTACCCACCTGCGCGAAGACATCGCCATTGGCGCCGCAGGCAAGATTACGTCCGCTTTCAATATTGCCCGTACCCTTGCTCTGGGAGCGGACTGGTGTAATTCCGCCAGGGGGGGCTACATGTTTTCCCTGGGCTGCATCCAGGCATTGAATTGTCATACCGGCCGCTGTCCCAGCGGGGGGGTCGCAACGCAAGATCCCCCCCGTCGTGGCAATAAACTGGACGTCCCCCCCTTGAAAAGCGAGCGGGTATTCAACTTTCATAAGAACACCCTGGATGCCCTCCAGAATCTGCTTGAGGCCTCGGGGGGGCTCCGGCATCCCTCTGAGCTTGGCCCGGAGCACATCGTCCGTCGCGTCTCCAAAACCGAAGTGCATAGCTATCTGGACCTGTTTCCGTTCCTCGAACCGGGAGCACTACTGGAGGGCAAAACCGGCCTTAGGGTGTTCGACAAGTACTGGGAAAGCGCCCAACCGGATACCTTCGAGCCGCCGGAATTCATCCTGGCACTGCGGGAGACCAAGTTACGTTGATTTCGAGAGAAATTCGCCAGCCCGGTGTTTATTTTTAGCCTGGGCTGGTGTAGACTTCGCTCCCGCTAAGCCACTGAGATAAACCTTGTTTCTCGGCGGCTTGCAGTTTACGGGGGGGCGTAGCGCAGCTTGGTAGCGCACTTGCATGGGGGGGTGCAAGGGGGGGTCGTAGGTTCAAATCCTACCGTCCCGACCAGAATTCCCTACACAAAGCCCGGGCCGAAAGGTCCGGGCTTTGTCGTTCTATCAGACAGCAACCGCCTGCCCACGCTTCTCCCAGGGGGGGTATTCCCGAATCGGCAGGTGAATCAGTGCCGACAACGCCCCCCCAACGCCCACACCAATCCACCACACCAGCGTGTAGTTGTGGTAGAGGTCGTACAGGGCCCCCCCACCCAGCCAGACACCAAGAAAGCCGCCAAGCTGGTGCGAAAAGAATACCAGGCCATAGAGCGTGCCCATGTACTTCAAGCCGTAGATGTGCGCAACCAGGCCGGAAGTCAGCGGCACCGTCGCCAACCACAACGAACCCATTGCCACCGAGAAGAGCACCACGCTTTCAGGAGTAATGGGCGCCATGATAAAGGCGGCAGAGACGATTGTTCGTAACAGGTAAATCGTCGCCAGAAGGTACTTGCGCGAGTATCGGTTACCCAACCAGCCGGCCATCAGTGTGCCACCGATATTGAACAGACCGATCAGAGCAATTGAGATGGCGCCGAGCCCGGACGCTGACGTTACCCCCCCCAGCACGTAGATCAGGCTGTCTGGCGTAATTGGCCCACACATTTCGGTTATAAACGCCGGAAAATGCGCGGTGATGAAAGCCAACTGATACCCGCACGAGAAAAAGCCGATAAAAATGAACAGGAACGAGGGGGGGTCTTTCACCGCTCGCTTCAGCACCACCCCCCCCATCGGTTCATCGGTCGATACCGAGGGCGCCGCCTTGGGTGCCCGCATAAACAGAAGGGCAAGCATCGACACCGTAATGAAACCGGCCAGCACCATGAACACGCTTTGCCAGGGCATCTGGCTCAGCAGCGCCTGCGCGACGGGCGGGCCAATGATCTGCCCTGCAGAACCGGCGGCGGTTGCAATACCCAGCGCCATGGAGCGATGCTTTTCTGGGGGGGCAGAGCGCCCTACGACAGCGAGAATGACCCCCCCGAATCCGGTTCCGGCAATCCCGAACCCAACCAGCATTTCCAGAAGCTGGTGCTGACCCGGGGGGGTAATGGCGAATGCCGAGGCAACCAGCCCGACCACGTAACAGATACCGCCCACCAGGATAGCTTTGCGATCACCGTAGCGTTCAGCAAAGGCACCAAAGATCGGCTGCCCGATGCCCCCCCAGAACAGGTTCTGAATGGCGATGGCCAAAGAAAACGACTCCCTTGGCCAGGCAAATTCCAGGGCAATCGGCAGTTGAAACAGACCAAACGAGGCCCGCACGGAAAAACCAACCAGAATAATAATACAGCCTGCGACAAGTACAGGGTTGATCAGTCGATCGTAGGTGCCGGAGGCCGTGCCAGACATGGTTACAGATTCCCGGAGCTGAACAGTCGGTGCGCCAGAATAAGCGCGAAGCCAATCAGTATACCTGAAGCGGCGAAAGCCAGGGTAAAGCCGCTCAGTTCAAGTAGCAGGCCAAAGAACAGGGGGGGCGCCAGAAAGTGCACCGCCCGGTTTGCCATCAAACGCATACCCAATGCCCCCCCTGCGCGCCGCTCACGTTCCACAGATTCCGCCAGAATCACCATGGACAAAGGCTGGGTAAGGCCAGAACCGATACCAACAAGCATGGCCAGGGCTGCCATCAGCATGACCTGCTCAGACACGCCCAGCAGTGCCAGACCAATGGCGAGTGTTCCAAGCGAGAGCAGGACTGTCGGCACACGGCCACCCGCCAAGGCAATAATCCGGGCCATAAAGGGCCGAACCAGCATGGAAACGCCGGCACGAAGACTGACCAGAACACCGATAATCAACGGGCTGATCGCCAGGCTTTCCAGATACACCGGCAGGTAGCTGCCGTAGACCCCCCCGAGCGCGAACATCCCCCCCAATACCGTGACCAGAATCGACAACTGCACCCCCCCGCGGTTACTGCCCACGAGCTGCCATTGCGCCCGGAAGCCCGCCTGCTTTCGGGTAACGTGAATACGCTCCCTCGCCTGCCCGGTCAGGTGGAGTGTTACAACGCCCGAGACCAGCGCAAACAGAGCCATCACAAGGAACACGTACTGGGTACCGGAAGACTTCAGCAGGACACCGACCAGCAAGGGGGGGCCGATAACCTGCCCGCCCGACAGCCAGGTGGCATACCAGCCAAAGTACTGCTCCAGCCTCGGCCCGGTGCCCAGATTGGAAATAATGGTCTGTGCAGCCAGCACCATCTGGAGGTGAGCCAGCCCCCCCACCAGCAACTGGCCTATCACAAGCCCCCCCGCATAGCCATACCAGGCATGCATCGATAGCAAACCTATCACCATAATGCCCCGCCCCCCCGGCCAGTAGCGTGGCCCGTCCACCATAACGACTGACGACTCCACCGAGGGGGGGAATGGCAAGCACCAGCGGTAAAAGATACTGAGCACTCAATACCGCCCCCCCCAGAACAAGTGGAGAGGCACCGAGCTGAAGTCCGTAAACGGGCACCGCCACGATGAGCATCGAATAGACAACAAAGCAGAGTGTCAGTGAGAGACAGACAACAACAAAGTTCTGGGCAGCTTCAGTTTGCTGATAATTGCGCATTGAATATTTGGTTGTGCTAGTGTCCAAAAAAAGCGTGTGTATTCCATGTTCATATGTACACGGCAAACTCACACTGACCCGGGGGGGGATAGATATGAAAGAGGCACCATCATCTCCGGAGCAAAACCATCTACTCGCGGCCTTGCCAAGCGACGCTAAAGAGCGGATCTTTCCGAATCTCAGGCTGGTTGACCTCAAGCTGGGCGACGTAATCTATGAATCCGGCCAGCCCATTGAGTTTGTCTATTTTCCGACTGACTGCATTATCTCTCTTCTGTACGTTATGCTGAGCGGCGCTTCGGCCGAAATTTCTGTGGTCGGCAACGACGGCATGGCCGGGATCGCGGTGTTCATGGGCGGAGAGAGTACCCCCCCCACCCGAACCATTGTGCAAAGCCGGGGGGGCTACGCCTACCGAATGCCCTCCCCCCCAGAACTCAAAACCGAGTTCAACAATCACGCCGACATACGTGTTCTGATGCTGCGCTACACCCAGGCACTGATCACTCAAATGTCCCAGACTGCCGTATGCAACCGCCACCACACCATAGACCAACAACTCTGCCGCTGGCTGCTCCTGTCTCTGGATCGACTTCCTCAAAACAGACTGTCCATGACTCAGGAATTGATCGCCAATATGCTGGGAGTTCGTCGGGAGGGAGTAACGGAAGCCGCGGGAAAGCTACAAAAGCTGGGGGGGGTTATTCAATATCACCGTGGGCAGATCACAGTGATGGATAGGCCCAGGCTCGAAGCACTCTGCTGTGAATGCTACGACGTGGTAAAAAAGGAAACCGACCGGTTATTTCCTGGCAAGGTCACGCTTTAGGTAAGTTGTCGCAGGCTGTCGGTGGCGATGATCAGGCTGCCGGTGAAAGGTGAGCGATTCAGATTTTTGATTCGGTACATATCGACATCTGCGCTCCTTACCAGATCTTCCACAGATTCACCGTTATCCGGATATACACTCATCCCGATGCTGAGTTGAAGTGAAACCTCCTGTCCACCAATGTGCATGGGTACTGCGGCGGCTCGGCGAATCTTTTCGGCCACCGCATCAATATGATCGGGCCGGGCGAGTTCGCTCAATAGCACCACAAACTCATCTCCCCCCCCATAGCGACAAACGGTATCCGCCGCCCGGACACAGCTTCTCAGCTTGCCCGCCAACGCACTCAGAATCATGTCACCAGCCTGGTGGCCCAGAATGTCATTAATACCCTTAAAATTATCTAGATCGATAAACAGCAACCCCCCCATCTGTTTATCGTGCCGGCGCGCCATTGCCAGTGCCTGATCAAACCTCTCATAGAAGGCATTGCGGTTCTGCAGCCCGGTCAGTGCATCATGCTGGGCCAGGTGAACCATCCGGTTCATGGCTTCCTGTGAAAACCGGGCTTCTCGAAATACGATAACCGCCCCCCCGACAACCGTGCCCTTGCGATCATGAACAGGCGCTGCGGTGTCTTCAACCTCTACCTCCACGCCATTGTTGATCACAACAAGCATGTTCGCCTCCAGGGCCACGGGGGGGCCATCAGAGTGAATCGCTCTGTGTGCAGGATCATCTACCCGATGGCCCGTGGTCACCTCACACAATTGAATAATCTCGTTCAGAGGCTGGCCAAGCACTTCCGCTCGGCTGCATCTGGTCAGTGACTCCGCTGCCAGATTCATGTAGGTGACCAGCCCGTTGATGTCGGTACTGATGACCGCGTCGCCAATCGCATCAAGGGTTACCCGGGCCCGATCCCGCTCCTCAAACAGCTGTTGCTCCGCTTTTTGACAGGCCCGTTGTTTCGACTTGAAGCCGGCTATGTCCTCGGCGGTATGCACATATCCATGGCCGGATACCGCGTCTGCCAGCAAAATCGCATTGCGACGAACCCAGACCGTTTTACCATCGGAGCGCCTTATGCGGGACTCACATCGAAAAGAGGCCTGTCCAAGTACCGCGTCATTCCAGTGCTTTATAACTTTTTCACGGTCCTTCGGTGGATAACAGCACTCCAGTGAGAGCCGATTAACTCGCCTCCGGACCAGCCGGAAAGTTCCTGATAGGCAGCGTTGCTGTATAGACAGATACCATTCCGGTCAGTCACCAGAATACCCAACGGCAGCATGTCACTCAGAGAAAACCCGTCGTTCCTTTGGCCATCGCGGCGTTTCGGGCCAGCGGACAAGGGAAAGAAATCGCGATATCGAAGATTGGAATGTTTATCCATGCAGGGGGGGCTCCCGGTGCCGATACCCCCCCCAACGCTAGTCTCCTGCCACAGTCTCGTCAGTTCGATAGCGCACACACGGTGGCCAGACAGAAAAAAAGCCAGCCCCCCCCTCAGAGGCTGGCCTGATCTCTGGCAAACAATCGCGAACCGGCCTTATTCAGCCGACGCAATCAGGCTGGCGTTACCGCCGGCCGCTGTGGTGTCGATACACAGATGCCGCTCAATCACGTAGCGCTGATCCAGCTTGTGTTCGGTGATCACCGGCAACAGCGCGCCCTCACGCTTGCTAAGCGCCATGCGGTACTGCTTGAGCAGCGGCTTCTCGCTACGCTCACCACCGCTTCAAAGCCGGTCAGATGGCTCAGAGCGTCCGGATCAAGCATGCCATCGCTGGCCACAACCGGAAGGCCCGCCTTGATGACATCGGCCAGTGCCTTCTCGCGCCCGGTGCAATCACCACCACCTTGTTACCCTGCGACAGGGCGGTGCCGGCCTGCTCAACGGCAGATTCGGCGTCTGGGCCAAGGCACAGCACCAGACCGCGACCATGGCAGGACAGATGGTTCTGCTCGCCCGTCGGCCCCCCCGGCATCTCCTCGTAACCTTCGTCCAGAGGCGCCGGCACCTTGCCGAAGAAGGGATCCAGCAACGCCTGACGACCTTCCGCCTCCGGTACCGCTACTTTGGCCAGCTTGTCGATCAACTTCTGAGCCTTGTCGGTACTGAGCACCTTGTCACTGGACTGAGCGGGCTTTTCAACCACCTCACCCCCCCGCAGGAAGCGGCGCACGTACTGCGGGCCACCGGCTTTCGGCCCGGTACCCGACAGTCCCTCGCCACCGAATGGCTGGGAACCGACGATGGCGCCGATCTGGTTACGGTTCACGTAGGTGTTACCCACCTTGATACGACTGGCAATGTGCTCGATCCGGCGGTCAACGCGGCTATGAATACCGAAAGTCAGGCCGTATCCCTTGGCATTGACGGCGTCAATCACCTTGTCGATGTCCTTGGCTTCAAACGTGGCCACATGCAGAACCGGGCCGAAGATTTCCTCTTCCAGCTCTTCAATTCCGCTCACCTGAAGCACTGCCGGCGACACGAACAGGCCCTTCTCCGGTACGTTCAGTTTTTTTGAGCAGCTTGCCCTGCTGCTCGAATTTCTGGCAATGGTCGGTAATCTTCTTGCGGGCATTTTCGTCGATCACCGGGCCCACATCGGTCGACAACTGCCACGGATCACCAATGCCCAGTTCCTCCATCGCACCGTAGAGCATTTCCAGCAGATTATCGGCAATGTCCTTCTGTACATACAGCATGCGAAGTGCAGAACAGCGCTGACCGGCGCTCTGGAAGGAGGATGCCAGCACATCACGCACCACCTGCTCCGGCAACGCGGTGGAATCCACGATCATGGCGTTCAGGCCACCGGTTTCTGCCACCAGCGGTGCATCCGGCTCCATGTGTTCGGTCATGGCCTTGTTGATCCGCTGCGCCGTGGCGGTTGAACCCGTGAAACACACGCCGGTCACCCGGGCATCGGACGTCAGGCCAGAACCCACGGTGCGCCGGTACCAGGCAATAGCTGGATCGCAGCCCTGGGTATGCCGGCCTGATGCATCAGCTCCACGGCCCGGAAGGCCAGCAGCGAGGTTTGTTCTGCCGGCTTGGCCACCACCGCGTTACCGGCCGCCAGGTTCGCCAGAATCTGGCCAGTAAAGATCGCCAGCGGGAAGTTCCAGGGCGAGATACAACACATTACACCACGGGCCTCGCCGTCATTCTTGCAACGGATGCCTTCATTGGCATAGAACATGGCAAAATCCACGGCCTCACGAATCTCGGCCACGGCATCCAACAGGGATTTGCCTGCTTCTCGGGTGGTTAGCGCAAACAGCTCGTGCACGTTCTCTTCGTACAGGTCGCCGACCCTGCGAATCATGGCCGCACGCTCTTCCGCCGGTACCGAAGACCACTGTTTGAAGCCCTCCTGAGCGGCGTCCAGAGCTGACGAAATATCCGCCTCTGAGGTATAGGTGATGTGACCGACCAGGTCGTCCGGGTTTGCAGGATTCCGCACCTCAACCACTTCGTCACTGACAGAATCCACGGCCAGTATCGGGCCACCTTTCCACTGATGGCTCTTGTAACGGTTACGACCTTCATCAATCTCAGCCACCGTCACCGGATCCGTAATATCCCATCCTTTGGAGTTTCGACGCTGCTCACCAAAGATTTTCGACGGATGCACAATCGCTTTGCTGGACAGGTTATGGCCAAGGCCCACCACCACATCAATAGGGTCTTTGGCGATTTCTTCCGGGGGGGTGATGCTGGTATCCACAATCTGGTTAACAAAGGAACTGTTGGCACCGTTCTCCAGCAACCGGCGAACCAGGTAAGCCAGCAGGTCTTTGTGAGCACCCACCGGCGCGTAGATCCGGCAAGGCACACCACTGTCCTCCAGAACCTGATCGTGCAGGGATTCCCCCCCCATACCATGCAGGCGCTGGAACTCGAATTTATCCCGACTCAGATCCTTGGCCAGTTCCAGCACCGCTGACACCGAATGGGCGTTGTGGGTGGCGAACTGCGGGTAGATACGGTCGGTCATGCCCAGAAGCTTGCGAGCACCGGCCAGGTAAGCGACGTCGCTGCAGGCCTTGCGGGTGAAGACCGGAAAGTCTGACAGGCCCATCACCTGGGCACGCTTGATCTCGGCATCCCAGTAAGCACCTTTAACCAGCCGCACCATGATGCGGCGATCCAGTTTTTCAGAAAGCGCATAGAGCCAGTCCAGGGTCTGCGAGGCACGCTTGCCGAACGCCTGGACCACAACACCAAAACCTTGCCAGTCTTTCAGTTCCGGGTCGGACAGGATGGCCTCAATCACATCCAGGGAAAGATCCAGACGATCCTGCTCTTCGGCATCAATATTGAAGCCCATGTTGGCCGCTGCCGCCTTTTTGGCGAGCTTAAGTGCCCGGGGGGGCATGAGCTCATTCATCACCCGCTCTTTATGCCCGTACTCATAGCGTGCCAGCAGCGCCGACAGCTTCACCGAGATACCCGGATTCGTTCTTACATCGCCTTTGCAGCGCTTGCTGATGCTGTCAATGGCATCAGAGTACGCCTGGTAATAACGCTGAGCATCGGCATCGGTGCGCGCCGCTTCGCCCAGCATGTCATAGGAATAGGTATAGCCCCCCCGCTCTTCCTGGGACTTGCCGCGGTCCTGTGCCTCTTCAATGGTACGACCCAGTACAAACTGGCGCCCCCCCATTTCCTTCATGGCCTGGCCCGCCACGGTGCGCACAACCGGTTCGCCCAGGCGCTTTACCAGCTTACGCAAGGTATCACCCACACTCTGGCGCTCGGAATCCTTCAACAGATTGCTGGTCATCAGCAGGGCCAGGGTGGCCGAGTTGATGATTCCGGATTTGGCTTTGCCACGTGAGCACCCCCCCAGTTTCCCGAGGTGATCTTGTCTTCGATCAGGTCCTGGATGGTGAGATTGTCGGGTACCCGCAGCAAAGCCTCCGCCAGGCACATAAGAGCCACACCTTCTTTGGTGGTCAGCCCATATTCGGCCAGAAACTTTTCCATGATGGTCGGGCGTGCGCTGTTGCGGACATCACGCACCAGCTCTGCCGCCCGGGCCGAAATAGCCTTTCGGGTTTCATCCGACAACTGGGCCTCAGCAATCAGCCGGTGAATCACTTCATGTTCATCTGCCAGGTAGTTTGCACGGATCGCCTGGCGAATGTCGTTGAGCTCCGGTGCCACAGATTGCTGAAGACTCATGGTGTACCCTCCTGATTGTTTGAATACTGACCGCATTTTAGCGAAGCAGGTACATGCAATTAGCCTGTTCAGCATCACAATAGATTATTATTTTCCTTTTTTGGTACCTGAAAAATTACCTATAAGCCTGCACTTTCGCTAATATTGGACGTTTCGGCCTTTTAAAAAAAATTCATCCACTATCTCAAAGGATAGCAGTCATGGCAGATCTCGACAGAATCGATCTTTCCATCATCCGGGAACTGCAAAAGAACGGCCGTATTACCGTGACAGACCTTGCTTCCCGGGTCGGTTTATCAAAGACTCCCTGTCAGGTACGAATGAAACGGCTGGAAGATCAGGGATACATTACCGGCTACAGCGCCATGGTGAATCAGACCAAGCTGGGGGGGCTCTCTCATGTTGCGTTCGCCCAGGTCACCCTGAATGACACCAGCAGCAAGGCACTGGCGGCGTTCAATGAGCCGTCCGGCAAATCTCCGCAGTGGAGCAGTGCCATATGATGGCGGCGAATTTCGACTATCTTCTGAAAATACGTACCGCAACATGGCTGAATACCGCCAGGTTCTGGGAGAACAGATCTCAAGCCTGCCCCCCCACGTACTCCAGACCAGCACCTTTGTCGTGATGGAAAACGTTAAAGACCGAGGACAGTAAGATGCGGATCGTTGTTGCCCCCCCCGACTCTTTCAAGGAATGCCTCTCAGCGCAGCAGGTTGCCTCTGCCATCGCCCGTGGTTGGCGCAACGCTGCCCCCCCGGAGGATGCGATTGTAGAAATCCCCCCCCTCGCCGATGGGGGGGGTGAAGGAACACAATGGCCCTGACAGAGGCTCTGGGCGGGCAACTGCATACGGTGGCCGTCACGGGCCCGCTGGGTGAGCATATCGAGGCCCGCTTTGGCCTGGCCAATAACAACGAAACCGCCGTGATCGAGGTAGCTGAAGCCAGTGGCTTGCATTGTGTACCCGCCGGGGGGGCCCGTGATGCGCTCCGGTCAACCAGCCGTGGTACCGGAGAGTTGATTCTGGCAGCCCTGAAACACCGGCCGAAAACATTGATCATGGGCCTGGGAGGAAGCGCCACAACGGATGGCGGCGCTGGCATGTTACAGGCTCTGGGGGGGGCGCGCCTGCTGGATAACCAGGGTGAGGAAATCGGGCCCGGCGGTGCGGGCCTGGCACGACTGGCCACGGCGGACCTTGAACCTGCCATTCGCAGATTCAACGGCATCCAGTTGATTGTGGCCTGTGATGTTACCAATCCGTTGCTGGGCCCGGAGGGAGCGGCAGCGGTTTTCGGGCCGCAGAAAGGCGCCAATGAAAACGACGTTCGTCAGCTGGACGCCAATCTTGTGCATTTTTCCCGTCTGGTTAAGGCGCAGGGCCTGGACATTGCCAGCTTTCCCGGCAGTGGCGCGGCCGGGGGGGGTATCGGTGGCACGGTCAAGGGTATTCTGGGCGCCGACTCCAACCGGGAATAGAGCTGGTGATGGAGGCCGTCAAACTGGAGCAGCATATCCGCAACGCGGATCTGGTGATCACCGCGGAAGGTGCCATCGATGCTCAAAGCGCCTTTGGCAAAACGCCGGCCGGCGTGTCCAGACTGGCACAGGCCTGCGGTGTACCAGTGATAGGCCTGTGTGGAAAATTAGGGGGGGCTGAACTGGCTCCGCTCCATAGCGTTGGGTTAACAGCGGCTTTCTCGATCACCCCCCCCGCGCCCATCACCCTGACGGAAGCCTATGGCCGGGCAGAAGCTAACCTCGAGAAGTCTTCAGAGCAGCTGGCGCGCCTGGCGCACAGCTTCTCACGCCGGTGAAGCGGTTTTCCGTAATCCGGTGAGCTCAACCCGGCCGCGGGCCAACCGGACCTGGCCCCCCCGGCGTTCGAGTTCTTTAAGCAGTCGGCTGACCACTTCCCTGGCCGTTCCCAGCTCCACGGCCAGCTCCTGATGGGTAATATTCAGTACACTCTGACCAGCAGCCGCACGGACCTGAAGCCACTCCTCCAGACGCTCATCCATGCGGTGAAACGCTACTTCTTCAACCAACAACATCAGATCGTCAAGACGACGGCCATAGGACTCCATAATCCCCCCAGCCGGAACTCTGCCGACTGATCCATCAGCCGATCGAATAATCCGCGCGGGATAATGGCGGCTTCTGCCTCATCTTCAACAATGGCCTCAGCCCGGTAGCCACGGCCCGTCATCAGACAGCCAATGGACAACGTGCAGATATCGTCAGCGCCCATACGGTAGAGCACGATGCTGTGGCCAGATGCTCCGGTCATCTGCACCTTGATACTGCCATCCAGCACCAGGGGGGGAAGCCCCCCCCGGCAATGTTCTCCGGCACTGAACAGCACCTGCCGGAAGGGAAACGCATGGCCTGGAGACCCTCCAGGGCATCTTTGCGCAGGGAGTCGTGTAGTGTGTCGAGAATACTGTGCCTGGCCATTCCGCATTGCCTTGTATCGAAAGTCGTCTGCCTGTGTGACTTTATCACTGAACCCGGCCAATAACAGGCCTATAGTCAAACCATCATTCGACATCACACAGGAGAGACCAAGATGACGGTAAACATGGGTTCCGCTGATCGTATTATTCGTGCCATCGTGGGTGTTGTCCTGCTGGCCCTGGTCTTTGTTGGCCCCCCCCAGACACCCTGGGGGGGCTGGATTGGCATTGTACCGCTGGCCACAGCACTGGTGGGTAACTGCCCTGCCTATTCCCTGCTCGGCATCAAGACCTGCAAAACAAAATAGGCCTGCAGGCTTCAGAAACACAAAGGCCAGAGCAGCTCGCGCCACTCTGGCCTTTTGTCGTTCTTCAATGCAGACAGGCTTACTGCTGTCTCAACGCACCGGCGTGTTCAGCACATCCAGCACTTCCTCAAGCTCGGTGATCATCTGACGGATCAACTGCTTGTACTGTGAGGTATCATCCTTCACTTCGCTGCTGCTGAGCTTCTGTTTGGCACCACCAATGGTGTAGCCTGATCGTACAGCAGGCTGCGGATCTGGCGGATGGTGATCACATCCGCGCGCTGATAGTAACGGCGATTGCCCCCCCGGCGCTTGACCGGCGACAGCTGCGGGAATTCCTGCTCCCAATAGCGCAATACATGCGCCTTGACCGCACATAGCTCGGCTACTTCACCAATGGTGAAATAACGCTTCCCCCCCGGAATAACCGGGAGCTCATTGTTATGACTGGTTCCAGCATACGCTTCTACTTTCTGCTTCAGTTTCTGACCTGGTCGAAACGTAACTACGCGCCGTGCACTGATGGGAATTTCCTCACCCGTTTTCGGGTTCCGTCCCGGTCGCTGCTTCTTGTCCCTGAGATCGAAGTTGCCGAAACCTGACAGCTTCACCTGCTCGTTGTGGCTGAGTGCGCCTCTGATTTCGTCGAAGAAAGCTTCCACCATTTCCTTGGCTTCCCGCTTGTTAAGCCCCCCCAACTCCTCGTACAAGCGCTCTGCCATGTCCGCTTTCGTCAAAGCCGCCATCTGTCAACTCCTCAGTGTTGCCCCCCCCAACTCTTCTTTCAGGGCATCGATAACCCCCCCGTTGAAGAGCGAATGCACTTCGTCCTCGTTAAGCGTGCGTTCAGGATGCTGCCAGAACAGGCTCAGAGCCAGGCTTCGGTTACCCTCACCCAGCTTTCACCTTCATAGACATCAAACACACGCAACGCCGTGAGGTGCTCGCCAGCATGTTTACGGGCCACATGTTCTACCTGGCGAACGCCACATCGCTCCCGATAATGATAGCCAAATCCCGGCGAACTTCCGGGAATTTTGAAATATCTTTGAAATTAGGCACATAACCGGCAACGATCGAATTCAAGAATAGCTCAAACATCAGGATCGTGCATTAAGTTCAAGATTTTTCTGAACTTGTGGATGCAGTGCACCCAGCCAGCCCACATGCTCGCCATCCCTCAACAGTTCCGCCGTCTGACCCGGATGCAGCGCAGGGTGCTGGCTGGCAATAAAACCAACCTCGATGCCAAGCAGTCGGAACAGGCTTTCCAATTCCCCCCCTTTTACATCAAAGAAATCCGTGGTTCTGCGACCGTTTACCCAGTTTTCAGGATTCTGGTTACCAACCACCACCCCCCCTGCCAGCATCGGCTGCTGACTGATGCCATCGGCATCCTGAACGAATCGCAAACCGGTCTCAAACAGGCGAATACGGGGGGGCTGCTGCCGGTTCTGGTTGTAGCCCACGGTTTTAAGCAGGCCGCTCCACAGCGTCGTGCGCATCACCGAAAGATCCGACGAGATGGGATTGGCCAACGCAATCCCCCCCTCACGTTCCGGGTCCACCAGCTGTTGAACCTTGGGATCAACAAAGCTGTAGGTCACCGCTTCCTGGTAGCCCTGGGCGACGAAAAAGTTACGCACGGCAGACAGCGGCCGAACCGCTTCTTCCCGGGCCCGCAGCCCAAGCGAGCCGGTTGGCTCGGTGACCGGAAGATTGTTGTAACCAAAAATGCGACCGACCTCTTCGATCAGGTCTTCTTCGATGGAAATATCCGGCCGGAAGCTGGGCACACTGATACGCCAGCCGTCTTTCAACAGCTTGTCGATGTGCAGACCAAGCCGGCTGAGAATCTCTTCAACGGTAGTGCGGTCAATTCTAAGCCCCCCCAACACATCCGCCAGGCGCTGCTCACGCAGATCAATCACCCGCGCCTTTGGCAGGTGATCCTTGCTGGCGACCTCAACAATTTCGCCGGGCTCACCCCCCCCGACAATAGCCATCAGCAGACCGGTTGCCCGCTCCATGGCATCCCGTGCCAGCTCATAATCCACGCCCCCCCGCTCAAAACGGTGGGAGGCATCTGTATGCAAGCCATATTGACGAGCCTTGCCGGCCAGCGTGATCGGGTCAAAATAGGCGGATTCAAGCACCAGATCCCGGGTTTTCTCACTCACCCCCCCGGAATGCTCGCCCCCCCCATCACACCGGCAATGGCCACTGGCTTCTCGTGGTCGGCAATCACCAGCGTTTCCGGAGTAAGCTCGACCTCCTGACCGTCCAGCAGTACCAGTTTTTCGCCCGAGCCAGCCATACGCACAACAATCCCACCTTTGATCTCATCCCGGTCAAAGGCATGCATGGGCTGGCCCAGTTCCAGCATGACGTAGTTGGTGACATCCACCGCCGCATCAATGGAACGGATACCGGAACGACGCAGCTTCTCCTGCATCCAGAGCGGCGTTTCTGCCTGCAGATTGACGTTGCGCAGAACACGCCCCCCCAGATAACGGGGGGGGCAACCCTCAGGGGGGGCTTCCACCCGGATATCAGGCACTTCCGAGTGCACCGCTTCCACAGGCGGAATGGAAGGCGCATTGGTGACCAGGCTGTTCAACACGCCCACTTCCCGGGCCAGGCCTTGATGGACAGACAGTCGCTGCGATTCGGGGGGGTCAGATCCACATCAATGGTGATGTCATTGAGCTTCAGATAGTCAGCCGCCGGCTGCCAACCGGGGGGGCATCCTCCGGGAGCTCCATCAGGCCGTCATGGTTATCGGACAAGCCCAGCTCGGATTCCGAACACAGCATACCCTCGGAGGGCTGGCCCCCCCGGAGCTTGGCTTTCTTGATCTTGAAATTGCCGGGCAGTACAGCGCCCACCTCGGCAAAAGGCACCTTCAGCCCGTCGCGAACATTGGGGGGGGCACCACAGACCACCTGCACGGTCTGCTCGCCATTGCTCACCTGACACACCCGCAGCTTGTCGGCATCCGGATGGGGGGGCGCAACGGAAATAACCTCACCCACAACCACCCCCCCGGAAAATTCGCCAGCCACGGCCTCAAAGCCGTCGACTTCCAGCCCGGCCATGGTGATCTGGTCCATCAACTCCTGAGAGCCAATGTTCGGGTTTACCCACTCGCGCAGCCACTGTTCACTGAATTTCATTATCCTGGTCCTGTCCTGATTCGGTTGATTCTGAGCCTGTTACGCCAATTCCTGGTGTCGTATCAACGGAACTGACGAAGGAAACGCAGGTCGTTTTCGAAGAACATACGCAGGTCTTTTACTCCATAACGAAGCATGGCCAGGCGCTCGACACCCAGACCAAAAGCAAACCCGCGATATTCCTCGGAATCAATACCGCAATATTCGAACACTTTCGGATGCACCATGCCGCAGCCCATCACTTCCAGCCACTTGATGCTGCCATCCGGCTCACGTCCCCCCCATTCAATATCCACTTCCGCCGATGGCTCGGTGAACGGGAAGTAGGAGGGACGGAAGCGAACTTTCAGATCCCGCTCAAAGAACACCCTGAGAAATTCCTCCACGGTACTTTTCAGGTCCGCGAAGCTGACATTCTTCTCCACCAGCAGACCTTCCACCTGATGGAACATAGGGGGGGTGTGAGTCATATCGGAATCACAACGATAGACCCGTCCGGGGGGGCAGATCATGCGGAACGGTGGCTTGCCTGCCTCCATGGTCCGAACCTGTACCGGTGAGGTGTGGGTACGGAGCAAGGTACCCGGATTGAAATAGAAAGTATCGTGCATGGCACGAGCCGGGTGGTGCCCGGGAATATTCAGAGCTTCGAAGTTGTGGTAATCGTCTTCGATTTCAGGCCCCCCCTGCTCTACGCTATAACCGGCACGGGCAAAGATTTCCTCAATGCGCTGCAGGGTGCGGGTTACCGGATGCAAACCACCCAGGTCCTGCCCCCCCCGTCCCGGCAGTGTTACGTCAATGGATTCCGCCGCAAGCCTGGCTTCAATGGCCGCTTTCTCAAGGTCTGCCCGCCGTGCGTTGATGGCTTGCTCCACCTGCCCCCCCTTGGCTTCATTGATCTTCTGGCCGGCCGCCGGGCGCTCCTCCGCAGAGAGCTTGCCAGAGTTTTTGCCTGCTGGGTAATCACACCCTTTTTGCCGAGGTATTCCACACGAATTTGATCAAGCGCCTGCAGGTTGTCGGCCTTTTCTACGGCATTCAACCCGTCCTGAACCAGTTGCTCCAGGTTTTCCATTGACCCTGCTCCAAACCAGAAATGGGGGGGTAGGTTAAAACAAAAATAGGGGGGGAAGAGCGTGCCCTTCCCCCCCTATCAGAAGGCGCCGTCATGAAACATGGGGGGGCGCCCGGATCGATCAGCAATCGATGAAAGAGCTTAAGCGATCACAGGGACGCTTTGGCCTTCTCAACAACAGCGGCAAACGCCTGCTGTTCGTTCATGGCCAGATCGGCCAGAACCTTACGATCGATTTCAACATTCGCCTTCTTCAGACCAGCGATCAGACGGCTGTAAGACAGACCGTTTGCACGGGCGCCAGCGTTGATACGGGCAATCCACAGAGCGCGGAATGCACGCTTACGGTTGCGACGGTCACGGTAGGCATACTGACCAGCCTTGATAACCGCTTGCTTGGCAACGCGGTAAACACGGCTACGGGCACCGTAGTAACCTTTGGCCTGATTGAGAATCTTCTTGTGACGACGACGTGCTACCACGCCACGCTTTACACGAGCCATACTTTAATCCTTCTACCTTTACTTTCTAAGGAATGATTCGCGCGGCTGAATCAGCACGCGGTCATGCGCTTGATAGACGCTACGTCCGACTTGGCGATGAGCTTGGTACCGCGCAGCTGACGCTTACGCTTCGGGCTCTTCTTGGTCAGGATGTGGCTGGTGAAGGACTGCTTGTGCTTGAAGCCAGTGGCGGTCTTCTTGAACCGCTTGGTAGCTCCGCTCTTGGTTTTCATCTTCGGCATTTTTAAAACTCCGCATTCTATTTTGGATAAACAATTGTGCCCCCCCTGAACGACAAATCCCCCCCCGCTAATGCGGGGGGGGACCCGTCATGGGATCAGGTTCACTTCTTCTTGCGGGGGGGTGCGATAACCATAGTCATCTGCCGGCCTTCCATTTTCGGCCGCATCTCAACCTGGGCTATTTCTGCCACATCTTCCTCAATCCGCTGCATGAGCTTCATACCAATTTCCTGGTGTGCCATCTCACGTCCACGGAACCGGATTGTGATCTTGCCGCGGTCCCCCCCGTTCTCAAGGAAACGTAACAGGTTGCGTAGTTTGACCTGATAATCCCCCCCTTCTTCCGTTCCTGGTCGGAACTTCAGCTCTTTGACCTGCGTCTGCTTCTGCTTTTTCTTGGCAGCCGCCTTGGCCTTTTTCTCTTCAAAGATCTTCTTGCCGTAGTCCATTATCTTACAGACGATCGGATCGGAATCCGTAACCTGCACCAGATCCAGGGTCGCCTCTTCCGCCATACGCAGTGCGTCTTCGATCGGAACAATCCCGACCTGATTGCCTTCGGCATCAATCAGTCGGACTTCAGTTGCGTCAATGTTCTCATTGATAGGCGCCTTGGTGCGCGCCACCCCCCCGATTCGCTCGCTGTTTAATAATCAGATCTCCGTTTTGGTTCTACCTTTGCGCTCGACGTCGGCTGCAAGCAGCTTTTCAAAATCGTCGACCGACATGGTTCCCAAGTCTTCGCCCTTACGTGTCCGGACGGCAACGGCGTTGTTCTCGATTTCTTTATCGCCAACAACAACCAGATAGGGAACCTTATTTAGAGTATGCTCGCGGATTTTAAAGCCGATCTTCTCGTTTCTCAAGTCAGCATTAACCCGATAGCCTAAAGAATCCAGTTTTTTTGGCCAGATTCTGACAGTAATCACGCTGTTTATCGGTAATATTCAGGACAGCAACCTGTGTCGGTGCCAGCCAAGTTGGGAAAGCACCCTCGTACTCCTCGATCAGGATACCGATGAAGCGCTCAAAGGAACCCAGTACAGCCCGATGCAGCATAACCGGCGTTTTGCGCTCGGAATTGTCGGCCACATACTGCGCCCCCCCCAGACGACCCGGCATCGAGAAGTCGACCTGGATGGTACCACACTGCCATACCCGACCGAGGCAATCTTTCAGAGAAAACTCGATCTTCGGGCCGTAGAAGGCACCTTCGCCCGGCAACAGCTCCCAGTCAACCCCCCCTTCACGGTTCAGCGCCTGCTCGAGCGCTGCCTCGGCTTTGTCCCAGACTTCGTCCGACCCAACCCGCTTTTCGGGGGGGCGGGTGGACAGCTTGTAAAGAATTTCACTGAAGCCGAAGTCTGCATATATCTCGTGCAACATGGCAATAAATGCAGACACTTCTTCCTGGATAGCATCTTCCTCACAGAAGATATGGGCATCATCCTGGGTAAAACCACGCACCCGCATCAGGCCATGCAACGCGCCAGAAGCTTCATTCCGGTGACAGGAGCCAAACTCGGCCAGGCGCAGCGGCAGATCCTTGTAGCTCTTCAGCCCCCCCTGATTAAACACCTGCACGTGACACGGACAGTTCATGGGCTTGATGGCGTAATCGTGCTTCTCGGACTCAGTGGTAAACATGTCGTCCTTGAACTTGTCCCAGTGGCCGGACTTTTCCCACAGGTCCGCGACACCACCTGAGGTGTCTTGATCTCCTTGTAGCCATGCTTATGCTGCTGGGCACGCATGTACTGTTCCACCTCCTGATAGAGGGACCAGCCATCCGGATGCCAGAACACCATACCCGGGGGGGCTTCTTCCTGCATGTGGAACAGGCCCAGCTTCTTGCCAATCTTGCGATGATCCCGTTTTTCGGCTTCTTCCAGGCGGTGCAGGTAGGCCTTGAGGTCTTTCTTGTTACCCCCCCAGGCAGTACCGTAGATGCGCTGCAACTGCTCATTGCTGGTATCGCCACGCCAATAGGCCCCCCGGCCACCTTGGTCAGCTTGAAGGCCTTGAGCTTACCGGTGCTGGCACGTGAGGACCACGGCACAGATCGATGAAGTCGCCCTGACGATAGAACGACAGGTCTTCCTCTCCCGGAATGTCTTCGATGATGCGAACCTTGTACTCCTCGCCCATCTCGTTAAACAGCTTGATCGCTTCGTCCCGGGACATAATGGAGCGGGAAACCGGCAGATCCTGTTTCGCGATTTCTTCCATACGCTTTTCAATGCGCGCCATGTCTTCATTGGTAAACGGGCGCTCATATTTGAAGTCGTAGTAGAAGCCGTTCTCGATTACCGGACCGATGGTGACCTGGGCGCCAGGGAACAGCTCCTGAACCGCCATGGCCATCAGGTGGGCAGTGGAGTGGCGAATAATATCCACGCCGTCTTCATCACGCTCCGTCACAATCGCCAGCTCTGTATCGTTTTCAATCAGGTGGCTGGTATCCACAAGCTTTCCGTTAACCTTTCCGGCCAGGGCCGCTTTGGCCAGGCCCGCGCCAATGTCTGCGGCAACGTCGTGTACGGTTACGGGTTCAGCAAAACTGCGATGACTGCCATCTGGCAGGGTAATGACGGGCATGATGATCTCCTCGTGGTTTCTCAGCGGTGATCTATACCAAAGATCACTTGGTTGCCGGGCTGCGCGACACAAACCGCGAGCCGGATTTGAGGGCGAGTCTAACAGAAAAAAACCCGGCAGCAACGCCGGGTTTTTACGGAGCCGAAGCCAATCAGGCCGGCTGGGGGGGTTGGGCCTCCTCCCGTGCCTTGCGCCTGAGCTGACCGAAAGCGACCAGGCCCAACAGCAACAGTGCCGGGATAAACATCAACTCTTTCGGTGGCCGCTCCAGCTCAATCTGGACTGCATCAATGGTCCAGCCAAACTGGATACCGGCATCTTCCGCGGCACTACCAAAGTTGACGAAATCCACCACCAGATCACCGCCCTGCTCTGACACTTCCAGGCCGGCACCCGCCAGGCGCTCCTGCGCGGTTTCACCTTCAGGGATCTCAAGCTCGACGTAGGTGGTGACATCACTGCCATCCAGCGCCATGCCTGATACCTTCAGCACCACCTCACCATCAGCAGGCACATCCGCCACGTATTCCATAATGGCGGTCCCCCCCGGCCGCTCTTCGTTCGGCGGATAGATCATGTCCCACCAGAAACCGGGCCGGAACATGATGAAGGTAATCAGCAACAACAACAGGGTTTCCCACTTCCGGCTCCGGGTGAACCAGAAGCCCTGGGTTGCCGCCGAGAACACCAGCATGGCCGTGACGGCGCTGAACACCGTAACCAGCAGATCAAACCAGCCAGTCAGGCCAATCAACAACAGCTGCGTATTGAAGATGAACATGAACGGCAGAATGGCGGTTCGAATATCGTAGGTAAAACCCTGGACACCCGTTCGGATCGGGTCTGCCCCCCCTGAGATTGCGGCCGCCGCGTAGGCGGCCAACCCCCCCACGGGCGGCGTATCATCCGCCAGTATCCCGAAATAGAACACGAACAGGTGCACCGCAATCAGCGGAACAATCAGGCCATTCTGGGCCCCCCCGAGGGTTACGATAACCGGAGCCATCAAGGTGGAAACCACAATGTAGTTGGCGGTTGTCGGCAACCCCCCCATGCCCAGAATCAGACTGATCACAGCGGTGAAGATGAGCATCAGCAGCAGATTTCCGCCAGACAGGAATTCCACGAATTGGGTCATCACCAGGCCGATACCGGTCAGCGTCACTGTACCAACTACGATGCCGGCCGTTGCTGTCGCAACGCCGATACCCACCATGTTCCTGGCGCCGGTCGCTAGCGAATGGAACAAGTCACTGATGCCGCCGGTGAATTCAGACATCAATCCGCCATGCTTGCGGAAAAATGCCTTCAGCGGCCGCTGGGTAATAACGATAAAGATCATGAACAAGGTTGCCCAGAAGGCAGACAGCTGGGGGGGCGAAAAGCGTTCAACCGTCAGACACCAGACCAGCACCACCACCGGCAGCAGATAGTAGAGCCCGGTTTTAACCGTGGGCCCCCCCACTTCCGGCAATTCGGTCATCTCTTTGTGGGGGGGATCGTCTTCTTCCAGCTCCGGGAATCGGGTAGCGTATCCAACCAGTCCCGCATAGATCAGAACCAGAATTGGCCCAAGCACCCAGGGCGCAGCCTCACCCAGCACCCCCCCTTTGGTCCAGCCAACCCCCCCGTAATAAACCGCGAAGGTCAGTACGATCAGGCCAATCAGAATGACCACCCAGTTTAGCATGCGCTGGGCCAGGGTTGGACGATTCAGCCGCTCTACCCCCCCTTCCATCTTCAGCTTGCAGGCTTCCAGATGGACGATGTAAATCAGGGCAACATAGGAAATCAGTGCCGGCAGAATGGCGTGCTTGATCACCTCGAGATAGGAAATCCCCCCCACGTACTCGACCATCAGGAAGGCCGCGGCCCCCCCCATGATTGGCGGGGGGGTAAGCTGGCCGTTGGTGGACGCAGCCACTTCAACCGCACCGGCTTTGGTTGCCGGGAAACCGACCCGCTTCATCAGGGGGGGAATGGTGAAGGTACCGGTGGTCACCACATTGGCGATGGAGGAGCCGGAAATCACCCCCCCACTCAGGCCACTGGAAACCACCGCCGCCTTGGCCGGGCCTCCGCGCATATGCCCCCCCAGCATGGCGTAAGCACCTTGATAAAGTAGTTACCGGCCCCCCCCGCCCGCTCAAGCAAGGCACCGAACAACACAAACAGGAAAACAAAGCTGGTAGATACCCCCCCAAGAGCAACCCCCCCGAATACCCCCCCCTCGGTTCCGAGCCATTGATGGGAAGCCAGCTTGTTCAGGCTAACGCCTTTATGAGAAATCACATCCGGCATGTAAGGGCCGGCCAGTGAATAGGCAACAAAAACCGCCGCAACAACAGTCAGCGGGAGCCCAAGGGCTCCGGGTAGCTTCCAGCAGCAATACCAGGCCACCCAACGCCACCCAGAGATCCATGGTGGTCGGTGCCCCCCCCGGTCTCTGCGAAAGAGCATCATAAAAAACATAAAGATAGGACGCCGCAAATGCAGCAGCCAAAGCCAACACCCAGTCATATATAGGCACCTTGTTGGCATGCACCCCCCCCTTGATCATCGGGAATGCCGAGAATGCAAGAAACACCGCAAACGCCAGATGGATTGAGCGCGCTTCGGTGGAATTGAATATTCCGAAATTCAGAATGAACGGCAGGGGGGGTGATGCAATCCAGAGCTGGAACAACGACCAGCACACCGGAACGATGAACAGGATAACCGCTGCAGGCCCGGTCAGCGCTCGGCCTCCGGTTTCGGTCTGCAATACCTGTTCTACCTTGCTGGCATCCACTCCCGCCCCCCGGTACCGGGTCATTCTTTGCCATAGAATGTTCCTGTGATGGGAAATAACCTTACTGAATCAACAGAGCGGGCCTCAGCCCGCTCTGTTGACATGCCTGGCCGATCAGTCGATCAGGCCAGCCTCGCGATAGTACTTGGCCGCGCCCGGGTGCAGCGGCGCACTCAGGGCATCAGAGACCATTTCTTCTTTCTTCAGGTTGCCGAAGGCAGGGTGCAGACGCTTGAAGCTGTCGAAGTTCTCGAACACCGCCTTGACCACTTCGTAAACGACATCTTCCGGAACGTCAGTTGAGGAAACGAACGTAGCAGCCACACCGAAGGTGGTTACATCTTCGTCGGAACCACGGTACATACCACCCGGAATAACTGCCTTACGGTAGTAGGGGGGGTTTTCCTTGATCAACGCTTCCGTCGCCTTGTTGTCAACGGCAACAATTACGCTGTCACAGGACGTGGTGGCTTCCTTGATGGCACCGGAGGGGGGGTGGCCAACGGTGTAAAAGAAAGCGTCAATGTTGCCATCGCACAGCGCCTGGGATTGCTCGGCAGCCTTGATCTCAGCCGCCAGCGAGAACTTATCCATGGTCCAGCCCATTTCATCCATCAGCACTTCTGCTGTGGCGCGTTGGCCAGAACCCGGATTCCCCCCCACAGACACGCGCTTGCCTTCCAGGTCTTCAAAGGTCTTGATGCCGGAACCTTTGCTGGCCACCACTGTGAACGGCTCAGGATGCAGAGAGAATACCGCTCGCAGCTTCTCGTTCTTGCCCGCATCTTCAAACTGGCTGGTGCCATTGTAGGCGTGGTATTGCCAGTCGGACTGGGCAACAGCCAGATCCAGCTCGCCCTGGCGAATGGCGTTCAGGTTGTAAACGGAGCCACCGGTACTCTCAACCGAGCAACGGATACCATGCTCCTTGCGATCCATATTCACCAGGCGACAGATAGCGCCACCCGCCGGATAATAAACGCCGGTAACACCACCGGTACCGATGGTCACGAAGCGCTGTTCCTGCGCGGAAACCGCAGAGGACGCGGCACCCAGGCTCACGGCGGCTGCAACGGCAAAAGCGGACGCTTTGAGTTTCAGTGTCATGTGTGCTCTTCCTTTTCTTGATAGTTATAGTCGATCACCCGCACGGGTATACGGGCAAACATCCGGTTCGTTCTAGAACATAGAACACTTCTGGCCATAAATAAAGGAAGGATTAGCACGCTAACCAGCTGACCTATCAACAAAAAAGCCCGCACAGGCGGGCTTTTTTTTGCTGGTTCAGGGCGATTTTCAGGACTTCGCAGCCCGTGCTTTCGCCAGCATCTTGTCCGGGCGAAGCAGGAATCTCGCCAGGGCCGGCAGCAGCCAGATTGCCCCCCCTACCATGTTCCACAGGAACATGAAGAACAGCAGGAAGCCCATGTCCGCCTGGAACTTGATCGGAGAGAATATCCAGGTCACAACACCAAGACCCAGAGTCACACCGGTAAAGATAACGGCCTTACCGGTGGAGCGCAGGGTCTCATAGTACGCCTCCTGCAGCGTCTTGCCCTCCAGCAGGAACTTTTCAAGTTTGCTGTAGATATAAATACCGTAGTCCACACCGATACCCACACCCAACGCAATCACCGGCAGCGTGGCCACCTTGATGCCGATACCGGATACCGCCATGATCGCCTCACACAGGATGGAGGTCAGGCCCAGCGGAATCACAATACAGGCCACAGCCCGGATGGAGCGGAAGGTCAGGAAGCAGAGCAAACTCACTACGCCATACACCAGCAGCAGCATCATGTCCTTGGCGTTCGAGATCACCTCGTTGGTCGCCGCTTCGATACCGGCGTTACCAGCTGCCAGCAGGAAGGTATGCTCCTCGTTGCTGTTGGCATCGGCGAACTGTTCGACCCGCTCGACTACCGTTTCCAGAGTTTCCGCCTTGTGATCTTCCAGGAACACCAGAACCGGCGTGAGGCTGCAGTTGGTATTGATCAAACCTGCCGGCGCGTCACGAATGGAGGCATTGATGATGGTCTGGTTGCGGGAAATCTCGTACCACTTCCAGTTACCCTCGTTCAGAGCCTTCGTAACCAGCTTGGAGACATCAGCCAGGGAGGCGGAGCTCTGCACACCCGGGGGGGTGTTCTGCAGTTCCCACTGCAGACTGTCCATGGCCCGGAGTACGTTGTACTGGTACATTGTTCTTCCGGGGGGGTCTTCACCATCACCACAAGCACGTCTGCACTGGTGGAATAATTGTTGATGATGTAGGCGTTGTCCTTGTTGTAGCGGGAATCCGGGCGCAATTCGGGCGCCCCCCCCTGGTCCAGGTCACCCACTTTCAGGTCCTGCTTGTAGTACATGCCCAGCCCCCCCAGGCCGATCACCGCGATCAGCAGGGAAATCGGCGCAACCCCCCCCGGATGGGAGAAGTAGGACATGACCCGCCACTTGCGGTCCTGCTTTTCACCATGATTCTGAACATGCTGGACACCGCCTTTGGAGATGCCGATGTAAGACATGATCAGAACGTGCAACACCAGGTTGGTGATAATGACGAACGCCACACCCAGACCGGCCGCCACAGCCAGATCACGAATAACGTCGATTTCAATAAACACCAGCGTGAGGAAGCCAACAGCATCAGAAATCAGCGCCAGCATGCCCGGAATGTAAAGAGCCCGGAACGCCAGACGTGCTGAGGTGACGGCATCGAAACCTTTGGCCGACTCAACCGCCATGGCATTAACGATCTGAACCCCCCCATGACTGATACCGATCGCGAACACCAGAAACGGCACCAGTACCGAGTATGGATCCAGGCCATAGCCCAGCAGCCGCAGGGCCCCCCCCAACTGCCAGAACACGGCAATGATTGAGGTAAAGATCGGCACCAGGGTTCCGGCGATGCAGCGGGAATACCAGAACAGCAGCAGCGTGGTCAGCAGAATGGTAATGCCGGCAAACCAGGCAATGGAGCCGATGCCTTCAATCAGGTCACCGACTTTCTTGGCGAAACCAACAATGTGAATATTGACGTTCGGATTCTGTGCTTCGTACTTCTCCCGGATCTTCTCTTCCAGCTCACGGGAGAATGCTGCGTAATCCAGAGCCTCGCCGGTTTCCGGATTTTTCTCATACAGTGGCGCATACACAATCGTGGATTTGAAGTTGTCTGAAATCAGACGACCCACCTCGTTCGAACGCAATACGTTCTGGCGCAGCTGCTCCAGACTCTCCCGGGAGCCATCGTAGCCATCCGGAATCACAGTACCGCCCTGGAAGCCTTGCTCGGTAACCTCTACCCAGCGAACGTTCGATGTCCACAAGGTTTTCAGGCCGGAACGGTCCACCCCCCCATTCAGATAGAACACCTCATCGGTGATCTGCTTGAGGGTTTCCATGTATTCGGCAGTAAAGATGTCGCCTTCTTCCACGGCAACCGCAATCCGGACAAAGTTACCCAGGTTGTCCAGGTCATCCCGGTGATCCAGCATATTGACGACGTACGGATGCTCCAGCGGAATCATCCGCTCAAAACTGGCATCCGGCTGGATCTTGATAGCGTTGTAGCCAAGAAACAGCGTCAGCACAAAAAAAAGGCGATCAGGATCAGCGCCCGGTTGTTGAAAAGTAAACGCTCAAGGAACGGTTCCGCCTTGGGCGTTGTCAGGTAATGTTCACCCCCCCTGTCATGCATCGGGTCAGACATTAAAAAACCCCCCCTCTATCCATTAATCCGTTGATGCCACACCAGGGCGTTAATTCAGGTTCCGGCCGCGAGCGTCGGTAATCTCAACACCGCCTTCGCCGACCAGCAATAGATTGGTTCCCGGCAATGGAACCACACCCATGACACCTTCCCGGTCATTGCGGAAGTAGGGGGGGCGGAAGCTTTCACCATTGTTGGTGCTCATCAGCACTGCGCCGCCATTTCCCACCAGGGTAATGCGTCCATCCTCGGCCACCGCCGCGTTATTCAGGGTGGCGCCGCCCTCATTGGGCACCATGGTCCAGCTACGGCCAAGATCGGTCGACAGCAGAGTGTTGCCCCCCCGCAAGCCGAACGCCAGCACCTCGTTCACCCGTCCGGTTCCGGTGACGCCAAACAGGGAGCCATCGTATGGGCTTTCCCGCTTCTCCCAGGATTCGCCGCCGTCAACAGAAACGTGAATCTGACCAGCTTCACCGACCACCACCAGCGCGCCACCCGCTACCTCGGTGATGCTGTTGTAGTGGAAGTTGGTTGGGTTATCGAGTTCGGCGCCCAGTCTTCCCAGGTCTGCCCACCATCCTGGGTTCGCAGAATCATGCCATAGGCACCCACCACAAAACCGTGGTTCTCGTCTTCGAACCAGACATCAAGGAACGGGTTAACCGGCCCGATTTCCATATCTGCCTGGGTGTTTTCGAGGGCGAAGAACAGATCGTCAAGCGCCCACTCCAGGTCAGCCTTCTCTTCTTCCGGAGCCTGTTCAATGCGCTCTTCCAGCTCAGCAATCTGGTCTTCCTTGCTGGCAATCACCAGCTCGGCGGCCTGAATACCATCGAGCTGCAGCTCCCAGGTCTCCCCCCCGGAATCGCTGGAATGCAGCACAACACCGCTGTGGCCAACCACCCAGCCATGCTGCTCGGTGCCAAAATCAACGGCGGTCAACGTGACCGCCACCGGCACCTCGGCCTGCGTCCACGACTGGCCTGATCGTCGGAATAGATTACGTGCCCACGCTCACCCACTGACACGATTCGATCGCCTGCGCGGGTTGCGTCGGTCAGTAGTGACTGGGGGGGAGCCAGTTCTGTTGGCCTCGCCGGTGTCTCGATAATATCCGCGAGTGCAAATGCCGCTGGAGCTGCCAGTGCCATAGAGAGGCCAAGGCAGGCAGTTCCCAGTGTCTCGCACATGAACCTTTTAGCCATTCAGATTGCCTTTACGTTGGTTAAATCCTGATGCGCCTGCTGCACGACTGGCAGCAGCCTTCGCAAACAAACCGGCAGCCCCCCCCTGGGCCGCCGGTCGACATCCTGCTTGTGGCCTCAGGCGCCGGATCAAACCGGCGCCGAAGCCTCAGCGTACGCTTCGCCTGCGCAAAGAAGCTGGCGAGAAGTACCGTGTGTTTGGTACATCATTGGTAAATACACGGGTATTCGGCTCTTCGGTATCCAGACCCAACACGTGATATCGACGGGCCTGGAGATCGTGATACACATCAAGCACCGTCCAAACTCCCGGCAACTCGTAGTAGTTCTTGGGAATACCCATGGTCACACGCCAGAGATTGCCGCGACCGTCATACTGGTCGAGCAATACGGTGTTCCAGCTGTCTTCATCCACATAGAAGCGACGCTTACCATAGATGTGACGCTCACCTTCCTTGAGGGTCGCTTCGACCACGTGCACGCGGTGCAGCTCCCAGCGGGTCAGATCAGGATTGAGGTGGGACATACCCAGAATTTCAGAGTAAGGCGTTCCCTTCTCACCGATTCGGTAGTTGTTGTAGGGAATGTAGATTTCCCGAACACCTTCGTAATCCCAGTTATAGCGATCCATGGCACCGTTGAAGATATCGGTGTCATCAGCGGTACGCAGGTTATCAGAGGCCGCAATCGGTGAGTCGTAGCCCAGGTTCGGAGCACGGCGGACACGACGTTGACCAGCGTTATAGCCCCCCCAGCCATTGCGCGGATTGATGATCTGGTTCAGGGTTTCGTGAATCAGAATGGCGCCACCGGCAAGACGGGGGGGTGGCGACTGAGTGAACGACAGATAGTAGAAGATCACGTTGTCCAGATCTTCTTCACCACCCTCAGGGTTGTAGAAGTTGAAGAACGCTTCCTGCTGAGAGGTCACCAGGCTATAGTCGCCGTTGGTCTGAACCGCCACCTCACTGGAGCGCCGGGTGACAGACACACCGCGCCAACGGGTCAGGTGGTTCCAGATTACCTGCCAGGCCTTTTCTTCGTTATTGCCGTGAAGAATCGGGAAAGGATAGCCACCAAAGGCACCCTCAATACCCTCTGCCTCACCCACAATCTCGGCATTCACCGCGTTCTTACGGGTGTTTTCAGCCACCCATTCGGGCACCGCGTGGGTGCGCCGTGACTGATACACGGGTATGCGGAAGGTGGTCGGGTAGGTTTCCAGCATCGCCCGGACGCCATCGGTCAGATACTCGCTGTACTGATCCATGTTGGAGGCTGTTATGGTAAACAGCACTTCGTCGTCGGGGGGGAATGGATTGATATGGTGCTGCCCGCTGCCTTCGTAGCCAGCCGGCGGCTCCGTCAGGCCGCCATCCCACGCCGGAATGGTGCCGGCATCGTTACCGGCCTTGGGTGAACCGAACGGGGGGGTGAGATCCTGGCCAAGGCGCGCTGCCTCGGATGAAGACACTGCCGCCTGAAGTGGCGAAGCAGCAAAGGACAGAGCCAGCAACCCGCCAAACAAAACGTTTTTGTTGTATCTCATTGTGCAACCTTAAATCCGTCTGGAAGCCTCTGTGGGCCTTTTTGTTATCGTCTGATGCAATCGCAGACTTTCTGACAGATTAGCCGATCCGGCAACATTGTCTATCGACCGAAAGTGCGATTTGTATCCGGCTGTGACGACGGCTTTACAATCACAGCCAGACAAAGGGCCCCCCCACGGCATCAGTCGCGGGGGGGCCAGGCTCCGGCGTCAGTCTGCCAGGCTCTTGTGTACTACTTCATACACGTCTCGGGACAATTCGGCTTTATCGCGAATCCGCTCCAGTGCCGATTTCATCTGTTTGCTATACCCGGGAGCGAACTTCCGCCAACGGGTCAGCGGTGCCACCAGTCGCGCCGCAATCTGAGGATTGCTGTCATCCAGTCGGCATACCTGCTCGGCAAGGAATTCATACCCGCTGCCGTCAGGATTGTGGAATGCCGCCAGGTTCTGGGCCGCAAAGGCACCCACGACAGAGCGCACCTTGTTCGGATTCTTCCAGTCAAACGCTGGGTGGTCGAGCAACTGCCGTATCTGCGGCAGTTGACCTGCACGATCGCTGGAGGCCTGCACCGAGAACCACAGCTCCACCACTTGCGGGTCGTCACTGAATCGCTTGTAAAAGGCTTCCAGAGCCTGTGTACGATCTTCCGCGAAATCAGAATTCACCAACGCTCGCAGTGCGCCGAGCCGATCCGTCATGTTATCAGCGCCCCCCCGGAACTGCTCTTTGGCCAGCGCCAGCGCTTCCTGATCACCAATATGCAGCAACCAGCCCAGCGCGGTGTTACGGAGACTGCGGCGGGCAATGGCCTCAGGCGTCAGCTGGTAATCGCCCTGCCCGGCGTTGCGCCGATAACAGGCCATGAGTTCATCCCGCAGGCCTTCAGCCAAATAACCAAGCACCTTTTCACGGGCCTGGTGAATAGCAGCAACATCAGCCTGCTCCGCCAGCTCAATGAGATAGGCCTCTGAAGGCAACTGCAGCATCTTTGCCATCAGAGCCTGATCCAGCTCGCTGTCCTGCAGCAACGACCGATAAGCGTCCACCAGGCGCGGCTCCACCCCCCCGGCAGACTCCGGAGCCCCCCCCACCAGAGACTGAATAACGTCCACGGCCAGGCGCTGACCTGCGTCCCAGCGGTTAAAACCGTCCGGATCATGGCTCATCAGGAACAGTAGTTGCTCCCGCGTCCAGGGGGGGTAGTGCACCCGCACGGGGGGGGCAGAAAAATCTCTCAGCAGAGAAGGTACCGGGCGCTCCGACAGGCCCTCAAACTCAAAGCAGTGTTCCGCCTGGCTCAGCTCCAGCACCCGCTCCAGAGGCGCTTCGCCACTCTCACCACTCAGCTTCAGGGGGGGCAGAGGCTGCCCGTCGGCGCCCAGAAGGCCGAGCGCAAATGGAATATGCTGCGGCTTCTTGCCGGTCTGGCCTGGCGTGTCAGGAATACTCTGGCGCACGGTAAGCCGATAGATACCGCTCGACTCGTCGTACTCATCAGACACCGAAACCACCGGCGTGCCGGCTTGCTCATACCATAGCCGGAACTGGCCCAGGTCCCGCCCGGAGGCGTCTTCCATAGCGCGAACAAAATCATCGGTGGTGACCGCCTGCCCGTCATGGCGCTGGAAGTACAGATCGCTGCCCTTACGGAACATCTCGTCACCAAGGAGGTTGTGGATCATCCGAACCACTTCGGCACCCTTTTCGTAGATGGTCAGGGTATAGAAGTTGGAGATCTCCATGTAAGACGCCGGGCGCACCGGGTGGGCCATGGGGGGGCCGGCATCCTCAGCAAACTGTGCTGTGCGCAGCAGGGTGGCATCCTCTATTCGTTTCACAGTCGGCGATCCCATATCGGCAGAGAACTGGGAATCCCGGAACACCGTAAAACCCTCTTTCAGGCTCAGCTGAAACCAGTCGCGGCAGGTTACCCGGTTGCCGGACCAGTTATGGAAGTATTCGTGGGCGACGATGGCCTCGATACGCTGGAAGGCGGCGTCCGTGGCAGTCTCCTGACTGGCCAGTACACAGGAAGAGTTGAAAATATTCAGCCCTTTGTTTTCCATGGCGCCCATGTTGAAGTCGTCCACCGCCACGATCATGAAGATATCCAGGTCGTACTCCCGCCCGTAGACATCTTCGTCCCAGCGCATGGAACGCTTGAGGGCATCCATCGCGAAATCACACTTCTTCGCGTTGCGGGGGGGCTCGACATACATCCGCAGATCAATGTTGCGGCCGGAACAGGTGGTGAAGGTATCTTTTTTTCTCCACCAGGTCTCCGGCTACCAGGGCAAAGAGGTAAGCCGGCTTGGGGGGGAACGGGTCTTCCCAGGTGACAAAATGGCGACCGTTTTCCAGCTCGCCGTTATCCACCGGGTTACCATTGGAAAGCAGCACGGGATAGGCGCTTTTGTCTGCCTCGATACGGGTACGGAAGCGTGCCATGACATCCGGCCGGTCCGGATAGAAGGTAATGCAGCGAAACCCTTCCGCCTCGCACTGAGTGCAGAACATACCGGAGGACTTGTACAAACCTTCCAGCCGGGTGTTGTTCTGAGGTTCGATCCAGGTCACTACCTGCAGCTCGAATTTTTCCGGCACCGAGGGCACGACCAGCGCATCGCCACGGTCTTCGAACTCACCGGTGCGTAGAGGCGAGCCATTCAGGGCAACCGATTCCAGTTGCAGACTATCACCGTGCAGAAACAGAGGGGGGGCAGCGCTCTCCCCCCCGGAGTCCGGGGTTGCGGCGCACAGTCAGGTACTGTGCACACGGGCGCCGTCTTCAAATAATTCGAAACGCAGATCCACCTGATCAACCAGATACGCAGGAACCTTGTATTCACTCAGGTAAATGGTCTGTGGCTGGTTGGTTCGCATTCATACTCTCCAGAGAAAAGACATGGCGGATTCAGTCAAGAACCCGGAACCGGACTTCATAGCCGGTAAACTTGCGGATATTGATTACACCGGTGTCGAGCATCAGATACTGGCCTTTGATACCTTCCAGCAAGCCTTCCACTTCCGGCGTTTTGTCCAGATTATGGGTTTTCACCTTGGCCGGCCATACCTGAACCGGATAACCCAGCCCAAGTGTGGCTTCGTCCACAATTCGTATGCTGTCTTCACCATGCTGCGCCCGCAATTGCGCCAGGTCGTCTGCGATCAAGTCCAACAGGCGCTCACGCTCCTGCACCAGATCCAGCTCCGGCACATCACCCTTTAGCATGGCTCGCCAGTTGGTGCGGTCGGCCACGTGGTTCTTGCACGCCACTTCCACCAGACCAGACAGGTAACGGCTGGCGACCCGCAGCATCGGTATCGCCGTTACCGCCCCCCCCTGATCAATCCAGCGGGTCGGTACCTGGGTGGCCCGTGTTATACCCACTTTCAAGCCGCTGGAATTGGCCAGATACACAACATGTTCAACCATGCAGTTGGCCTCGCCCCCCCACTCCGGCTCCCGGCAGGTACCCAGGTGATAGTGGCATTTTTCCGGGCTCATGATACAGCTGTCGCAGGCGGCCAGCTTTCGGAAACACGGATAGCAGTAGCCCTGATTGAAACTCTTTTTGGTGGTGCGATCGCAATGAATACAGCGAATCACGCCATCAAAATTCAGCCGGACCTTATGACCAATAAGGTCATTCAGGGTAATGCGGTTGTCGCCGATGGCCAGGTTATAGGCCACCGGGTCGCCGGCCTCGGCCGGCATCTTACGAAGCCGGCCGGTTACGTCAATGGATTCGCTCAAACCTTGACCTCAACAAACTGATCAGGGTCCACATCGTTGTTGCCCTGGCGATCTTTGCGGAACTGCACAGACGGATCGCAAGCGGTACCGGCTTTCTCGCCACGGTCCAGGTATCCCACTCGCTGTTCTTCCGGCACGTTGTGCTTCTCTTCATAATAAATCACCGCTTCCAGGCTGATAGCGCGCTGCTCACGGGTCAGCGCGCGACCATCTGGCCATTTGCCAAGCTCAATGGCCCGTTTCAGGTTGCGGTAAACCGTCGGGTCCAGCCGCTCAATCAGTTCTTCGTATGTCATTCCCGCCTCCTGAACGTTTCTTCATATAAAAAAATGCCAAGACCGTTTGACAATTAAAAATGATAACGATTATCATTAATTCACCAAATGACAACGGTCGTATCATTTGGTCTCTCTCATCAGGAGCTAAAAGCTCTTTTAACAGCCTCACCTTTTGGTGGGGGGGCTTTTTTTTGTTTCAGCGTCGGTATCGACGAGGAGGCATGATCGCCGCCATCGCCAACCCGGCCAGAAAACCGCCCAGGTGTGCCTCATTGGCCATGCGACCCACGCCAATCATCTCCGGCACTGGCGTAAAGCCAATGATCATCCACACCAGCGCAAAGGTCACGAGTGCCGGCGGGAATTGGAAACGCGGCAGTCTTCGCTGGCTCAACCAGCAATAACCGAGAATACCGTACACCACCCCCCCCGAGAGCCCGCCGAACAGCGGGCCGGACACCAGATACTGTAGGAGATTGGACGCCAGACTGGTGACCAGAAACAGTCCTACCAGCCGTGGCCGGCCGTCCATCCATTCGATCTGACTGCCCAGGAACCAGAGCATCACCGAGTTGAAGATGATATGGGTCCAGCTGAAATGCAGGAAATCCGGCGTCAGCAGCCTCCAGACCTGGCCTCCCGAAAGGGTGATAGAGAGCGCTTCCAGGCGCCCGGCCAGTGTGCTGAAGGTATCCCAGCTGAACGGCCGGGGGGGGTCGACAATCATCATAGCGGCGGCAAAATTGCTCTGCCCCCCCATGCCGGTCAGCCATACCATCACCACGGCAACCACGATGACGCCAATGACAAAAGGGGGGGCATGACGGGGGGCGCCGGCTGCCAGCGGCCGCCAGGAGTGATCGGAGAAGACGACGGACTATCCAAAACTACCTCTCTGGTGTTAGCGGGCGACACTATCTTCGCTGGTCGGGTAATCGGGCTGCTCCGGCCGGTCAACATCAACCCAGACAAATTTGTCCGAAGAGAGCACTTTTTCCCCCCCATCAAACCGATAGGCCACCAATTTGCCATACTTCACGGCGCTGAAATCAATACACGCCACATTGTGCTTGAGCGGAGCAGGGGGGCGCCCTCCATCCAGTAATGCCCGACAAACACCGGCGGTGCGTCCAGTGGATAGGTAATCAGCTGCTTGCGCTCCTCCTCGCGCAAAGTCCTGCTGGCCACCTCCGGCGGCAGCGGGTCCGGCTGGAATACCACATCTGCATAGGTTTGCGGGTCGTCTGCCCAGAACTTGGTACGGAAGAACTGCCGGACGTAGCCATCCCGGCCCGTAATGGACATCCCTTCCGGCAGGCGCAGGTCGGTTCCGCGCAACAGGGTATCCATCACCTGCCCGGCAAAGGATTCGATGGCCGCCGAGGCGTGCAGGAAATCCTCGTCGATACAGGCGCCGCCCTGGCTCTGGCGGAACTGATCAATCAGGGTCTGATCCCAGCAGGCATGCACCACGCGGAAGCCTTCCTCATCAATGAACAGCGGAATGCTGTAAAACCACTCCAGAAATTCGTTCCATTCATGTGGATACGCATCAAACTGCTCAAGGGTTTCCTTGATCAGCCGATCGTGGCGGACATTGTGTTCCCTCAGAAATTTCTTGCCGCTGCCTGGCCGTGCCCGGGTGCAGTAACCCAGTGCGTTGTACTCGTGGTTGCCCATGACAATTCGGGCAAAGCCGTGCTCCACCATGTCACGCACCAGGTGCAACGCTTCCCGGATTCTCGGCCCACGATCAATAATATCGCCGATAAAAATGGCCTGTCGGCTGGGGGGGTGCTGGTAAATGCCGTTCCGCTTCCGATACCCCCCCATCTGCTCCAGCAATCGCTCCAGGGTATGGGCGCAGCCGTGGATGTCACCAATAACGTCGTAGCCGCGATGTGCGGTTGTCTTGATTGCCGCCATGATCAACTCGCTGCTATTTCGCTTGCCCAGCCCAGCTTGTCCCGGCAGGTCGCGTAAAAATTGTGATCGGTGGGATGAATCAGACGGATTTTGAATGGTTTTTTAGTGATTCGGATGATATCTCCCGGGGGGCACAGGCAATGTTCATCTGACCATCGAAGCTGACCTGTGGATAGGTTTCATTGGTTTCCCCCCCGATCACCAGCTTGATTTCGCTTTTGCCATCCACCACGATCGGCCGACTGCTCAGGGTGTGGGGGGGGAACATGGGCACCAGCACCACCGCATCCAGCTTCGGATGCATGATCGGACCACCAGCCGACAGCGAATAGGCCGTGGAGCCGGTGGGCGTCGCCACAATCAAACCATCTGAACGCTGGCTGTAGACGAAATGACCGTCGATAAACAGGTCAAAGCCAATCATCCGCGTGGATTTGCCCGGGTGCAGAACCACGTCGTTCAATGCCGAGCCATACCCCCCCAATGGCTGGCCATTACGCTCAACATGGCCATCCAGCAAAAACCGGGACTCTTCGATGTAATCGCCCTCAAGAACCGGGCCAGGCGCTCTTCAAGATCTGACGGCGAGATATCGGTCAGAAATCCCAGTCGACCGCGATTCACGCCAAGAATAGGAATCTTGGACTTGGCCAACTCCCTGGCGGCGCCCAGCAGGCTACCATCACCCCCCCCGACCACGATCACCAGATCACAGATCTCACCCAGGAGCTTCTTGCTGGCCACCTGCAGACCATGACCAGGAATCATGGTGGAAGTGTCTTCCTCGATGATCACATGGTAATTGTTGGCGGTAAGGTACTGCTTGAGCTGCCGTAAAGACTCCACCACCTTGACGCTGCCCATGCGCCCGACGATGCCGATATTCCTGAACTGGTCCATGAAGTGTCCCGTGGTCTCTGAATGAAACAGGAAACAGTTTAACGAAACTCGGGCAGATTCTGAAAAAAAGATACCGATCAGGCCTTGTGCTGGTCGCAGCGGTCGTCCTGTCCGGGCTCGAATTCGGCAGGCTGGGTCACGCGCATGATGGGCTCGCCACAGGCTTTGCCTTCGTCATCAACATGTTTGCATACGGGGGGGTGTTCGTAGTGGGCAAGCCATTCCCGATAGGCAGGCTCATTCATACCACAGCGCTCTGCGGCATAGGCCAGCGGGTTTCCGAAGTAAGTGTCGATGTCTTCGTAGGGCAAAGTAATATGCCCGACACCAGGGTGATAGGCCACCAGGAATACCGCCTGGGTGCGCAGCTGCTCCAGCAGGGAATCTTCCGGAGGCTGGCGATGGCGGAGTTCATGGTTCTCCTGCTCCAGAGCCACGATTTTGTCGTCCCGCAATTCCAGCTCCCGCTGTTTGCGCTCCAACTGTTCCCGCAACAACACCGTCTCGGCATTGGCGTTGGCATCTTCCTGCCTTGCCCGGCACTGCCCTCCGCCATTTTCTCCTGCATGCTCAGGTATTGCTCATTGCGCTGGGACAGGCGTTTTTTCAATTGCTCGTTGGTCAGTTTCAGGCGTTCGTGTCGCTGCTCCAGGTCCGCCAGCTCACTGCGCAGCCCCCCTGCATTTCATTGCGATGCTCACGCTGAAGGTCAGCCAGTGAATCCCGATGGACGCTCTGGAGCGTCTTGATTCTGAGCCGTTGCTCGCGGAGGACCTGAGCCAGACGCGCGCGGTCACGGCTACCATCGTCACTATTCGATTGCGGGGGGGTCGGGGGGCCGTGAGTACCGGGATATTCTCTTCTTCGGGCTCGATCTTCTGAAAACGGAGAGTATTGGCGTCAACCGCCTTGCGAATGGCCTGAAAATGGTTGTTTCCGGGGGGGGTCATGTCCGGGTCCCAGAGTTCATTGGCAAACTCCGGATCCGGACACTGACTACGACACACCAGCCTGATAGGGCCGCCCCCCCCATGTTGGGGGGGCCTTTGGCGCCCTGCTCTGCCAGAGCTTCAATGGGGGGGACATTCCAGTGGCTGTCTGCGCGCCCCCCCTCCTCATCAAACCAGATGCGGAAGAACACCAGAGAACGCACATTCAGATCGGAGCTGAGATTGACGAGAACCGCCCGGACATCAGTTTCGGCCAGGTCTGACAGACCGACATAGCCATCCAGGAAAGCGCCAAATTCCGACAGCCTCATCTGCCGGGCAACCTGGCTACCGTCCATAAAAAATACCGCCGAATAACCTTCAGCGGCCTGGCTGGCATTTACCATCAACCTTCTCCGTGCCCCCCCGGGAATCTCAGTTCCGGACGCTCGCCAGCGCCCTTTGGTTCCAATTCAAACACTTTCCGACATAGTCTAGCCAGACAAGTGCCGAAGCACAGAGAAAAACTGCAACGATTTGTGATCAAATCTCCGCAGCGAGCCGGCTACCCTGGTTAATGGCCCGCTTGGCATCCAGCTCTGCCGCCACATCGGCGCCACCAATCAGGTGTACCGGAATGCCCGCTGCCTCAACACCGGCCTGCAGCTCGCGAAGCGGCTCCTGACCAGCACATACAATGATGGTATCCACCGGCAGGATCTTGTCCTCACCCTGCTCCGAGCCTTTCGGCGTAACCGTGATGTGCAGACCTTCATCGTCGATCTTGCGATAAGTCACCCCCCCCGGCACCATCTGAACATGGCGATTCTTCAGCGAGGTTCTGTGAATCCAGCCCGTGGTCTTGCCCAGGTTCTTGCCCACTTTGGAGGCCTTACGCTGCAGCAGATAGACCTCGCGAGCCGGCGCCGGCACTTCCGCTGTAACGCCCTGTATACCGCCACGATGCTCTACCGACAGGTCCACGCCCCCCCACTCCTTCATGAAGTGTTCGGTATTCAGCGAGGGAGAATCGCCCTTGTGGACAATAAACTCGGACACATCAAAACCGATACCACCGGCACCGATCACCGCCACTCGCTGGCCCACCGGCTTGCGCTCCAACAGGGCGTCGAGGTAACCGATAACGTTCGGGCGATCAATGCCCTCGATATCCGGAGTACGGGGGGGTTCCACACCAGTAGCCAGAACCACTTCATCGAAACCACCCGCTTTGAGTTCCTCGGCGGAAACCCGGGTATTCAGACGTACCTCGACCCCCCCGGTCTTGTCGAGCATTTTCCGGAAATAACGCAGGGTTTCGTAGAATTCCTCCTTGCCCGGAATACGCTTGGCCACGTTGAACTGGCCACCGACTTCGCTGCCGGCATCAAACAGGGTCACCTTGTGACCACGCTCCGCGGCCACGGTGGCAAACGCCAGGCCCGCAGGGCCGGCACCGACTACCGCGATGGACTTGGCTGCGCCGTTTTAACGTAAGCCAGCTCGGTTTCATGGCAGGCCCGCGGGTTGACCAGGCAGGAGGTCAGCTTGCCGCTGAAGGTATGGTCCAGGCAAGCCTGGTTACAGCCGATGCAGGTATTGATCTCGTCGGCACGATCCTGCTCCGCCTTCAGCACCAGCTCAGCATCGGCCAGGAACGGCCGGGCCATGGAGACCATGTCGGCATCGCCGTCCGCCAGGACTTTCTCGGCGACATCCGGCATGTTAATCCGGTTGGTGGTCACCAGGGGGGGAATGCTGACCTCGCCCTTCAGGCGCGCTGTTACCTTGGTAAATGCAGCCCGGGGGGGCACCGAAGTGGCAATGGTCGGAACACGGGCTTCGTGCCAACCGATACCGGTGTTGATAATGGTGGCTCCGGCTTTCTCGATTTCCTTGGCCAGGTGAACCACTTCTTCCAGGTGCTGCCGTCTTCAATCAGGTCCAGCATGGACAACCGGTAGACAATAATAAAGTTCTCACCCACCCGCTCACGCACCCGGCGCACAATCTCCAGCGGCAGACGGATACGGTTCTCGTAGCTGCCGCCCCCCCACTGGTCGGTGCGGTGGTTGGTGTGAGCGACGATAAACTGGTTGATGAAGTAACCTTCAGACCCCCCATGATCTCGACGCGTCATAGCCGGCCCGCTGCGCGAGAGCGGCGCAATTCACGTAATCGTCGATCTGCTTCTGGATGCCGGCTTCGTCCAGCTCCCTGGGTTTGAAAGGGTTGATAGGCGCTTGAATAGCAGAGGGCGCCACCAGCTCCGGAGAGTAGGCGTAGCGGCCAGCATGCAGAATCTGCATACAGATCTTGCCACCTTCGTCGTGAACCGCCTTGGTGATGACCTTGTGCTTGTCGGACTCTTCCTCGGTATTCATCTTGGCCGCATGCTGAAATACCGCACCTTCCGTATTCGGGCCTATACCACCAGTCACGATAAGACCAACGCCGCCACGGGCGCGCTCAGCGTAGAAAGCAGCCAGGCGCTCAAAACCGTTTTTCACTTCCTCAAGGCCGGTGTGCATGGACCCCCCCATCAGGGTACGGTTGCGTAACGTGGTAAAGCCCAGATCAAGAGGCTTCAGAAGATTCGGGTATTTGCTCTCGCCGGAAGCAGTGGTCATGAAATTCTCCTCATCTGATCAGGTATCGGGACATCCGCCCATTTGTTATGGGCATAACACTACCGACCATGCTCGACGCCAACAATATCCAAAAATAACATTTGATTATCCTTGAACAACATCAATAATAGACCATGATCAAATCCCGAACGCCGGCCCGGAATGCTCTGGGCGATATCAGCCTGCTCTACGTGTCCGTACTACTGCGGGCCGTTGCTGCCGAAGGTGGAGATGCGGAACAGCTGAAAGCACGGTTCCATCTGAGCGCTCCGGAACAGGCGGCCGTCGATGCCCGTATCAGCATCCCCCCCAGATTCATGCGACTGGGCCACGCCGCTATCAAAGCCACGGGGGGGAATCCGGCGCTGGGGGGGCTGCGCATGGGGGGGGCGCTGTCACGCCCGGTCGACGCCGGCATGGCGGGGGGGCTCGCCGCCGAAACCGCCGGGACAGTCGCCGGGGGGGCACTTGAATTGCTGGTGCGATATTCACTCCTCACCAGCCATAATTCCCGCGGGGGGGCTCCCAGCTTTCAGCGCGCAATGAAAACCGTGAGCTTCTATTCCATTCGCCCCCCCTACAACCAATACAACTATTTTGTCGTGGATTCTGTGCTGGCCGCCTGGACCCAACTGATTCGACACATGACCGGCCGCTACGATGTACTGGAGCGTGTCCGGATTGAGTACCCATCCATTGGCCAGGACGACCTGTTCGAGAGCTGGTTCCGATGCCCTGTGGAATTCGGGGGGGCTCCGGCAAACGATATCCGGATCAAGGATGCAATCTGGGAACTGGTACCGGCACAGGCCCAGAGAGGCATGAATGAAAAACTGGTGAGCCTGTGCGAACAGGAACTGCAGCGAATCCAGCGAGGGTGGAGAATTACCGATCGCGCCCGCCATCACATGGCGCCATTACTGGTGGGTGGCAAGGTGTCTGTGGAAGTTCTGGCCACAAAAATGGGCCTGACACCCTGGACACTGCAACGACAGCTGGCCGAAGAAGGCAGTGGATTCCGGCAATTGCTGGACAATACCGCCAACAACTGGCCTGGGATTACTTGAAGGAAACCGACAGCTCGCTGGCAGAAATTGCCTGGCTGCTCGGTTTTGCCAACCCACCGGCATTTCACAAGGCATACCAGCGATGGTATGGCATCAGCCGGGTGAACATCGAAAGATTCTGAGGATTAGGAAAAACTGAGAAGACTTCAGGGGGGGAGATAAAAATGGCGGAGCGGACGGGACTCGAACCCGCGACCCCCCCCGGCGTGACAGGCCGGTATTCTAACCAACTGAACTACCGCTCCGCGTAGCTGCCTGAGCTGTCTTGCGACTGCTCTGTGACAACGAGGGCGCATTATAAAGAGGCCCTCGTTTATGTCAACGATTTTCCCAAACTTTTTTCAGATTTACCTGAATCGCCACTTACATGGCATCAACCATTGCATCCTTGCCCTGGGCGGTCTTGCGGTATTCAATCGGTGTCATGCCAGACCAGCGCTTGAACGCCCGATAAAACGTACTGGGTTCTGAAAAGCCGGTCAGGTAGACAATTTCATCAATGGATTCATCGGTGGTGGCCAGCAGCTGCCGTGCAAGACGGTAGCGGAAATCCGCCAATACCTGATTAAAACTGGTTTCGGCTTCGGTCAGCCGGGTTCGCAGGGTCCGGGGGGGCTTGATCCCCCCCAAACGCTCAGCCACGGCATCAAGCGTGACTTCGCCGCTATCGAGCAATTCCGCGATGATGCGCTCCACCTGGCCAACAATGTCCTTCTTCTCGAGCCGGGCCACCTGCTCACTGGCGAAGCGTTCATGCAGGGCCAACAATTCGGGTTCCGCATGAGGCGATGCATGGGACAGCAATTCGGCGGGGGGGAAATAAAGCCGGTTCTCCTCGGCACCGAACACCACCTCACACCCCCCCAACACCTCACGAACATGGTCCTGACCCTGCTCCCGATCATGCTCGAACTCAATCCGGGATGGGTAGAAATTGCCGTCGGTAATGGATTTGAAGAAGGTAATCAGGCCTTGAACAAAACACTCATTGAAGTGTTTCAGACGGCGAACATCGTCTGAGGCGGTATCCAGAACCATGCAGGCTTCATCGCCAGCCACGAAAAAATCCGTGTTGGCGGCATCGCTGAGCAAGCGCTGATAATTCTGGGCGCGGCGCAAGCCCTCGCCAAACGTCGGACTGCTCAGGAACAGGTATTCCAGTACCTGCCCCCCTTGTAGGCGGGGGGGAGCAATGGCCCAAGGTGCAAACCAACATCGGGGGGGTCACCGGATACATCCTCCACCGCCTGCCAGAAATAGAGCTGGGCGCTGTGGGGGGGAGTCCTTAGCTGATCCGTGTATACGTACTGCTCGTTAACGCCAAGGCGGCTGAAGATGGCGTCGGTATCAATACCTCTTCGCTTCATCGCCTCGTATATCAGGCGCAGCATCACGCCTGCATCACGTAGTTCCTGCATAGTATCCCGCTTTTTTATTTATTGGTTACTACTTTGACCTGCCGGACAGGGCCCGGAGCACGCCAGGTCAATGCCAGATCTGGCCGGGTTTGCCAGACTTTCGTCGTACATTAGAGCATATCAGGCCACATACGCACAGTTGTACCAGAAATTGGCAATGCCCAATATAAAATCACATTGCCATCAAGACATGCACATGGATGCCGGCCCGGGGGGGCCGACCAAGGAGAACGCTACGATGTCCGCGCCACTGGTTTATCACCACACGCCCCCCCCTGCCCTCTTGCCTCTGTACGGTAAGGCACTGCTGCCGAAATCCGGAAAGAACCACCCCCCCGAAGCGGTGCAGATTCCGAGGCTGGAGGCCAGTCTTCTGGGCGTTACAACGGACATTCCCGCACTCCGCGATTATATGAAAGTCTGCAATTTTCAGCCGGGAACCCGCCTGCCAGTGACCTGGCCGCATATCCTGGCGTTCCCCCCCCTGCACCTTAAGCTGCTGACCGAACCCGCATTCCCGCTGCCGTTGCTGGGGGGGTTGGTCCATCTGAGAAACAGCATCACCCAGCATCGCCCTCTGGCCGCAGGCGAAAATCTGGATCTCAAGGTTATCCTCGACAACCAGAAACGCACCGACCGGGGGGCCTGGAATTTGACCTGGTTACGGAAGCCAGAGCCTCAGGACGCCTGATCTGGGAGGAAGTCAGTACCAACCTGTTCCGGATAACCAACGGCCCCCCCGTTAAAACCAGCCCCCCCAAACCGAAACCGGAGCTGGAAACCTATCCCTTCTCCGAAGCGATCAAAGCCCCCCCGGAAAACCTGGGCCGCAATACGCCAAAGTCTCGGGGGGGGATCGAAACCCGATCCACATGCATGCCCTGAGCGCCAGAGCCTTCGGCTTTCCACGGGCCATTGCCCATGGCATGTGGAGCAAAGCACGGGCATTGGCGCTGCTGGAGAATCAGAAGGGATGGAAGGATGGCCCGGTGCGGGCCAGTTGCCAGTTCAAGAAACCCCCCCTGCTGCTGCCGGGAAACGCGATGCTCAACTGGCAGACAGGAAAGGATGGCTGGGATTTCCAGTTACTGAATGCGAAAGGCGATGCCCCCCCGCATCTGACCGGGCGCATCGACTGGCTGTAGCGCTTATTCCTCCGGAGCGCAGAGTTCTCCTTCGGCTCCGGAAACAGGCAGGGTGAACCAGAAACAAGCGCCGCCATCGTCCGGGCGCTCGTATCCGATTTCGCCGCCCTGGGCCTGAATCAGGGAGCGGCAGGTGGCCAATCCGATCCCCCCCATACCCTCGTCCTTGGTGGTATGAAACGGATGAAACAGTTTCTCTTCGGCTTCTTCGGCGACGCCGATGCCATGGTCCCGCACCTGAACTCGGACACAGTGGTCGCCACAACGGCGGGCGCTCACTTCAACCGGCGTTGCCGCGCCGGCACTGCGGGTGGCTTCCAGGGCATTGCGTATCAGGTTCAGGGCGACCTGCTGCACCTGTATGGGGGGGTCGGCCAGCACATCCGGCAGCGAATCCTCTACCTGTACCTCGATGCCACCTTCGTTGTTGCGCATGTCGACCTCGGCAAACTGGCGGGTATCCTCCAGCAAACCGGGAACCGAGAGTATTTCCTTACCGGTGGCAGGTTTTTTCATGAATCGCCGGATCCGGCGGATGATTTCGCTGGCACGATGGGACTGAGCCTCAACCTTGTCCAGGGTTTCCTGCAGCAAACCCAGATCCGGTTGCTCCTTTCCCATCATACGCTTGGCCACACGGGCGTAATTGGTGATGGCCGTCAGTGGCTGATTGACTTCGTGGGCAAATCCCGCCGCCATCTCACCCATGGTGCTCAAACGGGAGGTGTGGGCCAGTTGATCCCGCTGCTCCTGAACCATGGCCCGGGCATCCTCCAGTGCCTGCTCGTTTTCCAGCTCGGTGGTGATATCCCGGAACACCACCACCGCACCGTGGAGTTCTTCGTCATCCAGCTTTGGCGTTGAGCGATACTCCGCGGGGGGGAAACCGGAACCGTCGGCCCGCAGCATGCGGATATCGCGCTGGTTTTCGGCCACGCCTTGCCGGCAGGTAGCCATCACCGGCAGGTTGTCTTCCGAATCTGACGCGGTGGAAAAATGCAGATCAAAAAAGCTCTTGCCGATCAGGTCTTCAACCGGGCAGCCCATGATCATGCCCGCAGCGGGATTGGCGAATTCAATGATGCCATCCTCGTCGAGGCCGTAGATGCCCTCGCTGATGGAATTGAGAATCCGGGCCTGATCACCCTGGAGTTCACGGTTCCGGGCCTGTAATTCGCGCTCAAGGCGAATCACCTGGGCGTGGGTTTTCACCCGCGCAATCACTTCCTGGGACTGAAAAGCTTGGAAATGTAATCCGCGCCGCCAAGAGAAAAACCTTTTACCTTGGCCTGCAGATCATCCAGTGCCGACAGAAACACCACCGCGCAGTCGGCCGTTTGCGGGTCGGCTTTCAGGCGCTCGCACACCTCATAACCGTCCATTTCCGGCATCATGATATCCAGAAGGATGACTTCGGGGGGGTGGTGTCGGTGGGCAAGGTCCAGTGCTTTCTCGCCTTCGTTGGCGATCAGCAAACGGTAGCCTTTGTCTTTCAGGGTCTCGTAGAGGACCTTCAGGTTCTGCGGGTTGTCGTCCACCAACAGAACCGTCACCTCGGAGTTCTCACTGACAGTTTCAGTCATAGAAATACGGCCGGTTAAAAACGTTCGGACATGATGACGGTGCCGGCCGTCCTAGTCGATAAGGTCCTTTACGGACAGGACCATACGTACCAGATGGGCCAGGGAATGCGTGCCCATTTTGTGCATTACGCGGGAACGGTGAATCTCCACGGTACGCTGGCTGATTTCCAGCTCAATGGCGATGACCTTGTTGGCCTGGCCTGCAATCATGCGGTCCATGATTTCCCGCTCGCGGGGGGGCGTCAGACTCTTCACCCGGCGGATGATTTCCTGTTTTTCGTCCAGGGATTTACGCTGTTCCTGATCCTGCTCCAGGGCCGCCTCGATTTTCTCCAGCAGGGCCTCTTCACGGTAGGCTTCTGGATGAAATCCACGGCGCCCTCTTTCATGGCATCCACCGCCATCGGCACATCGCCATGGCCGGTCACAAAGATAATGGGCAGGATCGAATGCTTGTCGTTAAGCTTCTTCTGAAGCTCCATGCCATCCATCCCGGGCATACGGATATCCAGCACGATGCAGCCGGCCATCTTGTCGGAATAGTCCTTCAGAAAGGCATTGGCGCTTTCGTAGGTTTTCACCGGCTTGCTATCCGATTTCAACAACAACTCCAGTGAATCACGAACGGCTTCATCGTCCTCTACCACGTACACAGTTTGCTGGATCTCAGTCATGGATCTGTACTCTCCTGTCCGTTTTATTATGGTGCCGGTCAGTGAATGGACGGATCTTTATGATCGTCCGGGCGTGCTCCTGCCGCTCATGCTCTCGCATTTTTTTCGAGCCGTTGCTGAATAATGCCAAAAACACTCTGCTTGGGGGGTACCTGCCTTTCTCATCGGCTTTGCCCGCCGGCTTGCCCAGTAACAGTGTAATCGCCTCTTCCACCCGGGCAACCGGGTACACGGCAAACCGCCCTGCCCGGGCCGCCTGCACCACTTCGCTGTCCAACATCAGGTTCTGGACATTAGTGGTTGGAATGATGACACCCTGCTGCCGGTCAGACCACCTTTAAGCTCACAGGTGGCATAGAAGCCTTCCACCTTTTCGTTCACACCACCAATCGGCTGAACCTCGCCAAACTGATTAACAGAGCCGGTAATGGCCAGATCCTGCCGCACCGGAATGCCGGACAAGGCCGAAATCAGCGCACAGAGTTCCGCCAATGAGGCACTGTCGCCATCCACCTCGCCATAGTTCTGCTCAAAGGTCAGGCTGGCAGACAGGTGCATGGGATCGTTCACGGCAAAATGAGAGGCCAGCCAGGAACTCAGAATCATCACGCCCTTGGAGTGGATATTGCCGCCCAGCTTCACATCGCGCTCAATGTCCATGACTCCGCCATCTCCATAGTAGCAGCTTGCGGTCACGCGATTGGACAAACCAAACTCGAAGCCACCGGTGGACAATACCGAAAGCGCGTTAACCTGACCTACGCAGTGCCCGTGGTGGTCACCAGAGTGGAACCGTCCCGGATGGAATCATAGAACTGATCACGGATGCGACTGCTGCGGTAACGGGCGCTCTCCAGCGCACGTTCACATGTACCTCGGAAATCAGCTTGGCGCCAGCCTGGCGGGCCCAGAAATCCGACTCTCGCAACAGGTTGGCGATGTCGGCGGCATGCAACGACAGCCTGTCCTGATGGTCAGCCATGCGGGCACTATGCTCGATAATGCGAGCCACCGCCTTGTTGGTGCAATGCAACAGCTTCTTCTCGACCACAAGGCTGGAGATGAACTTGGCGTACAGCAACTGGCTCTCTTCGGTGCGGTACATCTCGTTTTCGAAATCCGCCGTTACCCGGAACAGCTCGGCAAACTCGGAATCGTATTCCTGCAGCAGCATCCAGGTTTCCCGATCGCCGAACAACACAATCTTGACGTTCAGGGGGGGAACCGCCTCCGGCTCGATGGAAATGGTGCCGGACAGGGTCAGCTCCCGCTCCAGGGAGTTGATCTGGATCGATTTTGATCGCAATGCGCGCTTCAGACCATCCCATACGAACGGCTGCTCCAGCACCTTGATGGCGTCCATCAGCAGATAGCCACCGTTGGCCCTGTGCAGGCTTCCGGCCCGAATCAGAGAGAAGTCGGTAAAGACCGTGCCCTTGTAGGTCACGTTTTCCACATAGCCGAACAGATTGTGATAGGTGGGATTATCTTCCACCACCACCGGTACTTCATTGGTTTTCTGATGCACCAGCACATTGATGAGGTAGCGCCGGGGGGGCATTCTCTTGTCCAGTGCGGCCCAGGCAATGGCAGCCTGCTCCTCGTCGTCTTCCAGGAAGATATCCAGGTTATCCACCAGGTCTTTGCGAACGGCCTCCAGGTAAGTAACCACATCGGGCTGTTCACGATATTTCTCTACCAGCTCGTCAATCTGATGGCCGGAAATACCCTCCAGGGTCTCCTGGTTCAGAGCCTGCTGTTTGTCGGCATATTCCTGTTCCCAGTCCGCCATCTTCCGCAACGCCTGGCGCAGCTTCTTCTCGAGCTTGTTGATCGAGTCCTCAAACTTGTCCCGCTGCTCCTCGGTCAGAGCCTGGAAGCTTTCCGCGGTGTGAGGCTCGTCGCCGTTCATGGCGACCAGGCGATAGCCACCGGGGGGGGTGGTTACCGTCAGGCTTACCTTTTTCCGTTTGGCCTGGGCAGCCACTTTGGCCAGCTCATCTTCCTGCCTCTTGCCGTAATCATTCTTCAACTGCTCCGAGCGTTCCAGAAAGCTGTCGCTGTCAAAAGTCTGGGGGGGGATCGTTTTCACCAGCCGGGTCATCAGCTTTTCCATGTCCTGCTTCAGCTGGGTCCCCCCCATACCTCCCGGCAGCTGCAACAGCTTGGGATTACGCGGTTCCTCGAAGTTGGCGACATAACACCAGTCATGGCTTTGCTGCAGCGTGTCCACATGATGCTCAAGGTAACGCAGCATCATGGTTCGCTTGCCCAGCCCATTCCGACCCACGGCATAGACGTTGTAGCCGCCATGGGGGGGCATGGCCAGGGCAAAGCGCACGGCCTCCTGGGCACGGTTCTGGCCCACGATTTCGGCCAGGGGGGGCTCAAGTTGCCTTGTGGTCTTGAATGGCAGGTCTTTGAGGACGCAGGCTTTATACAGCTGATGCAGGGGGGGCAGAGACTTCAAATTGGCTTCCCGTAACGGTCAGTTTTGTCGGATTTCAGGCCCGCCATTGTAGTGCCTGGGGGGGCCGGGTCTGTCGCGTACCTCGTCCGGTTTTATCGAAAGGGGGGGCCAGAGCCGACCGCAAGTGCCAACTTGGTCACAAATCCGGCCGTGGTCATTTTTCATGCAAGCCGTCGATTACTACACTTCATCTTCCGGACGGAATCCGGCCACAACAAGTACAAGACACGTGATGACTGAAAACATGACGAATAATTCCGCAGATCGCCGCATCAAGGATCGTTTTCCGGCGTCCTGCCTGAGGGTTCAACTGCGTGAGCGCGGTTTCTTCGGCCGTGGCAAACAGCCTGTGGCAGTTACCTGCCTGGACATGAACCGCTATGGTATGGCGGTTCTCTGCCCACGACCGGTGGATGTAGGTGTGCGACTGTTTCTTGATATCGAGGGCAAGTACATCAGTGAATCCCGGGTCGGCGCCCGGGTTATCGCCTGCCAGCCCTACCAGGCGGGATATCGGGTCAGTCTGCAGTTTGCCTATTGCCTGGACAAAAATGCCTACTCACGAACGATGGACAACGCACTGTCCCGTATTGAAGGCTTCTACAACCGCTACGCCAGTTGATCAAATCAGGCCGGCGTCAAGGCTGGCCGCCACTGCCATACCCAACTCGTAACACTGCTCTTCAAACTCGGGCCGGAATTCACCCCCCCGGCATACCAGTGCATCCTGCACCAGCTTCCAGCGCAGCCCTGTGGTTATGGTCTCAATAGCTCGGCGGGTCCCGGTACCATCATGGCCGGCACGGATATAAAAGGCAAAAGGCAGGCCCTGGGTTTTCTCCAGGCAGGGATAGTAGCTGCGGTCGAAAAAGTCTTTCAGGGCGCCAGACATGTAGCCGAGGTTTTCCGTGGTGCCCAGGATGATG
>JDSH01000028.1_pt1 | contig 66396 bp, 95 predicted proteins | sample 199451 | NCBI WGS metagenome assembly JDSH01 (sample SAMN02584198, study PRJNA231836) | bioreactor metagenome | isolation source: continuous culture bioreactor electron acceptor NO2- transfer2 day 38 after... | place: Germany: Bremen | reverse complement strand
ATCGTCGGTAAACTGGTGCGACACCGTGCGGATCGAATTCATGAATTCGTCTACGGCGGCCTGGGATAACACGCCATTACGAACAGCGGACCTCAGCAACGTCACCGCCACAAAGCCACTCCTCGCAAGATGGGCAAATACCAAAGTTCCATAACGTCGGCACTCCTCGAGAAGTGCAAACACAAGATCAAGGCTGGGCTTCGGCTGACAATCAAAACGGTCGAATCTGGCCTCGGCCTCCGCAACCAGACGTAAATCTCCATCGGTGCGGGCAACGGCACCGGCCGTTATGGCTCGAAGGCCTTCAGCCAGTTGCTCAATCTCCTGCGGCTGGAATTCCCCCCCCTCAACGGCAAGGCGCTCACGCCAACGCTCAAAGTCCAGCGCATAACAGGTAGGCACCACATCAAATTCCACCTTGTCGTGCAGGTGCGGATGCTGCCTCAACCAACCCAGATAGAAATCGACGAGCCGTTCCGCCAGGCCATCGGGCACGGTAGCGGGGGGGATAAATGAGTTGAAGCTGGCACGCACGTCAACGTAGGGGGGGTGGCCTGCAAACATCTGTAACAACGGTTGCGGTCTGACGTCCCGGTATCCGTATTCCGCCCTTTGAGTCGCCCAGACATCATCAAGAATCAGATATCGGTAAAGACTGGACGCCAGACGCCCCCCCGGCCGGGTACCAATGATTTCCGCCGGATTCCAGTCGGGCATGACGCCAAAAACACCGTTTCGACCCAGCACGAAAGGCCCCCCCGGACACTGCAGCTCGCGGAAACGCGCCACGGCTGCTTTCAGGTAACCATCCTGGAAGTCATCCGGATTCAGTTCATGCTGGACAGCAATCGGACGGACCTGAAGGATGTGAATACTTCCACCCTCCGTGATCGCAAATTCGATATCAAGAGAGTCAAAATCCAGAAGATCTTCCACTTCCCGCAACGCCGGGAGCAATCCCGCCAGGTTATCGGGTATGCAAAGCCCGTCTTCGGGCGCAGTCCGACGGACAACCAGAGTTTTGTGCTCCCGACTCGAGCCACTGGTGATCGACTCCGTGCTGCGGGTGGTATCGTCATAGTTCACAACATAGTAGGGGGGGGCGCCGGAGGAAAGCGTTTTGGTAAAGGCGACGCCACTGGCAATAACCCGCTCCAGCATCGGTTGGACCAGCACCTGATTCTCCGGATGACCATCCGGGTAGGACGCGATCACCTCCTCAACCGCAGAACGCAGTGCCTCCTCATTTGCCCGCTCCACATTCAGAATACTGGTGTACGCGCCGGCGTTGGACACTCCGAAGCCATCCTCAGACAGGGCACTGCTTCGTACCACCAAACGGGAATATGCCGCCAACTCCGTTTCGATGTCGGCCAGAACATCCGTCGAGCCCTCCAGCCAGTCCGCGACGGTGAAACTGACCTGATCCTCAATTCGACTGCGGGTGACAACGCCCTGTAATCGATACAACGTCTGAGCCTTGGTCCCCCCCAAAACGAACCGGCTCAGGTCATTGGCGTCATTCATCTCGGCCCATTCACCAGCCACGTCCACAGCGGCAATTGGGAACCCGCGAATACGCAGATACTCAAGCAACTGACTCAAACTACCAGATTTCAAGGACTCCGGTATGGCCGCAGTATCCGCCAGATAACCAGCCACACCACCCGATAACCGCACCAGACCAACAAACTCCGCGTCGGCCAGCTCTTCCGGGATATCTCGGCCGAGTCTTGTGACCATGCCGCCGTGAAGGTTAACCTTTTCACACCGGGCCATATCCTCCCGGGATCGGCCCTCGTAGCGGCTACGCCAACTGGAATCCACCAGTATCGCAATCTCTGTCTGCAAGGCTGCCAATGCATCGACGGCTGAATCACGGAACAGAATGTCCGCGTACGATACATAATGGGTATGCTGCGCATCCAGTGGCGCTTCCAGTAACGAGGCCGCTGCGCCCGTGGTTTCCCAATGGGGGGGATTCAATGAGTAGTGCAGGTCCGGATAACGCTCAACCACCGCCTCCAGTTGGTAGCCACCCACGAAATTCGTCTGAGGGTTCAGACCTCGCATCGCGTGAAGCAACCAGTCCAGAACCCGGCGGCGGCCAGTGGTTCCCCCCCGAAGCACGCTGTGCTGTTCGCCTTTGAACGGCTTCCCCCCGCTCCGAGAATAATCAGACGCGTATTAGAGTGATTGTCGGTTTGTTTCACAGGCGATGACCAAAGCAAAAGTGGGAATACACCGAACCAGCTAGAACTGGTCCGCAATTGCGGCGATGGATCCAAGCGTCATGTCGCGTCCCTGAAGTCAAAACTCGACTCGCTCCAGTCGCTGACGAAAATGAAATCCAGGCTCGCGCGCCTGGCCGCTTCGATATCGTACTGACTATCACCAACAAAAATGGCCGGCTCGCCAATAACACGCTCGACCTTGAGGCGGCTAAGTATCTCGTCCTTCGTATCCGGACTGCCATAGATACCTCCATCGAACAGATGGTCCAGCCCGCGCTGACTGAACACCGAGCGCAATTCCGCCTGATCTCCACCGGAGACGATCAGCCAGTTTGAGTCCTTTGTCAGCTGTCGCAACCGATCAATTCCCGGGGGGGCGACATCGCAGGATAATAATCCCTGCTTCACATACTCAGCGTAGGTCGACAACAGGTGGCTCAGCTCCGCTTCATCCACGGACTCACGACCCAGAATCCCGGTCATGAAATACTGGAACTTGATGTACCGGGAAATCCCCCCCCGTTTTTACATGGTAGTCGACCAATTGCCGCGCATAATGAGCACCATAGGGTTCGGCCGCTCGAAAAAAACGCATCCGTCTTGATGCGATTGGAGTCCAGAACCACGCCATCGCAGTCGAATACCCAGGTTTTGTAGCACTTCATGTTCATCATGTCTGAACTCGTCCTATTCATAGCTACAACAAGCCGTTCTGTTAGCTGTTGGACCGCAGTCTCTGCAACACCGGAATGGCTGAAATGTGCACACAGCCCAACTGAGCAGGGAAGGGACTATCGAGCAGCATGGCAATGGCAAACCGGTGACAACCAGCGCCCGAAAAGACCGGTTCCCCCCCCGGTCCCAGGTGCATCAGCACACCACCGACCTCGCGGAAGTTGTCGGGTTCCAACTGTGCTTGCGAGGCAAGATAGCCTTGCTGCCGAGACGCGTTCCAGATCTGCTCCAGAGTATCAAACCGCTGTATGACATCCTCACGGGTTCGACATTTATCGGTAACGCCAGTTGGTGAAACCCGAATCCGGCTCATCATGAAGTCAATGGCGCCGGCCTCTTCCCAGGTTTTTCCATCGCGCCAGTGTGCCCAGCAATAAGTAAGCTTGGGATGAGAATCAAAGGATTGCAGGAGATCCTCGGGCCAATCGCGGACGACCCGCCCCCCGACAACTGCCGCGAGCCCGTTCCCATTCGCCTGGCAAGATCAGCGGCCTCGATATACTGCGAGCACTGGCGGGGGGGGTCTATCCACACCCGTTCCGCATACCTTGGTGCACCTGGCCCATAACGCAAACGATTCAAGGTATCGGTCCTGAGGCCCGTATTCGATATTTAAGCGCCAAAGAACAACTCCCGGGTTTCTTTCAGCATGCGATCCATCCCGAACTCCTCAGCAATGTGGGTGCGCAACGCCTCTCTCTCGAAACTGAGCTCTCCGTCAAGGATTCGCCGGATGCCGTCCGCCATCGCGTCTACGTCATCAATGTTCACCAGAACACCATAACGTCCGTGATCCAACAACTCTTCACTACCGGGGGGGACCCTCGTCGAAACAACCGGTACGCCTAGACTCATGGCCTCATTCAGAACGTTTGCCATTCCTTCATTGCGGGAGCAAAGAAGAAAAAGATCAATACTTCGAAAGTACGCGGGCATATCGGCCTGATAGCCCAGAAAATGAATGCGGCCGGATTCCGGGCGTGCCTGGATGGCGGATTTGATCTGGGTCTCAAACTCTCCCTCGCCAACGTGCACAACATGAACATGGTCAGGCAGGCGGGCCACCACTTCGGGCAAAAGGTCAAAACCCTTCTGCGGACTGAATCGACCGGCGCATCCGACAATGATGCTGTCTTCGGACAGGCCTAGCGTTCGCCTGATCGAAAGCTGCGTTCCCTCTATAGGCGGCAGATCAAAGCCATTGTAAACACGGCAGACCCGCTCGGGACTGAATAACCGCCGGTGCCGAAGCATGGCGTCCCGCAATGAGTTACTGTTCACCATCAAAATGGCGTTCATGATTCGAAAGATCATAAAGAATTTGACCGGACTTTTGACGCGACGGGCAATGCCCAGATAGAGGATGACGCGTTCAACACCCGCCAATTTCGACGAGAGGGTAACCAGCCACCAGTCTTTTTTTTCAGAGCTGAAAAGACGGCGTCTGGCCTGATTCGCTTCAGAATTCTCACGTAATTGGCAACTACAAAAAGGTTAAAATCCCCCCCTCCCTGGAGCCCACCTCTATAACCGTCACGTTTTCAAGGTCCTGGAAACGGTCAGCAAAAAAACCTCTCAGTAACACGACGTAAACGACCACTCCCTGCTCCCCCCCCAGGAGCCGGGCCCGCAAGCGAACATTTTTCTCGATACCACCCCCCCAGACTTTGGATGGGCAAAACATAACGGTTTTTTTTCATTGATCCTGCCTTGGCTGAGATTCAGGGGGGGGTCGCTGGCCGACCTTGGCCTTATTGCTGCTTCTTCCGGCGTATATCGCGCTTGGATTCCCGTATTGCAAAACTGAGGTTCTCCAGCCTGTGGGCGAGCCGTAACCAGAGGGACGCCCTCTCCTGGTCGGTCAGATGCACGGCGGACTCCGGACAGCTCCTGATGAACCGATCCAGCTCTCTCGCTTTCTGAAGACTCGCAAAAAAGCGCGGTCGCTTGAGACGGAAATCAATAAACACAACCTGATCACCATCCATCAGAAAATTGGCACGTTGAGCATCCGTTCTCAGGTAACCAGCTCGGTGAAGCCTTCTGAGGGCATCAAGAACCAGACCGGCGTCACCGGCCTCTGCCGGCCGACCGTCAACAAACCGATAACAGAGGAAAGCATCGACCACCACACCCGACTGACGCTTCTCACACGCCAGGACCGGATCGGGCGCTGCAAAGCCCATGGCTTTCATCTTCTCGAGCTGATGGAACGATCGGACCGCATCACTGCCGCGAAAAAAGGTAAGCATCCGCTCCCAACGTCGACCATTCCGGGCGCGAGGAACCTTGAGCATAAGCGCCCCCCGTGGGTATCCGTCTCAATCCGGGCACTCAAGGTCCGGCGATTGTCACGAAACACCCGGGTGAAAGTCATTTCACCCTGTTCAATGACTGACAGCAGAGCAAGACTCTCGGCCTCCCCCCCGAGGTAAGACACCAGTCGCCACGCCCCCCCCTGACGAAAATGGTTTGCCGGAGCTACAGTATTCTCCGGCACGACCTTGCCTGCGCTTTCAGAGGCCATCAGATCAGCGCCTGCTTACGTGCACCATAAGCCTCCTGCAACTGCAACAGGTACTGTTCCAGCCCCCCCATAGCCATTACGGCCTCAAACCGTTCATCTCCGGATATGTGCCCTACCGTCCACAAACGGTTCAGGATCAGGAACTGGACCACAGGGTCGTGCGTCTTGATAAAGGAGCGCGTGTAGTCGATCGGTTTCTCATCCGGCGCTTTGTAGCCTGCGAATCGCCCCCCCGATGACAGCATCATGTCGGTATTGAATACCTTGAGCGACCCCCCCGGTCCGAAACGCAGAAGGTCAAGAACCGCATTGGGCCCGGCGTTCAGATGTGTATCCGGCATCAGCCACTGCAACGACGCCAGTTGGCGAACGCTATTCAGCTCTTTTGGAAAAAAACGAGCGGCCCTTGTGATTGTTAAACACGGCCCAACGCAAAGAGGCGAGAACCCCCCCGGTGTATGGCATCTGGGACAGCTGCTGAGCCTGTTTGTTGTTGTAGTAGCTGATATCGACCCTCTCACCCTGAGTGGCAGGATCTCTCCCGGTATCGCCCCCCCCGATAACCAAACTTGATGACCAGGTCGTTGGCATCAATCTCTGAGCCATTCATGGCCTTGGTTGCCACCGGCCCTACCAGGGCCAGATTTCTGCCTTGGAGCTCCTTTCGGAACTCCGCATCCACCGTCGTGTCATCCAACTCGCGATGACGCCCCCCCCTGGCGTCGGTTGTGCACTGAACAACTGCAGCAGCCAACGGCCCTGATCGTAGCGCGACTGATCCAGTCCTCTTGACTTCATTCGCTCAAGCAAGTCGTTTGCGCGCTGGTAATTTCCCGTTTCGATCGCTGCATAGCACCCCCCCGCGGTGAGCTCGTTTAGTGAGGCTCTGGCCTGCTGGGACCGAACCAGCATTGCCGCAATCGCTTTATCCCGAAACCGGTTCGCTGGCAAAAAAAGACCGATACCCAGCCCGAGGCGATACAGGTCGAGCCAGGCCATGGCATTGATCGTGGTGGCGGGCAAGTCGGCTATTGCGCGCTCGACACCAGTGATCTCTTGCTCCGAAAGTGCGGTGCAGCGTAACGCTCCAACCTCCGTCAGCCGTTGCCACACAGCGAGGAGTTCTCCAGGAGGCGCCTTATAGCCGAAGCGTTTGAAGGCATGGGATAACGATTGGTCGTTGGCCTCTTCAGCGTGCTGAGCCTGCTGGTACGCTTGCTTCAGAATGCCATAGCGCCACCAACGATCTTTACGACGTCTGAAATCAGAAAAAAAAGCCATCACACCCATGACACTCAATATCGGAAGGGAAACCAGAGCAAGTCCGGGCAATCGTGTTACTCATCACGATAGAAGGCCTTCATGCAAGGGCCATCTCGTAGTCCTCAAACTCATCAATATCCACCCCCCCTGCCATCTTAGCAACCTGATGCATGTAAGGGTTCGGACCCAGGAAATACCCCCCCTCTGCCAGGGTCTGTTCCCGGCTTCTCATGTACAGGCCATTGGTCACACGATAGATATCCGGCAAGTCCTGACTGATCGTATGATTCTTGTCAGCCTGATAATTCAGTGGGCCGTTCTTGTCCCAGAAATACTCCTTCAAAAGATTGACCGAGACCAGACTGTCATGGCTCTGCTTGTCGACAACGTGCTCAAGGTACAGCTCGAATCCCGAACGGTATTCGGCAGGCGACATCAATGGCACAACAACAGTAACCCAGGCAAAGTGATCGGTGGGTATGTCCTGAACAACCCCCCCGGTAATGACTTCGCTGAATGACGCCTGGTGTCCGACGCTGAGGTAATCGTTGCGGGGGGGCAGAAACTCGACACCATGAGCCCGGGCCACCTCTTTCACTCGTTCAGAGTTCGAACTCAGGAAGATACGATCCGCCCGTTGCACTTTTATCAGCTGGCTGATCTTCCAGTCGAGCAGCGTCGTGTTGTCTCCGAAGGGAAGGAAGATCTTTTCCCGAACCCGGCTACTGCCCTCGCGGACAGGGATAACCACTGAGATATCAGAAAAATCAGCCACAAATATCTCCTTTCATGCGCTGGCATGCTTCCGCAAACACATTAACGTCCACCGAGTGAGCAATGTAGTTGAAGCCCGCAGCCATAAGATCTTTTGAGCGGGAAACCTGATCGCTGAAAGCCCCCCCAAGCAAAACACCTTTGGCCGAAGCTTTCGCCGCAATTTCCTCAATCAGAGCCAGTACCTCCGGCGCGTCCACCTGGCCCGGCAAGCCGACAGACTGTGACAGATCATAGGGCCCACAAACAGCACATCAAAACCGCCGACATCGAGAATGGCATCCATATTCCGGACGCCTTCAGTGCCCTCAACCTGAAGCACCAGTGTCTGAGTATTCGAGTCGGAGAAATAGCGGTCTTTCTCCATCGTTCCGTAGTTTGCTGCCCGGACAAACCGGCACACTCCCCCCCGCTGCCCCCCCATTGGTGGAATCTTGCAGCTGCAACTGCTTGCCGAGCCTGCTCCGCGGTATTGATATTGGGCACCTGGACACCATCGGCCCCCCCGCTGTCCAAAGCACTGCCGATGGCATGACTGTCCACGCCCCCCCGAACCCGAACAATGGAAGCAATTCGCCCGAGCCGGGCAGCCCGCACGTGATGGTGCAGTGTCTCCAGGCCGCAGGCCCGTGTTCCTGATCCAGAATAATAAAATCCATTCCGCCAAGACCCGCGGCCTCAACGAAGGCACTGTCCGTGGTCTTGCTGAATAAGCCCAGGCACGGGCCATTGTTCAGCTTACTGTTAAAGTCTGACATCGTTGTTTTTCTCCAGGAACTTCAACTCACAAGACCATAAATACTGATGGTCGGTACGCGGTATCGGGTCGGTGTTACGCTCCGTAGCGGCAGATGCTCCGGGTGCTGCAGATAGAGCTCAAGAAGCTTCTCCATCTCAGCATTTCTTGGATCATCTGCCGAAAACCCGTCAAAACCCGCAAGAGAAATGCGGCACGCGCCACCGCTGGTGGCAATCGCCAACACGTAAGCGACAACCAGTGAGTTAGGCAATTGGGCGCTGCTTGCGTTGAACTCAAAAGTATCGCTGGACACCTTGAGCCCGAAATCGAGGATCTCCTTTCCCTCCAAAGACTGCCTTACATCCTCGGGCAGCATTGAATAAGGGGGGTAATTAACGGCTGCGGAAGGCTACGATGAGCATCGCAGTCTGCCAACAACCTGACAGGATGGCACGCTGCCCGCGCATCGATCAAAGCGTCACTTACCCCCCCACGCTGCGCGTTCAGAGCAAGCACAAACGGCTTGAACGTCTTGATATAGAGTTCAATGATATCTTTGTGCCGCTCAACCCCCCCGGGCCCTGAGCCCAGAACCAGGACCTCTCGCCCCCCCTTGAGGCTGGCCTCAGGACGCCAGCGTCCAGTCAGCTCACCACGGAAGAAGTGCCTCGCGGCCTCGAGGTTGGTAAAGCTGAACCGCTTGCCCCCCCCTTCAACCTTCAGATGCTCAATGGCCGCCAGGATATCCTCTTCACTGTATCGCTGGTCGCTCAGCATTTCCTGAATGTAGGTTGGGTGTATACCGTACTGGCCTGCCAGAAAATAGTAGGGGGGGTTACTCCCCCCCCACTGGTGTTCACTCTTGAGAGGATCAAAGTAATTTCGGATAACTGAAAGCAGTGGCGTGATATTAAATTCACGACTACCGTCGCCAGACAGCGCCAGAGCGAGATACTCTGTTCTGGTGTTACCCGGCCCCCCCCGCCCCCCCATGCCGGTCACGGTCGCGTCCAGCCAGGTCACGCCCTCCTCCAGTGCTGCCATGGTGTTAGCCAGAGCGTTACCCATATTGTCGTGGGTGTGGATTCCCATGGCACCGGTCCAGTTTTCCCGAAAGAGCGCCACCAGACGACGTGTATCAGCCGGGTTCATGCTCCCCCCCATGGAATCGGCGAAGTACAGAACGTCCAGAGGATAACTCGAGGCCAGTCTGCTAAGCCGGCGGATCTCATCGGCCTCACGGTCCGCCACTTGCATCAGATTGAAGCCGACCTGATAACCACGATCTTTAAGCCATACGGACGCCTCAAGCGCGGGCTCAAACTCATGGACATGGCAGGCAATCCGTACGAGGGACACCGGAGAACCGTCAGCCGGGACAAAAAGACTCTCGAGCCGGCTCGACAGAGAGCCTTCACCACTGACTAACTCGGATGCATTCACCATAACACCAAGCTTGAGACTCTCCGGAACGCTAAGCGTCCGGATAAACTGATCCGTGGTATAGGCACAGCCGCCCTTGAAGCCCTCATTTTTCAGGGAGCGCAACCCGAGTTCAACGTATCCGACAGGAAGTGCAGCCATGGCTTCCAGATAGTCGTTGATGAGATCAACCGGAAAGTCCCAGCTGTTGTAATAGCCTCCATCCCGGAGTGTGCAGTCCAATAGGATCGGGGGGGTACTCAAACTAGCCTCCTGGAGGAAACAAGGGCTGATGACTGTCCATCAGCATCTTCAGCCTCCGACTGACGAATGATGGCCCACAAAAACAGGGGGGGCAGGATAACGTACATCATAACCCCCCCGAGATTCCGGCTGAACATACCCTGCGTCAGGCAGAAAACCACGAAGGATAAGGTAAAAGCGACGCCGGCGAAGGCACAGGCCTTGATCGTCGGTTCTGTTGACGACAGGTAGCGCCAGAACAGCATCACGGGAACAACAAACACCAGAAGCAGTGCCGCCAACGCCAACAGCCCGCCTTTGGCAGCATGATCTACGAACTGGTTATGCAGGTGCCGGAAGGTGAGCAACCCACCATCGATTTTCCCGTCTGCAACCAGGGACTGAAGCTCCGAATGAAACTGACTTTCACCGACACCCGTCACAGGATGGGCAGAGAACATCAAGGCTCCGGCTTTCCACATTTCCAGCCTCAGCCCGACGGAGTACCCACTCGGTTTTCCGTGAAGTACGAGCGCGCTTCGGACATGGCCACATCGACACGGTCGCTCACGATCTTCATGTTTCCTGCCACAACCCCCCCAAGCGTTGCGATGATCACAAGCGCCAATGCCAGCAGCCTGGGTCGACGGATCAATACACCTCGATAGGCCCAGAGGCCCACAAGCGCAATAACGGGCAAGGCCAACCAGCCACCACGGGTGCCCGACAACAGCAATGCGGCGACACCTCCCACCGAGCCAAGGCCATAAAACAACAGCAGCGACCGGCGGCGACCGGGCTTTGGCAACTCCGCGAACAGTCCAGTGAGAGACACCAGGGCGAGGATCAGCGCTCCATTTCCGAAGTAAATGGCGTTGTCAAAACTGGACACTCTGGCCACACCAGACACGAACACCTCATAAACAGCAAAAACACCGGAGGCAATGGCCCCCCCGATTGCAGCCCCCCCCGCAAATACTGCACGCGCTGTAACAGGAACACGGAGCAGCATCGTCAGAATGATTGCGGCAGCAACAAAGCGGCTGGGACGATCAAAGCTGGACATGTTGTCCTGATGCCAGAGAGTCAGCACCACGTACACCATGCCATAGAGCAAAAAAAGCTAACGCGAAAACCCGATCCCGGCGGTTCATGACCATAGCAATCTCGCGAGTTCGCCAGCAACCGAGAGCAGCCAGAAGCAGAAACGCCGGTGCGTAGCCGTAGACGGCAGGAACAATCGCCAGAGTCGCCAGATAGAAAAAAATGGCAACCGCAATGGAGGAGGAAAGAATGGAGTGGTTTGAGGCTATGAACAATTTCGTTATCCGGGAATAAAAGAGAGAGTGGGCCTTAAGATCGAAAAACGTAACGGCCTTGTCACGATATGTCGCTATGATAACCCGAGAGTAATTGCTTCCATAGGCGCTCTACGTCAAGATCAGCGCGGAGGCCGAGTCTTTTGTCGACCGATCGCTTCAGGCGCTGAAGGTTATTCGCCTGCACTGCCGGGAACTTGAGGGATCCCGCCGCCTGCAGCGATCGAAATCGATCAGATAGGTCCTATCGTTGGCGACCAGAATGTTGTCGCAATTCAGATCGACATGATCCAGCCCCCCCCAGTCATGGAAGCGGCGAATCATCTGCCCCCCCGTCTGAATCCAGAGCTTTTCACTATTCACCCGAGTGCTGATTGGCAGGTTCACAGCCTCTGGAATACGCTCAACAATAATCGCCGCGCGATAGAAGCACAGCGAACGACGCCAGACCGCTGCAGCAATCACGTTCGGCACGGGAAGCCCGGCCAGTATAAGCTCCCGGGTCAAGCGGAACTCACGAAATGAGCGCGCGTGCAGCAGACCGGTGTAGATGTAGGTTCTCTCCACAAACTTGCCGATCAGACCACCACGTCGATAATGCCGAAGCACAAACTCGTCGCCACCCGCATCCAGGAACCAGGCGCCGCCTCGGCCGCCTTCGTCTACCACCGCGGCATCAGCCCCCCCCAAAAGCAGGGCTGAAACCAGTCTGCAGTCACCCCCCCCTCATACCCGGGAGAGATCAACAGACTCGCCTCTTTGGCGACAGATAGTTTTCCCTCGGAAAGGTGCAAGTGCAGACTTCCTCATATGAACGGGTCAGCGCCTGGCTCGAGACGCCAGGATACTAGTACGCTAGAATGGCCGACAGTTTACCAATCAGCCCCCCCGAACACCTCTACATACCCTGGTTAAAGAATCGCAACGGACCGTAACGTGACGCGCCAAACACAGCTATCAAGCCCAGCCTCCATCTGCATCCTGCGCCTGTCGGCCATTGGCGATGTTACCCATGTCATCCCCCCCGTGGTGTTGAGCCTTCAGGAACAACTCCCCCCCAACGTAAAAGTCACCTGGGTCATAGGCAAAATCGAGGCAAAACTGATTGGCGACCTGCCCGGTGTCGAGTTCATCATTTTTGACAAAAAGGCCGGCCGAGCAGGTACGCGGAGCTTCGCCGGAAAATGAAAGACCGCAAATTTGACGCTCTGCTACACATGCAGGTCGCTTTCCGAGCAAACCTGGCGGCGGCCTGCATCCCGGCGAAACTCAAAATCGGCTACGACAAGGCCCGGAGCAAAGACCTCCACAGCCTGTTTATCAATCGGCGCATCGCGCCCGCACCGCATCAGCATGTCAGGGACTGCCTGGCAAGCTTTCTGGAACCACTGGGGGGCTCAGGGCCGCGCCTCCCCCCCGCTGGGATATTCCGCTCTCTGACACTGATCACGAATTTGCTCATGGCCATCTGGCCAAGGACAGGAAGAACCTGGTCATCAGCCCCCCCTGCGCCAGCCATACACTGCGTAACTGGCCCGCTGAACGCTATGCTCAGCTGGCCGATTACGCCATTGAAACTCATGGCATGAAGGTCATTCTGGTGGGCAGCCCCCCCGCACCGTTCGAGAAAGAATATTGCGAGGCTATCGAAAGCGCCATGAAACACCCGGTTCACAATATCTGTGGCCAGGACACCCTGAAACAGCTGACTGCTCTGATGAGCCATGCCGACCTGGTTGTGGCCCCCCCCGACACGGGCCCGGCGCACATTGCCAGCGCCGTCGGAACTGATGTACTCGGACTGTTCGCTGCCAGCAATCCTAACCGCTCAGGGCCATACAGTTCGCTGAAATGGTGTGTAAACCGCTATCCGGAAGCCCTGAAGCAATTCACGGGAAAAACCGTTGAAGAGGCCCGCTGGGGGGGCGCCAAGGCAGAATTTGAAGGGGGGGCGATGGAACTGGTATCGGTGGACGATGTAACGACCATGCTCGACCGATGGGTCGCGGAGCATTCAGGGTAGCCGCACCCGCCCCCCCTCAGGGGGGGCGGATGCATTCGGAAATGGGATTATTTCCGTGCGGTATAGTCCTGATAAGACTTCTCTTCCACAAAACGTGACCCCCCCAGAGCCAGGTTCACTTCTTTTTTAATGGCCGCACGCTTGTCATTCGTGACATAAACAGCGCGTGCCAGCTCAATAAAGCGGGGGGGACCAAAGTCCTGCTCCGCTTCCTGGTCACGGATGTCGTCCTCAATCACCCAAAGCTCCTCGTTAACCGCTTTGAGCTGCTTACGCAGATCGGCGATATCATCGGCTTTGTCGGCCACGGCTTCGTCCCAGGTCTTGCTGAGCTCTTCCAGTTCAAGGCGAACATTTCTGACCTTTTCTTCGTCCTTGATGCGCTCGGATTTGATTTCGAGGATGGTGATCTTGTCCAGCACCTCACCAAAGGAAACGGGAACCTTGATTACGTCTGCCATTGTCTCGTCCTGCTTGCTCGTGGATTCCAAATAACAAGGCCGCCGGGGGGGCCTGTTCAGCGCCGGCGGCCACTTCATACAGATACTGGCTGGATCAGCCTTTTACGTGGCTCAACCACTCTGAGTGCTTGTCCAGCTTCCCCCCCTTCACCGCGTCAAAATACATGCTCTGCAGCTTTTCGGTAACGGGACCGCGCTTACCTTCACCGATCTGGCGACCATCCAGTTCGCGGATAGGCAGCACTTCGGCAGCCGTGCCAGTAAAGAACGCTTCCTCAGCAACGTACACCTCATCGCGGGTAATGCGGCGCTCTTTGACCTGCAGACCAAGGTCTCGGGCAAAGTCAATGATAGTGGCACGGGTGATACCTTCCAGGCAGGAAGTCAGCTCGGGGGGGGTGTGCAATACACCATCACGCACGATAAAGATGTTCTCACCGGAACCTTCCGCCACGTAGCCCTCGTTATCCAGCAGCAGCGCTTCCTCGGCACCACCGGAGATGGCTTCATTCAGGGCCAGCATGGAATTGATGTAGTTACCGTTGGCCTTCGCCTTGCACATGGTGATGTTTACATGGTGGCGAGTGTAGGACGAGGTGCGCACCTTGATGCCCAGCTCCTTCGCTTCCGGAGACATGTAAGACGGCCAGCTCCAGGCCGCAACCATCACATGCACCTTCAGGTTGTCAGCACGCAGACCCATGCCCTCAGAGCCAGAAATGCCATCGGGCGCAGATAAGCCTCATCGAGATTGTTTTCCCGCACCGCTGCGCGTTGGGCCTCGTTGATCTCGTCCTTTGAGAACGGCATCTTCATGTTCAGGATGTGCGCTGAACGGAACAGCCGATCGGTATGTTCTTTCAGGCGGAAAATCGCCGGGCCATTCGCGGTGTTGTAGGCACGCACACCTTCAAAGCAACCCAGGCCATAGTGCAGGGTGTGGGTGAGGACGTGGGTTTTGGCTTCCCGCCAGGGAACCATTTCACCATCCAGCCAGATAAGGCCATCGCGATCAGCCATCGACATTCTGTTCTGCTCCTGAGTAAGCGGTTTTCGGGGGGGAACTGGCATTCTAGCAGCAAACGCCGCCTGAAATAAATTTAGCTTGCTACTCAACCATGACTTTTTTCCACATACTTTGGATGTAGTCACGCTCTTCTGTGAAGGCTCCGCCCTCGACCTGGCTGTTGAGATTCTGCAAAGCTCTGCGGTGGATGGTGGAGCGCAGTGTGATGAACACCTCCCGCAGCCGCTCAGTGTCTTCTACTGGCAAAACGCCTGCGCGGCCTAATTCTTCCAGTTGGCGGATGTTATCACTCCACTGGGTCAGCTCCGGGTGTTCCGGGCACCAAGCCAGCATCAGGTACTGCACCATGAACTCGACATCTACGATGCCACCGTTGTCATGCTTGATGTGGAAAACGTCATTCTGCCGGGCTGCGGGTGTCCCGAGGTTGCTGCGCATTTTCTCACGCATATCGACCACCTCCTGCCGAAGCGACGCCTTGTCCCGTTGTCGGCACAGTATCTGGTGGCGAATATCCTCGAACGCTTTGAGCGTATCGTCGCAGCCTGCCACTCCCCCCCTGGCGCGGGCCAGCGCCTGATGCTCCCAGGTCCAGGCATCCTCCTGCTGGTATTTCTCGAACGCCTGCAAGGTACTCACCAGCAAGCCGGAGTTACCCGAGGGGGGGCGCAATCGCATATCCACTTCGTAGAGCTGCCCGGAGGGTGTCTGGGTACTGAGAATGTGCACGATTCGCTGGCCGAGCCGGGTATAGAACACGGCGTTATCAATAGGCTTGTCGCCATCGGTGGCCAGTTGAGGATCAGCCTGGTGCACAAACACCAGATCCAGATCTGAGGTGTAGCCCAGCTCGATACCGCCGAGCTTGCCGTAACCGATGATGGCGAAATCGGTATCACAGGCGGAGCATCGGCACGCCGCGGGTAACCGTGCCGGCTGACCAGATTCGAGAATGCCACATCCACCACATGATCCAGCACCACCTCGGCAATCCAGGTCAGGTAATCACTCACTTTCATCAGCGGCAGCGTGCCCTTTAACTCTGAGGCCGCCACCCTCAACACATGAGCCTTCTTGAAGTAACGCAGAGCCTCCATCTGCTCTTCCAGATCTTCATACGGAATCCGCAGCATTTGCTGACGCAAATCATCCTGCAACTCTTCCTTGGCCGGCGGACTGTATAGGCTCTCCGCATTCAAAAGTTCGTCCAGGAGCAAGGGCGTATCCGCCAGCAGGCGCGCAATCCAGGGGGGCTTTCACTACACAGCCGCACCAACTGCGTCATGGCTCCGGGATTTTCCATCAACAGAACCATATAGGCGGTTCTGCGCAGAATGGCTTCAACCAGTTGCAGCACACGGTCCAGCGTTTCCGAAGGATTCTCTACATCCATCAGGGCGTTAATCAGGAGCGGCACAAACTGATTGAGCCGCTTACGCCCCCCCTGGGTCTGCAGAGTCTGCACGGTGCGACTGTCGCGCAGGCTGGTCAGGCGCTTATAACTGCCATCCGGGTCCTCAAATCCGCTTTGCTCCAGCCAGCCCAGGGCACTGGCTTCATCCATTTCCGCCAGCCACAGCTCGTAGCAGCCATCGTCGACACCACCCTCATCGGCGTCATCCTGTTCTTCCGTGGCGATGATATCCGCAAAATGACGAGCCACCCGGCTTCGATGTTCATCCAGCGCAGACAGGCAGTCTTCCCAGCTATCGAAGCCCATAATCCTCGCAACCCGAGCGCAGGAAAGCGCATCCTCAGGCAGAACCTGAGTCTGCTTGTCCTCCATACCCTGAAGGGCATGTTCTAGATTGCGAAGGAACACATAGGCGCCCCCCCTCAGCTCACCGACCACCCGGGACGGAAGCAACTCCAGTTCCTCGAGCTCCTTCAAGATCTGCTGCAACTCACGTTGTTGCAGCTCCCGATCACGCCCGCCGCGGATTAACTGGAACGCCTGCACCACAAACTCAATTTCCCGAATGCCGCCACTGCCGAGCTTGATATTGTTCTCCAGCCCCCCCTTCCGGCGAACTTCCCGGCTGATCATTTCTTTCATGCTGCGAAGCGATTCAAAGGCGCTGAAATCAATGTATTTGCGGTAAACGAAGGGTTTGAGGCTAGCCATCAGTACCTCACCGGCGCGCTGGTCGCCCGCCACGACGCGGGCCTTGACCATGGCATAACGCTCCCAGTCGCGCCCCCCCTGATCCTGGTAATAGGTTTCCAGGGCGGCGAAGCTCAGGGCGAGCGCACCACTCTGGCCATATGGCCTCAAGCGCATATCCACCCGAAACACGAAACCATCGGCGGTAATCTGGTCCAGCGCCTGAATCAGCCTTTGGCCAAGTCGGATAAAGAACTGCTGATTATCCAGAGCACGCCGGCCGCCATGGGTTTCGCCTTTTGAGGGAAACGCAAAAATCAGGTCGATATCGGAGGAAACGTTCAGCTCCCGGCCGCCGAGCTTGCCCATTCCAAGCACCACCATTTTCTGGGGGGGTGCCTCTTGCCCGGTTACCGGATCATCGCCCATGGGAGTACCGAACTCTTCACAGGCTCGTTCGTAAAGCCAATTCAAGGCACCATCAATGGCGGTATCCGCAAAGGCACTGGTAGCGGTCATGGTTTCATGCAGATCGGCCCACTTCATGAGATCCCGCCAGATAATCCGGAACTGCACTTCCCGCCGGTACTGGCGAAGTGCCGCATGCAACGCCGGTTCAGAGTCAACGTTCTGCAGGTAATCCCGCCAGCGATCAGCGAGCCAGGCCTCGGTGGTTGGTTCGGTTAAAGGCCGGGCAACAACGGCGGGCTGAACCTGCTCCGGATGTCGTTCGAGGGTTTGCCGGAGAAACAGGCTACGGGAAATAGCCTCTGCCACATCGGCCTCGGAGACATGGTCACCGGCCAGCCAGCCCGGCAGCCCCCCCTCCGGGAATACCGATGGCCAGCATCCGGAAATCTCCTCCTTGAGCACTCCCGGCAGTGAAGCCCATGGCTCAGACATAACGCAACCCTCTGTCTCTCTGATATATTTCAGGTACTGTATAACGAACTCGCCAAGGACTGAACAGGCACCCGCTCTCCATGATGCGAAATAAACGCCCTCTGAATCCGGAACATACCCAATCCCACCTCCCTATGGGCGGACTTATAAGAAGTCGGATCAACCGGCTCTTTGCCATCCTCGGGGGGGGACTGGTATCGGCGCAGATTCTTATCCTGTGGGCAGCAGAGCCACTCTCGTTCTTTGAAGCCGTATGGCTCACCATGACGACGCTGGTTACCGTGGGCTATGGCGACTACTCCCCCCCGGTCACGCCCGTCGGCCGGATCAGCACCATTGTACTGATGTTCGTCTCCGCCATTACCCTGTTAACCCTGATCGTAAGTGATTACATCGAATACCGTTTTTACCGCAGAGAACGCATACTGACCGGACGCTGGATTTACAAAATGAAAGACCACATTGTCATCATCAACACCCCCCCTCGAAGCGGCGGCGAACAGTACTTCATGCGATTCGCCTCGCAGATTCGCTCGGTCCCTGAGTACCACACGGTGCCGATAATGCTGCTTACGCGGCAATTTCCGGGAGGTCTGCCTGCAGAACTGTCCGACTGCGGCGTCGTTCACTTTCACGGCGCAGGAAATGACCCGGAAGCCCTGAAATCCGTGCACGCTGGCAGCGCCAAGCACATCATCGTGTTGGCAGCCGACGAATCAGACCCGATGTCAGACAGCCTGACCTTCGATATCGCCCATCGACTGGCCGAATCCAATCTGGGCGGCAGAACCACGGTTGAATGTGTCGGCGACCACAACCGTGCAAGATTCAAAGCACTGGGCGTTCGCACCACCATTCGCCCCCCCGTGCGCACCTACCCTGAAATCATGGTTCGCTCCGTGGTCGCCCCCCCAGGTTCCGAAAAGGTTCTGGAAGACATGTTCAACTACGAGCGAGATCATCCGCATCGTTATGATCTCAAGCTCGACGACCTTACCTGGGCGGATATTGTCAGTGCTCTGATCCGCCACGGTATTGGAACCGCTCTGGCCTACATCGATCACGACAATGAAGTCATCTGCCACCCGGATACCAACGCTGAGGTTGAGGGCAAGGGGGGGCTGATTGTTCTGGTGCGTTCCAGCGAGACGCCGGAGGTTTCAGTGGTAGAGGAAGCGCTGGACGGTACCGGGAGTTTCTCAAGCAGTGGCGCACCATGCATGAGCAAAACCAGAAAGCCGCCACCGAGAGCTCTGAAGAGCCCCCCCCGTCAGCCGGCGGCAGCGAGCGCTAGTTGCAACTGACCAAACTCAGGAAATTGCTCAACCAGGGTCGGCACCGTAATTCCGGCTTGCAGCGCCTTGGCTACCGGCCTCCAAACGGGCAATAGTCCGGCCGCTTCCACCTGCGGCTCAATCTTCGCAAGCGCGCTTGCGGGCAGACATATCGTGTCACCGGTTAACCAGGCCTGACTCAGATAATGCAGAAAAGATACCGAGCTGACCCCCCCGGAAGCAGGCAGCACCAGAGACGGGCAGTAGATTCCGGCAAGGTAATAACCTTGCTCGGCTTTGCTTACCAGGTTAAGAAAAACCGGAACCGTTTGCGCAAGAGCACGGGCGTTTTCAAGCAACGCTGCGGGCTCTCCCGCTTTCAGCTCAAATTCCACCTCATGAAGAGGCCTTGCCCGCGTTCCACCTACCACTTCGCCTGAGTCCAGAGCGACCTCAATTACAGACTCCGCTTGTTCCAGCATGATAATGCGCCGCTGGAAGTTGGTTTCGAATGCCAACGCCAACTCGTCAAGGTCGACCTGAGACCTCAACGGAGTCTGCTCCAAAAGCCCAAGATCCAGATCCGGCCCCCCCGGCAGATCCCACTCCCACTCCTGGCGGCGATGGGCTCCGTTTACGAACTCGCCCTGGGTTTTCAAGGTCTGGATGTAGCGATCACCGGCCTGACGGACTCGCAACGCAGCACGGGCGAGGTTTAACCCGGCATTCGGGGGGGTGTCGTAGTAGCGATTGACCAGTATTTTGACCGGACCTTCGCTTGCACCCGGTCGACCTTTGAGCCACTCGAAGGCCCGGGACTGCGCGGATTCTGAAAGGGTCAGCTTTACTTCAAGTTCCGTGGCCACTGAAACGCTCCTGATGATTTCTCTTCCTGTAAAAACAGAAAAGCCGGTGACAGAGTCACCGGCTTTCGATACTACTTGACTAGCTTATTAGCTGATCAGAAGTAGTAAACAGCGCCAACGGCTGCGATGGCACGCTCGTCACCAGCAGGAGAACCGTTCTCAGAAACAAAGAACTCGTCGATTGAGTCTTCATCGTTGGACTGCAGGTAACCTTCAACGTAAACATACATGTGGTCAGATACGTTATGCAGCGCCTGCAGTGTGATGATGCTGTAGTCATCTTCTGCGTCTGTGTCGTCAGAAACCATCTCATAAGAGAGTGCGAACTGGTTAGCGCCCAGAGTGTAAACACCCATAACACCAAATACATCGTTCACGTCTTTACGAGTCTGGTATTCTGCAGAAACGGACAGGTTATCCAGGTTGTAACCGGCGCGCAGACCGTAGGTGTTCTCGTTGTTGCCGTCGCCATTGTCGTTGGAGTCAATGGCAAAGGCCAGCTCGAGAGCATCAACTTCATACATTGCAGCCAGCTGGTACGGATAGGACTTCTCAGCACCCTGAGACTCACCGTCACCATTGATCTGAATAGCCGCACCCAGAGTCAGACCACCGAAGGACGGAGACACGTACTGAACCAGGTCGCCTTCACCAGTGGTGTAGGAACCGCCAGCACTAGCACCGATCTCATAAAAGTTTGCAATTTGATCAATCGCAGACTCGTACAGGGAGTCGTCAGAGCCGACCCATACCTGGCCAAAGCTGTCACCCTTAACACCGATGTAAGCTTCGTCGATGTTCGCGCCATCGGAGTCTTTTTCATCAGCGCCAAAGCCGTCGAGCTCCAGCTTGAAGAAACCGGTAACGCCCGGGGGGGCGATCTCGTGGTCGTGCTTAACGCCCAGAGTGGTTCCGTTGTCAAAGTGGCTCAGCTCAGAGTCGCCACCGTCAATGTTTTCGTGAGCGATAGCGTACTGAATGTTACCGTAAACGCTCGGCATGGAATCCATCTTGGCAGCCAGCTCAGCAGCAGACAGATTAGACTGTGCCATGCAGCGCCAGAGAAGGTTGCAGCTGCAATAGCAGAAGCAAGAATCGTTTTTTTCATGTTGCGTCTTCCTTTTTGAGTTAACTCAGGTTTTCGACGGGTCTAAATCCCGATTTTTATTGGCCGGCACAACGCTTGGCTCTGCCTGCCGGGTATCTGACTGGCCCCCCCTGTCATTCCTGCGGGAACAGCTTTTCTTCTTTTTATAAGACAAGCACGCTTGCCTTAGATCTCAACCACTTACACAGCTTTATTAAAGCTCTGCGTGATGAACCTGTTTTAATACAATGTGCCATTTTTTTGCAAATTTTTAATGGCTATTTTTTTAGCCCCCCCATTTGCATTCGTAACCTTTGTCGTTAGATCAGCCTGGACTAACAACCTCTCCCATTTCCACAACAAATTCAGGGCCAGATAACCAAAAAAATCTGAAAAACAACCGGTTATCTTACGCTCAACGCTTCCTCAGCTGAGAGCCACAAAACAATACCTCAAATCACGCACTTTCGTGAGGCACTGCTGGCAACTGCGTCACATTTTTGTGCACGACCCTCTCTGGCCAGATTCCAACATAAAGGTAACCGGACCATCGTTGATCAGTGCCACTTTCATATCAGCACCAAACTCCCCCCCCGTACCACACGTCCAGCACCCAGCAGCCCACTCGCTTCAGCCACAAAGTCACCATAAAGCCGATTCGCCAGCTCCGGTGCAGCCGCCAGGGAAAAACCCGGGCGCGTGCCAGATGACGTGTCAGCAGCAAGCGTAAACTGGGGGGGGACAACAAGCAATGAGCCACCGGCATCCTGAACATTCACGTTCATCCGGCCCTGCTCATCGGGGGGGAAAACCCGGTAGGAGAGGATTTTTCGGCACAGTTCCTTTGCCTCATTCAGTGTATCGTTCCTTTCTACGCCAAGGAGCAAGAGCAGCCCGGGACCAATACGGGCAATCGTTTCACCATCTACGGCTACACTGGCTTCCGAAACGCGCTGGATCAGTCCTTTCATTCAGTCCCTTGAGCGGTAACACCGAAGGTTAAATTTCTGAAACGCGAAAAGTGTATAGAGCCCGCAAGACCACCGCAACCCTGTCAGATCAATAAAAAGTCGCATTCTCAGCCAACTGAGGGAAGACTTCTGGCAACCACACTCTCAACGCCCCCCCGCATCAGCATCTACAATCGCTGGCTCGGATGCCGAGTGGCCGGCATCACGAATGATCTGAAGCTCCGCCTCCGGCCAGGCCTTGCTCAGAGCCAGGGCATTATCCAGCGGGCAAACCATGTCATAGCGGCCGTGCACAATCACGCCCGGAATGTCCTTTAGCCGCGAGGCATCACGCACGATCTGGTCGGGCTCAAGGAACGAATTATTCATGAAATAGTGGCATTCAATCCGGGCCAGCGCTATGGCCACATGAGGATGCCCAAAATGCTCCACCACCTTGGGATTGGGATGCAGAGTGGCGCACCGCCCTTCCCAGACGGACCAGGCTTTCGCGGCCTGAATCTGTTCCAGCTCATTAGCGCTGGTCAGGCGCCGGTAGTAGGCCGCCACCATATCGTCGCGCTCCACCTCCGGAATCTGGGCAAGGTAATCCTGCCAGTAATCCGGGAATACCCGGCTGGCGCCGTCCTGATAAAACCAGTGAATATCCCGGGGGGGCCGACACAGAAAGATACCCCCCCGCAACACCAACCCCCCCAGAACCCGGTCAGGTGGGTCTCGGCATAAACCAGACTTAGCGTCGAGCCCCCCCAGCTTCCCCCCCCAAACAGCAACCAGCGATCGATGCCGAGAAAATGCCGAACCGCCTCAAGATCCTCAACCAGTTTGTCTGTGCTGTTACCCTCCAGCTCGGCCAACGGGGGGGTCGATCTTCCGGCACCTCTCTGATCCAGCAAAATAATCCGGAAACGCTCAGCATCGAAAAAGCGCCGGTGGTAATCCTCACAACCGCCACCCGGCCCGCCATGAACGACAATCACCGGAATTCCGTCCGGATTGCCGGATTCCTCGAGGTACAGCTCATGGGGGGGATGATCCACCGCCAGTCGGTGGCGGGCGTAAGGCTCGATTTCAGGATAGAGGGTCAGCATGAAAAACTCCGTTTCGGGGGGGATAACGGCAGTCTAGCTGAGACAGGCGAGAAAAATACAGGGGGGGCCAGAAAAACAGGCGGAAGCGTTTACCGCCTCACAACGATTTCCCGGCCCCCCCTGAGGGATTACTTCTTGTTAGCGCGCTTACGCTCGTTTTCGGTCAGGAGCTTCTTGCGCAGACGAATCGACTTGGGCGTCACCTCAACCAGTTCATCATCGTCGATAAACTCCAGCGCCTGCTCCAGAGTGAACTTGATGGGCGGCACCAGGCCGATCACTTCGTCCTTTCCAGAGGCACGCATGTTGTCCAGCTTCTTGCCCTTGGTGGGGGGGTTAACCACCAGGTCGTTGTCACGGCTATGGATACCGCAGAGCTGGCCTTCATAGATTTCCTGGCCAGGGTCCAGGAACAGCTTACCCCCCCGGCTCTGTAGAGTTTCGAGGGAGTAGGTCAGCGCAGTACCGGTGGCCATGGAAACGATGACACCGTTCTGACGGCTGGTTACGTCACCCATCTTCACCGGGCCGTAGTGGCTGAAGGTGGAGGTCAGGATGCCGGTACCGGAAGTCATGGTCAGGAAGGTGTTACGGAAACCGATCAGGCCACGGGCCGGAATGGTGTATTCCAGGCGGATACGGCCCTTGCCGTCCGGGATCATGTTAGTCATGTCACCTTTGCGCAGCCCCCCCATCTGCTCCATAATCGGGCCCTGGTGCTGCTCTTCGATGTCGATGATCACGTTTTCGTACGGCTCTTGCTTCTGGCCGTCGACTTCCTTGATGACCACCACCGGCCGGCCCACGGCCAGCTCGAAGTTTTCGCGGCGCATGTTCTCGATCAGAACCGACAGGTGCAGCTCACCACGACCGGATACCTTGAACTTGTCGGCCGAGTCGCCTTCTTCAACCCGCAGCGCTACGTTGTGCAGCAGCTCTTTTTCCAGGCGCTCCTTGATGTTCCGGCTGGTCACATACTTGCCTTCTTTACCGGCAAACGGTGAATCATTTACCTGGAACGTCATGGATACGGTGGGCTCATCAACGGTCAGCGCCGGAAGGGCTTCTACGTTGGAGGGATCACACAGAGTGTCAGATATGAACAGCTGGTCCAGACCACTCACGCACACAATGTCGCCAGCCTGGGCTTCCTCAACTTCCACACGCTGCAGGCCAGAGTGGCCCATAATCTTCAGGATACGACCGTTACGCTTCTTGCCGTCGGCACCGATAGCCACCACCGGGGGGGTGTTGGTCTTCACTTTACCGCGCATAATGCGACCGATACCGATGACACCCAGGAAACTGTTGTAGTCCAACTGGGAGATCTGCATCTGGAACGGGCCATCCAGATCAACCGAAGGCGCTGGCACATGATCAACAATGGCCTGGAACACAGCGTCCATGTTGTCGTCCAGATTCTCATGATCCATGCCGGCGATGCCGTTCAGCGCACTGGCATAGACTATCGGGAAGTCGAGCTGTTCATCGGTGGCACCAAGGTTGTCGAACAGGTCAAACACCTGATCCACCACCCAATCCGGGCGGGCACCCGGACGGTCAATTTTGTTCACGACCACAATCGGGTTCAGGCCCGCTGCGAAAGCTTTCTGAGTCACGAAACGGGTTTGCGGCATGGGGGGGCCGTCGATGGAATCCACCACCAGCAGCACACTGTCCACCATACTCATTACACGCTCTACTTCACCACCAAAGTCAGCGTGGCCCGGGGGGGTGTCTACGATATTGATGTCGTAGTCTTTCCATTTTAGAGCAGTGTTTTTTTTGCCAGAATGGTAATGCCACGTTCTTTTTCCTGGTCGTTGGAGTCCATTACACGCTCGTTTTCGAGCTCTTTCCGATCCAGCGTGCCAGACTGGCGCAGCAGCTGGTCAACCAGGGTGGTCTTGCCATGGTCAACGTGGGCAATAATGGCAACGTTTCTAAGCTTATCAATCACAACGGGTATCCTGAAGAAATTAGCGGCGCGCAGTATATCGAAAAGTCCATGGCGATAATATGAAGATTAGTGCCTAATATGTAACCAATCGGGCTTGCACCATAATTATGCGTTATCAGAGAACTTGCACCACCATGGTGCACTGCAGTGGTGCAATAAGCATGGTCTTCGGCCAGGAAGCTGCGCCACATTAGCCCGAAAGCCTTGTCGCTGCGCTGTTCTGGCGCAGCCGACAAAAACTGGCAAGCCGATTGCTTATGCCAAAGCAGCCGCATAGTGAAGGTAAGGACCACAAGCTTCTGGTAAGCTTCCCTGACCTGAAAAAAGATCGGGCCTCAGAACACTGAACGATCCGGCACAACGAACATGTAAAACCTTACGGAGCATGCACAATGTCCAAGACGATTGATTTGATCAAAGAACACGAAGTCAAGTGGATTGACCTGCGTTTCACCGACAGCGTGGTAAAGAGCAGCACGTAACCCTGCCCGCCACCGAGGCGGACGAAGACTTTTTCGCTGACGGCAAGATGTTCGACGGCTCCTCCATTGCCGGCTGGAAAGGCATCAACGAATCCGACATGATCCTGATGCCGGACGACGAAACCGCCGTTCTGGACCCGTTCACCGAAGAAACCACCGTCAACATCACCTGCAACATTGTAGAGCCTTCTACCATGCAGGGTTATGAGCGCGATCCCCCCCGTTCTGTTGCCCGTCGCGCCGAAGAATACCTGAAGTCCACCGGCATTGCCGATGGCGCCCTGTTCGGCCCTGAGCCCGAGTTCTTCGTGTTCGATTCCGTCAAATGGAACGTGGACATGCAAGGCGCTTCTTACCACATCCATTCTGAAGAAGCCGCGTGGGTTTCCGGTGAAGACTTTGACCGCAACAACATTGGCCACCGCCCGGGCGTAAAAGGCGGCTACTTCCCGGTTCCGCCGGTCGACAGCCTGCACGACCTGCGTGGTGCCATGTGTGCCGCCATGGAATCCATGGGCCTGGAAATCGAAGTTCACCACCACGAAGTGGGCACCGCTGGCCAGTGTGAAATCGGTGTTGGCGCCAACACCCTGACCCGCAAGGCAGACGAAGTTCAGATCCTGAAGTACTGCGTGCACAACGTAGCTCACGCCTACGGCAAGACCGCCACCTTCATGCCCAAGCCGGTTGTGGGTGACAACGGCTCCGGTATGCACGTTCATATGTCCCTGAGCAAAGACGGCAAGAACCTGTTTGCCGGCGACAGCTACGCGGGCCTGAGCGAAGCAGCCCTGTACTACATCGGCGGTGTGATCAAGCATGCCAAGGCCATCAACGCCTTCACCAACCCGGCCACCAACAGCTACAAGCGCCTGGTTCCGGGCTACGAAGCACCGGTTATGCTGGCCTACTCTGCCCGCAACCGTTCTGCCTCCATCCGTATTCCGTACGTGAACAGCCCGAAAGCTCGTCGTATTGAAGTGCGCTTCCCGGACCCGGCCGCTAACCCGTACCTGGCCTTTGCTGCCCTGATGATGGCCGGCCTGGACGGTATCCAGAACAAGATCCACCTGGTGATGCCATGGACAAGGATCTGTATGACCTGCCGAAGGAAGAAGCCCTGAACATTCCGAAGGTTGCCGAGACTCTGTCCGAGGCCCTGGACTGCCTGCAAGCAGACCACGAGTTCCTGACCCGTGGCGGCGTGTTCACCGAAGACATGATCAAAGGCTACATCGACCTGAAGCGTGGCGAAGTCGAGCGTCTGAACATGACCACTCACCCGGTCGAGTTCGATCTGTACTACTCCTGCTAAAGCTCCGCACCAATTCGGTGCAGACCATGCAGTCCATAAGCCCCCCCGCCCCCCCGTGCGGGGGGGCTTTTTTTGTGGCCTCAATCCCAGTTCTGAACCAAGACCCACGCCCTTAACGATATGTAACCAAGGAAGCAGGCCACAACATTGAAATGACCTTGCCCGCAATCGATAATCAAAGCAGTTCATTACCACAGGTTATCGCCATGAAAGCACCGTTCGTACTCGCCGCTGGCCTGCTGATGCTGCTTCGACCACAGCACATAGCGAGGTCTACCGCCACGTTGACGCCTATGGCAACGTCACCTTTTCCGACGAACCCATGGAAGGCGGTGAAGAGGTCCAGGTGAAGCCCGTGACCACCATCACCCTGCCCAAGCCGGAAGCGGTTCAGGAACCCGAACAACTCCGCGAGCGGGTGGAACGTGAGGGCGCAGCCTACCAGGCTGTCTCATTCCAGTATCCGGCCAATGAACAGGCCTTTCACAGCGGCAACGGCAACGTCACTTTCGAGGTTCAAAGTACACCACCGCTGAAGCGGGGGGGCCATAAATTTGAAGTGACCCTGGATGGACAACCGGTCGGGCAAAGCAGCTCAGGCTCAGTAGCCGTCAGCAATATCGACCGGGGGGGCACCCACAATGCGGGCGTTCATATTGTCGATGAAAACGGAGTACGCGTGAAATCCGGCAATTCAATTACCTTCACGATTCACCGCCCATCCGTTCTCAACTAAATCTTATTTGCACCACCATGGTGCAATTGCACCATGTTGTGACCATACTTTGGGCAGCCAAGGGGGGGCAAAATCCGGGCTGCCTGTCGCCAGACCGTTCACTACTGCACCAAGCTACAGCACCGCGTACCGGCTACCGCGCCCGTTCTGCCCGATCCTTGCCCATTGGCTACCCGATGCCAAAAAAAACTGGTTCGCTTTTTGCAGCCGCAGGGGGTACATCCTATGAGTCGAGAACGGAAGCAACGCATGCCATTCCATCCAGCCACCATATCCGGAAGCAGTTACAAGAGCATTCTGGACAGTCTGACAACCGCAGTACTGGTACTTGGCGATGATCTGGCTATCCGTTACCTCAACCCCCCGCCGCCGAAAGCCTGTTTGAAACCAGTATGACCCGAAGCCATGGCCTCCCCCCCTTACAGGAGGTTCTGGTGGATTCCGAGGATGCCCTGACCACTCTGCATGCCGCAGTGGAGAACGGCCAGTCCTACACCCGCCGGGAAGCTGAATTTGCCTTGATCAGCGGTGCCAGACTGACGGTGGATTACTCGGTGACTCCCATCAGCCTGGACCCGACCGAACTGCTGATCGAGATCCAGCCCCCCCGAGACAGACTCATGCGTATCAGCCGGGAAGAAGACATCATCTCGCAACAGGAGACCACGCGTATCCTGGTGCGGGGGGGTATGGCCCACGAGATCAAGAACCCGCTGGGCGGCATCCGTGGCGCGGCGCAACTGCTGGACCGCGAGCTTTCAGACGACGACCAGCGAGAATATACCGTGTGATTATCGACGAGGCGGACCGTCTGCGCAGCCTGGTGGATCGCATGCTCGGCCCGAACAAAGCCCTGAAGATTGCGCCCACCAATATCCACGAAATTCTGGAGCGGGTCCGTACTCTGATTGAGGCCGAAAGCAAAGGCCGAGTGCGCCTGAGACGCGACTACGATCCCAGTATCCCGGAGTTTCCCGGCGACAAAGAGCAACTGATCCAGCCTTCCTGAACATCGCCCGCAACGCCATGGAGGCGGCGTTCGAAAACGAAGCCGCAAGCGGGCGTTCCGCAACGCCCACCATTACCTTTCGCAGCCGGGCCTTGCGACAGTTCACCATCGGCCATCGGCGTCACCGACTGGTGTGCCGGGTCGACATTATAGACAACGGCCCGGGCATCCCGCCCGAGCTGTTGCAGAACATCTTTTACCCCCCCATGATCAGTGGTCGGGCCTCGGGCACCGGACTCGGCCTTTCCATTACCCAAAGCATCATCGGCCAGCATCGGGGGGGGCTGGTGGAGTGCGAGAGTGAGCCCGGAAGAACCGATTTCATCATCTTCCTGCCTCTGGAGGACAGCAAATGAGCCAACCGGCAAACGTCTGGATTATCGACGATGACAGAAGTATTCGATGGGTGCTGGAACGCGCCCTGAGCCAGGCTGGCATGCAACCGCGTGTATTCGACAGCGGCGACAGCATCATGATGCGGCTGGAACACGAGCAACCGGACGCATCATCAGCGATATCCGGATGCCTGGCGTGGATGGAATCACCCTGCTCTCCCAGATCGTAGAACTGCATCAGGATGTGCCGGTTATCATCATGACCGCGCACTCGGATCTTGAAAGCGCGGTGACCAGCTACCAGACCGGTGCCTTCGAATACCTGCCCAAGCCCTTTGATGTGGATGACGCAGTCGCACTGGTAAAACGGGCCGTTGCCCACAGCCATGAAAAACGGGCCGCCAGCGAACCGCAGGCCGATGCTACACCACGCAATACCGAAATTATCGGTGAAGCCCCCCCGGCCATGCAGGAGGTTTTCCGGGCCATTGGACGGCTGTCTCACTCCAACATCACCGTACTGATCAACGGTGAGAGCGGCACCGGTAAAGAGCTGGTGGCCCAGGCCCTGCATAATCACAGCCCCCCCAGAGCACGAAACCCGTTCATCGCCCTGAACATGGCGGCGATACCCAAAGACCTGATTGAATCCGAATTGTTCGGCCACGAAAAAGGCGCCTTCACCGGCGCCGGTGCCGCCCGCCAGGCCGCTTTGAACAGGCCAACGGCGGCACCCTGTTTCTGGATGAAATCGGCGACATGCCCGCCGACACCCAGACCCGCCTGTTGCGGGTGCTGGCCGATGGCGAGTTTTACCGGGTAGGCGGTACCACCCCCCCCATCAAGGTGGATGTGCGCATCATCGCCGCAACCCACCAGGACCTGGAAAAGCTGGTACAAGCCGGTAACTTCCGGGAAGATCTGTTTCACCGCCTGAATGTGATTCGCGTGCACCTGCCCAAGTTGGCCGAACGCCGCGAAGACATTCCACGACTGATGCAGCACTTTCTCAAAAGAGCAGCCAAAGAACTGGCAGTAGAACCCAAAATCCTGCGCCCGAATGCCGAGGAATACCTCACCACCCTGCCCTGGCCCGGTAACGTCCGCCAGCTGGAAAACACCTGCCGCTGGCTGACCGTCATGGCCAGTGGCCGGGAGATCCACATTGATGACCTGCCCCCCCCGGAACTGCTGCATCAAGCGGAAAACGAGCATGCTGCCACCGGTCTGACCTGGCAGGAAGGCCTGAGGAACTGGGCAGAACAGGAACTGAAGCGCGGCAAGAAAGGCATACTGGATACCGCGGTGCCCGAGTTTGAGAAAATCATGATTGAAACTGCGCTGAAGCACACCGGCGGCCGCCGCCGGGATGCCTCCATTCTGCTGGGTTGGGGGGGGCGGAATACGCTGACCCGGAAAATCAATGAGTTGGGGGGGATGGATCAGCCGGAGGGGGGGGAGGAGGATTAAGACTCTTCCTTCACCTCACTCGGTCACCTCCCGCCAGTAAATGATACGGTCGTGGCCGCGGTAGACGCCGAAGGTGGCCACCCCCCCTGACGGGTCGCCCAGTGAACCGTCACCGTCATAGTCTCCCTGTAGCCAGACCGGCACCGGAAAACTGACCCTGACGTCCCCCCCCGGTTTGGCTCGCCTGGCGCCGCCAGAACAACCTCACTGCCCGTGGCCGAGCCTCCCATATCCATCGTCCCCCCCGAGACCGGCACAACCGAGGTACTGCCCCCCCCGGAGAGGCCTGACTGATCCAGAGTGACACTACCCGTGTTGTAGCCCCCCCAACAACTGTCCGCCAGATTCCGGGTGAAGCCGGCTGCCGTGTAATGATCAATCTGGAGCGGCATTGCCAGATTAACGGTTTCCGGGCCGTATACATTCTCCAGTTGCAGCCTGCCGTATCGCAATTCGAAGTTCATAACGGGTGCCAAATTCGTTGGCAACAGCGGGGGGGCTGTCACGCTGTCTGCATCCTGCAGCTGTGTCAGTTCAATGGCATAGTCCGGTGTAAACGGCGCCACCCGCGTCTGTACCGTCTTGTCATAGGTAATCTCATCCGATGAAGAGAACCGATATTGCAACTGGCCTCGCCCGATCACGGACAGAGTCGGATTGGCGAGACTCGTGCTGACAGGAAAGGGAGCGCCGTTAGCATCCAGACCGCTGTTATCGGCTGCTGCTGGCGTTCGCACAAGGCTGCCCGGCGACAACCGCTGGAAATCACCCAGAGTGTAATTCCGTGTCACGGTTCCCCCCCCGACATTCAAGGCATCCACCAACAGCGTGGGTTCGGCGCCGCTGAGCCATTCAAACGGCTTGCCGATATAGGAGAATGCGGTAGACATCTTGCAAAAAGCCTCGATCTCACCCGGCTCCGTAATCGTGACACCAAAACGATGGGGGGGTATGAAACGTCCTACATGGCTGACCGCGTTACCAATGACATCAGCTGTGCCCAGATAACCACCACTGGCCAGCTCAGGAGTAATGCTGATGATGCCCACCTCTGGCCACTGGAACTGACCGCAGGCAGTGCCGGCCGCAGCCGCGGCGCCGTTACAGTCCTGACCAAAATCGCCGAAAGAGCCGGAAAGTGCGGGACTGTCTCCACCCGATGGCGCTTCGAGAGACGCCTCCAGTACTACGTCTTCAGCGGGCGTTTCCTGGCCAAAATTTGGCGTCACGTTGCCGCTGGCATTAACAGACGAAACCCGAACCTCGAAATCATCGCCGGCCGTTACAAACGCATTGTCGTCCTGAACTGAGGTCGCTGCCGGATTACCCGGAATCGTCAGCTGGAAATGATCCGGGCGGGCAACAAATTCACCATCGCCAAGCATTTCCAGGCCTGCATCATCGCCGGAGCCTTGGTAACGGGCATTGAGACGAACCCTCCCGACATCGGGGGGGTATCGAATACTCACCGTTGCCAGGCCATTGGCATCGAAGAACAGTGGTTTGGTTCCGGTGACAAAGGAAGGTAACTCGTTGCCATCCTCATCTAATATCACACTCTGACTACCAGAAGACGGGTTGATGTAGGAAGACCAAAGTGCAATGTCTTTCGTTTCCTCGTCAAATCCGGGAACACAGCGCTGGGTGCTGTCATCCTTGCGTACCGCCGCGATATTGGCCGTGACAACGGTATCCGCAATGTGATCCGGCACCGTAATATCAAATCCCGAATCAAAGAACGTCATCTCACACTGACCGACCGCTAACGTGCCGGAACCGTCATCACAGAGAGTCTGCGAAAACGCCACCGTACCGGGATCCGACGAAGGAACTCCCAAAGTAACGGTGCCGGGCGAGGTAATCGCCAACGAACGAGTAGTCTCACCAGTCATGGTGAAGGTGTCTCCCCCCCCTACCCAGCCCGAGGGAGACAACGTCACTTCCACAGGATCAGGGAAGAAAGCGTTGCAGGCCGGGTCGTCGCAGGCGCGAATTCTCACGGTCTCAGGCTTACAGGTCAGGCCTCTGCCACTGTGAATGATCTCGAAGTGGTCCACTCGTCGCTGGATTTCGCCCACCTTGTCTGCGCAGATTTCCAGACCATCGAGCTCATGGATATTTGTTGAGCCACCCGTGGAGCCGGTCAGGGAAAAGAACAGGTTCTCCGGAACATCCGCTTGCTGGCCAGTGAGCGTTACCGAGATGATCTCCTGATAGTCGGTGCCCGTGGCAGTGGTGTCTCTCTCAACCAGGAGAACAGGGAGAGCGCCTCGTGAGTCGATGGTTATCCGGTAACGGTGAGGTGCATTCCTGCCGGTCGCATCAATGCCGGGAGACAAGGCATCGGAGCCTGCGATGTACTGATAATCCAAATCTGCGGCGCCGCGCACTGCCACCGAGTCGGGCGTTCGTCCACGTTTGCCGCCCTGACGACCCTCGCTCCAGTTCGAATAGTTGCCGTACTCGTCAATACCTATGCCAAGCCAACCGCCAGCGAAGCCCCCCCCGGTTCTGTCTGGCTCCTGTGCATAGCCGAGCGAACCACCATAACCACCCGCCTGCGGTGTGATCGACGCGTCAGAGAAAACGATCGCGACGCCATCGGCGCCGTTGCATCGTAGGCATAGTAGTCAAATTCGACCTGGATCAGGTTATCAGCACCGGGGGGGAACAAGCGCTGTAAACTGACCGCTGTCGCCTGGTTCCCTACAGCCTCAGTCAGCCTCAGCCTGCCACCAACAATGCCAGGCCTGAAACTCCCCCCCCTGGAGACGGAGGTTGCCCAGTCATCGGTATTGAGAGCCCCCCCCAGAGAACTCTTCGCTGAAACAGATTGCCGGTTTAGGGTCTTCAACGGTGTAGGTGATTCGCACTCGTCCAGATGCTCCTGCACCACCATTTGCCGACAAACAGACAAGAAAACTGCAGGCGGCACCACCTCCACCCCCCCCACCGGGCACACCACCCGGCGCCCCCCCACTTCCACCGGAACTGCCGTTGCCGCCGGCCCCCCCGCCTCCAGCTACTGCGCTCCCGCCCGTACTGCCCGCGCCATCGTTTCCCGCAGAACCAGAGCCTGCGGAACCACCACCGCCACCACCATCTCCACGGGCGTGGCACCTCGACCACCACTGAACGCTGCATCACCGACACTCGAGACCGCACGTCCACCAGCGCCGCCCGAAGTATTGTTAGTGCTTACGCCAGCACCACCCTGTGCGAGCAGTGTTGACGGACTGCCAAACCAGGAGCTGTCGCCTGCGGCCGAATTGCTTCCGCCGGAACCAACCCGGTAGGCAAAAGTCTGGCCAACTGAAACCCCCCCGAACGACCGGGAAGCATACGCACCGCCACCACCACCACCTGCCTCCACGCCGCCTCCAAAGAGGGAACGGGAAACCGAGCCACCACTACCACCACCACCCCCCCAAACCTCAACCGTGATGGATCGAACATTGGCCGGAACCGTAAAGGAACCATTACCAGGAGAATCGAACTCCACAACCTGTTGTGCCTGGAGCGATAAGGGGGGGACAAGTGAAAACAGCAACGCCAAAAGCAACAAGCTTTGGGTTTTCATAAACGTCCGTGACATGGTCCGATTCATCGGGTGCGAACCTCCACTATCCGTATGGCCTGATCCGGACCATTGCCACACTGCCCCCCCGTGCTTTTAATTGAAAACACCGTATCGCCTCCGGGGGGGCCTTTGATATCGGCAGCTATCGAGGCGCAGGTTACCGACGCACTGCAGCCGTTCAGGGCCGAAACAGTAAAACTCAATGATGCGTTCACCGCACTGCAGCTGCCGCCCTCCAGCACTTCCCTGACTGCCACCTGGGCGCCACTTTCCGCCGCGAAGAACGCTCGCTGGGACTGTATCTGCAGGCTTACCGACTGCCCGGTACTCTCCTGCAGCTGCGCCATGCCCACTACCAGCAGGGCCAGTACCGTAATAATAAACAGCGCCACCGGGAGACCTGCACCGGCCTCCCGGCCGGGATAAGAATCAGGGTACATTGCGGATCTGCACCTCCTGGCTAACCGTGGTGGTCTCATCACCCTGAGGATTCTTCAAAGAAAAGGTGAACTGCACGACTGCCGCACGCCGAAAACTGGGTGGCGTGTATTGGAACTGGGCCGTACCGGCAAGATTGGCCGATAGAATCCGAGGCGTCACCGACGGGGGGGGAGTTGGCTGTGTGGTCGATGGGGGGGCATAACCACTGTAGCGGTATAAAAACCGACCACTCTGGCAGAGGCTGACAGGCTGCGCCACCACGAAGAGCCGCCGCTGCGGTGACCGTTCCCCCCCGAAACGATGATTGGCGCTAAGGTTAATCTGAGCTGGAGACACTGAATTGTCGATGCTGGCGATGGTTGGCGATACTGGTCCCGGACTGGCACTGCCAAAGAGTGAATCCGCAGAGGTGCCATAACCATAGACCACCGCCCGGGTAGATCCACTGGGGGGGGCGTATTGGCAAACGGTGCTACGGCGATCGTGTTGCCGCCATCGGGAAGATCGGTGTAGGCCGTGCCTGCCTCAATTGGCAGCCATTCCAGACAATTGCCCGCAACGCGAATGGATAACGGGAAGGCTTCCCGAAGTTCCCGGCTTATCTGTTCACTGATCACCACGCCCTGCAAAGCGCGCTGCTGTCGGGCGCTAACGTCAATCGCACCACGGGTGGAGAGGGCGACGAACTGCACCGAAATGGTCGCCACGATGGCCAAAAGTACGATGACAATGACCAGCTCAACCAACGTGAATCCTGCTGCCCGGCGCATCAGTAATTCGCTCGGTAGGCGGTGAAGCGGTAGTCGTTAGCGGAGGGATCCGTGATGGTTATATCGATCCGCTTGGCCTCATCGGAGGGCAGCCCCCCCACTTCAGCGCCCGCACAGGTTATGCTGATGGAAACCCGGAAGTCGGAGTATTGGGCACCAAGAGAACCACCTTCCGCGTTTTCAGGCGCTAAGCCATTGATATCGTCGTAGTCATCCACATCGTCGAAATCCTCACGTTGCGACTCTTCCGTGTCGATCGTGCAGCCAACTTCCTTTGGAACGCCCCCCCCGGCAAAGTCTTGTCATCATACTTCCGAGACAGCACCTCATCCATGTAGAACTGTGCCAAGGCAATTGCCCGGGTCTGGTTGAGCGGATCGGCACTGCGCCCGGCAATCAGGGAGAATGCCCCCCCGACGACACCGGCAATGGCAACACTGATAATCACGATGGCCATGACCAGTTCCACCAGGGTGGCTCCACGTTGGACAAGCATCAGCACGGCCCCCCCCGGTAAATCGCCCCCCCAAGTGGGCTCAGGCAAACCCGAAAAGTGGATTCGCCGGAAAAGGTAAACTGAACGGTATTACCCGAGGTTTCCGGACGGCCAAAATAATCAAAGGTAATGGGAAAGGTGGCTCCGGTGACCGACAGGGATGTCCCGCCGCTGTCAATCCGGAAAGGCTCCCGTGAGCCCACGGTGAACAGAAATTCGCTGGAGGTCGATGTCACGGTCAGCGTGTTCTGGGTGGTGTTACCCGCCAGCGCTGCCTGCTGGGCAAGCAGCGTGGCGGATTCCAGTTGCTGGGTAGCCAGCAGAGGGGGGGAGAAGGCCGAGCTCCTGGCGAACAGGCCAACACCCAGGGCGGAGAGGACTCCGATCAGGATGATGACCATTACCAGCTCAACTAATGTGAAACCAGATTGGCCGACGCTGATGCTTGAATCGACAATCTGCACCTTTTTCTCACCTCGGGCTAAAAAAACGTCTATTGTGCTCAACACCCGCCGGTTTGAATGCTGGTCACGCGACCAGTCGTGTCGTCATATGTAAACTGACATTGCGTTCCCGTAGCGGGAGTGTATCCAGTAACGGTAAACACCCCCCCGGTTGATGCATCGAAAGCAAAGTCATTGGCATCAATTTGGGCGGCAGCAGTTATTCCCGCGGGAGTTGCCGTTGCAGCAACAGAATCTGGGTAACCTTCAGTAGACATAGCTACGGTGACTCCATCCAACACCACTGAAGTGGCTGAATTTCCGTCAGCTAACCACTGTGCGTGCGCGATGGAGGCGGCAGACTTCACTGCACCTGCTGCCCCCCCCTCAACGGTTGCCACCCGCGCTTCATTACCCAAATCCGCAAACCGCGGCAAAGCAAACGCCGCCAGAATGCCCAGGATCACGATTACCATTACCAATTCAATCAGGGTGAAACCCTTCTGATTTCTTGCTGGGATCATATTCATCATTGCTGTTACCTCTTACGTTTGTCGTGAAGTTCTAATTGAAACTATCGCATCGTTCTTAGTTTATATTGGTGACCACAGAGCCATCAGCCGTGTCGTAGGTAATGGTACTGCCCTGACCATCCAACTGATATTCGTATTCGCAAGCCGTACCAACCACAGCCGCCCAATAGTCAGCGTCCGCATTGGCGGCAGTAGCGGTTGAGATTGTCGGGGGGGCATTAGCCTGCAGCAATCCCTGCCATACCTGCACACAACGATTTTCGTTCGGGGGGGCACCGGTCGTGCCATTAGTCGACGTTGCCCAACCTTCATCGTTGACTGCCACGTCGTCATCGCCGAAACCATCAACGGCCGAAACGGCGGCGGTCTGGCCATTCGACACCCACTGGGCTTTGACCAGCGCAACGCCCGCACTCAGCGCCCCCCCAGCAGTACCCTTGATACCCGACTGGTGCGCCTGCTCAGAAAGCTGCGCAAACCGCGGCAGCGCAAACGCCGCCAGGATAGCCAGGATGGAAATCACCACCACCAGCTCAATCAGGGTGAAACCTTTTTGCTTTTGTGTGCTGTTGTACTGCCTCATTCGTCAGCCTCTTGCCGGTTCAATCGTGTTGGCCATTCAGCGCCTGGCGTCCTGCCGGTTCACTGTGGTTTGCTGGAACGGTACCGGCCTCAGGGTCAGGCCGGTGAGCCGTTCGTCTTGCTCCCGCAGGTTATTCCGGTTGCGGTCAGCAAATTCGCTTATCACTCGCCAGGCGATCGGCTGTTCGGGTTTCACGCGCTTGCCTTCTATGGTTATCGGCTGCTTCGGTTTATAAATTAACCAACCCCCCCTGGCCGATTCGCCTGTTTCATTTTGTTGCTGGTTTGCAAAACACCAGCTGCCGGAGTCCGGCTCATTCCCGCCACAACCGCCCTTATAACGGGGGGGCCATTGGTGGTCGAGCCAGTTGAAGGGGGGGTTACGGCCTTCCAGGCTGGCCAGGGTCTGATCCCGGCTCAGCATGGCTTCCGCACCTTTAATCACCAGGGCAGAGCGCAGCTGCGTCAGCACCATGGCCACGCTTTGCTCTTCCACCCGCTGCAGCTCTCTGTCCAACCTGCCCAGCAGCACCCACCAAAGCACAAACAGCACCACCAGGGCCGTCAGCATCCGCATCCGCCGGCTATTGGCCAGGCCGTCGGCAGAAGACCAGCGTGGACCCTGCACCTAGCCCCCCCGCCCCCCCATGGCGGCGGCCCCCCCCAGGTCCCAGATCGGCAGGAAGACCCCCCCCAGCGCCAGAATCAGTACCAGAACCCCCCCCATAGCCACAATCAGGATCGGCTCGATGGATTCCGCAAGCCGTTTCAGGCCATAGTCCACATCTTCGTCGTAGAAATCGGCGACGTTATTGAGCATGTCATCCACCGAACCGGTTTCCTCACCTACCGCGATCATCTGCAGGATCAGAGGCGTGAACATCTCGCTGTGCCGCGCGGTTCGAAGCAGGCTTTCACCCCCCCGTTCAATACCAAGCCGCATGTCTTTGATGTGGCTGCCGATCCAGGCGTTGTCGGTGGCGTCGGCCACTACCGTCAGAGCATGGGTAACCGGCATGCCCGCCTTGAGCATGGTGGCAAAGTTACGGGCAAAACGGCTGAGGGTAATCAACTCCAACAGGGGGGGGCCGATGATGGGCAGCTTCAGCTTGTAGCGATCCCACATCAGCCGTCCCTGCTCGGTCCGCTTCCACTGGCGAATCAGCACAGCACCGGCAGCACCGCAAACAGCATTAAGGGCCAGTATCCCAGCAGAAAATTCGAGGTTCCGACGAGTACCTGTGTCAGGAACGGCAGGTCTGCACCCAGCTTGGCAAACACCGAGGCAAAGCGCGGAATGACCAGGAAGTTCACCACCATCAGCGCCGCCAGCAGTGCGATGACCACGAATGTCGGGTAGCGCAGTGCCTGTTTTACCCGTCGTTTGGTATCCCGTTCCAGCTCCAGAATCTCCGACAGACGCTTGAACGAGTCGTCCAGCATCCCGGTGTTCTCCCCCCCCACGTGGATCATGGCGATGAACAGTTCGGAGAACACTTTCGGGTGCGCCTGCATGGCTGTGGCCATGGTGGTGCCACCTTCCAGGCGGTTGGTAATGTCCTCCAGCACCTCCGCCAGCACCGGCGAGCGCGTGGTTTCTGCCAGTCCGCGCATGGTGCGAATCAGCGGGATACCGGCTTTGGTCAGCGCGTGCATCTGGCGGCAGAACACAATCAGTTCATCCAGCGTGACGGCTTTGCGAAACAGCGGCAGCTGGTTCAGTTTGTCCAGTGCCGACGAGGTATCTTCCTGTTCGCGAATGGTCAGCGGCGTAATACCACGGCGCATCAGTTCGCTGGCTGCCGCGTCCGGATTGGCGGCGGTCAGAGAACCTTGCTGGACAACGCCCCCCCGGTTGTCCTTGCCCCCCCGGTAACTGAACTGCATCAGCTATCCACTCCTATGGCGGTATCGCCGCCCAGATCATCGGCATCCACCGACATGTCGGCTTCCGAGGTGGCCGCTACTCGTGCCACTTCCTGCAACGAGGTCACCCCCCCCTGCAGAGCATAGTCCATGGCGCACTGCCCCCCCAAAGGCCGATAAATGGGGGGGCTTCGGCGGGCGGCCCGGGTAAAGTCTGAGACATCCTTGCGGCGCAGCGCATCCAGCATGTCCTCGTCCATTTCCAGCATTTCGTAGACGCCCAGCCGGCCCTTGTAACCAGTGTTGCTGCACTGATAGCAGCCCTTGCCGTGAATAAAGCCGGCTTCAATATCGAGCGGATCCAGGTCAAAGGACTGCAGCCAGATCAGCTCCTGTTCGGTGGGCTGGTAGGGCTCTTTGCAGTTGTCGCATACCCGCCGAACCAGGCGCTGAGCCACCACGCCCAACAGTGAACTCGCCACCAGGAAGGCTCCGCCCCCCCCATATCAATCAGACGCATGGCGCTGCTGATTGAATCGTTGGTGTGCAGGGTGGATAGCACCAGGTGACCGGTCATGGCAGCACGCAAGCCAATCTCGACGGTTTCGTGGTCGCGCATTTCACCCACCAGAATGATATCCGGGTCCTGGCGCAGGGAGGCGCGCAACACGTTGGCAAATTCCAGTCCGATTTTTGGATTCACCTGAACCTGGGTAATCCGTGGCAACCGGTATTCCACCGGGTCTTCAGCGGTAATGATCTTGACCTCGGGTTTGTTCAGCTCGGTTAACGCGCCATACAGGGTCGTGGTTTTACCGCTGCCGGTGGGGGGGCCGGTTACCAGAATCATGCCGTGGGGGGGCTTTTTGATCAGCTTACGGAAACGTTCCAGCAAGTGCGGTGGCATGCCGGTACCCTGAAGATCCAGCATACCCTGGCTCTGGTCCAGCAAACGCATCACCACCGATTCACCATATTGCACAGGCATGGTGGATACCCGCACATCGATACTGCGGCCTTTTACCCGCACGTTGAAACGGCCATCCTGCGGCAACCGCTTCTCGGAAATATTCAGGCCCGCCATCAGTTTCAGGCGCAGGACCAGCGCCGCGTTCACGCGCTTTTCCTTCATCACCTGTTCCTGAAGCACCCCCCCGTCCACCCGCTGGCGGATACGCACCACCGACTCATCCGGCTCGATATGAATATCCGAACTCCGGGCCTGCACGGCGTCCTCAAACAGAGTCTGCAATAGTTTGACCACCGGAGCATCAGCGCTTTCGGATTCGGCAGACAGGTCCGCCAGGTCGAAGGCATCATCGCCCAGCTCGTCTTCCAGCTCCTCGGCCAGCGAGGCAATCTCGTCGGTACGGCGGTAGACCAGGTCCAACGTGTTGAGCAGTTCGCTTTCCCGAACAACCGCCTGCTTGATGGGCTGCTTGAGCACCCGCACCAGTTCATCGTAGGCAAAAATATCGAGCGGGTCGGCCATGCCCACCAGCAACTCGCCCCCCCCTGTTCCGCCAGCACAATCGCCCGGAACCGGCGCGCGAGGGCCTCAGGCAACTTCTTTACCAGTTCGTTGTTGACTGGTAGTGGCGCAGTTGTACGAACGGCACCTCCAACTGGCGGGAGAGGATATTAAGCAGGTTATCCTCATCCACATAGCCCAGATCAATCAGGGTCCGGCCCAGTTTCCGGCCGGTGTTCTTCTGCTCACGCAGCGCCGTCATCAGCTGCTGTTCGGTGATGACGTCGTTCTGGACCAGCAGGTCACCTATGCGAATTTTTTTCTTCGGTTCTGTGGTCATGATCCTGCCTGCAATGCATTCAAGCGTTCTCGGGCGTAGTCCGCCAGCGCCGGAGACAATCCCGGCAAGGCTGCAGCCTGGGCATAAGCCTGCGCAGCGCTGCGGCCGCGCCTCCGGTTTCCAGGGCAATGGCCAGGCCGAGCCACCAGGCTGGGCGACTGTCGTCGTAGGCAATGAGTTCCGCCCAGTGGCCGGCAGAGGCTCCGTCTGCCCGACCTGTTGCAGCAAGGTAGCCAGCGTGATGCGGTACTCTGGCTGATCAGCCACAGCCGGCACCCGGGCCGACAACGTGGCCACTGCCTGCTCAAGCTGCCCCCCCTGCGCCAGTAAAGCTCTAGCCCGGAGCAAGCGCAGGCCGGCGTAATCGTCAGTCACCTCAGCCGGGAGCCAGCCAAGGGCCCGCTCCGCTTCTCCCTGCACCAGCAGGTCACGGGCAACCACTTCCCGGCTGTTCGGTGCAGGTTGGCTTTCAATCAGCGTGGCCAGCAACTGCTCGGCCTCAGCATTGCGCCCTGACGCCAACAGACTGGCCAGCTCACGGCTGGTGCGCAGGTCGATCGCTTCCGGTGTTTCGCGGGGGGGTTGTTTCACGGATGTCCGGGCCGGCGTTGCCGCAGGTTCAGGCTCAGCAATGGCGACAGCGGCTCAGGCTCCGCCGCGCTGGCTTTTTCTGCTACGGCCACCTCGGGTGTGGCTGGCTCCTGCTGTTCAGTCGGTTCTGCCAGGTGCCGGACCGGCTCCTCAACCGTTTCGATGGTGGCCGGCTCTGGGGGGGCTACAGCAGGCTCAGCTGTCACCACCGGTTCAAGAACAGGTCTGGCTACTGATTCAGGCGGTGTAACCGCGGAAGAATTCGCCGCCTCCGTATTCGGCCGGAACTGCGCCACAGTCTGAGTTTCGAGAAGATCTTCGGGGGGGACGGGGGGGGCTGGCGCCACATTGGCTTCAGTAAGCGCTGGGGGGGCAACCGTCTCGCCTTTCGAAATAAACCACCACACTACGCCAGCGCCGAGCACCAGGAAGCTCACAAGAACGAGCAGCAAAGCGGTTTTTGCACCGGATCCCGTACCCGCTGTTGTGCTGTTACCGGTATACACCGCCGACACCTGTGGTTGTTGCTGCCGCTGTTCGGCCGCCCTCAGGGCATCGTTCAACAGGCTCATAACCACCTCCCGAACAGTCCGAGGGAACGGGCGCTTTCGGTATCCCTGACCGCAAGCAGCGCGTGCCTGCGATTGACAAATCGATCCCCCCCCTGCCCCCCCCAAGCCGCCAGCATGGCCTTGTGTGCCAGCACATTCACTAGCCTTGGAATACCTCCTGACGCCCGCCAGATCACTCTGAGAGCAGCTGGCGCGAACAGGTCGGAGCCGTTATACCCCCCCGCCTGGGAAAGTCGGTGCCGAAGATACTGGCTTACCGAATCCCGGTTCAGCGGTTGCAGGCGAGTCTGGAAGGTAATGCGCTGGCGCAACTGGCGCAGACTGTCCTTGCTCAGAGTCGTGTCCAGCTCCGGCTGACCGAACAACACGATCTGCAGCAGCCGGGTGCTTTCGGTTTCCAGATTGGTGAGCAGGCGCAGGGCTTCAATGGTTTCTTCCGGCATGGCCTGGGCTTCGTCAATCACCAGCACCACCGGCTTCTGGTCCATCGCCAGGGCAATCAGTCTCTCGTTCAGGGCCTTGAGGATCTGATGGACGTTGGCGCACACCGCCACATCCACCCCCCCCAGCTCCTCCGCGACCGCTTCGTAAAGCGTATCCGGTGGCAGATTCGGGTTGGGCACGTAGGCCGTGCAGGCTTCTTTATCAAGCTCATTCAGTAGCAGGCGACACAGCAGAGTTTTACCGGTGCCGACTTCCCCCCCGGTCACCTTGATAAAGCCTTCCCGCTGCCGCAGCGCCACCAGCAAAAGCTCCAGGGCATCGGAATGGCTGGGCGCCGCAGGAAGTAGCGGGTGTTGGGCGTCAATGCAAACGGTGCTTCCTGCAGTCCGAAGTGGCTCTGATACATCAGCGCGGTGCAGTCTCGGGTTGTGGCTTGACGGATTCAGACGAGTTTAGCAGCTCCCGCAATACATTCATGCGCTCACGGGAGGCACTGACATCAGCCTGCATCTGACCGGCATTAGCGACGACCGGACGCAACAGAATAACCAGTTCGCTCTTCCGGGATTCAAAATTGCGTTGCTTGAACAGTTCGCCCAGCAGTGGAATTTCACTGAAGAAAGGCACCGCTGAATTGTTGTCTTCGCTGCTGTTCTGGATCAGACCGCCAATCACCACAATCTGGCCACTTTCGGCCCGGATGACGCTATCGGTTTCGCGAACGGTGCTGCGGGCCAATGGCAGGGTGACATCCCGTTCCCCCCCGATGGTAATCACCTTTTCCTGATCCGCCACCTCGCTCACGGATGGATGCACATGCAGGGTGATGGCGCCGTCCTCGGCGATCTGAGGAGTCACATCCAAAGAGATGCCGGAAAAGAACGGCGTCAGCTCGACAGAGGTTGATGTGCTGTCGGTGGCGGTAACGGCGGAATTGTTGTCATCAAAATCAATGTCGGTGACGAAGAACTCATCGGTGCCGACTTTGATCACGGCCTTTTGATTGTTAACCGTGGAAATTCTCGGGCTCGACAGGATCTGCACATTGCCCTGCTGGCCAAGCAGTTCAATCAACCCGGTGAAATCCCCCCCGGCACTGACCGTTGCCGAGAAAAGCCCGCCGATGTCTGGAGTCCGAATTTGCTGACCACCAAGTGACTGGCTGGTGAAGTAGTCGGCCCGCCCCCCCGCAGAGCTCTGTACATCATTCCAGTCGATACCCTGCTGGTATCCCTCGTTCAGCCCCCCCACTTCCAGAATCTTGGCCTCGAGCACAACCTGGCGCTGCATAATCAGCTCGGTTTTGCGCAAATAGCTCTCCACCAGCCTCAGATCGTCGGCGCCAGCCCGGACCATAACCAGCCCTGCTCCCGGATTCACCACAACCTGCCCTTTATTCCCGCCCACGATCATGTTCAGGGCGTCGCGGATATCACTCCAGAAATCCGATTCGGTCTGAGTCGATATCGTGGTACCGACCAGATTTCGGGTTTCATTGTCTTCATTGTTATCGTTGCTGCCAGCCCCCCCCTCTCTATTGCTTCGGGAACTGCTGACCTGCCCGGAACTAACACGGGTTTCCGAGCCGCCACGGCGCTTGAAGTGCAGATAATCGATGGGGGGGAACAGGCGGGTCTGAACCTGATCGGCCGCCACCCGATATAGCCGACCAGTACGGGTAATATCCAGGCCATACAGGTCTGCCGCTATGTCCATGACTTCAGGAACGGTCACATCGCTCAGTCGAAGACTGACCGTCGTGGCCACATCCGGGCGAACCACCACGTTATAGCGGGTGCCGGCAACCAGTGCCTCAAAAAAAACTACTGGCCGGAACATCCGAGGCGTTCACATCGAAGCGCTCATCCTGTTGCGGGCTGCTACTCAGAGGCGGCAACAACTGGCTGCTGATATCGGCAGCCGATGGCGCAGGCACCGCACTCACGTTACTGGCTATCCGCTGACTCTGTTCAGCTGTTCCAGGGTTCGATCGATTTCGTCAGCCACATCCGAAGAGGTCGCCGCCGAGGTGCGCATTAACGGATTGTTGCTACAGGCCGCCATGAAAAGGGAGAGCGCAACTACGAGCGCCGTCTGGGCCTTCGGTCTGAATGCATTCATTGGTGTCCGCTTGTCTTTCATTGGGTTCTCCGCACCTGCGGAAGGGTTTCCGGGTAGAGCACCCGATGTTGTCCGTTATCCAGGATTTCAACACGGTCTCGATAGATCCGGCGCACGCGAATACCGTCGTGGCTCTCACCCTCTGTCAGGGCAACGCCTTCAATCACCGCCACTCGTCGGTCGGAGCCATAGACAATGGAGCCAAGCTCCAGGGTCGCGGCGGCATTGCAGCTACAGCCCGGCTCTGAATACCCGGCGGCCTGGTGGGGGGGTCCTGCAACGCCTGCGCTGGCAACGCCGCGGCGGCGGCCATCACAATCACGGCAGTACCAACAATTTGCCAACTCACATCACACCCCCCCCAACCACGCAGGCTCCAGGCTTAGCGTGCGCACCCGAATAGTGGCCTGGCCGTCCGGCCAGGTGCCCGCATCATACTCAAGTCGCGACCAGCCCAGCCGTTCATCCATGGCTTCCAGGCGCTCAAGATAGTTCAACACGTCCAGATAGCCGCCGCGCACGGTCATTTCCACGTCGTGCGTGTACAACAACGGCTCGGGTTTTGGCTTGTCGTTACCGACGGCAGCATTCGCCGTGTCCGGTTCGTCATACACCGCTCCGGAGCCAACAATTCCATGGAGTCCAGTTTCAGGCCCTGTTGCGCAGCAAGCATTTCTCTTAACAGAACCACCATGTCCCGGGGGGGTGCAATCAACTGACCAGTGGTTTCAGCAATCTGCTCATTCAGGCTGCTTAGCCGGTTTTCCCGCGCTGCAAGCCTTTCCCGCAGCTCGGTGGAAGGATCACTGGCAAGCTGTCCATCAAGGCTTTCCTGCTGGCTCAGCAAAGCATCCCGTGTGGTTAGCGCTGCCTGAAACTGGCTGCTTAGCTGACTTTTCCGGGCTTCAGCAGGCGCAACCAGCAGTTCCCAGCCAACAACAAACACCACCACGCACACCGTTAGCAGTACCAGAACCCGCTCACGAATCGGCCGGTCGTTATACCATTGGCAGCCGTCAGCCCATCGGGATTTCAACACGCTCATAAGCCTGTGTCCCCCCCGTTGTTTTCGGTGGCAATCTGAAAGTTGACCCACTGGCGTGCTGCCTCTCCATCCGGGCGCGAGATCCGGAAATCAGAGAAGGTTTCACCAATAAACGCCGGCTCTTCGCCCAGGCGTTCGAGATAACGGGGGGGCACCAAGTCGGCAGACCGGGTCTGGCCCTTAAGCGTCAGGGTAGCGGGGGGGAAAGACTCCAGCCGAATCCCGGTCAGCCAGAGATTGTCTGGCACTTGCCGGGCCAACGCAGACAACCTTCCGGAAAATCCGGAATGACCACTTATGGCCAGGGTTTCGATTCGACCCAGCAGTCGTTGTCGGCGGCTGATCGTTTCCGTGACCCTTGCCAGAGCCGCTTCCAGATCCGGGTCCGGCTGACGAGCCCGAACCTCATCCTGCAGCCGGGCGACCACCTGCTCCAACTGGTTGTTTTGCCGCTCTACGGCCAGAGCCTGAGCCTCCAGTTGCTGATTCTGGTAACGAACCAGGCCGGCAAGCCCGGCAACCACCACAATCACCAGTGCCAGCGCCATCAGTGCCGATGTGGCGTTCAGCTTTTGTTTGTTTGGCCGCAGCTCGGCGGTATAAAGATTGACCTGCTGCTGCATTAATGAGCCTCCCCCCCGACGACCAGCCCGCACTCCAGGCAGGGAGACACCGGCTATCCAGATCCTGCTCCAGTCCAAACTCCGGCCAGGCGACAGTTTCAATCGAGGCGGCCACATAGGACGACAACATGGAGGTAAGCGGCAGCACCGAGTCTCTCGCCACCAGGCGGATCGTGGCGGGCGGCACCTGGCCCAACTGGCTCTCGAAATAATCCATGGAGCGCTGAATCTCCAGGGCGAGGGACTGCACCGCGTTTTCCTGTCGGCCGGCATCCCGCAGATCGTCGTAGGACACGTCCAGCCGCCGGGACAGATAAAGCGTATCGCCGCGGCAGACAACCATCTGCCCATATCGTTCGCGCAGGTGGACCAGCGCCACACCACGGTTCGCGGTGTCCATACGGGAGGCCAGGTTTCGCAGTGCAAGTTCAGCAATATCCACCCGCACCAGTTCCAGGCCGCCTCCGTCAACCAGTGCCATCAGCTCCTGCACCAGTGACTTGCGAGCCGTAACTACGTTCACCAGGGGGGGCCCGCGCCCACGGGAGGCATCTTCCGGAAAGGCAAAAACATCAGAAACCGCATCGGAAGGGCTGAAATCCAGAAAATCTTTCAACTTCCACTTCAGGCATCAGCCAGTTCGTTGTCTTCTATACCCTCAGGGCGTTCCACCTGGAAAACCTGGTATTGATCGATGGGCAACACCACGACCGCCGGGGGGGCTCCCGCCCAGCCCTGTTCGTTAACGAGAGACTCGAGCGCTTCGCGACGCTTGGCCGGCAAACAATCGACAAACCCTCTGTCGGCCCACACCCCCCATCGGAGCCCTTGGCCCAGGCGATGCCGTCAGGGCGGACCTCAAGACAGACCGGGGGGGTTCTGCTGTCTGCCCGCGCAAACAAGCGGGAGACTCGGTTTACAACGGAGCTCAGGGTCATGACTTCCTTTAAGACGAACGTTCTTTGCCACGATAGCCAAGCGTAGAAACGCTTAAAATATCGCCGACTTTTTACACTGACTTACATAGTAGTTGAGAAACCGAACGTAACTCTACGGATTTTTGATTGATTTCACGGAGATTTTGCAAGTCCGTAACAAAAAAAAGCCCGCAGAAATCGCGGGCTTTTGATTCAGGACAAACTTGATATTTATCAGAACGGAATATCGTCATCAAAATCATCAATCGGCTCAGGCATGCCGCCACCTTGCTGCTGGGGGGGTGCCGGGTTGTTGTAGCCACCAGCCTGCCCACCCTGCTGGGGGGGCGGCGCATTGTATTGCGGCTGTTGCTGCGGCCGTCCCTGGGGGGGCGCCCCCCCCTGATTCATACCGCCCTCAGAGCCACGGCTGTCCAGCATCTGCATCTGGCCATTGATATCCACAACCACTTCGGTGGTGTAGACATCCTGCCCTTCCTTGTTCTGCCATTTCCGGGTCTGCAGCTTGCCTTCAATGTAGACCTTGGAGCCTTTGCGCAGGTATTGCCCAGCCACTTCAGCCACCTTGCCGAACAGCACAACCCGATGCCACTCGGTCTTCGGCACCAGCTGTCCGGTCTGGCGATCCTTGTAACTCTCGTCTGTGGCGAGGTTCAGGTTAACCACAGCGTTGCCATTGGGGGGGGTATAGCGAGTGTCCGGGTCCTGCCCCCCCAGGTTACCAATGAGAATTACCTTGTTTACGCCTCGTGCCATCGTATGCTCCTGATCATGTTTTGCGGAGTGCCAGCCGTCCATGCCAGCATCCTGTGTTTAAGTACTCTTACCCTGCCGGACAAAGTCAAAGTCCGCAAGCTGATCTTCCCGAAAATGCTGACGGTCCACCTTCAGGTAGGCTGTCGATGCATTTTCAACAATCACAACGTCCTTCACGCCCGGCAGCCTTCGCAGCTGACGGTCCACGTCGTCAAGGGTATTTTCCAGCGCATCCCTCAGCTCCAGAACCAGGCTGGTCGTGTAGCTCGGGGGGGCCGGCATGGTCAAGGCTGCCAGCAGCCACACCAGGAGGCACCCGGCCATCAACCAGAGCACTCCCTCCACGCCAGCGCTCTGCAGCAGATAACCTCCCAGAGCTCCACCCAGAAAAGCACCAAAAAAACTGGGAGGTGGAATAAACCCCCCCCATGGCCGTTCCCTTACTGGCAGCCGGAGCCTCTTTACTGATTAACGAAGGCAGACTGCTTCCAGAAGATTGAACGCCATAAAGAAGAAAAATAGCACACCCCCCCAGGCTGCCCAGAGGCTGGCATTCACCTGAGTCAGCGTTGCTGTTGCCGCTGTCAGCAAGGCAATGGCCATGCACAGTATCGGCTTCATTTTGCGTTTCTTTTCGCCAATGATGATAAAGGGCACCATGGCAAAGAAAGAAAGCACCATCACACTCAAATAGAACCACCAGTGGGAGCTGCTGGCCAATCCCAACTGATCCTGAAGCATGGTCGGAAAGACCAGGAACAGGGCCGTCAGAACCAGGTGCAGCACAAAGATTCCGAAGTCGAGCCGCAGCAGGCGGCCATCGGCCAGAACGCGCCCGACCATTTCGCGGGCAGGATGGGTATCGGCGCTGACTTTATGGGTATGTGGCGTAGGCACCACCCTGGCGACCACAACAAGGGCCAGCAGGGCCATCACTGCCGTCACGTAGAAGATGCCAGACAAGCCCCCCCAGGCCGCGCCCAGCAACGGGCCCAGCACCAGCGACACGGAAAACGACAGGCCAATGGAAATGCCCACCGTGGCCATGGCCTTGGTGCGCTCTTCCTCTCGGGTGAGGTCTGACAGCAGTGCCATCAATACACTGGCGATGGCACCGGCACCTTGAAGAATCCGACCGGCGATCACAACGTATATTGAGTCGGTCGACGCTGCCAGCAGGCTCCCGCTGGCAAACAGAATAAGCCCCCCCAGGTAGATCATCTTCTTGCGGCCAACCCGATCCGACAACAGGCCGAAGGGGGGGATCTGAAGCAGCGCCTGACTCAGGCCGTAAGCGCCAATCGCCAGGCCCAATAGCGCCGGCGTCGCACCCTGCAGGTCCGTACCCAGCAGTACAAACACGGGCATGACCATAAACAGGCCCAGCATACGCATGGCGTATACCGAAGCCAGAGCCACAACTGAGCGTTTTTCGAGCGCGTTCATGCCTACCCGTGCGGTTTGAATGAATGGTGAGCGGCCGGTAACCGCAGGCGGCGCATTGTACCAGAACCACCCCCCCGGCGACGGGACACCCGCAGAGCGGGTCGTTCCGCACTTAGCCGGAACGATCCGAAACCGATATACTGGCAGTTTTTACCAAGCGAGGTGTTATGGACCATATCCAGATCAAGGGCGCGCGCACCCACAACCTGAAAAACATCGACCTGGATATGCCAAGGGACAAACTGATCGTCATTACCGGTCTGTCCGGCTCCGGCAAGTCCTCATTGGCGTTCGATACGCTCTATGCCGAGGGCCAGCGCCGGTATGTCGAGTCGCTGTCCACCTACGCACGGCAATTCCTCTCGATGATGGAAAAGCCCGATGTGGATCACATTGAAGGCTTGTCGCCAGCCATCTCCATCGAGCAGAAATCCACGTCGCACAACCCCCCCCGTTCTACCGTGGGGGGGACCATCACCGAGATCTATGACTATCTGAGACTGCTTTTCGCTCGTGCTGGTGAACCCCCCCGCTGTCCTGATCACGGACAGCCGCTGGAAGCGCAGACCGTGAGCCAGATGGTTGACCAGGTTCTCGCCATGCCGGAAGGCAGCAAGCTGATGATATTGGCGCCGGTGATCCGGGATCGCAAAGGTGAGCATCTGCAGGTGATCGACACCATGCGCAGCCAGGGCTTCATCCGCCTGAGAGTGGACGGAGCGGTATACGACATAGACGACGTTCCTGCCCTGGACAAGAAGCGCAAGCACCAGATTGACGTTGTGGTCGATCGATTCAAAGTCAAGGAGGGGGGGCTGGAGCAACGATTGGCCGAGAGCTTCGAAACCGCCCTGGAGCTGGCCGACGGCATTGCTCTGGTGGCGCCCATGAGTGGAGAAGGCGAGGAACACACCTTCTCGGCGCGCTATGCCTGCACCCAATGCGGCTACTCCCTGAGCGAACTGGAACCTCGCCTGTTTTCGTTCAACAACCCGGCCGCGCATGCCCCCCCACCTGCGACGGTCTGGGGGGGGTGCGCCAGTTCTTTGATGCCGAAAAGGTGATCCAGAGCCGGAAGCAACCCTGGCATCAGGAGCCATCAAAGGCTGGGACCGTCGTGCCGTGTACTACTTCCAGATGCTGACCAGTGTTGCCGAACACTACGGCATTGACCTGGAAACGCCTTGGGAAGAGCTGCCCGAAAACTTCCAGGAGGTGCTCCTGTATGGCTCCGGCGACGAGGACATTCCCTTTCGCTATGTGAACTCTCGCGGCCATATCATGGAAAAGGCCCACCCATTCGAGGGCATACTGCCCAACCTGGAACGCCGTTACCGCGAGACGGAATCCCAGAGCATGCGTGAGGAACTGGCTCGCAACCTGAGTACACAGCCCTGTAAAGATTGCGGCGGTTCGCGCCTGCGTCGCAGTGCCCGTCACGTCTTTATCGAAGAGCGAAACCTCCCGGAAATAACCCACCTGCCCGTGGGTGATGCCCATCGCTACTTCAGCACTCTGGCATTGCCCGGGCGTAAAGGTGAGATCGCCGAAAAAATCCTGAAAGAGGTGCGGGAGCGCCTGCAATTTCTGGTCAACGTGGGCCTCGAGTACCTCACCCTGGAACGCAGCGCAGACACCCTCTCAGGCGGCGAAGCCAGCGCATCAGGCTGGCCAGCCAGATAGGCGCAGGCCTGGTGGGCGTGATGTACATTCTGGACGAGCCGTCCATTGGCCTGCACCAGCGGGACAACGACCGACTGCTGGCCACCCTCACCCACCTCCGGGACCTTGGCAATACGGTGATTGTGGTGGAACACGACGAAGATGCTATCCGGGCTGCCGACTACGTTATTGACATTGGCCCCCCCGGCGCTGGCGTCCACGGCGGAGAGATTGTCGCGCGGGGGGGAACCCCCCCGAAAGAGATTATCGCCAACCCGGCTTCAATGACTGGCCAGTACCTCAGTGGCGAGAAGGAGATCTCGGTACCTTCTGAGCGAAACAAGGGCAATGGCAAGAAGCTGGTACTGACCGGCGCCTCTGGCAACAATCTCCGGGACGTAACGCTCACGCTGCCGCTAGGCGTGATGACCTGCGTTACCGGGGGGGTATCGGGCTCAGGCAAATCCACTCTGATTAACAGCACCCTCTATCCGGTCGCGGCCGCCAAACTGAACAAAGCGACCAGCCTCAATCATGCACCCTACAAGAGCCTGAAAGGACTTGATCAGCTCGACAAGGTGATCGACATTGACCAGAGCCCTATCGGACGGACACCCAGGTCTAACCCCCCCGCCACTTACACCGGCCTGTTTACCCCCCCCATCAGGGAACTCTTCGCCGGCACTCAGGAGGCACGCTCACGCGGCTACAAACCTGGCCGTTTCTCCTTCAACGTGAAGGGCGGCCGGTGCGAGGCCTGCCAGGGCGATGGTGTCATCAAAGTCGAAATGCACTTCCTGCCAGACGTCTATGTGCCCTGCGACATCTGTAAGGGCAAACGCTACAACCGGGAGACCCTCGAGGTCCGGTATAAAGGCAAAAACATTCACGAGGTTCTGGAAATGACCGTTGAGGAGGGCCGGGAGTTTTTCGACGCAGTCCCCCCCTTCATCGCCAGAAAACTGCAAACGCTAATCGACGTGGGCCTGTCCTACATTCGTCTGGGCCAGAGCGCAGTGACCCTGTCGGGGGGGGCGAAGCACAGCGGGTCAAGCTGGCCAAGGAGCTGTCCAAACGGGACACAGGCAAAACCCTGTACATCCTGGACGAGCCCACGACCGGCCTGCACTTCTACGATATCCAGCAACTTTTGAACGTACTGGAGCGTTTGCGCGATCACGGCAACACCATCGTCGTCATCGAGCACAACCTGGACGTCATCAAGACCGCAGACTGGATTGTCGACCTCGGTCCGGAAGGTGGGTCCGGTGGGGGGGGACAGATTATTGCCGAAGGAACGCCCGAGGAAGTCGCCGCCAATCCGGCGTCGCACACCGGACGGTACCTCAAACCGATGCTTACCAAATAGCCCGCCCGAACGACGGGCACAAAAAAAACCGGGAACCTTGCGGAACCCGGTTTTTTATGGACTCAGAAGAACTTACTCTTCGTCGTCGTCCATCTCTTCAGCTTCGATGTCCAGAGGACGGCCGACCAGCTCAACGAATGCCATCGGGGGGGCATTGTCGCCAGCACGGAAACCGCACTTCAGAATACGAAGATAACCACCCGGACGCTCGCTGTAACGGGGGGGGCCCAGCTCATCAAACAGCTTGGCTACCGCAGCATCGCTACGCAGGCGAGAGAACGCCAGACGACGATTTGCTACCGAATCATTCTTTGCGAGCGTGATCAACGGCTCAGCTACCCGACGCAGCTCTTTGGCTTTCGGGAGCGTCGTTTTGATCAGCTCGTGCTCAACCAGTGACGCAGTCATGTTACGGAACATGGCCTTGCGATGCGCACTGGTCCTGTTGAACTTACGACCACTCTTACGATGACGCATTGCTCTGATTCCTTACCTTAAACTAATCGGCGATCAACCGCCCAGAACCCGGTCATCACCACGAAGGCTTGCCGGCGGCCAGTTATCAAGACGCATACCCAAAGACAGACCACGGGACGCAAGAACGTCCTTGATCTCGGTCAGCGACTTTTTGCCAAGATTAGGCGTCTTCAGCAGCTCCACTTCCGTGCGCTGGATCAGATCGCCGATATAGTAAATGTTTTCAGCCTTCAAGCAGTTAGCTGAACGCACAGTCAACTCCAGATCATCAACCGGGCGCAACAGAATCGGATCGATTTCTTCCTCTTCTTCTACACGCTCAGGCTCTTTCTCATGATCGAAGTCGACGAACACAGCCAGCTGCTGCTGGAGAATGGTAGCGGCCCGGCGAATCGCTTCTTCCGGATCGATGGTACCGTTGGTCTCCAGATCAATAACCAGCTTGTCCAGATCTGTACGCTGCTCAACCCGAGCGCTCTCGACGGCATAGGCCACGCGACGAACCGGGCTGAACGTTGCATCCAGCTGCAAGCGTCCGATGGCACGAGTTTCGTCCTCGTCCAGACCACGCTGATCAGCCGGCTCGTAGCCACGGCCTCGTGCCACGCGCAAGCGCATGTTCACTTCGCCGTTTTCGCTCAAGTGACAGATCACGTGCTCCGGGTTAGCGATTTCCACATCGTGGTCCAGCTTGATATCGCCGGCAGTCACCACGCCCGGACCTTTCTTGCTGAGGGTGAGCTCAGCATCGTCACGGCCGTTCATCTTTACGGCAACGCCCTTGAGATTCAGCAGAATCTCGATGACGTCTTCCTGGACACCTTCAATGGCACTGTACTCGTGCAGGACACCGTCGATCTGTGCTTCAGTCACGGCGCAGCCCGGCATCGAAGACAGAAGAATACGACGCAGCGCGCTGCCCAGGGTGTGCCCGAAACCGCGTTCGAGCGGTTCCAGGGTCACCTTGGCGCGCGTAGCGCTGGATTCTTTCACGTCAATGGTACGAGGTGTCAATAACTCATGTACTGAACGCTGCATAGACGCCCCCCCTATCTGCTATCGTTGCTAACTGGGCTTTACTTGGAGTAAAGCTCGACGATGAGGTTCTCGTTGATGTCGGCCGGCAGTTCAGTACGCTCAGGTACTGACTTGTAAACGCCGGACATCTTGTTGGCGTCAACCTCTACCCAGCTTACCGGTGCACGGCTTGAAGCCAAATCCAGCGCGCCTTTAACACGCAGCTGATTCTTGGCCTTTTCGCGCACGCTCACAACGTCGCCCGGCTTGACCTGATAGGACGGGATGTTAACCGGCTTATCATTGACCAGGATCGCCTTGTGAGAGACGAGCTGACGGGCTTCTGCACGTAGAACCAAAGCCCATGCGATATACAACGTTATCGAGACGGCCTTCCAGCAGCTGCAGCAGGTTTTCACCAGTTGCACCTTTGCCTCGGGCGGCCTCTTTGTAATAGTTGCGGAACTGCTTCTCAAGAACGCCGTAGATACGACGGACTTTCTGTTTTTCACGAAGCTGAACGCCGTACTCGGACAGACGACCGCGACGCGCGCCGTGCATACCCGGCGGAGTCTCGATGTTGCACTTGGAATCGAGCGCGCGAACGCCGCTCTTCAGAAAAAGATCTGTCCCTTCACGACGAGACAGCTTGCACTTCGGCCTATATAACGAGCCATATTTCACTGTCTCCTGTGTTAGACGCGGCGCTTCTTGGGCGGACGACAGCCGTTGTGGGGGGGAATCGGCGTCACATCAGTGATGTTGGTGATCTTGTAGCCACACGCATTCAGCGCGCGAACTGCAGATTCACGTCCGGGCCCAGGACCCTTAACCTCTACGTCCAGGTTTTTAAGGCCGTATTCAGCAGCCGCATTACCGGCTCTTTCAGCTGCTACCTGCGCAGCAAAAGGTGTACTCTTACGTGAGCCGCGGAAACCGGAACCACCAGAAGTGGCCCAGGACAGGACGTTGCCCTGACGGTCCGAAATGGTCACGATGGTGTTGTTGAAGGACGCGTGAATGTGCGCGACGCCATCAACAACCGTCTTTTTCACCTTTTTACGGGTACGTGTACCTGGCTTTGCCATGTTTGCCTACCTGTTACTTACGAATAGGTTTGCGAGGACCTTTACGGGTGCGGGCGTTGGTCTTGGTGCGCTGGCCACGGACCGGAAGGCCATGACGATGACGCAGACCACGGAAGCAACCGAGATCCTTCAAACGCTTGATGTTCATCTGTACTTCACGACGCAGATCGCCTTCGACGGTAAACTTGCCCACTTCAGTACGAAGTGCTTCAAGCTGCTCGTCGCTCAGGTCTTTGACCTTGGCGTCCGGCTTAACGCCGGTTGCATCGCAAAGCTTCTGGGCTGTTGTCTTGCCAACACCGAAGATGTAGGTCAGCGAGATAACAGCATGTTTGTTATCGGGTATATTGACACCGGCTATACGTGCCATCCAAATTACTCCGCGTTCAAAGCTTTGCTGTGTGAATTTTCCGCCACAAAAAGGGCGCGAAATAATAGCGCCTGACCCACCTGTGAGTCAAGCGCCACTATTCCGAACCCCCCCTTTTACAATGTCAGCGCTTATCCGAAACGGATCAGCTGGCGCTGCTTGTGACGAGGCTCCGAGCAGATGACTCGAACTGAGCCATTGCGTCGAATTACTTTGCAGTTACGGCAAATTTTCTTTACCGAAGCGCGTACTTTCATTGTCGACTCCAGTTTTCAAGGGGGGGAACGGCTTTTTCAGCCGTTCCGTCCATAGCCCTTGAGATTGGATTTCTTCATCAGCGATTCATACTGGTGAGACATCAGGTGCGACTGAACCTGAGCCATGAAATCCATCACCACGACTACAACAATCAGCAGAGAGGTGCCCCCCCCGAGATAGAAAGGCACATTCCCGGCCACCATCAGGAACTGAGGGAACAGGGATACTGCTGCAATATACATAGCACCGAACAGAGTCAAACGGGTCAGCACACCATCGATGTACTTGGCCGTCTGTTCGCCGGGGGGGCGAATACCGGGGGGGATAAACGCGCCGGAACGCTTGAGGTTATCCGCAACTTCCTTGGGGGGGTTGTACATCAGCGCTGTGTAGAAGTAGCAGAAGAAGATAACTGCTGCTGCGAACAGGATAATATACAACGGCTGGCTCGGTGCCAATGCCTGGGAGATATCACTCAGCCACTCCATGCCCTCGCCCTGACCGAACACTGCCCCCCCAGAGAGGCCGGGAACAGTAGAATCGAAGAGGCGAAGATCGGCGGAATCACGCCGGCCATATTCACCTTCAGCGGCAGGTGGCTGGACTGCTGGGCAAATACCCGACGCCCCCCCTGCTGCCGCTTGGCATAGTTGATGGTCAAACGCCGCTGCCCACGCTCCATGAAGACCACGAAACCGACAACAGCAATCGCCAGAACACCAATCCCGAGAACAACCAGCAAGCTCATTTCACCGTTACGAGCCTGCTCCAGAGTCTGGCCAATAGCGCCAGGAAGACCGGCAACAATACCCGCGAAAATCAGCAGCGAAATACCGTTACCAATACCTCTTTCGGTGATCTGCTCACCGAGCCACATCATGAAGACCGCACCGCAGACAAACGAAACAACCGCCACAAAGTGGAAGCTGAAGCTGTCATTAAAGGTAACGCCCTGTGATGCCAGACCCACAGAAATACCAAAGCCCTGAACCAGGGCCAGGATAACCGTACCATACCGCGTATACTGGCTGATCTTGCGACGACCAGCCTCGCCTTCTTTTTTTTCAGCTGCTCAAGCTGCGGACTAACCGCAGTCATGAGCTGCATGATAATAGAAGCCGAAATGTACGGCATGATACCGAGTGCGAAGATACTCATGCGCTCAAGCGCACCACCGGAGAACATGTTGAACAGACTCAGGATGGTCCCCCCCTGGTTCTGATCAAACAGTGCCGCCAGCCGATCCGGGTTGATACCGGGAACCGGAATGTGGGCACCGATCCGGTACACCAGCAGCGCCAGAAACACGAACCAGAGCCGCGAGCGCAGCTCTGCAAATCCTTTTCCGGCGCCCGCAGGCAATGATGCTGTCTTGGCCATTTAGTCCTCGACTCGTCTTAGTCTTCGACTTTACCACCCGCGGCGGTAATCGCTTCGCGTGCGCCCTTGGTGACTCGAGGCCTTTCACGGTTACCGCACGGTCCAGCTCGCCGGACAGGATAACCTTGGCCTCGCGAATTTCTTCGCGAATGATGTCAGCCTTTTTCAGGGCCGCCAGATCCACCACGTCGCCTTCAACCTTGGCCAGCTCGTTCAGGCGGATTTCCGCCACGTAACGCTGCTGACGCGAGGTGAAACCGAACTTAGGCAGACGACGGGCCAGAGGCTGCTGACCACCCTCGAAACCAGGAGCAACGGAGCCACCGGAACGGGATTTCAGACCTTTATGACCACGACCGCCGGTTTTGCCGAGACCGCTACCGATACCACGGCCGACACGCTTGGCGGACGGACGTGAACCGGGTTCCGGAGCAAGTTCGTTCAGACGCATCTTAGTTCTCCTCAACCCGAACCAGGTAATTTACCCGGTTGATCATGCCGCGAATGGAAGGAGTGTCCTCCACTTCCACGGTGTGACCGATTTTACGAAGACCCAGGCCCTTGACGCACAGCTTGTGCTTGGGCTGACAGCCGATCGGGCTGCGGGTCAGAGTTACTTTGATCGTTTTTGCGTTCGCCATGACTTCAACCCAGAATATCTTCCACGGATTTACCGCGCTTGGCTGCAACGTCTTCAGGCGCCTTCATGGCCTGCAGACCCTTGATGGTGGAACGTACTACGTTCACCGGGTTGGTGGACCCGTAACACTTGGACAGTACGTTCTGCACACCGGCCACCTCGAGTACGGCGCGCATCGCACCGCCGGCAATGATACCGGTACCCTCAGAAGCAGGCTGCATGAAGACCTTGGAACCACCGTGCTGCGCCCGAACCGGGTACTGCAGGGTAGTGCCGTCCAACGCTACGTCTACCATGTTTTTGCGTGCAGCTTCCATGGCCTTCTGGATGGCAACCGGAACTTCCCGGGCCTTGCCACGACCGAAACCAACGCGACCTTTACCATCACCCACTACAGTCAGTGCAGTGAAGGCAAAGATACGGCCGCCTTTAACTACCTTGGCGACACGATTGACCTGAACCAGCTTTTCCTGGAGCTCAGGCGCCTTCTGTTCGTTAACGCTCATCTTCTCCACCTCTTAGAATTGCAAGCCAGCTTCACGGGCAGCGTCGGCAAGAGCCTGAACACGACCGTGATAACGGTAACCTGAGCGGTCAAAAGCGACCTTCTCAATGCCTGCTGCCTTGGCGCGCTCAGCAATCAGCTGACCGACCTTCTTGGCAGCGTCCACGTTACCGGTTGCACCCTGGCGCAGTTCCTTATCCAACGTGGAGGCAGTGGCAAGCACTTTGCTGCCATCTGCAGTCGTAACCTGGGCGTACATATGACGCGGTGTACGGTGCACGCACAGACGGTCAGTACCCAGCTCACGGATCTTCATGCGCACTTTGCGCGCGCGACGCAGTCTTTCGTTATTTGCGCTCATAGTCCCGCCTTATTTCTTCTTGGCTTCTTTGCGTCTGACCTGCTCATCCGCATAACGCACACCCTTGCCTTTATACGGCTCGGGCGGACGGAACGCGCGGATTTCCGCAGCGACCTGGCCAACCTGTTGCTTGTCGATACCGCGAATCACAACTTCCGTATTGGACGGAGTTTCAGCGGTAACACCCTCGGGCAGCTCATACTCGACCGGGTGGGAAAAACCCAGTGTCAGGTTGAGCTTCTTACCTTGCGCCTGCGCACGGTAACCTACGCCCGTCAGCTGCAGCTTACGCTCCCAGCCTGTGGATACGCCGGTAACCATATTGTTAACCAGCGCACGAGTAGTACCAGCAAGAGCGCGGGACTGTTTTGCACCATCGCGGGCCGCAAAACGCAGGACATTTTCTTCCTGCTTTACTTCAACCGCCTGGTGAATGGTGAACTGAAGCGCTCCTTTGGAACCCTTCACATTGATTTCCTGTCCGTTCAGCTTAACCTCAACACCGGAAGGCAGCACGACAGGATTATTGGCAACCCTGGACATGTGTATCTCCTAGAATACGGTGCAGATGACTTCGCCACCCACGCCTGCAGCTCGTGCGGCGCGGTCTGTCATAACGCCCCCCCTGGACGTTGAGACAATCGCGACTCCCAGACCACCGGCTACTTTCGGCAGTTCCCCCCCGGCGCCTTTGTACTGGCGCAGACTCGGACGGCTGACCCGCTGAATCTCTTCAATAACCGGCTTGCCACCGAAGTATTTCAGAGTGATGGTCAGTTCGGGCTTCGCGTCAGCTGAAACAGAAAAATCTGCTACGTAGCCTTCGTCCTTGAGGACCTGGGCTACTGAGACCTTCATTTTTGAAGATGGCATCGTTACGTCAGCTTTTGACGCCATCTGGGCATTACGGATACGGGTAAACATATCCGCAAGCGTGTCTTGCATACTCATTGGTATGAGGCTCCTGATCTTTTTAGTTGTGCAGCGGCTTGCCGCACCGCTTACCAACAGGCACCTGACCGAAGTCAGGCGGCCTATCTTACCAGCTTGCCTTGGTCAGGCCCGGAACGTCACCGCGCATGCCGTATTCACGGAGTTTGATCCGTGACAGCTCGAACTTGCGCAGAACGCCGTGGGGGGGACGACCAGTCACCTGGCAACGATTCCGAAGACGCGAAGGAGATGAATCACGCGGAAGCTGCTGGAGCTTCATCTGTGCATCCCAACGGTCATCATCGCTGGTATTCGGGTTTTTGATAATCGCCTTGAGCTCGGCGCGCTTGGCAGCATACTTTGCTACCAGTTTCTCGCGCTTTTGCTCACGGTTTTTCATTGAAACCTTCGCCATGTCACTCGTTCCTTATTTCTTGAACGGAAAGCCAAAGGCTTTCAACAGTTCGCGACCTTCGTCGTCGGTACCGGCAGTGGTGGTGATGGTGATATCCAGCCCGCGGATCTTGTCGACTTTGTCGTACTCGATCTCCGGGAAGATGATCTGCTCACGCACACCCATGCTGTAGTTACCGCGACCGTCGAAGGATTTCGGGTTCAGACCGCGGAAGTCACGAATGCGGGGGGGAACCGCAATGTGCACCAGACGATCAAAGAAATCCCACATGCGCTCACCGCGCAGGGTCACTTTACAGCCAATCGGCCAACCTTCACGGATTTTGAAGCCCGCGACGGATTTACGCGCTTTGGTAACAACCACTTTTTGACCAGCCAGGCGCTCGAGATCCGCCACGGCATTTTCAATCAGCTTTTTGTCACCAACCGCTTCGCCAACACCCATGTTCAGGGTGATTTTCTCGATACGCGGCACCTGCATCACGTTCTTGTAACCGAACTCTTTCTGCAGGGCGGGTACCACTTCCTTAGTGTACTGCTCTTTCATGTTAAGCATCGTAACCACCACCGCTTACTGGTTATCGACAGCTTCGTTCGTGGACTTGAAGATCCGCACTTTGGTGCCGTCTTCCTTGATCTGGAAGCCAACACGATCGGCTTTGCCGGTCTGCGGATTAAAAATAGCCACGTTGGAAGCCTGGATAGGCGCTTCTTTTTCGACGATACCGCCCGGGGGGGTGCCAAGCATCGGGTTCGGCTTTGTGTGCTTCTTCATCATATTGATGCCAGAAACAAGCACGCGACCGTCGTCCAGAACTTTCAGGACTTTACCACGTTTGTCTTTGTCTTTCCCCCCCGTGGTGACGATTACTTCGTCATCTCGTTTGATCTTTTTCATAACCGGCCTCTGGTCCTTTAAAGTACTTCGGGTGCCAGTGAGATAATCTTCATGAACTTCTCGTTACGCAGTTCACGGGTAACCGGTCCGAAGATACGGGTACCAATGGGAGCGTCCTGATTGTTCAGAAGTACCGCCGCGTTACCGTCAAAACGGATCAGAGAACCGTCCGGACGACGCACACCCTTACGGGTACGTACTACAACAGCCTTCAGGACCTGGCCTTTTTTCACCTTGCCGCGGGGGGGGATGGCTTCCTTGACGGTTACCTTGATGATATCCCCCCCAACGGTTGCATAACGCCGGTGAGATCCGCCCAGGACCTTGATGCACATAACCTGACGTGCACCACTGTTATCCGCGACTTCAAGCATTGTTTGAGTCTGAATCATGGTTGTTCTCCGGGCGAATTACACCTTGGCAGCGCGTTCGGTAACTTCCACCAGGGCCCAGCTCTTGGTCTTGGAGACCGGACGGGTTTCCTGGATGGTTACGGTGTCACCAATGTTGCACTGATTGCTTTCATCGTGCGCATGAATCTTGGTTGAACGCTTCATGTACTTACCGTACAGCGGGTGTTTAACCTGACGCTCAACCAGGACCACGATGGACTTGTCCATCTTGTTGCTCACGACCTTGCCGCTCAGAGTTCTGGCAGTTTGGGTAGCTTCGGTCATGTCACTGTCCTGCCTTTTCGTTCAATACTGTTTTCACGCGAGCGATATCGCGCTTCACCTTGCCGAGAAGGTGAGACTGATTCAGCTGACCTGTCGCCTTGCGCATGCGCAGGTTGAACTGCTCCTTCAGGAGGTCGATCAGCTCTTTGTTCAGCTCCTCGACTGACTTTTCACGCAGCTCTGTTGCTTTCATCACATCACCGTCCTCTTAACAAAGGTGGTCTGTACCGGCAGTTTGGCGGCAGCCAGAGTGAAAGCTTCGCGTGCGATTTCTTCCGCGACACCTTCCATCTCGTACAACATGCGGCCTGGCTGAATCTCAGCCACCCAATACTCGACAGAACCTTTACCTTTACCCATACGTACTTCCAGCGGCTTACCGGTGATCGGCTTGTCCGGGAACACCCGGATCCAGATCTTACCGCCCCCCCGCTTGATGCGGCGAGTCATGGTACGACGCGCTGCCTCAATCTGGCGCGCAGTTATACGCCCACGGCTGGTCGCCTTCAATCCGTATTCACCGAAGCTCACCTTGTTTGCGCGCTGAGCAAGACCGGTGTTACGGCCTTTCATTACCTTGCGGAATTTGGTGCGTTTTGGTTGCAGCATAAGAGTGCCCCCCCTTTACTTAGAACCTTTCTTCCCAGAGGCTTTCTTGTCAGCACGGACCTGCTCCATACCACCAAGAATCTCACCTTTGAAGATCCATACCTTTACGCCGATAACGCCGTAAGTGGTGTGCGCTTCATAGGTTGCATAATCAATATCTGCACGCAGTGTGTGCAGAGGTACACGACCTTCGCGATACCACTCGGAACGTGCGATTTCAGCACCCCCCCCAAGACGACCACCAACCTGAATCTTGATACCCTTGGCTCCCTGACGCATGGCGTTCTGAACCGCACGCTTCATAGCGCGACGGAACATCACACGACGCTCCAGCTGGCCGGCAACGTTTTGCGCTACCAGGCGGGCATCCAGGTCCGGCTTGCGGACTTCTTCGATGTTGATGTGCACAGGCACACCCATCATGTCGCTGACTTCGCGACGCAGACGGTCAACATCTTCACCCTTCTTACCGATAACAATACCGGGGGGGCGGGCGGTATGGATCGTGATCCGGGCGTTCTGAGCAGGGCGCTCGATCACGATCTTGCTGACAGACGCCTTAACCAGACGCTTGTCCAGGAATTCGCGAACCTGAATATCATTCAGAAGATTCTTCGCGTAGTCCTTTTTGTCGGCGTACCACACTGAGTTGTGCTCTTTGATCACACCCAGCGAATGCCGGTTGGATTTACTTTATGACCCATCTGAGCATCTCCTACTTGTCGGCGACCTTGACGGTGATATGACAGGTGCGCTTGAAAATACGGTCAGCGCGCCCCCCTTGGCTCGAGCTTTGATTCGCTTGAGCGTTGGGCCCTCATCCACCATCACGGTGGAAACCCGCAGATCATCTACGTCCAGACCTTCGTTGTGCTCAGCGTTGGCAATGGCGGATTCAAGAGCTTTCTTGATCACAACCGCTGCCTTCTTAGGGCTGAAAGTCAGAATGTTCAGGGCGTCCTCAACAGCCTTGCCGCGTACTTGGTCAGCGACAAGACGTGCTTTCTGAGCTGAGAGGCGAGCGCCTTGTACTTGGCTGCTACTTCCATTTCTATTACCTCAGAATCAGCGTTTAGCTTTCTTGTCGGCCGCATGACCACGATAAGTACGCGTTGCCGCGAACTCACCCAGCTTATGTCCAACCATATCTTCGGTGACATAAACCGGCACGTGCTGCTTGCCGTTGTGGACTGCAATGGTCAGGCCTACCATCTCCGGGAAAACTGTTGACCGGCGGGACCAGGTTTTAATGGGCCGCTTGTCATTTGCTTCCAGAGCTGCCTCGACCTTCTTCAACAGATGCAGGTCTATAAAAGGACCTTTCTTCAAAGAACGTGGCACAGCAATTACCTCTATGTAGTCGTTTACTTGGCCGAACGACGACGTACTATCATCTTGTCAGTACGCTTGTTCTTACGAGTCTTATGCCCTTTGGTCGGAACACCCCCCCACGGAGTAACCGGGTGACGTCCGCCAGAGGTACGCCCTTCACCACCACCATGCGGGTGGTCAACTGGGTTCATAGCAACACCACGTACTGTTGGCCGTTTGCCGCGCCAACGTGATGCACCCGCTTTACCAAGCTGCTTGAGGCTATGCTCACTGTTGGACACTTCGCCCAGAGTGGCACGGCAATCTACAAGCACCTTACGCATTTCACCTGAACGCAGGCGGATGGTGGCATACGCCCCCCCTTCCCGAGCAACCAGCTGTACGGATGCGCCCGCAGAGCGAGCCAGCTGTGCACCTTTGCCAGGCTTGAGTTCGACGCAGTGGATTACGGAACCGACCGGAATGTTCCGGAGCGGCAGCGTGGAGCCCACCTTGATCGGCGCGTCGACGCCGGAGCGCACAGGATCACCAGCCTTCATACCTTTGGGAGCGATAATGTAACGACGCTCGCCATCGGCATATTTGACCAGCGCAATGTGCGCAGAGCGGTTAGGATCGTATTCCAGGCGCTCAATGACCGCCGGGATACCATCTTTGGTCCGCTTGAAGTCGATAACACGGTAGTGCTGCTTATGACCACCACCAATGTGACGAGTAGTAATGCGGCCAACATTGTTACGGCCACCAGACTTACTCTTTGTTTCTACCAACGGCTCGTAAGGACGTCCTTTGTGCAGATCCGGGTTGTAAAGTTTTACAACGTGACGGCGTCCGGCAGATGTTGGCTTGGTTTTGACGATCGGCATATTACGACCCCCCCTTTACCTTATTCCACATCCAGAAAATCGATGTCCTGACCTTCTGCCAGCTTGACGTAAGCCTTACGAATGTCATTACGCTTGCCGAACCCGCGGATAGTGCGCTTGAGCTTACCCTTACGGTTCAGAACCTGAACACCTTCGACGGTGACGTTGAACAGTTGCTCAACGGCTTTCTTGATCTCGGGCTTGGTCGCATCAGGCGCTACACGAAACACCACCTGACCACGCTCTGCCGCCAGAGACGCTTTTTCTGATACGTGCGGCCCTAACAGGACCTTGTAAATACGTTCCTGATTCATCCCAGCATCTCCTCGATCTTCTTCAGAGCGGGAACAGTCACCACGACTTTCTCGAAGGCAACCAGGCTGACCGGATCCAGACCTGCCACATCGCGAACATCCACATGGGGGGGAACGTTGCGGGAAGCCAGGTGCAGATTCTGCTCAACATTCTCAGACAGGATCAGGGCGTTGGACACACCCAGATCGCTCAGCTTGGCAGTGAAGGCCTTGGTCTTGGGCGTATCGACATTCATGTCGTCAACCACAACCAGACGCTCCTGGCGTACCAGCTCGGAGAAAATGGAACGCATCGCCGCACGGTACATCTTGCGGTTAACCTTTTGCTCGAAGTCACGGGGGGGCTTGGCAGCAAAGGTTACGCCGCCTGAACGCCAGATCGGGCTACGAATGGTACCAGCACGGGCACGACCAGTACCCTTCTGGCGCCATGGCTTCTTGCCACCACCACTGACTTCGGAACGTGTCTTCTGGGCCTTGGTACCCTGACGGCCAGCTGCCATGTAAGCAGTAACCACCTGATGCACCAGAGCTTCGTTAAAATCTTTGGCAAACGCAGCGTCGGAAACAGAAATCCCCCCCTTGCCGCTACCAGTAATTGTCAATTCCATCGCACCGCTCCTCAGCTTTAACTGCAGCTTGATGACAACGTCGCCGCCAGTTGCGCCAGGTACGGCACCACTTACCAGCAGCAGGTTGCGCTCGGCATCGACACGGACGATTTTCAGGTTCTGCACAGTAACCTGCGCATTACCCATCTGACCGGCCATCTTCTTGCCCTTGAACACTTTACCCGGAGTCTGGTTCTGACCAATGGAACCCGGAGCACGATGAGACAGGGAGTTACCGTGAGTAGCGTCCTGCATGGAGAAGTTCCAGCGCTTAACACCGCCCTGGAAGCCCTTACCCTTGGACTGACCTACTGCGTCAACCACCTGACCGTCTTCAAACACGGAAACGGTCAGCTCGCCACCGGCGGCCAGGTCTTCACCTTCGCCATCAGCCAGACGGAATTCCCAAACGCCACGACCAGCTTCAACACCTGCTTTTGCAAAGTGCCCGGCAGCCGCCTTGTTTACACGGGAGGAACGACGAGAACCTACGGTTACCTGCACTGCACGGTAGCCGTCGCTTTCGAGGGTCTTGAGTTGGGTAATGCGGTTGGGCTCAACCTCAATTACCGTGACAGGCAGCGCCTGCCCTTCATCCGTAAAAATACGGGTCATACCGGCCTTACGACCGACAACACCAATTGCCATGTTTCACCTCTTAAGTGTACGGGGGGGCTTGCACCCTCTATGGCCTATGACAGTTACACAGACTAATACCGGGCGGTATTAGCCGAGGCTGATCTGAACGTCTACACCTGCTGCCAGGTCCAGTTTCATCAGAGCATCTACTGTCTTTTCCGTCGGCTCAACAATGTCGAGCAGACGCTTATGCGTACGAATTTCATATTGATCACGCGCGTCTTTGTTGACGTGCGGAGAGATCAATACCGTGTACTTTTCCTTCCGCGTCGGCAGAGGAATGGGACCACGCACCTGAGCGCCGGTCCGCTTGGCGGTATCGACAATCTCCTGCGTGGACTGGTCGATCAGGCGATAATCAAACGCCTTCAACCGGATTCGAATTTTTTTGGCTTTGCATGATGCACCAAACTCCACTCGTAGCAGCTACTAGTTAGCCGACCTTCAAAAAAAAGGAGCCGCATTGTATGCATAATACCCAACCCTGTCAACAGCATTGCCATTGACAGGGTTGAGCGACATTTGCGACCTAAACAGAAAAAGGGGGG
>JDSH01000027.1_pt1 | contig 68078 bp, 105 predicted proteins | sample 199451 | NCBI WGS metagenome assembly JDSH01 (sample SAMN02584198, study PRJNA231836) | bioreactor metagenome | isolation source: continuous culture bioreactor electron acceptor NO2- transfer2 day 38 after... | place: Germany: Bremen | reverse complement strand
GCCTCCCCCCCGCAAACGGAATCCAGCACCGCCTCGGCACGTTCCAAGTTTCCATCCGTGCCTACCCGAATAATCCGGAATGGCTGTTCCAGAATGTGGTTTCCAGTTCGTAATCGTATTCCGATGATCCTGGCTGACACTAACGACCGTTTTCATGGCGGGGGGGGCATCCTTGTTGTTTTGTTATGCAATCAGTTTAGAAGATGGAGCGCTCAGCTGCTTTAGCTCAGATCAAATAGCAGGCACAAAATAACCGGCTAAACTCATGCTGTGTCGAAACCTCAAAACCCAGTCCGATTCAGGGAGGCTCCATGACCACTCAGGAAGAACTTAACGCCACCATTGCCGATCTCGTGCAACCGGGCAAAGGCATTCTGGCCGCAGATGAAAGCTCCCCCCCGACCATTGCCAAACGCTTCAAAGCCGTAGGCGTTGAATCCACGGAAGCCACGCGGCGCGAATACCGCAGCATTATTTTCTCCACGCCCGGACTTGGCGAGCACATCAGTGGCGTGATTCTTTACGAAGAGACACTGGAACAGCTGAGCCTGGAAGACATTGCTATCCCCCCCAAGCTCCTTGCCAGCCAGGGCATCGTGCCCGGCATCAAGGTCGATCAGGCAAAGGCCCGCTGGTGAATGCCCCCCCGGGGGGGGACGAGATTACCTACGGACTGGATGGCCTGGCAGCCCGGCTTGAACACTACAAGGCCATGGGTGCCCGCTTCGCCAAGTGGCGGGATGTGTTCCATATCTCGGACACTCTGCCTCGTTCCAGGCCATCAAATCCAACGCCGAGGTGCTGGCCCGCTACGCCGCCGTGTGCCAGTCGATGGGTATTGTGCCGATTGTTGAGCCGGAGGTACTGATTGACGGAAATCACACTATCGAGCGGGCTGCAGAGGTGAGCGAAGACGTATTGCTGGAAGTGTTCAAGGCCCTGCACCGGCACCGGGTGAACCTGGAATGCATGGTACTGAAGCCCAGTATGGTGACACCAGGCAAGGAATCCGGCAAAGCCTCGCCTGAACAGGTTGCCGAAGCAACACTGAGCGTATTCCGGCGAGTGGTTCCGGCGGCCGTCCCTGGGATATTTTTTCTCTCCGGAGGCCAGACACCTGAAGAATCCACCGAGAACCTCAATGCTCTGAACAGCATGGGCTACCATCCCTGGGAGCTGAGTTTCTCCTATGGCCGGGCTCTCCAGGAACCTGCCCAGAAAGCCTGGGCCGGAAAGCTGGAGAATGCCGGGTCGGCACAGGCGGCCATGAAAAAACGGGCCAGACTCAATGGCCTGGCCCCGTTCCGGTGATTATCTAGGCTCAATGGAAGCTGATAATTAGGCCGCGTTGGTGTGGCGCTGCGGCAGGTCTAATGGCTGATCCAGGCAGGCCAGCATGGGCGCAACTTCCCGGATTTTACGAGCCTGGGGGGGCCAAAGGGCCTCGGCTTCGGCAAAGCCCTGACGCAGGTAATTGAGCCATTGCTTAATGCGGCCGGTGACGTATTTGTCTTCCAGGCGGATTTGCAGAGCAGCGGCGTATTCCCGCACCAGAACCACGACCTCGGCCCAGCTCATGGGCTCCCGTGTTTCTCCGCTCTGGGAGGCCTTGATCTGGCCGCCAGGTCTGGCCTGGCGATCAGGCCACGGCCGATCATTACATCGTCGCAGCCGGAGACTTTCCGGCAGCGCCAGTAGTCTTCCACGGTCCAGATTTCGCCGTTGGCGATTACGTGGCTTTTGACCGCTTCGCGTACCTTGGCGATTTCTTCCCAGTAAGCGGGCGGCTTGTAGCCATCTACCTTACTGCGGGCGTGAATGACAATCTCAGAAGCACCGGCCGCTTCCAGAGCCTGGCCACAGGCCACGCCCATGGAACGGTCGTCGTAACCCAATCGCATCTTGGCCGTTACCGGAATATCCGCAGGCACGGCTTTACGAACGGCTGCGGTGATTTCATACATCAGCTCGGGCTCGCGCATCAGCACGCAACCACCTTTGTGTTTGTTCACGGTCTTGGCCGGGCAGCCGAAATTGATGTCCACCTGCCCTGCTCCCAGCTCGGCAGCTTGGCACCGTGACGGCCCATCATGTCGGCGTTGGAGCCCAGCAGTTGAACGGCCACGGGTGTACCTACTTCTGTGAGCGCACCGTTGTAAAGCTCCGGAGCGTACTTGTAGAAAATCCGGGGGGGCGGCAGCATGCCGTGGGTCACGCGAATAAATTCCGTCACGCACCGGTCAATCCCACCGACCTTGGTCAGGGTTTCACGAATGGGTGCGTCGACCAGCCCTTCCATCGGGGGGGCAAGGATGATTCGCATGAAGGCTCCAGGGTCGGGGGGGCGAAGTGAGTCAGGATTCAGCTGATCAAAAATAAGGCGGGGGGGCGGATTGTAAGGAATATGCGGGGGGGAAGATGGTAGCCGGACACCCTGAAATCAGGGTGTCCGGCCGACTTTTTACGACACTACTGGCGGATCAGGCCTGTATGTCGAAGCGGTCATTGTTCATGACCTTGGCCCAGGCTGAGACGAAGTCACGAACGAACTTCTCGTGATTGTCGTCCTGGGCATACACCTCGGCGTAAGACCGCAGGATGGAGTGAGAGCCGAATACCAGGTCTACCCGGGTAGCGGTCCACTTTTTCTGGCCAGTCTTGCGATCACGAACCTCATACAGATTGTCACCGGCGGACTTCCAGCTGTAGGCCATATCGGTCAGGTTGACGAAGAAGTCGTTCGTCAGCTGGCCTTCCCGGTCGGTGAACACGCCATGCTTGCTGCCACCGTGGTTGGTGCCCAACACCCGCATACCACCGATCAAAACGGTCATCTGTGCGGCGGTCAGGCCCATCAGCTGGGCACGATCCAGCAGCAGCTCTTCGGGTTTGACCACGTAGTCCTTCTTCTGCCAGTTACGGAAACCGTCGGCCACCGGCTCCAGCACATCGAAGGAAGCCGCATCGGTCATGTCGTCGGTAGCATCACCGCGACTTTCAGGAAGGGTACGTGCACGTCGTATCCAGCCGCCTTCGCAGCTTTCTCGATACCAACACTGCCGCCGAGTACGATCACATCGGCAATGCTGGCCCCCCCGGTGTCGGCAGAGATCTGCTCATACACCTTCAGCACCCTGGCCAGGCGCTCCGGCTCGTTACCGTCCCAGTCCTTCTGGGGGGGCGCAAGGCGGATACGGGCACCATTGGCACCACCGCGCATGTCGGAGGCACGGTAGGTCCGGGCGCTGTCCCAGGCGGTGCTGACCATGTCACTGATGGAAAGGCCGGCATGGGCGATCTTCTCTTTGACCACTTCCTCGATGTAGTCAGTGGGGGGGCCGGCCGGGATCGGGTCCTGCCAGATCAGGTCTTCATCCGGCACTTCCGGGCCAATGTAACGGGACTTGGGCCCCCCCAGGTCACGGTGGGTCAGCTTGAACCAGGCACGGGCAAAGGCGTCCTGGAACCGCTGCGGGTCCTTGCGGAAGTCCTCGAGGATCTTGCGGTAAGTGGGATCCACCTTCATGCCCATATCGCGTCGGTCATGATCGGGTTGTGGCGAATGGACGGGTCGGTGGCGTCCACCGGTTTGTCCTCTTCCTTGATGTCCACCGGCTCCCACTGCCAGGCACCGGCAGGCTCTTCTTCAGCTCCCACTCGTGGTCAAGCAGCATGTCAAAATAGCCCATGTCGAACTTGGTGGGCTCCTTGGTCCAGGCACCTTCAATGCCCGACGTGACGGCGTTGGACGCCCTGCCCTGCATATTGGGGGGGTTATCCCAGCCGAAGCCCTGGCCAACGATATCCGCGCCTTCGGGCTCGGCCCCCCCCAGTGCACCAGCATCACCACTACCGTGACATTTACCCACAGTATGGCCACCCACCGTCAGGGCGGCGGTTTCTTCGTCGTCCATGGCCATCCGGGCGAAGGTTTCACGCACCTGGGCAGCTGTTTTCATGGGGGGGTCAGGCTGGCCGTTAACACCTTCCGGGTTTACGTAGATTAGCCCCCCCATCTGCACCGCTGCCAGCGGGTTTTCCATAGTATCCGGCTTCTCGATGTCGCCGTAACGCTCATCGGAAGGAGCCAGCCATTCTTTTTCCGCACCCCCCCAGTAGATGTCTTTCTCCGGATGCCAGATATCTTCACGGCCAAAGGAAAAACCGAAGGTTTTCAGGCCCATCGACTCATAGGCAATGTTGCCTGCCAGGATCATCAGGTCGGCCCAGCTGATCTTGTTGCCGTACTTTTTCTTGACCGGCCACAGCAGACGGCGGGCCTTGTCGAGGCTGGCGTTATCCGGCCAGGACGCGATCGGGGGGGCAAATCGCTGGTTACCGGTGCCACCGCCACCGCGGCCATCGGCCATTCGGTAGGTCCCGGCGGAGTGCCAGGCCATACGAATCATCAGGCCACCGTAGTGACCCCCCCAGTCTGCGGGCCACCAGTCCTGGCTGTCTGTCATCAGGGCATGCAGATCCTGCTTGATGGCGTCAAAGTCCAGTTTGCGCACTTCTTCCCGATAGTCGAAGCCTTCATCCATCGGGTTGGTTTTGAGGTCTTGTTGATGGAGGATGTCGAGGTTAATAGATTCAGGCCACCAGCCAGTCACGCTCTGACTGCTGGCGGTGTTGGCTCCGTGCATAACCGGGCACTTACCACCTGTACTGTTATTCTGACTCATCGTTCACTCCTGTGTTTACCACTTGGGCAAGGGACATGTTGTTGAGGGGGGGCATCATTTAACATAGGTCAAGCTGATCGCCCCCCCTGCCTGAAACTTTCCTAACGTCCGGATAGCTAGTCGCTATGATCAGCAAGGCTTTGGGCGCTGGCATAGTCGCCGTAGTACTCAGCAAGGATTGCAAACGTCTCTTTCCATGCTAACTGTGTGTAATCGGACAACACTGACATGGGCAACTCCTGCGTGATCAGCGACAGGATCACTGTACGCTGGAGAGTATGCCCGGCTACAATTAATTAAAAAAAACATTTTTGAAAGATTTTTACTATCGTCCGACGGGCAGGTGGTTATGTTTGACCCGCAACGGTCAGGTCAGAAGGCTATAACCGTTCGATGGACAGGAACTTTCCGGCATCGTCAAACAGGATGCGAAAGCTGCCGCGTACGCCGTCATTGAGGAAAAACGGGAGAGAATACGGGCCGGGAAGCTGACAGAACGTCCGTCCCGGGCCTGGTGTGAACATCGGTGGCCACGCCCTGATAGAGCTTGATCCACTCATCAGGCTGATACTGATGTCCACAATGATCTGCTGCATTGGCGCGTCTGTCTCAGTTGGCCAGTTCAAGCAACAGTCGGTTCAGGCGCTAACATAGGCGCCAGGGTCTTTCAGCTGTTCACCACTGGCCAGGGTGGCCTGGTCGAACAGAACGGCAGACAGCTCCCTGAAGCGCTCTTCGCCCTGCTCGGCTTCGAGTCGCTGAACCAGCGGATGATCCACGTTGATTTCAAAGATCGGCTTGCTCTCCGGCACTTTCTGGCCGGCGGCTTCCATGATCTTCTTCATCTGGGCCCCCCCCATATCGAACTGGCCCACCACCAGGCATGCCGGTGAATCGGTCAGGCGATTGGTTACCCGTACTTCCTGCACCCGATCTTCCAGGGCGGTCTTGATGCGCTCCAGCAGATCCTTGTGTTCCTTGGCGGCTTCTTCCTGGTGCTTCTTGTCTTCCTCGGTTTCCACTTCACCCAGGTCGAGATCACCACGGGCCACGTCCTGGAACTGCTTGCCGTCGTATTCGCTCAGATAGCCCATCATCCATTCGTCGATGCGGTCAGAGAGGATGAGTACCTCGATCCCCCCCTTCTTGCGGAATACTTCCAGGTGCGGGCTGCTCTTGGCGGCGGCAAAGTTGTCGCCGGTGATGTAGTAGATCTTGTTCTGGCCTTCCTTCATCCGGCTGATGTAATCATCCAGAGACACGTTCTGAGTGGCTTCGCCGGTATGGGTGGTGGCAAAGCGCAGCAGGCCAGCGATTTTTTTTCGCGGTTGCTGAAGTCCTCTGCCGGACCTTCTTTCAGCACGGTGCCAAACTCATCCAGAAGCCTGGTACTCATCGCCGTCTTTCTTGGCCAGCTTGGACAGCATGTCCAGCACCCGCTTGGTCATGGCGGTGCGGATGCTCTCCACGGTGCTGTCGTTCTGCAGGATTTCCCGCGATACGTTCAGGGACAGATCGTTGGAATCTATCACGCCCTTGGCGAACCGCAGGTACAGCGGCAGGAACTGCTCGGCGTCATCCATGATGAACACGCGCTGCACGTACAGTTTCAGGCCACGGGGGGGCGCTTCCCGGTTGTACAGGTCGAACGGCGCGCGCTTGGGTATGTACAGCAGGCTGGTGTAGTCCAGCTTGCCTTCTACCTTATTGTGGGACCAGGTCAGCGGGTCTTCAAAATCGTGGGCGATGTGTTTGTAGAACTCCTTGTACTCTTCGTCTTTGATCTCAGTACGAGGCAATGTCCACAGGGCGGTGGCATCGTTTACCGTCTCTTCTTCGCCCTTCTTGTCCTCTTCTTCCGATTCGGACTTCATTACCACCGGGAATGAGATGTGGTCAGAGTACTTCTTCACCAGGCTGCGCAGCTTCCAGCCATCGGCAAACTCTTTATCCTCGGATTTCAGGTGCAGCACGATTTCGGTACCACGCTGCTCACGAGTCGCCGGCTCGATGGTGAACTCGCCATCGCCCTTGGATTCCCAGTGCACGCCGTTGTCGGCAGGCTCGCCCGCCTTGCGGGTGAATACTTCCACTTTGTCCGCCACGATGAACGCGGAGTAGAAACCAACACCGAACTGACCGATCAGCTTGCTGTCTTTTTTTCTCGTCGCCAGACAGTTGCTTGAGGAACTCGGCGGTGCCGGACTTGGCGATGGTGCCCAGGTTGGCGATCACATCGTCACGGGTCATACCGATGCCGTTGTCGGCGATGGTGATGGTGCCGGCATCTTTATCGTAATCCAGGCGAATCTTGAGATCCGAATCGCCTTCAAACAGCTTGTCGTCTTTCAGGGCAGCGAAGCGCAGTTTGTCTTCGGCGTCTGAGGCGTTAGAGATAAGCTCACGAAGGAAGATCTCTTTGTTCGAGTACAGAGAGTGGATCATCAGGTGAAGCAGTTGCTTCACTTCAGTCTGGAATCCCAGGGTCTCTTTGTTGGCTTCTACCGTCATGGCTGGTTTGGTCTCCTGCTGTGTCACAAATAAAGAAACAGTTTTATGAGCAAGAGAGTGGGGGGGGTTGGCCGGAGTATTTCAACCCCCCCGGCGAGCACCCAAAATCAGTCTTCGAGCAGGAAGTGAGCTCGGGCGGTGGCGATGGGCTGGGAGCGAGACTTCTGCCAGGCGGAGATCATCACGTTGGCCACGCGGTTACCCTGGCGGGTAAGCCGGCACTCGGCGTAAGTTTCCCGGTTCAGGCCGGCCCGAAGATAGTCGAGGGAGAAATCGACAATTCGGGGGGGCATGCGGAAGGCGTCCTGGGACATAATCAGATAAATAGCCGCAGACATTTCCATAAAACCACCAATCACACCGCCATGAATGGCGGGCAGGATCGGATTGCCCAGGTTCTCTTCCTTCGCGGGCAGGCGGAAGATCAGGTCATCACCAAATCGGTCGCACTGCAGGCCAATCCAGCTGGCGTACGGGATACTCTCCATCATGCGGGAGAAGTCGCCGGTTTCCTGGGTGTAGCGCAGAATTTCCGGGTCGGTCATTCCTCACCTCCGGTGATCAGGTCGCGATAGGATTTCGGCGTGGCTTCTTTGCCAATGCGCATGAAGGTGCCCACGCAATTGGCGATGGTTTCACCCCCCCCTCCTGATAGGCCTCGCAGCGCGTAAAGATGATGTTACGGGTGATCTTGTAGGTCTCTGCCCTCGCGTACACCGGCTTCCGGGGGGGCTCCGCCGGGCGCATGTAATCCACTCTGAGATCCAGGGTCGGACACAGCTCAAATTCGTCCAGACCACAGATCATTACCGAGCCGGAGGCGGTGTCCATCAGGGTCGTGATAGCGCCACCATGGATAACTCCAGTGTCCGGGTTGCCAATAATCCTGTCGCTGTAAGGCAGCTCCATAACCAGATAGCCTTCACCCGCATCCGTTGCGTTCAGACCCAGTTCCCTTGCCTGGTTGAGCGTACTGATAAACCGGTTAACCCGGTTTATTCGGGTTTCATCATTCATTCAGGACTGTCCTGCAGATCAGTTCTTGGATTTTACGTCCGCATCGGCACGGGCGGGTATGGCTTCTTCGAAGACCTTGCCGTCGCGCAGGGCGGATAATGCATCTGAGTGGAATTCCCGGCGGTAGAGTACGTACACCACGAGGGTTGAGGCAGCCATAAAGGCCACCGGATGAATGAACCAGGCCACCACAGCCAGGGCATAGTAGTAAGAACGCAAGCCAAGGTTAAACGCGTCGCCGGCCAGGTTACAGATGTTGCCGGCGCTGCGGGCAAAGGCCTCTCGCGCTGCCGGACTGGTCTTGCTGTCGTCTGGTAGCGGCGCACTGCCAATCATGACGGCCACGAAATTGTACATTCTCATGGACCAGGTGAACTTGAAAAACGCGTAAATAAAGACCACCAGCAACACCACCAATCGCAATTCCCAGATTTCACGACTGGGCACAGCGGAAAATGGCATGGTGGCAAAGATTTCCATAGCCTCGCTGGTGTAGCCGAGGGCGGTGATAATACCGGCGAGAATCAGCAGACAGCTGGACGCAAAAAACGCTCCGTTGCGTTCCAGGTTACCGACAACCGAGGCGTCTGAAATACGGTTTTCACGCTTGAGCATGACCCGCATCCAGTCTTCGCGGTATAAATCCAGGGTGTTCGACAGACACGAGCGAGAGTTGGCGCGATTGCGCGAATACCAGGTGTACCCTCCCCCCCAGCAGACAAAAAAACCAGATCAGTGCCAGAAATTCCAGATAGTAGCTCATTGGGTGGTTAAAAAGCCTGGATTGGGGGGGAGATAAATAGGGCGAAAACTTCCGTTATGATACGCCAAGGGGGGGAGCGCGCCGACCACTGTCTGTCGGGCGGTGCCGACGTCGGAAACCGGTCTGTGCTATAAACTTACCCCCCCAACGTTAAGGAGACATAAGTGAGACCCGGAATGTTGACCAGATATATCGCGATAGCGGCAATCGCCCTCACACTGACAGGGCTGGGTGGGTGTTCTGTGAACCCGGTAACCGGAGAGAAGCAGCTGTCTCTGATTTCAGAGAACCAGGAGCTGGCACTGGGGGGGGCGGAACAGTACACCCCCCCCACACAACAGACCCAGGGCGGCCGCTTCTACATCGACCCGGAACTTTCCATTTATGTGCGTGATGTGGGCCAGAAGCTGGCGCGCGTGAGTGACCGGCCAGACCTTCCTTATGAATTTGTCGTGCTCAATAACAGCGTGCCCAATGCCTGGGCCCTGCCCGGCGGCAAGATCGCCATCAACCGAGGCCTGCTGGTGGAGCTGGAGGATGAAGCCCAGCTGGCATCGGTGCTGGGCCACGAGATTGTTCATGCAGCAGCCCGCCACAGCGTGCAGCGGATGCAGCAGGGCATGTTGATCAGCGCCGGGGGGGTGGCCGGACTGGGCTTCGCCCTTTCCGATAATGAATGGGCCGGGTTGATCATGGGTGGTGCAGCTCTGGGTGCACAGCTGGCGCTGGCCCAATACAGCCAGGGAGACGAACTGGAATCCGATGCCTACGGTATCCGATACATGAAAGAAGCCGGCTATGATCCACAAGCCGCCGTAGAGCTCCAACAGCTGTTTCTGAAGCTATCGGAAGGCCGCCAGAGCGGATGGCTGGATGGCCTGTTCGCCACTCACCCTCCCTCTGCCAAGCGGGTTCAGGAAAACCAGGAGCTGGTTCAGAAGATCGGTGCCGGCGGTTATCGCGGCCGGGAAGTTTACCAGCGCCGTATCGCCAAGCTCAAGGAACTTCAGCCAGCCTACGATGCTCACGATGAAGCCATGAAGCTGGCCTCAGAAGGCAAGTATGAAGCGGCTCTCGATCAGGTAAACAAGGCCATCAAGCTGGAACCACGAGAAGCTATGTTCTTTGCGCTGCGCGGCCGAATCTATCGGGGGGGCATGGAACAACCGGAGAAGGCCAAAGCCGATTTCGACAAGGCCGTGTCACTCTATCCGGAGATGTTCCAGTATCAGCTGTACAGCGGTTTGAACGAACTGGAGCTGAACAACCTTGGCAAGGCAAAAAGCCATCTGGAGAAAGCCAATCAGGTGGTACCGACTTCCATTGCCTATCTCCGACTGGGTGATATCGCGCGGCAACAGGGCCAACGCAGGGAGGCAGTAGCCTATTACTCCACCGCCGCTGAGGCCGGTGGTGATGTGGGGGGGGCTGAAGCTCAGCGCAAGCTGGCCGAACTCAACGAATAGCTCTTTGCAGTTTCAAAAAAAGCCGGGCGCCAATACGCCCGGTTTTTTTATGGTTGTCGCATTTGCTGACTTGACACAAAAACCGCGTCAACGATTGCATTGACTTCTAGAGCAATAACTCTAAAAATCAGATTAACCAACAACAATCGGATGGCGACCATGATCGTAAAACGACTTCAGCCAATGATGTCCCACGCACGACGCAGCTATGTTGAGCTGATGTTCCAGGTGATGGGGGGGCGCGCACTGCAGGCAATCAGCGAGGTGGATGAAGCCACCCGAAACGAAACCCGCGAACTGCCGGAGGGCTTCCTGTTCGAGATGCAGGTTATGCCCAACGGGCCAAAACTCATCGTTGAGCACACCGGCAACGGTAAATTGCTCTTCCACGGGGGGGATGAAGCTCCACGCCCCCCCGTTGACCTCTCGATCCAGTTCAAGCATATCGCCCATGCCTTCCTGGTACTGTCGTTTCAGGAGAAGACCTCCGTTGCCTTTGCCAACGACCGCATGCTGGTGGATGGGGGGGATGTGAGTTACGCGGTGCGGATGACCCGGGTTCTCAACCGACTGGAATCATTCATCCTGCCCCCCCGACTAATTGCCGAAAGGGCGGTCAAAGAATATCCGGCAACCATCAAACTGCCTGAAAAACTCATCAGTGCCGCCCGCATTTATCTGAAAGTCGCCACCCAATTCGTCGAGACAGTGAGAGCATAATGACCAACAAATACTACGAGTTCTTCTGCCCGGTAAAAGTGATTGCCGGTAAAGCCGCGCTGGAACACATTCCCTATGAACTGACTGGCCTGGCAGCCAAACGGCCTATGATTGTCACGGATAAAGGGGGGGTGCGCGCGGCCGGCTTGCTCGAGCCGGTGATTGCCGCCTGCGAAGAAAGCGGGCTGGAGATTGTATCCATTTACGATGATGTGCCACCGGATTCCTCCACGTCGGTGGTGAAAGACATTGCCAGCGTTTACCGCAAGGAAAAATGCGACTCGATCATTGCGGTGGGCGGCGGCTCCGCCATTGATACCGGCAAGGCGGTCAATATTCTGGTATCCGAAGGCGGCGATAATATCGCCAAATACAGTGGCGCCGGTGTTCTCAAGCACCCGCTCAAGCCGTTCTTTGTTGTGCCCACCACGGCGGGTACCGGTTCCGAGGTAACCTCGGTGGCGGTCATCACCGATGAGAAAAAAAAGGCGTAAAACTTCCGTTTACCTCATCATTCCTGCTGCCTAACGCCGCCATCATCGACCCGCGTATGACCCTGACCCTGCCGCCCCCCCACATTACGGCGGCCACCGCTATGGATGCGCTCACCCATGCTACGGAAGCGTTCACCTGCATGGCCAAAAACCCCCCCCTGAGCGACGCGTACGCCACGGCAGCAGTCAAGAAGGTGAGCCAATCCCTGCTTTCAGTCATGGATAATCCGAAAGACAGTGATGGCCGACTGGAACTGGCTCAGGCGTCAACCATGGCGGGCATTGCCTTTTCCAACTCCATGGTGGGCCTGGTCCACTCTCTGGGACATGCTACCGGAGCCATCTGCCACCTGCCCCCCCACGGACTGTGCATGAGCCTGTACCTGCCCTATGTGCTTGAGTTCAACCTTGAGAGCATTCGGGAGCCTTTGGGCGAGTTGCTGCTGTACCTGGAAGGTCCGGACGTCTACTCCGCCACCCCCCCTGCGAGCCGACGTGCCGAGGCCAGTATTTCAGCCATTCGAAAACTGCGGGATGCCCTCTACAAGCGCTGCGAACTGCCCCCCCGGACGTTGAAAGAAACCGGCAAAGTACTGGAAAATCAGCTGGAAAGCATTGCCAAGCTGGCCCTGGACGACGGCTCGATCATGTTCAACCCCCCCCGGGAAGTGAGCCACGAAGATGCCATGGCGGTGCTTCGTCGCGCCTGGGCCTGATACCTCGGAGGCATATCTCGCCCCCCCGGCCCTCTCTGGCCGGGGGGGTTAGCCTAAAGTCAGATTCACAATGATTGAAATAAAATAGTAAGAAGGTAATATTTAGCGGGCATTCTGGCAGGGAGTTGGCCGGGTATCGATCTAACCAGCGTATGGGCCTGTCCTATCCAGAGTTCCGCCATGAAGAAACTCCTTTTCAAGCTCTCCTTTACCGCGATCCTGTTGAGCCTGCTAACCACTTTCAGTGGCAATGCCGCTGCCGAAGTGGACAATCAGGAGCGGGTGTTCCGCTTCAACATCTCTCCTAACGGGTACCCACCTTATCTGATCGTTGATGGCAGCAAGCCCTCCGGTATTATGTGGGACGTGGTAAACCTGATTGTCCCCCCCCGCCTGGGCTACGACGTGGAACCGGTAAAAATCCCCCCCAGAAAACGGGTAGACCCTATGCTTGCCGACGCTACATTGACGGCACGCCAAGGGCCATAGAGTGGACGGAAGAGCCGGAGAAGTTCCTGTTTACCGACCCGGTCGTTCACGTGGAGGAAGTATTCTTCTTCCCGAAGAGCTCTGAGCTTGAATACAAACACCCCCCCGCAGACCTCTACGGCAAGACGATTGTCACGCCACTGGGATACTACTATCCCTTTCTCGAGCCCTATTTCAAAGATCATCGCATTAAGCGATTTGACGTCTCCAGAGATCGGGAGATTTTCACCTTTGTGCTGCATGGCGAGCAGTTTCACGCAGCGCTTGCGGATCGGTTGGTCGGGCAATGGATTCTCAGGAACGAAGGACTGACCGAGCACTTTCGCTCTTCTGTGGAAGGAATCAGCCAGTTCGGTTCCGGATCATGCTGCGTAAAGACTGGAAAGCGTTTGCCGAGGCCTTCAACCAGGAGCTGGCAAATATCCAGGAGAATGGCGAACTCGACGCCATTCTCTCAAACTATCGCTAAAACCCGATCACTCGAGGCGACGAAGCAGTAGCATCGGCGATACGCTAAGCACTGGTCGTAATTGCCAGCGGCCAAACAACGCCAACAGAATGGCTGCAATCAGCGGTACTGGCAGCATCACCTGCCAGTGCCAGCGGAAAGTGCCCTCGAACATTCCGGCCTGAAGCGCATATACCGCCCCCCCTTCCGCCGCAATCACACCGAGCGTGCCGGCAAAGAACCCCCCCAACAGTGCGAATTCCAGCATGGTACTGCGTGCCAACAACGACTGCTGGCCGCCCAGGGTTCGCAGCAACGCCCCCCCCTCCCTCTGACGATCCCGCAGGGTGGCACTGACAACCGCTGCCATCACCACCAGGGCGGCCGCGAGAATCAGTGCCAGGATTGCCTCAATGGCCTGAGTTACCTGCTGCACAATCTGCTGGATGCGATCAATGATATGGTCTATCTCCAGCACCGAGACCGTCGGGAACTGGCGCGAGAAGTCGTTAAGAGCCAGTTTATTGTCCGGGTTCAGATAGAACGCGGTAATCCAGGTGGCGGGCATGTCAGTCAGACCGCCATCGGGCGGGAAGGCCATGTAGAAATTGGGTTTCATGCTGTCCCACTGCACGGTACGAATACTCGTTACCGGCTCGGTCACCTTGCTGGAGCCGATGGTGAAGGTCAGCCGATCACCCAGCTGCAAACCGAGTTTCTCCGCCAGCTCAGCTTCTACCGAAACCCCCCCCTCGGTTTCGCCCGGCCCGAACCACTGGCCATCCACAATCCGGTTGTCTTCCGGCAGCTCCGGCATCCAGGTCAGATTCAGCTCCCGGTTCAGCGCACCAACCCGCTCATCCTTGCTGACCGCTTCTTTCACCGGCTCGCCGTTCAGTTCGGTCAGGCGACCGCGAACCATCGGATAAAGCGTCTCCAGGGGGGGCGCGCCGCGAGTGGCCCAGAATTCCTCAACATCATCCACCGCATCCGGGGGGCAATGTTGATCAGGAAATGGTTTGGCGCGTCGTCCGGCAGCTGGGCCTGCCAGTCGTCCAGCAGGGAGGAACGCACCAACACCAGCGTAGCAGCCAGCATAAGCGTCATGGCAAAAACCGCCATCTGCGCCATGCTGCACGTCGGTGCCGATATAAGCCCACCAGGGCCAGGCGCCAGGAGTTGCCGCCACCCTTCACTCTGCGCAAGAGGGCGACCATGCCCCCCACCCCCCCAGCAGACCGAGCACACCCAGCAGCAGTACCAGCCCGCCCAAAAGTGCGGCCACCAGCATCAGCTCGCCGGCGTACATCCATACCAACCCAAACACGGCGACCACCGCCAGCAGGATATCCGGAATGGCTTCCCGGCCGGTTTCGCCGGGCTGGGAGCGTAATACCCGCATGGCGGGAACATTACGCAGGCGGCGAATGGGCGGATAGGCAAATGCGAATAGAGAAACCAGTGCCGTTAACAGGGAGGGCGTTAACGCGGAAGGATCCAGGTAGAAATCAACGGGCCGTTCCAGCAGGTCGCTCAGCAAACGCACCAACAGCCAGAAAAATGGTAACGCCACTGCCAGACCACCCAACACGCCAACAACACCCCCCCACAGAGTGAGGCGGCGCAGGTAGAGCTCACCAATGCCCCCCCGGCTGGATAATCCAAGGGTTTTCAGCAATGCCACCGTGTCCCTCTGAGACAGAGCGTATTGCCGGCTGGCCACCGCCACGGCTACCGCCGCCAGCAACACCGCAAGACTGCCACCCAGCAGCAGGAAGCGTTCGGCCCGCTCCAGGGAGCGCGAGAAGGTTTCACCGTCTCTGACCCCCCCTTCCCACTCGTGACTGGGCTCCAGCTGTGGTTCCAGCCACTGGTAATAGTCTTCAAGCACACCTTCGGCGCCGGCAAACAGGTAGACATATTCCACGCGGCTACCTTCCTGGACCACACCGGTGCCGGCAACATCGTCCACATGCATCATCACCCGTGGCGCCAGTGATGACAGCCGGAAGCCGCCGTCCGGCTCGCGGATTAATAAGCGGGTGATTTCCAGTTTAAGATTGCCGACTTCCAGAGTATCGCCGATGTCCAGTTCGAGCAGACGCAGCAACCGTGGATTCACCCACACCTGGCCGGGGGGGCCGGGGGGGCCCTGACTGACAATCTGTCTCGCTCTGCAGCACCGGACTGGATCTCGATTTCGCCGCGCAACGGATATTCGTCGCTCACGGCTTTGACCGAGACCAGCTGAAACCCGCTTTCGCCGAAGACCATGGTGGAGAACTCCACCATGCGCCCGGTTTCGAGGCCTCGGGACTGGGCATTCACCAACCATTCCGGTGGGATCGGACGGCCGTTCTCGGCTTCCAGTTGCCGGTCTGCCGCCAGAAAGGAGCTGGCAGACGATACCAGGGTACGCTGCAACTGGCTGGCGAACAGCGCAATCGTGGCTACGGTGGCAACAGCAATAATCAGCGCAACCAGCACCACACGAACATCGCGCTCTCGCCAGTCTCGGCTCACGGACATAAGTTTGTTGGAGGCTCTCATCAGTGTGCCGGCTCCCCCCCGACCAGATCCGGCTCAGTCAGCACTCCCGCCTCGATGTGCAGCTGCCGGCCGCAACGTTCTGCAAGGTGTTCATCATGGGTAACCATTACCAGTGTGGTGCCCTGCTCCCGGTTCAGGTCCATCAGAAGGTCAGATACCGCCTGTCCGGTTCGGTTGTCCAGATTGCCCGTGGGCTCATCCGCAAACAGAATGGCGGGGGGGTCGGAGGCAAAGGCCCGCGCAATCGCGACGCGCTGCTGCTCGCCACCGGACAACTGACGAGGGGGGGTATGGTTCAGCCGTTCCCCCCCCAAACCTACACGATCAAGCAATTCTCTGGCCCGCTGCTCCGGTGCTTCCGTGCCACCCAGTTCCAGCGGTAGCATGACATTTTCAAGCGCGGTTAACGCTGGCAGCAACTGGAACGACTGGAACACAAATCCGACCCGACGGGCCCGCAGTTTGGCACGCTCATCTTCACTCAGCTTGCTGATGACCGCACCATCCAGTTCAACGGTGCCTTCCGTGGGTGTATCCAGGCCCGCAAGCAAGCCAAGCAAAGTCGTTTTACCGGAACCGGAGCGACCAACGATGGCTACGGACTCTCCCCCCCGATTGATTTCCAGACTGACCCCCCCCTGCAAGATCGTGAGCGTATCGGTTTCCAGGCTGACCCGGTGGGTCAGATCAGTCACCCGCAACATAGGGTTGCTATCGGTATTACTGAGATCCGTCATCTGGTTCACGGTGACTCCATTGTCTGTATCGTTGAATCTGTAAAGGGTATATGAATTTACTATGCATACGATATCGCTGTACGTCAGATCAATCGTACTATCGGCTCTGTTCTTGCTCACCTTGCCCGCGCTGGCCAGCCAGAACACAGTGCTGGTGGTGGGTGACAGCCTGAGCGCCGCCCACGGCGTACCCTCGGAAACCGCGTGGGTGGAGCTGCTGAGGGACCGTATCAACAGCCGGGAACTGAACTGGACCGTGGTGAATGCCAGTATCGGCGGCGAAACCACCGACGGTGGCCTGCGGCGCCTGCCAGGTCTGCTGGAAACCCACGATCCCACGATTGTAATCATTGAGCTCGGCGGCAATGACGGCCTGCGGGGGGGGTTCCCACCCAATGTGATTGAATCCAATCTGGCCAATATGATCGAGCAGGTACGCGGCATCGGCGCCACACCTTTGCTGGTGGGTATGCAGATCCCGCCAAACTACGGCCAGCGCTACACCACCATGTTCGCCGATATCTTTCCGACTCTTTCAGACCGATACAATACGCCCCCCCTGGTTCCTTTCTTTCTGGACGGCATTTACGATCAGGACGGCTTGATGCAAGGTGACGGCATTCATCCGACGGAAGAGGCACAACCCCCCCGGCTGCTGGATAACATCTGGCCAAAGTTGGAACCGCTGCTGAACAAACAGGCCAGCAGCTGACTACTCAGATTACCTGCCGGACAAACCCTAAAGCTCGGCGTTCAGACCAGTAGTAACCGTCCCGGGCATGTTGGACAAACCCCCCCACATGCCCACCCCCCCACTTCGGGATTTCCATCTGGACGTGATGTCCCAATACCTGACGACTGTCCGGAAAACAGCGGGCCGAAAGGAACGGGTCATCTGCTGCATTCACTACCAGAGCTGGCACCCGGATATCACTCAACCGGAACAGAGCAGAACACCGGGCCCAATAGTCGGCCGCGTCCTGGAATCCATGCAGTGGTGCCGTGTAGCGATTATCGAATTCGTGAAAACTCCGGATTTCCTCGAAACCCGTGACATCGATCAGATCGGGGGGGAATTTTTCCGCTTTTTCCCGCATCTTGACGTGCAGATCCGTCAAAAACCGTTGCATGTAAATACGCCGGCTAGGTCGCGCCAGCACGTCCGCGCTGCCCGCCAGGTCCAGAGGCACCGAGTAGGCCACCGCACCACTGATACGGCTGTCCACACGCTCCCCCCCCTGCTCGCCCAGGTACAGCAGCGTGAGATTCCCTCCCATACTGAAACCTGACAGGAAGAGGTTCTGATACCGCCGCCCCCCCAGCGCGTGACTGACGACGGCATGCAGATCCGAAGTGGCGCCACTGTGATAGAAGCGCGGCTGTTGGTTCATCACCCCCCCGCCGCAGGACCGAAAGTTCCATGCCAGCACATCCCAGCCGTCGGCCATCAATGCTCTGGCCAGACCCAGCACGTAGGGCCTACGGCTGTGGCCTTCCAGCCCGTGGGATATCACCGCCAGCCGGTCACTGCCCTGGCGATACCAGTTCAGATGCAGTTCGTCGTCATCGTCGGTGGCCAGTATGTCGGTTTCCGGTTCCGGCAGGGTCACTTTCCGGAACAGGGTCGGCCATACCGACTGGACGTGGCCATTACGCAACCACACCGGCGGACGATAGGGTTCAAGCTTAGCTTTGTGCAAATTTTGACCTTTCATTTCAGGGGGGGGTTGACGAACCTGATTAAAGTACTTAATATGCGCGCCACATTGATGCTGTTCCCCCCCGATAGCTCAGTTGGTAGAGCAACGGACTGTTAATCCGTTTGTCGCTGGTTCGAGCCCAGCTCGGGGGGGAGCCACTTATTCCGAAAGGCCGCTGATCAGATATCAGCGGCCTTTTCTTTTGGGCCTCAGAAAACCTCGGCCCGCTGCATGAACTCCCGCAACACCTGGAACAGCGTATAACCATCCCGTGTACCGATCATTTCACGAATCGAGTGCATGGCAAACTGGGGGGGTACGCCGATATCCAGCGTGGTCACGCCAAGATTTCCCGCGGTCAACGGCCCGATCGTGCTGCCACACCCCCCCATGTCACTACGCACCACAAATGTCTGGTGCGGCAACCCCCCCAGTTCATCGCTGATGTGGCGATACAGGGCGGCGGAACGACTGTTGGTGGCGTAACGCTGATTGTGGTTTACCTTGATGACCGGCCCCCCCTGATTCAACAATGGCCCATGATTCTCATCATGTCGGTCTGCGTAGTTTGGATGAATACCGTGGGCGTTATCCGCAGAAATCATCATGGAACGAGCAATGGCACGGCTTTTCCCGGCGCCACACCAGCGGTCCAGCACCGCCGTGAGAAACGGCCCCCCCTGGGCACCTTCGGCGGACATACTGCCCACTTCCTCATGGTCATTGCAGACCAGTAGTGCCGGCTCGTCACCAGAGGTTTCCAGCAGGGCCTGCAGGCGATATAACAACTGAGCAGATTATCGAGCCGTGCGGAGGCCAGGAACTCTTCACGCAGCCCCCCCACCAGAGCTGCACCCTGTGCATCGTAAAAACTCAGTTCATAGCCCAGAATCTTGCTGGTCTGCAGCCCGGATTCTTTGGCAATCTGCTGTTTCAGCAACTCGGCAAAGGTGGTGGTATCGGTTTCCGGCACCTGCATAACCACCGGCGGAAGATCAGTCTGGGCATTAACGGTGCGACTGCTGTTCGCCTCCCGGTCCAGATGGATGGCCAGGCTCGGAATGATCGCCACTGGCTTGCGGAAATTCACCAGGGTGTCCCGTACTTTGCCGTTGTCGTCCAATACCGTCACACGGCCGGCCAAAGAAAGATCCCGGTCAAACCAGGGGGGGTTCAGCAATACGCCCCCCCCATACACTTCCACACCCAACTGCAAAAAGCCCTTGCGGCGAATCTCAGGGTTCGGTTTGACCTTCAGGCAGGGGGGGCTGTCGGTATGGGCTCCCACCATCCGGATGCCGGAACTGACCACATCCTTGGTGCCGGTACGAAAGGCAACAATAGACGAGCCATTACGGGTTACGTAGTAGCCCTGCCCTGGCTGCAACGACCATTCTTCGCGCTCGTCCAGCGGTTGAAATCCCGCTGCTTCAAGACGCGTTTTCATGGTATTGACCGCATGCCACGGAGTCGGCGAGGCATTCAAAAACTCAATCAAGTCTTTATTGAATTCAGTGTGTTCCATGATCTTCCTGATTGCATGATAATGGCGGCTACAGTATGGCATGAAGCCGCGCCGGCTCCTACCGGGTACGCTGCGCACCGCCATAAGCACTCACCGAAGATTCCGGAGTTCACTGTGTCACTACCCCCCCGCTTTCTGGATATCGAATACTGCCAGACCGACGACGCCCTGTTTCCCACGGCCATCGCCTGGTCCCTTGCAGACGGCCAGATGAAAACCGTGGTAATTGCACCGGAGGATGCCTGGTTGCCCGAAGATGGCGACCTGGGCGATGTAGACCTGCTGTATCTGGAAGAACAGGGGGGGGTACCCCCCCTGCTGGAACTGGCCAGGGAGCTACACGAGGATCTGCCGGACCAGACCGTATACGTGGATGGACTGGATCCGGACGAAATCCTGATAGACCTGATCTTCAGTGCCGTTCGCCAGGAGGCCCCCCCGTTTGAAATCGCCCCCCCCATTTCCGAGCTGATTACCGGCCTGAACAGCGAAGCACTGGAAGACCGCCGCCGGCAGTTGCTCTTTGATGAAGGGCTTGAACCGCAGCTGCCGGAAAACGGCGTATATTCCCTGCTGTTGCTGGCCCGTGAGGAAGGCTACCTGGAGGATTGAGGTCCGGCGCCTGATCACGGGGGGGAACTGTGACATGAGTCCGCGTAACATTGCGTTACACAAGGCAGAATCGGGCGTCAGTACCGTTACTGACAGGAAGCCTGATAATAATGAACAAGGTCACACCCCCCCGTTTCCTCACATCCAGCCTGATAGCGCTTGGCCTGTTTTCTTGCGCCGCCTTTGGCCAGGAGACCCCCCCTCGCTCCGATAAACACTATGTCGGACTGTTGGCGACAGCCATTGAACACCGCTCCATCGGGCAATCCGACGAGGATGGCTGGGGGGGCCAGGCAGCGACACTGGTGATTGGCGGCCACCTGAGCGACCTGATTCATGCAGAGGTGAGGCTGGGGGGGGCGGCTTGGCAGACGCCGAGATTTCCCGTGGCGACCTGAGCCTGGCCGTCGACTACTTCGGCAGCTGGTACATGGGCCTGCACTACCCCCCCATCGGTGAGCTTGGCAATGTCTATGCCCAGGCTGGCTTTACCCATGTCAGCGGGGGGGAGGCAACCCTCGACAACCGGGATGCCGACGCCAATGCCCAGTTTCGGGATATCGAGGGCGATTACCCGAGCAGCAGCTTCAGCTTCAGCTGGCTGGCCGGCCTGGACCTGGAACTGATGGATAACACCTACCTGGTTTTCGAGGGCGGCAAGCTGTTTGAAGACACGGACACCAGCGCCAATGCCTTCCAGTTCTCCTCAGGTATCCGTTACGAGTTCTGATGCCGGATATGCCAGCACCGATGGATTTTCGGGTTGCGCTGAAAATCCTTGTCCAGAGTGCTGGCACTCACCTCTTTCACTTCAAACTCTGACTCCAGCGCCTCATCCAGCCTGAACTTACGGAAGTTATTGGAGAAAATCAGCAGGCCATCACTGGACAGTCGTGCCATGCACTGCCGCACCAGATCGGCATGATCGCGCTGAATATCGAGAACGCCAGCCATCCGGGCTGAGTTTGAGAAGGTGGGCGGGTCCATGAAAATCAGATCAAAGGTCTGATTCGCGGTTTTTCGGTCTGCCAGCCAGGCCAGACAGTCTGCCTGTTCGACGACATGCTTGCGCGGATCTGCCGAGTTGAGAGCCAGGTTATCCTGAGCCCAGCTGATGTAGGTTTTGGACATGTCCAGGCTCAGGGAGCGGCTAGCTCCGCCAACCGCTGCGTGCACGGTCGCTGCGCCGGTATAACAGAACAGGTTCAGAAAGCGCTTGCCCCCCCTGGCATGTTGCTGGATCCAGTAACGTACCGGGCGATGATCCAGGAACAGGCCGGTATCCAGATAGTCTTTCAGGTTCACCTTCAGGGCGCAGCCGTGCTCGTGCACGTTAAAGTACTCGCCGGTCGCCGCCTGTTTTTCATATTGCCGGGTCCCGGTCTGGCGCTGACGTTGCTTGCACACCAGATCCTCCGGCGCGACCTCAAGCACTTCCGGGATCACCGCCATGGCTTCGGCAAGGCGCTCTCTGGCTGCCTTTTCGTCAACTGATTTCGGGGGGGCCAGGTATTCCTGAACATGTACCCGCCCCCCCTCGTAGATATCGATCGCCAGGGCATATTCCGGCATATCGGCATCGTACAGGCGGTAACAACCAATGTTCTGCTTCCTGGCCCACTGGCCAATCGTTTTCAGATTCTTCTTGAGACGGTTACGCAGCATGTCTGCCCGTTCGGCGTTGGCGATGCGAGGCATAATCTGCCCCCCCGGCGCGGCCGGATCACGGGGGGGCGTGCGGGCATTCTCCGGCTGTACTTCAAACAGCAACAGCTGCGCCGGCAGTTTGCCATTGAACAACTTGTACTGCTTGAAACTTCGCAAACCAAGAGACTTCCCGAACTCAGGCGCACCGGTGAACACGCCCAGGCGCCATCCGATCAGCTCACGGGCCACAACCTCTCCAAGGCTCTGGTACAGGGCCGCCAGTTCCTTGCGCTCACTCAACCGCTCACCGTAGGGCGGGTTGGTCAGCACCAGGCCAGTATCGCTCCAGTCATTCTCGCGAGTGAATTCGGAGATCGGCCTGGCTTCTACGCGAACGATACCTTCCAGGCCAGCTCGCAGGATGTTCTTCTCCGCGGTTGAAATCACGCGGCCATCCTGATCAAAGCCAGAAAAAATGGGAATGCGCCCCCCCTGCTTGCCCTCATGGGCCCGACGCTCCGCTTCCTGGCGCAGCGACAGCCAGAGCTCGGGCTGGTGTCCTGGCCACTTTTCGAACCCGAACCGCTCCTGCTTCCGCCCCCCCGGCGCAATGTCCAGCGCCATCAATGCAGCTTCAACCACCAGCGTACCGGAACCGCACATCGGGTCCACAAAGTCACCACCGTTAGCGGCAATCTCAGGCCACCCTGCCCGCAGCAGCAAAGCCGCTGCAAGGTTTTCTTTCAAGGGCGCGATACCCTTTTCGGTTCGGTAGCCCCCCGCATGTGAAGGCTGTGGCCACTCAGATCAATCCCCCCCAACGACAACCGGCCCCCCCGGTTCAACCGCGCCGACACCGTGACATCCGGGTCTTTCGGCGCAACCGAGGGCCTGGTTGCGCCGGCACCCCCCCGAATGCTGTCAACAATGCCATCTTTCACTTTCTGGGCGCCAAACTGAGTGTTCCGGATGGCTTCGTTCTGGCCAAGAAACGTTACCCGGAAGCTCCCCCCCCGCGTATATGGGCCTGCCAGTCAAGATCCACGACACCGGCATAAAGTTCGTCGGCGCTCCGGGCATCCACATCCGCCACATTCAGAATCACCCTGTTCGCCAGACGGGACCACAGGCAGGCCCGATAGCCACTCTCCAGCTCGCCCTCAACCCAGACACCAGCGGGTGCATTCCGCACAAGGTTCAGGCCGAATTCTTTCAATTCATCGGCCAGGAGGTACTCGACGCCTTTGGGGGGGCAGGTTACGAAAAAGACATGCTTGGACAAGATCAACTCCTGGTTTTCTGAATAGGGCCGGTAAGTTTCCGGAATGGCAGTAAAAGCCTTTTAGCGACTGTCATCGTTATTTCACAAAAATATAAAAGAAGCGCCATATAGATGAAATAAATAGTGTACACCGGCGCGAGGTTCGTCTTACCTTATAGTTGACGCGTCGTTCCGGAGGCCGAATAAAAGTCTCCGTTAACAGGATCCTGACTGCTCTGACCGGAGCTGGCAATAGTGGGTTGTCCCGGAGAGGCTCCCGACTGCAAGGTCACTGCAGATGTGTACACGCTTGTTCTGTTAATCCATCAGTGAGGAACGGCATGAAAAGACAGAAGAGAGACATGTACGCTCGTGCATTCAAGCGGGGGGGTTATCTCGCTGGCGTGTCCGGCAAATCCAAAGACAGCTGCCCGTTAGAACAACCGGAAGTCCGCCAGGAATGGCTGAACGGGTGGCGAGAAGGCCGCACAGATAACTGGGAGGGCATGACCGGCGTCTCCGGCATCCATAAACTGGCCAACGTAACCGCAACGTAATGGCCAACCCCCCCGTTTAACCCTGATCTGTTTTTTTTCAATTTTTACGCACAAATCACAATCAGAGCAGTAACCAGAGCAACCCAAACGGGGGGGCCTCCCGCCCCCCCGTACCATGCGAAGAAGCGCTACGGGGGGGTTTATTCCCCCCCGCAAGGGCCCGCTCAGCGGGCCCACCTTCTTTCTGGCCTCAGCTGATTTCTTTCCGGATTGCTTCCACAGCTTCGTTGATCAACGACGGGCCTCGATAAATAAACCCGGTATAGATCTGCACCAGCTTTGCGCCTGCCCGAATCTTCTCTGCCGCACTGTCGCCATCCGTGATGCCGCCCACGCCAATAATCGGCAGCCGATCGCCCAGCTCAGCATACAGCCCCCCCTGAATCACTTTCACAGACGCTTCCCGTACCGGTGCACCGCTGAGACCGCCCGCCTCCTGCTCGTGAGCGTGCCCCCCCTTCACCGCCTCCCGGCTGATCGTGGTGTTGGTGGCAATCACACCATCCAGGCCAGCTTCGAGCAATGCTGCAGCCACAAAGCGAATGCCCTGCTCGTCCATATCCGGGGGGGCGATCTTTACAGCCACCGGCACATAGCGGCCATGCTTTCGCTCACACGCTGCCTGCTCTTCCTTTATGGCGTGCAAAAGCTGCTTGAGCGAATCGCCAAACTGCAGATCCCGGAGGCCCGGCGTATTAGGAGAAGATACATTAACGGTGATGTAGTCGGCATAGGGGGGGTAAACAGCCGCTATTCCTTTACGGTAGTCCTGTTCCGACTGCTCATTCGGGGGGGTGTCTTTGTTCTTGCCGACATTAATGCCCAGTACACCCCCCCGGTAACGACGGTGGCGGACATTGGTAATGAGGTGTTCCAGGCCTTCATTATTGAACCCCCCCATGCGGTTAATGATGGCCTGGTGCTCCGGCAACCGGAACATTCGGGGGGGTTTTGGATTACCTGGCTGTGCCAGAGGCGTAACAGTGCCCACTTCGATAAACCCGAAACCGAGAGCACCAAGAGCATCAATGTGGTCGGCGTTTTTGTCCAGCCCAGCAGCCAATCCAACCGGATTCGGGAATTCCAGGCCCATCACGTTTACCGGGCAAGGCTCCGGCTGTCGGGTAAATGTATTCAGGATGCCCAGTTTTTGAGCAACATCCAGGCTGCCAAGGGCAACATTATGGGCCCGCTCCGGTGGCAATCGGAACAGCAGGTTTCTCAGAAGGCCGTACATCGTCAAACTCCTTTCTCCGGGTGGCAGGAGTATACCGAAAGTTTTCCACACCATCTTGTGTAAACCCCCCCAATTAGTCCCGAAAACCCCCCCGCCCTGTATAGCCTCCCGACGCTTTTCCACGGAATCTGTGGATAACCCTGTTGAAAATTGCCGAGCAAGCGCCCCCCCGACCCTTGATAACTGCGCCAGCCTACAAATTGATCATTTTTTTGACCAGTTATTTTCCCTTTATTTATCAATATCTTAAATAGATAAAATTAACATTTGACGGCTTTGGTAACAAAATGCTAACGGGTAACCAATTCGTCATGATGTGCATAAATCGATCACAGCCAGGCCATTAATTCCACCCATTTCTGCGTTTATTCCCGTTATACTGCCCTCATCGCGAAAAGCCCGGAGTGAATCCAATGGAACAGCCTGATCAACCCAGCCAGCAGCGCCAGAATAATCTCGAATCCGAGAAGCATGCGGCGACCCGGGTCACGATCATTGGCATGATTCTCGATGCCGTTCTGGGCATCATAAAAGTCATTGGCGGCACTCTTTTTAATTCCCAGGCGCTACTGGTGGATGGTATCCATTCCTTTACCGATGTGGCATCGGATTGGGTGGTTCTGGCGGTCATGCGTCTGTCCCGTAAGGAGCCAGATGCGGACCACCCATACGGACACCAGCGAATCGAAACCCTCGGCACTCTGGTACTGGGCAGCATTCTTATTGCCGTGGGCGCGGCCCTGGCCTGGGAGAACATTCTCAGGCTCCTTTCCGGTGAAGCGCAGCTGGTTCCGGGCTGGCCAGTGCTGGTAGCGGCCGCGGCCTCGGTAGCAGGCAAGGAATGGATCTACCGTTATACTCGCCATGTTGGCATGAAAATCCGCTCAGACCTGATCATTGCCAACGCCTGGCACAGCCGTACCGATGCATTTTCGTCAGTGGTCGTTCTGGTATCTACCATCGGTGCCATGCTGGGTTTCGTCTGGCTCGACGTGGTAGCCGCCGTCCTCATTGCAGCCATCATTGTGCACATCGGCTGGAAATTCACCTGGGACAGCGTGAAAGAACTGGTCGATACAGGTCTGTCCGAAGATGATACCCGGATGTTGAAAACCATTGCCCTGGAAACGGATGGCGTGCGAAATGTTCATGAACTGCGCAGCGGCGGATGGGGGGGCACGACATCCTGCTGGACGTACACCTGGTAGTTCGCCCGGAAATCAGCGTTTCCGAAGGGCATCAGATTGGTATGAAGGTGGTCACGGGCATGCGGGATGCCCTGGAGAACATTCGGGACATCAACTTCCATATCGACGCGAGAACGATGAAAAAGTGCCCCCCCACGCCACCGACCCGGGGGGGCTACCCGATCGCGAAGCACTTCGTCGCCTGCTGACAGAGAAGCTGGGCGAGCTACCACCGCAAAGCCGGCTCCGGCTTCATTACCTCAAGAATCGCATCCACCTGGAAATCTTCCTGGATGAAAACCATTCCGGGCCACACCTGACCACGGAACAGGTTCGAGCGGTTCTGGCAGACTACCCCCCCTGGTTTGGCAGCGTCCGGGTCTGGGTCGCTGCAACTGACGCGCCGGTTTAACGGCGCCGGTTCTCCTCCATGCGCGACAGGAATTCCTGCATCACCAGGGTATACAGCTCTCCGCCCAGGAACTTGTCTTCCACACCCGAGTCGATACTCGGGTTGTCATTCACTTCAATCACCGCCACCCGATTCCCGGCTTGTTTGATGTCGACACCGTAAAGCCCATTACCGATCAACCGGGTCGAATTCAATGCCGCCTGGATGACATTGCGAGGCACCTCGTAGGTGGCATGGTTTCAAAACCGCCACTTTCCACTGTGGCACCACCGTGCTGGTAAATCTGCCAGTGACCTTTCACCATCAGATATTTACAGGCATAGATGGCCCGGCCGCCAAGCACACCAATGCGCCAATCGTAATCCGTGTAGAAGTACTCCTGAGCCAATACCAACGCAGACTGTTTGAACAGGTCTTTCAGCCCTGCCCGAAGTTCCTTTTCGTCCTTGGCTTTGATCACACCACGGGAAAAGGCGCCATCCGGAATTTTGATGACCACAGGAAAGCCCAGTTCATTACTCACCTGCTGTACCGCATCCTTCTGATCCTTTGAAAGGATCAGCGTTTTCGGTGTTGGCACCTTGTTGTTTTTCAGCAGGTCCGCCAGAAACACCTTGTTGGTGCAACGCAGAATCGACACCGGGTCGTCAATTACCACCATCCCCCCCTCGGCCTCTGCCTTGCGAGCAAACCGATAGGTGTGGTGATCAATAGCGGTGGTTTCACGAATAAACAGACCATCATATTCCGGCAGGCGCATGTAATCCCGGCGGGTAATGCGCTCCACGTTAATTCCCAGCTTTCTGCCGGCACGCTCAAAACGCTTCAGGGCCATCTCATCGCTCGGAGGCAACTCTTCCTCGGGGGGGTTCACCAGCATAGCCAGATCAAAACGGTAGCGGCGACGGGTGCGCGGTTTGCGCCAGATCATGCTGCTGAAGCGATCCAGGGCGGCCGCAAACAAGTCCTGCTCACGCTCGTCAAGATCCGCCGGTGCCGCCGGCTTCATGGTTTCGATCTGCCATTGTTTGCGGTGACGGAACACCACTTCCAGAATCGGGCACGGAAACCGCTCGAACAGGGCACGGGCCACGGGCTTCAGGTCTGGATGTTCGGCCTGGCCAAAATAGGTTCGGATTCGTACTTCATGGGTGGCGTCCCGGTCATCGGTGGCGGGATCGATTTCGGAGGCTGATTTTTCCAGCCACTGGATGACACTGCTGTCCAGCTCTTCGAGTTCAAGCGAAAACAGTCCCTTCCGGCTCAGGTCGTTGAGCGTCATAACCGATGGCACCACGTGGTGCCGCGCGCTTCCGCAAGCAACGAACAGTAGTAGCCCCCCCGGCTCAGATACCTGGCACTCTGACACAGGTTTATCACCCGCACGCGGCTGTTAACCGGGGGGGCGGTAAACTGAAGGTATTGATCGAAGGTAAGCACGTCTTCGCTGGGGGGGTAGTACGGTGCCCAGTCTTTGGCGCGGTCTACAACGATGAGCAATCGGGACATAAAGCGGCATTCCTCCCTGAAGGTAAAGCCTGATAATTCCGGCAACAATACGCCCCCCCATCACCTTGCCAGACAATCGCCTGAAGATGCGTGCTTTTACGCATCATCCGCTGCTATGACGGGATGGCATCTGTCTACCATAATAGCGGCAATGAGCGTGCCCGCCAGGCGCTACCTTTTTCTCGTTGACCGGGTTTACCAGACCATGACCGATGTAATGCTCCGCCAAGCCCATGCCAGTGATCTGGATGCCCTCGTTCAGCTGGAGAACCGCTGTTTTACCGAGGACAGAATATCCCGGCGCAGCTTCCGCCGCTTTCTGGAGATGCCCAGGGACCGACTGGTTATCGCCGAATTGAACGGCGAACTGGTGGGCTACTGCCTGGTGCTGATGAATGCAGCCACCCGGCTGGCTCGGATTTACTCGATTGCAGTCTCACCCGTTGCCCGCGGCCGCGGTGTGGGTGAAAGACTGGTCCGTGAGGCGGAGAAGGAAGCGGTTGAGGCAGACCGTATCATCATGCGGCTGGAAGTGCGTGAAGACAACATCGGGGGGGCCATTTCCCTGTATCGTCGGCTGGGATATCGGCAGTTTGGCACCTACCGGGACTACTACGAAGATCACGGCGATGCCTTGCGGTTCGAGCGACGGATTCTCTACTACGAGCCCTCTCGCGAATTTCTTCCGGTGCCCTATTACCCCCCCCAGACCACCGAGTTCACCTGCGGTCCGTCTGCATTAATCATGGCGATGGCGGCCCTTGACGAAAAGCAACCAGTAAGCACGCTGGAGGAGCTGAAAATCTGGCGTGAAGCCACCACCATCTTCATGCTGGCCGGGCATGGCGGTTGTGGCCCCCCCCATGGGCTTGCGCTATCTGCCTGGCACCGGGGGGGCTTCGAGGCCAGTGCCTGGATCAGCCAGGAAGGCGCGCTGTTCAAAGATACGGTCCGCAACGAAGATAAAAAGCGGGTACTGGAACTGGTGCACGAGGGGGGGTTCCTGCACGATATCGGGCAGACTGAAATCCAGCTGCATCACGACCCGCTAACCCTGGAGGCAATGGAGAAGGCCCTGCATGACGGGCGCATCCCTGTCATCCTGATCAGCACCTGGCAACTGAACCGGAGCCGGGTGCCGCACTGGGTAACCGTATGTGCCATCGACGAGGATTTCGTGTACCTGCATGACCCGGAAATCGATACCGAGGAAGGGGGGGAAACCGTGGCCGACAAGCAATACCTGCCCATCGACCGACGGGTATTCGACAAGATGTCGCGCTATGGCCGCAACCAGCCCCCCCTGCAGGCGGCAGTGATTGTCGGCCCCCCCAAACGCCACTGATCAGCCGGTCCGCAGGGCCGCTTCCTTCAGTTCCGAAATCTGATCCCGCAGGCGCGCCGCGGTCTCGAAATCCAGATCCGCGGCGGCTTTGTACATCTCGTCTTCCAGTTTCGCCACTTCCTTGAGGACATCTTCCGGCGAGCGATTGCCTACCTTTACGCGATAATCCTCGGCTTCTTCAGCAGCCTTCTGCCCGGGACGCTCCGCTTTGCGCCGGCCACGACCCCCCCCGCCGCCCGCGGCACCCTCCATAATATCCGCGATCTTCTTGTTCAGACCGGTGGGGGGGGTAATACCATGCTCCTCGTTGTGTGCCATCTGCTTGGCACGACGACGCTCGGTCTCATCAATGGCCCGCTGCATGGAACCGGTGATCCTGTCGCCATACAGAATGGCCTTGCCGTTCACGTTACGGGCGGCCCGACCAATGGTCTGTATGAGCGAACGCTCTGAGCGCAGGAAGCCTTCTTTATCCGCATCCAGTATTGCCACCAGTGACACCTCCGGCATATCCAGCCCCCCCTCCCGGAGCAGATTGATGCCCACCAGCACGTCAAACTCGCCCCCCCGCCGCAGATCCCGAATAATCTCAACTCGCTCCACGGTATCGATATCTGAATGCAGATAACGCACTCGGATGTCGTGCTCCATCAGGAAGTCGGTCAGATCCTCGGCCATGCGCTTGGTAAGCGTTGTGACCAGCACCCGCTCATTCACCCCCCCGACGCGCTGGTGAATCTCAGACAGCAGATCATCCACCTGGGTAGACGCGGGCCGAACCTCAATCTCCGGGTCCAGCAGCCCGGTCGGTCGTACCACCTGCTCCACCACCTGGCCAGCATGCTCGGCTCATAATTCCCCCCCGGGGGGTGGCCGAGACAAAGATCATCTGGGGGGGCGCAATTCGCTCCCACTCCTCAAACCGCATGGGGGGGCGGTTGTCCAGTGCTGATGGCAGACGGAAACCGTACTCCACCAGGGTTTCCTTACGGGACCGGTCCCCCCCTTTGTACATGGCGCCAATCTGCGGAATGGTCACGTGGGACTCGTCCACTACCAGCAAAGCGTTGGGTGGCAGGTAGTCAAACAGCGTGGGTGGCGCTTCACCGGGATTCCGCCCGGAGAGATAGCGGGAGTAGTTCTCGATACCATTGCAGTAACCGAGCTCCAGCATCATCTCGATGTCGTAGCGGGTACGCTCCTCCAGCCGCTGAGCTTCCACCAGCCGGTTGTTATCCCGCAACTGCTGCAGCCGAACATCAAGCTCCTGCTTGATGTGCTCGACCGCATCCAGCACGGTCTGCCGGGGGGGCGTGACATAGTGGGACTTCGGGTAGATGGTCACCCTCGGCACCCGCCTGAGCACCTCTCCGGTAAGCGGGTCAAAATAGCTAAGGTTCTCCACTTCGTCATCGAACAGTTCGATGCGAATGGCTTCCTTCTCGGATTCTGCCGGGAAGACATCAATGACATCGCCCCCCCGCACCCGATAATTGGCGCGGTGGAACTCGATGTCATTGCGGGTGTACTGCAGTTCGGCCAGCCGGCGCAGGATATACCGTTGATCCATCTGGTCACCCCCCCGGTCCAGGTGCAACATCATTTTCAGATAGGACTGCGGATCACCCAGACCGTAGATGGAAGAAACCGTCGCGACAATGATGGCATCCGGCCGCTCCAGCAAAGCCTTGGTGGCCGACAGCCGCATCTGCTCAATGTGCTCATTGATGGAGGCGTCTTTTTCGATAAAGGTATCGGAAGACGGTACGTAGGCCTCCGGCTGGTAGTAATCGTAGTAGGAGACGAAGTACTCCACCGCGTTATCGGGGGGGAAGAACTCCTTGAACTCGCCATAGAGCTGGGCTGCCAGGGTCTTGTTGTGGGCCATGATGATGGTTGGCCGCTGAACCTGCTGAACCACATTGGCAATGGTGAAAGTCTTGCCAGAGCCGGTTACCCCCCCGAGCAGCGTTTGATGGGCAAGCCCGGATTCAATGCCATCTACCAGTCCCGCAATCGCTTTGGGCTGGTCGCCGGCAGGTTGGTAGGGCGAGTCGACGCGAAAAGCCCCCCCTTCCCTTGCACTGGATGCTTTGTTGGCCATATCTGGCGTTTTAACCTCCGGACACCGGAAACGACGGAATATTTGCGTCGCATCCTCAAGAAATTTAGCGTTCTGGCAGCTTCATGATACCATCTGTGCGATCGACGGCTGGGTGAAAAATCAGCCAGTAACTTTGGCTCCAGTTGCCCGGCCGATCGCAGCCCAATAAGACGCAGCTTTAAGGAGCTCAAGTTTGGACCTTCAACTTTCCAGCCGAGTACAGGCGATCAAGCTTCCCCCCCCACCCTCGCAGTTACCAACAAAGCCGCAGAACTCCGCGCGGCCGGCCAGGATATTATCGGCCTCGGTGCTGGCGAGCCTGACTTCGACACCCCCCCCGATCACATCAAACAGGCGGCTATCGACGCCATCAAAAACGGCCAGACCAAGTACACCGCCGTGGATGGTACGCCCGCGCTGAAGAAAGCGATTATTGCGAAGTTCAAACGGGGACAACGGCCTGGAATACGAAGCCAACCAGATACTGGTAAGCAGTGGTGGCAAACAGAGCTTTTTCAACCTCGCCCTGGCGACACTGAATGAAGGCGACGAGGCCATCATTCCCGCACCCTACTGGGTTTCCTACCCGGATATGGTGCTGGTGGCCGAAGGCAAACCGGTGATCATCGAAACCACCGCAGAGACTCGCTTCAAGATCACGCCGGAACAGCTGGAAAACGCCATTACTGAGCGCACCCGCCTGTTCGTGATCAACAGCCCGTCCAACCCCCCCAGTGGCATGGCTTACACCATGGAAGAGCTGCAGGCCATCGGTGAGGTGCTTAAAAAGCACCCGAACATCATGGTCGCCACCGATGATATGTACGAGCCGATCCTGTGGACTGGCAAGCCGTTCTGCAACATCCTGAACGCCTGCCCGGAGCTGTATGATCGCACCTTCGTACTGAACGGTGTCTCCAAGGCCTACTCCATGACTGGCTGGCGTATCGGCTATGCCGCTGGCCCGGCAAAAATCATCGGTGCCATGAAGAAGATCCAGTCCCAGAGCACCTCGAACCCCCCTGCTCTATCTCCCAGGCCGCCGCAACAGCCGCTCTGGATGGAGATCAAGCGTGCGTGGGCGAGATGGTCAAGGCTTTCAGGGAACGCCACGACTGGCTGGTAGCGGCCCTGAACAAGCTGCCTGGTGTGGACTGCCTGAACGGCGACGGCACGTTTTATGTCTTCCCGAGCTTCCAGGTGCAATCGATGCCACTGACGGCGTGAGCACCGATGTGGAATTCGCCGAGAAGCTGCTGACCGAGGCCGGCGTGGCTCTGGTTCCGGGCTCTGCGTTTGGCTGCCCGGGGGGGCACATGCGCTGAGCTTTGCCACCAGCATGGATAACCTGCAGAAGGCTGTCGAGCGTTTGCAGAAGGCTCTTGGCTAAAATTTTAAGCTGAGGGGGGGTTGACGGGGGGGCGGTATGGCCAACATAATATACGCGCCTCGTCACACGACGACGTTCCCCCCGATAGCTCAGTTGGTAGAGCAACGGACTGTTAATCCGTTTGTCGCTGGTTCGAGCCCAGCTCGGGGGGGAGCCACTATTTCGAAAGCCCGCTAGTTCTCTGAATTAGCGGGCTTTTTTCGTTAGACCTCGTATTCGTATAATCGCCTGCCGGGCACGGACGGGTGTCGCTCCCGAAAATGTCGGAGGCCATGGATGGCCGGAGAGAAGCGCACATGGATGTGCTTGTAGCGGTTTTCGGGAGCGACACCCGTCCGTGCCCTACCCGCCAAACCGGAAAGCTAGGGACAGGACGAAACGGGGGGGGAGAAACTTAGACCGCTACGACCTCAGCGTGAATGGATTCCAATGCAGCCAAGGGATCCGGCGCCTGGGTAATCGGGCGACCAATCACCAGGTAGTCAGATCCAGCCTTAAGGGCATCGGTCGGGGGGGTCATGATGCGTTGCTGGTCGCCTTTGTCTGCGGTCAGCGGTCGAATTCCCGGCGTGATCAGCTGGAACTCGCTGCCCTGCTCCGCTTTCAGACGTGGGGGGGCTTCCTGAGCCGAGCAAACCACGCCGTCCAGGCCGCTGTTTTTGGTCAGGGTTGCCAGACGGGAAACATGGGCTTCTGCCGAACTTGCTATACCGATACCAGCAAGGTCCTCGTCAGACATGCTGGTCAACACGGTAACCGCGATCAGGAGCGGGCGATCATTGCCGAACGATTCCAGGCGCTCTCGGCAGGCTACCATCATCTTCTCGCCCCCCCCTGAGGCATGCACATTCACCATCCACACGCCCAGCTCTGCAGCGGCAGCCACAGCAGCGAGGTGGTATTGGGAATATCGTGAAACTTCAGATCCAGGAAGATATCAAACCCGCGACTCTGGAGCGCTTTTACCAGATCCGGGCCTGAGCGCGTAAACAGTTCCTTGCCCACTTTCAGGCGGCATTTTGCCGGATCAAGCCGATCTGCCAGGGCCAAGGCGGGATTCTGGGAAGGAAAGTCGAGCGCGACGATGATTTTCGGGTCGTTCAGGTTTTGCACGTTCAGGTTCCTGGGTAGAAAGGTAATCGGGATGGGTCAAAGCGAGGTTATTCCGCCTCTACGCCCTGAATGGGACGCACGGTTTCCCACTGTTTGCAGCTTGGGCACAGCCAGTGTAACTGTTGGCCGGAGAATCCGCAGCTTACGCAACGGTAGACCGGGCGGTTGGCGAGAATCAGGTGCCCTATTCTGCTGACAAGGCGCCCTTCATCGGTGGTCATGCCTTTTTCATAGCCCGCCATCTCCACCAACCGCAAAAGCCTCGCACGGAGGGCCTGGTCTCCAGCTCCATGCGCAGTAGATCAATGGCCGCCGGCCGGCCGGAGGAACGCTCAACTGACTCCACCAGGGCCAGCAGCAGGCTGGTACTGGGATACTGCTCATAGAGCTTGCGAAGCTTTTTATAAAGGCGTGAAACATCACCATGCTCACGCTCCAGCTTCATCAATCGGTCTATCGCTTCCGGACCGAACTCCGGATTCTGGTCGAAAATTTTCAGGGACTGGTTTGCCGCCTCCCGAAAATTGCCCTGCCGAATCTGGAGCTTCATCAGCAGCAGGGTTGCCCGCACACAGGAGCGGTCGTAATCCAGCGCCTCTTTCGCCAGCTTCTGCGCTGTCCAGCGGTCGTCGTTACGGCTCAGGGCGCCATCAGACAATTCGCAGGTAATGTAGGCCAGCGCCTTGAAGGTAGCAGGATCCGCATCACCACGAGTGAGGGTTTTTGCGACCTGGGCCGCCTTCTCCCACTCTCTCTCCTGCTGATAGAGCTCGATCAACGCAATGGCTGAGCGGCGCCCGTACTCGCGATCGCCCATCAACTGGTGAAACAATGCTTCGGCCCGGTCGAGCAATCCGGCATTCAGATAGTCCATTGCCAGTTCCTGGGTAACCTGGGGGGGCGAATAACGGGCCGGGAGCTCAGGCCTGGCAAGAAGATTCTGGTGAATCAGAATGGCGCGGTCTGTCTCTCCCTTGTTCCGGAAATGGCTGCCAATGGAGAGATGCAAGCTGACGGTGTCTTTGTTGACGGCAAGGGATTGAACGAAGTTCTCGACGGCCTGATCAGAGTAGTTGGTAAAGAGAAACTGCAGACGGTCCCGAACGGAATCCTCGTCCATAATAGCTCGGGAGGCGCGACCAGAGCGGTTTCCGTATCGACCTACAGCCCAGCCAGCGGCAACGGCCGCCGTCAGAAGCAGCCACTGAAACAGCATGTCCATCAAAGTGCCCGGTCGTTTTGTGCCCTGGATTTTTCGAGTGCGTGCTCTGTCCGCTCAAGACGCTTCTGCAGATGACGGCGCGATACAGACGTCCGGACGGTAGCCATGGTAGTCACAAGCACCCCCCCAACCAGTGCACCAATCACAAACGCCATGATGATCCAGACAGCAACGCCATGGGGGGGCTGGGTTTCGAACAACAGGAAGTTGAGCGAGACCGCCATCTGATTATTCAGGGAAAACACCAGCGCCAGAAGAATCAGAACCAGAACCAGCAAGGTAATTAGGATCTTCCGCAGTCCTGCCATGTCTTAAGCGCTCCCAACGGGTCAGATGCCCGGTATGTGAGGTTTCGTGTGTTAATTGCCTTCTCGGGGGGGCCTCAGAAACCTTTTTTCATGCTGTCGTTGACCTGCTCTCGCAGCTCTTTGCCGGGCTTGAAGTGCGGCACAAACTTGGCTGGCAGTTGCACGGCGTCTCCGGTTTTCGGGTTACGTCCGGTGCGGGCAGCCCGATGATGCAGGGAAAAACTGCCAAATCCACGGATCTCAATTCGCTGGCCGTCGGCAAGGGACTGAGACATATGCTCGATGATGCTTTTCACCGCGAGCTCAACATCCTTTACGGAGAGCTGAGTCTGCTTCGAAGCGATCAGTTCAACCAGTTCGGACTTCGTCATGAGGCTTTTCCCTCTGTCGTTATTATTCCGCAGCAAATTACCGGGTTCCAATGCCTCTAGTTTAGCCAAACCAGAAAAAAACACAAAAAAACGGGCTCTTAGAGCCCGTTTTTTTTGACACCAACCGGAAACTTAGTCCTTGTTAGCGTTCTGTTGCTGCATCTGCTCCTTGATCAGGTCACCAATGGTGGTGGCACCTGAGGATTCTGCAGCCTTACTGCGTACGTTTTCCAGGGCCTGCTTGTCGTCCTCAACGTCTTTGGACTTGACAGACAGGTTGATCACGCGGTTTTTGCGATCGATGCTGATGATCTTCGCTTCAACTTCTTCGCCTTCCTTCAGAACGTTACGCGCGTCTTCTACGCGGTCACGGCTGATTTCAGAGGCCTTCAGTACCGCTTCAACTTCTTCGTTCAGGGCAATGGTGGCGCCTTTGGCGTCAACCGCAGATACGGTGCCCTTAACGATGGACCCTTGTCGTTCAGCTGAACGAACTCGGCAAACGGATCGCTTTCCAGCTGTTTGATGCCCAGGGAGATGCGCTCACGCTCTGGATCAACAGACAGGATAACGGTTTCAACTTCGTCGCCCTTCTTGTATTCGCGAACGGCTTCTTCGCCAGTCTCGTTCCAGCTGATGTCAGACAGGTGAACCAGACCATCGATGCCACCGTCCAGGCCGATGAAGATACCGAAGTCCGTGATGGACTTGATCTTGCCGGAGATACGGTCGCCCTTGTTGAAGTTGCTGGAGAAATCTTCCCACGGGTTGGCAACGCACTGCTTGATGCCCAGAGAGATACGACGACGCTCTTCGTCGATATCCAGGATCATCACTTCTACTTCGTCACCTACCTGAACAACCTTGGACGGATGGATGTTCTTGTTGGTCCAATCCATTTCGGATACGTGGACCAGACCTTCAACACCCTCTTCCAGCTCGGCAAAGCAGCCGTAGTCGGTCAGGTTGGTTACGCGAGCAGTAACCTTGGAACCTTCCGGGTAACGACCTTTGATGTCGACCCAGGGATCTTCGCCCAGCTGCTTCAGACCCAGAGACACACGGTTGCGCTCACGGTCAAACTTCAGGACTTTAACATTGATTTCGTCGCCCACATTCACGATCTCGCTCGGATGCTTGATGCGCTTCCAGGCCATATCAGTGATGTGCAGCAGGCCGTCAACACCGCCCAGGTCTACGAATGCACCGTAGTCGGTCAGGTTCTTGACGATACCCTTGATTTCCAGACCTTCGGTCAGGGTTTCCAGCAGAGCTTCACGCTGCTCGCTGTTTTCAGCTTCCAGAACGGCGCGGCGGGAAACAACCACGTTGTTACGCTTCTGGTCCAGCTTGATAACCTTGAATTCAAGCTCTTTGTTCTCCAGGTGCGCAGTGTCGCGAACCGGACGAACGTCTACCAGGGAACCCGGCAGGAAGGCACGGATGCCGGCCAGATCAACAGTGAAACCACCTTTGACCTTGCCATTGATAATACCCTTGACCACTTCTTCAGCTTCGAAGGACTTCTCGAGAACCTTCCACGCTTCAGCGCGCTTGGCCTTTTCACGGGACAGACGGGTTTCACCGAAACCGTCTTCAACTGCATCGAGAGCCACATCGACAACATCGCCGACAGCTACTTCCAACTCGCCTTTTTCGTTCAGGAACTGGGAGGCGGGGGGGATAACGCCTTCGGACTTCAGTCCGGCGTTAACGGTGACCCAGTCGTTGTCGACGTCAACTACGGTTCCCTGGACGATGGAACCTGGTTGCATGTCAATTTCTTTTAGACTTTCTTCAAAAAGATCCGCAAAGCTCTCGCTCATTATGTGCCCTATATGATCAACGCAAGTGTGCTCCGTGTCACCAGCAACACGGTCTGTTAACGATGCCCGGAATCAGCCAGCGGCTGGCAGAGTACGCTGTTCCGGCATTTCAACGACAAAAAGGTGTAGTCAGGCCTGACCTGCTGCGGCCATACACCTGTCTAACACCTCTTCGATACTCAAACCCGTAGAATCAATGACTTGCGCATCATCTGCAGGCTTGAGGGGGGGGCCGCAGAACGGTTCATATCCCGCTCGTCACGTACCCGTATCTCCTCTAAAAGGGCGTCAATGTTAACATCGACACCTGCTTCCTTCAACTGATTGTAGCGCCTGCGGGCCCGCTCCTCGGCACTGGCGGTCAGGAAGATTTTGACCGGTGCATCCGGAAAGACCACCGTACCCATATCGCGGCCATCGGCCACCAGCCCGGGCGCCACCCGGAAATCGCGCTGGCGCTGCAACAAGGCATCGCGCACCGGCTGCATGACGGCGACTTTTGACGCGTTATCACCGCAGGTCTCGGTGCGAATCTCGGAGGTAACGTCTTCCCCCCCGGCCAACAGAACCTTCGCGGGCTCACCCGGAGGCGTCGGCATGAACGCAACATCGAGCCCTGCGGCAACCCGAACCAGTGCCGGCTCGTCGTCCAGCGCAACCCCCCCCTGGCGGGCAGCCGCCAGGGCTGTCAGCCGATACAAGGCACCACTGTCGAGCAGATGCCAGCCCAGTTTGCGGGCCAACATCTGGGTAACGGTACCCTTGCCAGAACCGCCAGGGCCGTCAACCGTAATTACCGGTGCCTTGCTATTACTCATCAATCACTACCTTCTGCGTTAATTCGAATTCCTGTCTGCAATGCCAGATCAACAAAACCCGGGAACGATGTGGCGACGTTGGCGCAATCGTTGATCCGGATAGGTCCGGTTGCGCGCAATGATGCCACCGCAAACGACATGGAAATGCGATGATCACCATGGCTTTCCACGGTACCGCCGCCTATTTCCTGGCCGCCATCTATAATGATGCCGTCGGGTGTCACGGTGGTCTCCACACCCAGAGCCGCGAGACCGTCCGCCATCACCTGGATACGATCACTCTCTTTCACCCGAAGTTCCTCGGCGCCGCGCAATACCGTGCGCCCTTCGGCACAAGTTGCAGCGATAAACAATACCGGGAACTCGTCGATAGCCAGCGGCACCTGCTCTTCCGGAATGTCGATGCCCTTCAAGCGGGCTGACTGTACCCGAAGATCGGCTACCGGCTCTCCACCGATGACCTTCTCATTGAACACTTCAATGTTGGCACCCATCTGTTTCAGGATATTGATTACACCTACACGGGTGGGGGGGTTCATGCCAACGTGGCGAAGCGTCAGGTCAGAATCTTCGGCAATACTGGCCGCCACCAGGAAAAACGCGGCCGAGGAAATATCAGCCGGCACATCAATGGCGCAAGCAGACAGTTTGCCTCCACCGGTGACACTGGCAGTCGCACCATCGCGGTGAACGTGGTAACCGAAACCCTCCAGCATGCGCTCGGTATGATCCCGGGTTGCGCCGGCTCGGTCACCGAGGTAACACCCTCAGCGTAGAGTCCCGCCAGCAGCAGGCAGGATTTCACCTGGGCACTGGCCACCGGCATTTCGTAATGAATGCCCGTGAGTGCATGTCCACCCCCCCGAATCTTCAACGGCGGCCGACCACCCTCACCGGTGTCGATGACCGCTCCCATGGCACGCAGTGGATCTGCCACGCGCCCCCCCATAGGCCGCTTCGACAAACTGGCATCGCCCGTGAGCTCAGAATCGAAGGGCTGAGCGGCCAGCAATCCGGCAAACAGGCGCATGGCCGTACCCGAGTTACCCAGATACAACGGGCCACGGGGGGGCGCCTGCAGGCCTTTCATACCGACGCGTGAATGCGCACGAAGCCGTCATCCGGACCTTCGATGGTGACGCCCATATCCCGGAACGCCTGCAGGGTGGCAAGACTGTCCTCCCCCCCCTCCAGGAAGCCCTTCACTTCGGTTGTCCCCCCCTCAGCCAGGGCACCGAGCATGATGGAACGGTGAGACATAGATTTGTCGCCCGGAACCCGGATGTCACCTCTCACGGTGCCGCCCGGCTGCATTTGGAAAGTCACCTGTTTATCGCTGTTGTTAGTCACGTACGCCTGTCCTGAAAGCATTTTGGAAAAATGTTCCCGCGCCGCCTTGGCACGGCTGAAAACCCTGAGCAACGTGGCACCATCGCCGCAGGCAATGGCAGCGCGGAGTTGATCCAGATCTTCGGTAAAATGGTCTATTACCCGGAGTACGGCATCCCGGTTGGAGAGAAAAATGTCGTGCCACATCACCGGATCGCTTGCGGCAATCCGGGTAAAATCACGGAACCCCCCCCTGCGGCATAGCGGAAGATATCCATATTCTCATCTTCGCCCGCCAGAGTGTCTACCAGCGAAAAAGCGATCAAGTGGGGGGGTAAATGGCTGGTGGCCGCGAGCACCTCATCGTGATACCCCCCCACCGACATGGTAAGCACGGTCGCACCGGCACCTTCCCAGACGGTCCGCAAACGCTTCAGGCCGTCCTGATCGGTATTTTGCGCCGGCGTCAGGATTACCTTGTGATGGGCAAAGAGATCGGGCCGGGCCGCACGAATACCGCTCTTCTCGGAACCGGCGATGGGATGGCCCGGTATCACCCAGGGTGGCAGTTCTCCGAATACCACCTCCACATCGGCAACAAAACTGGACTTGGTACTGCCCACATCAGAGAGAATGGCGCCCTCTTCGATGACGGGCCGAATTTGTTCCAGCACCGCACGGGTGGCCCGCACCGGAACGGCCAACACCACCAGATCACTGCCCTTTACGGCCTGCTCGATGGAATCCGCAGCCTCGTCTATTACACCCAGTTCAACGCCGAGAGCCAGTTCATCCTGACGGGTATCAAAACCGGTCACCATTCCCGCAAGCTGTTGCGTGCGTATGGCGCTGGCCAGAGAACCGCCAATCAGCCCCCCCAGGCCGATAACCGCAACCCGACGAAAAGGCGCACTGGAACTGTCACTTCATGCCCCCCCCAGCCCTGCTGACGCCAATGCCTCAGCCAGCGCATCAAGAAAACGTTCATTTTCTTGCGGAAGGCCGACCGATACACGCAGGTGCCGGGGGGGCATGCCATAACCAGCGACGGGCCGAACAATCACGCCATGTGCCAACAAGGCTGATAGATACCGGCGGCTGGCTCACCCACTTCCACGGCAATGAAGTTGCCTGCCGAAGGGATGTAGGAAAGCCCCCCCATGCGATCGAAGCCTTCCGCCAGTTGTTGCAGGCCGGCCTCGTTCACCTCCCGGGATTTCTGCAGATAGGCCTCATCCTCGAGAACTGCTGTGGCCGCCGCCAGGGCAACGGTATCGACATTGAATGGCTGGCGAACCCGGTTCAGGATGTCAGCAATGGCCGGAGAACTGATGCTGTAGCCCACTCGCAACGCTGCAAGCCCCCCCCACGCCTTGGAAAAGGTGCGGCAGACAATCAGGTTCGGGTATTTGTCCAGCAGTCGAATACCATCCGGGTACTCGTCACCAACAAGGTATTCGCAGTAGGCCTCATCCAGAACAACCAAAACCTGTTCAGGGATACGATCCAGAAACGCTTCAATCGCATCGGCGGTGTGCACGGTACCGGTGGGATTATTCGGATTAGCAACAAACACCAGCTTGGTGCGCTCGGTCACCGCGTCGGCCATGGCATCCAGATCATGCCCCCCCCAGTCTTTTGCAGGCACCGCCACACCTCGGGCGCCAATCGCCTGGGTTACCAGCGGGTATACTGCGAAGGCATACTGGGAAAACACCACTTCGCTATCAGAGTCGACGAAACACCGGGCAATGACTTCCAGCACATCGTTGGAACCATTACCGAGGGTGATCTGGCTCATTTCCACGCCAAAGCGACGGGCCAGAGCCTGCTTCAGATCAAAGCCATTGCCGTCCGGGTACAGGCACATTTCATCGAGGGCATTTCGGGCGGCCGATAACGCTTTCTCACTCGGCCCAAGCGGGTTCTCATTGCTGGCCAGTTGATGATCTCCGACGGATTCAATCCCAGCTCCCGGGCCAGTTCTTCAATCGGCTTGCCGGGCTGGTACGGAGACAGAGCCTGAACACCTTTTACCGCAAGACTCTGGTAATCCACTGACATTGAACTCTCCTCAGGATCGACATTCGAAATCAAAGTACGCCGATGGGATAGGACCCCCCCAGGCGCTTCAGCTCCACGGCTTCTTCATCAATTTCAGCCAGTACCTTGCTGATCCTGTCATCCTGCATGTGACCTTCGAAATCAATGTAGAAAACATAAGCCAGGTACCACTGGGCGAAGGCCGCGTTTCAATCCGTGTCAGGCTGATGCCGTGACGATGGAACGGCTCAAGCAGCTGGTACAAAGCGCCCGGCTTGTTGCGCATGGAGACCAGAATCGAGGACTTGTCCTGGCCACTGGCCGGCACCTCTTCCCGCCCAATGATCAGGAAGCGGGTGGTATTGTCCGGGCGATCCTCAATGCTGTTAGCCAGCTTTTCCAGACCGTACAGCTCCGCCGCCATATCTCCGGCAATCGCCGCCGCACCGGGCTCTTCAGCCGCGCGGCGCGCCGCCTCGGCATTGCTGGAAACGGTAATACGCTCAATACCGTAGCGATGTGTATCCAGCCACTGCCGGCACTGGGCGAACGACTGTTGATGGGAATAGATGCGGGTAATTTCCTCATCCTTGTGCTTCGGCGATACCAGCAGATGATGATGAATGCGAAGCTGCACCTCACCGCAGATTTTCAACGGCGAAGACATGAACATATCCAGGGTGTGATTGATCATACCTCAGTGGAATTCTCCACCGGCACCACACCGTAATGCGCCGCACCGGACTCCACCTCGCGGAATACCGCATCAATCGCAGGCAGCGGCACGCTGACGACAGAGTGGCCGAAGTGTTTGAGCGCCGCCGCCTGGGTGAAGGTGCCTACCGGGCCCAGGAAAGCAATATGCATGGGCTTTTCCAGCGCCAGGCAAGCCGACATGATCTCACGGAACAGCCGCGCCATTTCTTCAGCGGGCAAAGGCCCCCCCGGGTTCTTTTCCTTGATCCGGCGCAGCACCTGAGCTTCGCGCTCAGGCCGGTAAAAGAATACATCCTCACCGGGATTGGCCGCCATTTTGACATGGGCCACTTCCTGCGCACATTTCGCCCGGGCACTGATCAGCTCCATGATCTGCTGATCGAGGGCGTCAATCTCTTCCCTTAGCTCCCCCCCCAGGCGGGTCTTCTCATCCGTCATGATCAGCCACGCTCCTTCGCAAATTCCGCCATGTAGTCGATCAGGCGTCGACGCCTTCTTCGGGCATAGCGTTGTAGATGCTGGCACGCATACCACCGACGGAGCGATGCCCCCCCTGCAGGTTGAGCAGATGCCGGGCTTCTGCGCCTTTTAGAAACTCGCCATTAAGCGCATCGTCGGCCAGTGTAAACGGCACGTTCATCCAGGAGCGGAAGCGTGGCTCAATGGGGGGGTTGGCGTAGAAATCATTGGCATCGATAAAACCATACAGTTTCTTCGCTTTCCGGGCGTTCATCTCACCCATGGCCTGGACACCGCCCTGCTCTTTCAGCCACTTGAACACCAGCCGGACAGGTACCAGGAATAGGTCGCCGGGGGGGTGTTGTACATGGAGCCGTTATCGGCAATGACCTGATAATTCATCATGGTCGGTGTCTCTTTCCGGGCCTTACCCAGGAGATCCTTACGGATAATCACCACCACCAGGCCCGAGGGGGGGCCGATGTTCTTCTGGGCACCGGCATAGATCAGGCCGAATTTGCTGATATCCAGCGGCCGGGACAGCATAGTGGAAGACATATCCGCCACCAGCGGTACATCGCCGCTGTCTGGAATAAAGTCGTATTCCAGACCACCAATGGTTTCATTCGGCGTGTAATGCAGGTAAGCGGCATCGGCGCTGGTATTCCAGCCGGACTGATCCGGAATGGTGGTAAACCCGCTGTCTTCAGAGCTGGCGACGACATTCACATTGCCGTAGCGCTTGGCTTCGGCAATGGCCTTTTTCGACCAGATACCGGTGTTCACATAATCGGCCGAGGTTTTGTCGCCAAGCAGATTCAGCGGAATGGTCGAAAACTGGCTGGAAGCTCCACCCTGCATGAAGAGTACGGCGTAATCATCTGAAATACCGGCCAATTCACGAAGATCCTTCTCAGCCGCTTCTGCGATGGCAACAAACTCATCGCTGCGATGGCTCATCTCCATCACTGACATGCCAGTGCCACGCCAATCGAGCATTTCGCTCTGGGCCTGCTTCAGCACAGTTTCCGGCAAGGTGGCCGGACCAGCACAGAAATTGAACGCCCTGCTCATTCTTCGGTTTCCTCGCCTTCCACTTCTTCTTCGTCATCGGATTCTGCAATCCGCTCCACGCCCACCAGGCGCTCATCTTCCTGGGCCAGACGGATCAGACGCACGCCCTGAGTATTCCGGCTCAGTACCGACACTTCATCGGTGCGGGTGCGCACCAGTGTGCCCTTGTCGGAGATCAGCATCATCTGGTCGCCATCAAACAGTTGCAGCGCAGTCACCAGATTACCGTTTCGCTCGGAGCACTGCATGGCGATAACGCCCTGACTGCCACGCTGTAGGCCGGGAACTCATCAATGGCTGTGCGCTTGCCATAACCATGCTCACTGGCCGTCAGAATCACACCGCCTTCCTGCGGAATGATCAGGGACACGACATGGTGGCCTTCCGGCATCTTGATACCGCGGACACCACGAGCCGTCCTGCTCATCGGGCGAACCTGCTCTTCCTGGAAGCGCACCGCTTTACCGGCACTGGAAAACAGCATCACTTCGGCAGAACCATCGGTAATGGCGGCACCAATCAGGGTGTCACCCTCATCGAGATTCAGGCAATCAGGCCACTGCTGCGCGGGCGCGAGAAGTTCGGCAGCGGTGTCTTCTTGACCACACCAGCCGAGGTGGCCATCAGCACAAACTGGTCTTCCGGGTAATCCCGCACCGGCAGGAAGGTGGTAATACGCTCTCCTTCGTCCAGCGGCAGGATGTTCACCATGGGCCGGCCACGGGACCCGCGGCTGCCACGGGGGGGAATCTCGAATACCCGCAGCCAGTACACCTTACCCTTGTTGGAGAAGCACAGAATGGTGTCGTGGGAATTCGCCACCAGCAGCTTCTCGATAAAGTCTTCGTCCTTCATCGACGTTGCCGCTTTACCCCCCCGGCCACCACGGCGCTGGGCCTGGTAATCCTCAACGGCCTGGGTTTTGGCATAGCCACTGTGGGAAATAGTCACCACCAGATCTTCTTCGTCGATCAGGTCTGCAATGGTCAGGTCGCGACGGGAGCTAGTGATCTCAGTGCGGCGCTCATCGCCATACTGGCTGACAATCTCTGCCAGTTCGTCACGAATCACCTGCATCAGACGCTCGGGATCACCCAGGATATCCAGCAGATCGGCAATCTTCTCCAGGATTTCCTTGTACTCGTTCTGGAGCTTTTCGGTTTCCAGACCGGTCAGGCGGTGCAGTCGCAGATCCAGAATCGCCTGGGCCTGCTCCGGCGACAGGTGGTACAGGCCGTCTCGCAGGCCATAGATCTCGGGCAGGTCGTCCGGACGACAAGCATCCTCACCGGCACGCTCCAGCATGGCCAGTACGTCACCAGGTGCCCAGCCCTTGTCCATCAGCTTTTCTTTCGCTTCTGCGGCGGAGGGCGACTGTTTGATCAACTCGATGATTTCATCAATGTTGGCCAGGGCAACGGTGAGACCTTCCAGAATATGGCCCCCCCGCTCACGAGCCTTGCGCAGCTCATAAATGGTGCGGCGGGTGACCACCTCCCGACGATGACGCACAAACGCATCGAGCATTTCTTTCAGGTTCAGGGTCTTGGGCTCGCCGTTGATCAGCGCCACCATGTTGATACCGAACACGGTTTCCAGCTGAGTCTGGGCGAACAGATTGTTGATGATCACATCCGGGTTCTCGCCCCCCCGACGCAATTCGATCACAACCCGGATACCTTCCTTGTTCGATTCATCACGCAGCTCAGAGATACCTTCCAGGCGCTTTTCCTTCACCAGTTCCGCGATCTTCTCGATCAGACGGGCCTTGTTCAGCTGGTAAGGCAGCTCGGTGATGATGATGGATTCGCGGCCGGTCTTCTTGTCCTGCTCAATCTCGTGGCGGGCACGGATATAAATGCGGCCACGTCCTGTACGGTAGGCTTCCACGATACCGGCACGGCCATTGATGATGCCCTGGGTGGGGGGGAAGTCCGGGCCCGGGATGAATTCCATCAGCTCATCGACCGTGAGATCCGGGTTATCGATCAGTGCCAGGCAGCCGTTCACCACTTCCGTCAGGTTGTGGGGGGGCGGAATATTGGTGGCCATACCCACGGCAATACCGGAGGAACCGTTTACCAGCAAATTGGGCACACGGGTCGGCAGAACTTCCGGGATACGCTCGGTGCCGTCGTAGTTATCAACGTAATCGACGGTTTCCTTGTCGAGATCCGCCAGCAGCGAATGGGCGATCTTCTCCATGCGGATTTCGGTGTAACGCATGGCGGCGGCATTGTCGCCGTCGATGGAACCGAAGTTACCCTGGCCGTCTACCAGCGGATAGCGCAGGGAGAATGGCTGGGCCATTCGAACGATGGTGTCGTATACCGCAGAGTCACCGTGGGGGGGTGATATTTACCGATAACGTCACCCACCACACGGGCAGACTTCTTGTAGGCCTTGTTCCAGTCGTTACCCAACTCGGACATGGCGAACAGCACCCGGCGGTGTACCGGCTTCAGGCCGTCCCGGACATCGGGTAATGCCCGGCCAACGATAACGCTCATGGCGTAATCGAGGTAGGACTGTTTCAACTCGTCTTCAATATTGACCGGCAGGATCTCTTTGGCTAACTCACCCATCGAGAAAGGTTCCTTTGCGTTATCTGGAAGTCGTTCCGGGGGGGCCGTTTCCGGGCCCCCCCGTCTTTATTCTTCAACAAGCCGCCAAGCATACCACAGACCGCCCCCCCCACCGGGGGGGGCAACTGTGGTAAAGCCTTAATCAAACACCACGGTCTTGTTTTCGTAGGTAATCACGCGGTCTTCAATGTGGGACCGCAGGCCCCCCCGGGCCAGAACATTTTTCTCCACATCCTTACCCAGGCGAACCATGTCTTCGATGGAGTCACTGTGACTGATCCGGATGACGTCCTGCTCGATGATCGGGCCCTCGTCCAGATCCTGGGTGACATAGTGGCAGGTGGCACCAATCAGCTTCACACCCCCCCGCTGTAGGCCTGATGGTATGGGCGGGCACCCGCAAACGACGGCAGGAAGCTGTGGTGAATATTGATCACCTTGCCGGAGTACTTTCCGCACAGCTCGGCAGGCAGAATCTGCATGTAACGGGCCAGCACCACCACGTCGGTTTCGTATTGCTGGAACAGCTCGTCGATATGGGCGAAGGCCTCAGCCTTGTTCTCTTTGCTCACCGGCACATGGTGGTAAGGAATCTCGTGCCACTCCACCATGCGGCGCAGATCATCGTGGTTGGAAATCACCGCAACGATCTCGCAGTTGAGCTCTTTGCTGTGCCAGCGGTGCAACAGATCGGCGAGGCAGTGTGATTCCTTGCTGCACATCAGGATAACCCGCTTGGGGGGGCGCGCGGAATCAGCAATGTGCCAGTTCATGTTGAACTCGCGGGCAATCGGCTCAAAGGCGGCACGGAACTGATCCAGCCCGAACGGTATCGATTCGGCCTTAATTTCATGCCGCATGAAAAACCAGCCGGCCTGGGTATCGGAGTGGTGGCTCGCCTCGGTAATCCAGCCGTTATAGGTGGACAGAAAATTACTCACCTTGGCAACAATCCCGACCCTGTCCGGGCAGGAAATAACAAGACGATAGGTATGCTCCATGAAGCCTTTCCTTAACTTGAATCCGGGGGGGAAAGCGGGCGCGACAGGAAACCACAAACCGGACATTCACGGCGATGGTCGGTACGCACCGGTAAAAATGACCGGCTATGATAGCCTATCTGACAGCCAGAAACGAGGAATCCAACCATGGACAGAGTGATCTACAGCCCCCCCGCTTCGAAAATCAGCCACAGACCGCTCTGGAGAGCGACAGCCGCGCTGATGCTTTTCCTGCTCGCCTTCAACACAAGCGCCAACGAACAGGCCATTCTGGAAGGGGGGGAACGTTTCCATCCGGTTCAGGGCACCCAGGGTATGGTTGCCACCAGCCACACCCTGGCCACAGAGGTTGCCCTGAAGGTATTGAAAGACGGAGCAACGCCATTGATGCCGCTGTTACCGCCGGCTTCGCCCTGGCCGTCACCCAACCCCCCCGTTCCGGCAATATTGGCGGTGGCGGCTTTCTGGTCTACTCGCCCGGTAACGGCGATGCCCCCCCGGAAGCCATTGATTATCGCGAAACCGCACCGGCTGCAGCCACCGAAACCATGTTTCAGGATCAGGACGGCAATGTCGTGAGCGAACGCAGCCGGTTCAGCCATAAGGCCGCCGGGGGGGTACCCGGCACCGTAGCCGGGCTGGCGCTGGCACTGGAGCGGCACGGCACCCTGAGCCTGAGCCAAGCCCTGGCCCCCCCGGCGATTCGACTGGCCCGGGAGGGCTTTGTGGTGCCCCCCCACCGATTCACCGAAGGCCTGGAGCAGGCCCGGGACCGCTTGAACGCTGGCCAGCCACCCGCGCTACCTTCTATATAAAAGATGGATCGGCCCCCCCACAACCTGGCGAAGTGTTTCGCCAGCCGGAACTGGCCGACACCCTCCAGCGCATTGCCGAGCAGGGCGTAAAAGGCTTCTATGAAGGTGAAACCGCACAGTTGATTGTGGCGGAAATGCAACGGGGGGGCGAGGGTCTGATTACTCCGGAAGACCTGCGCAACTACGAACCGGCCGTTCGCCAGCCGGTCCACGGCACCTATCGGGGGGGATTTGATATCTACTCCATGTCGCCGCCCTCCTCTGGCGGCACTCACATCGTGCAGATCCTCAACATTCTGGAGGACTACCCCCCCATCGGCGAATGGGGGGGGCACAACTCCGCAAACACCATTCACCACATGGCCGAGGCCATGAAACTGGCATACGCAGATCGCTCGGAATACCTGGGGGGGGATACAGACTTCGTAGCTGTGCCGCTGCAAGGGCTGACCAGCAAGGGCTACGCCGACCAACTTCGCACATCCATCAAGGCAGACAAGGCCCGGCCCGCCAGCGAGATCGCGCCTGGAAAACCTGGGCCCTGGGAAAGCCCGGAGACCACACACTTCTCGGTGGTGGACCGCTGGGGGGGCAACGCGGTATCAAACACCTACACCATCAATTTCAGCTATGGCTCGGGCATTACCGTGGCCGGTGCCGGCTTTCTGCTCAATAACGAGATGGACGATTTCAGCGCCAAGCCGGGGGGGGTTCCCAATGCTTATGGCCTGATCGGCGGCGAAGCAACAAGGTGGAGCCAGGTAAACGCATGCTCAGCTCCATGTCGCCGACCATCGTACGAAAGGACGACCGCAATTTCCTGGTAACCGGCAGCCCCCCCGGCGGCTCCCGAATCATCACCACCACCTTGCAGGTGATCATGAATGTGATCGACCATAATATGAACATACAGACAGCCGTCAGTGCGCCGCGCATCCACCACCAGTGGTTACCGGACGAGATTCGGGTGGAACAGGGTATCAGCCCGGACACTCTGGATCTGCTCCGGGCGCGAGGGCACACCATCAACACCGGCTCGGCCATGGGCGCCATCCAGAGCATCCTGATTGGCGAAGACGGCACGCTTTACGGCGGAGCGATCCCCCCCGGCGCAGCACTTCGTCTGCCATGGATTCTGAGCCATTCAATATTGACCGGGCGCATCCCGGACAGGAGGTAACTGATGTATCTTTCCGTACAACTGAGCTGCTATCCGCTCAAGGACGACTACAAACAACCGATCTGGGATCTGATTGCACGCCTGGAACAGACCAGCCTTGAGGTCCACCCTGGTCGCATGAGTACCGAGATCTTCGGCGAGTATGACGAAGTGATGAAGGTGATCTCAGACACCATGAAATGGTCTTTCGAGACCTACGGCAAATCGGTGTTTGTAGCAAAAATCATGGAGGGTGACCGGAGGCCGAGATGACACCCAGCAAAGAACCCGGAAAGCAGGACCAGACACCGCAGCCGCAACCGACGATACCCAACCAGTACTCGTTTCTGTGGTTGAGCGCGGCCATTTTCCTGATGTTCTTGTGGCTACAGGGGGGGAACAACCAACAGCAACAACAGGAACTGGCCTATTCCGAGTTCAAACAGGCCGTCATAAGCGGCCAGGTTGCCGAAGTTACCCTGCGCACCGAAGAGATCAGCGGACGCTTTACGGATTCCGGTGCCAGCCGGTTTGCCAACGACAGCGGCCACCGTCGAGCAGTTTCATAACGCTCAGGCCACAGGTGGAAGACCCGGAGCTACTACCACAACTGGAAAGACAGGAAGTCCTGGTTCGGGGGGGCTCCCGCTCCGGCCGCCCCCCTGGTGGCAGGAGCTGATCCTGGGCTTCCTGCCCTGGATCCTTTTACTGGCGCTGATGTTCTGGTTCTGGGGGGGTGCCGCCCAGAAACGCATGACTCAGGGCGGCGGCCCCCCCTTTGACTATGGCAAGTCCAGGGCCCGCCGCGCCCGCAGGGAAACCTCCACCACGACACTGAACGACGTGGCGGGCATTGAGTCCGCAAAACGGGACATTTCGGAAATTATCGACTTCCTGAAGTCGCCGGATAAGTATCGTCGTCTGGGCGCCGTGATGCCTAAAGGGGGGGTTCTCCTGGTCGGCCCGCCGGGCACCGGCAAGACCCTGTTGGCGCGGGCCATTGCCGGCGAGGCGGAAGTCCCCCCCTTCTTCAGCATCAGTGCCTCCGAGTTCATCGAAATGTTCGTGGGCGTTGGCGCGGCACGGGTTCGGGACATGTTCCAGACCGCTCGCAAAGAAGCACCGGCACTGATCTTTATCGATGAGCTGGACGCCGTCGGGCGCTCACGGGGGGAGCTGGCCTGGGGGGGGCGGCCACGACGAGCGCGAACAGACCCTGAACCAGATTCTCACGGAAATGGACGGTTTCGAGGCCCATGAGAACGTTCTTGTGCTGGCCGCCACCAACCGCCCGGATGTATTGGACACCGCTCTGCTGCGCCCGGGCCGGTTTGACCGGAAAATCACCCTGGACCGCCCTCACCGGGAGGCCCGGGAAGCTATTCTGAAGGTACATGTGCGCAAGGTGCCGCTGGCTGCGGATGTGGACCTGACGCAGGTGGCCGCACGCACGACCGGCTTCTCCGGCGCCGACCTGAAAAACCTGGTGAACGAAGCGGCCCTTACAGCCGCCCGCGACAACCTCGTTGAGGTAAACAACCACTGTTTTGAAGTGGCCCACGATCGCCTGATTCTGGGTGAGGAAAGGGACGCCCAGTTAACACCGGAAGAGCGTGAAGCCGTGGCCTACCACGAATGCGGGCATGCCATTATGGCCTATTACATGCCCAAGGCAGATCCTCTCACCAAGATCACCATTATTCCCCCCCACGGCATGGCCATGGGAGTGACCGAACAGACCCCCCCGAAAGAAGACAAATACAATTACACCGAAAGCTACCTGGAGGACCGGATCAAGGTGATGCTGGGCGGGCGTCTGCCGAAAAAATCATCTACGGGGGGGAAGTCAGTACCGGCGCCCAGAATGACCTGAAAGAAGCCACCAAACTATTGAGACGAATGGTCGGCCAGTGGGGGGGCATGAGCGAAAAGATCGGCCCGCTGGGCCTGGGCATCGGCGAAGAACATGTGTTCCTTGGCCGGGAAATGGGCGCGCCCCCCCGGGAGTACAGCGAAAAACTCGCGGAAATGATCGACTCGGAAATCCAGTCGCAATTACTGGCCTTTGAAGCCTTTACCGTGAACTTCCTGACCGAACACCGGCAGGAACTGGATGCCCTTGCCAGAGCCGTCATGAAAAGGGAAACCCTGTCAGCCGGGGGGGAAATAACCGAGGTGCTGGAGGAAGCTCGCAGCCGGGAGACCGCATGAACAACTGCCGGCACAACAGCGGTTTGCTCAGGGCGTGATGGTGACCGGTAGATTCAGCTGGCAAAGCAGGGATTCCGCGCCCTGCTGCTCAAACAGGCTGCACTGACGGCTGATCACCAGCTGTGCGGCCCCCCCCTCCTCCCGCACGGCCCTCGCCATGGCAGCAGCACCGGCTTTGGGCAAACGCCTGACCCGGGCAGAAATGCCCCCCCCGGCTTCAAGCATGGCTGCAAGCTCCTCAAGAAATTCGCGATCATCAGCGGCGTCTGAGCGCACCAGAACCGTCAGCGCCCGCTGCCCACGCCTGGCCAGCTCCACGCCTACCCGCACAGCCCGATGATTCGCGCCCTGATCGTGGTTCAGCAACACCACCACCCTGCCCGGTGGTAATGAACGAGATTCCGGCCACAACAGCACATCTCCCGGCGCCTGCCGTAACAGGCTCCGCGCGGTTGAGCCCAGCCTGAAAGATGAAATACCGGACCAGCCAGCGCCGCCGAGCACCAACAAATCATCAGGCTGTACCAGCCCCCCCAGTACCTGCTCTACCACTTCACCCCCCCGGCATAATCTCAGGGCCTGAGCCACACCCCCCCAGGGCGCCAGGGTTCGCTCGAGAGTACGGCGAAGCTTCTCTGCAGTTGCCTGCATACGGACTTCCAGAGCGTCGACATCCATGGGCCTCGCCACGCCGGAACTCCGGCCCACTTCCCGGGCAAAACCGTAACCGGCGCTACGCAGCAGGCTTACTTCCTCCACAAAGATACCCAGAACTTCGGCTTGCTGCGCACGTGCAATGTCTGCCGCAGCCTCCAGGGCTGCCAGACTCCGCCTGGAACCATCCAGCAAAACCAATATCCGCCGGACCACGGCTGGGTCTGGTTCCGGAATTTTATGACTGACCGTTGTGTCCATCATTGCCATTATCCTGACCCGTGTCTTTGTCCTTGCTTTTGCCAACTTCGGCAAATGCGGCCAGCCTGTCTGCCACGCGCCGGTTAAAGCTGCCCTCAGGGAACATGCCATCAGCATCCGGTTGCCCCCCCGGCTCCAGGCCCGTCAACAACTCAATGGCCTGGTCGATATGGGTAACGGGATAAATGGAGAACCTTCCGTCCTGCACCGCTTCCCGCACCGATTCATTCAGCATCAGATGCTCCACATTGCTGGCCGGCAACAAGGCACCCTGGCTGTTTACGCCGCCGTCCTGCCCGCAGACATTAAAGAAGCCTTCAATTTTTTTTCGTTGACGCCACCCACCGCCTGCACCTCACCATGCTGGTTCATGGAACCGGTAACCGCCAGGGACTGCTTGAGCGGAACGCCGGCGATGGCGGACAACAACACACAGGTTTCCGCCACCGAGGCAGAATCCCCCCCTTCCACGCCACCGTAGGATTGTTCAAATGCCAGACTGGCCGACAGTGAAAGCTCATTCATCGGCGCATAACGATTGGCCAGGAACCGGGACAGAATCATCACCGCCTTGCTGTGGATCGGCCCACCAAGCTTGGCTTCCCGCTCGATATCCACCACCTGGCCCTTGCCAGGGCGCGCCGTGGCGGTAATTCGGGTGGGCTGACCAAAGCGGGTGGCGCCTAGCTGCAGTACCGATAGACCATTCACCTGCCCCCCCACCTGCTCGCCCTGAGTGGCAATCATCACCACACCCCCCCGGCGAATCTGCTCCAGACTGCGCTCACGGACCCGGCTCGCCCGGTAGTCCCGCTCGTCAATGGCCTGCTGAACATGGCTGGCGCACACCTGCGGGCTGTTGGCCACACCAGCCAGTGGTCCGACTCAGTGAGCAGATCTTTCAGTACACGATCGTGGGCCGTCAGCTTGTTCTGATCGCTGGCCAGACGGCTCGCGTGTTCAATCAACCTGGCAACCGCCTCCCTGTCCAGTTCTTACGCCAGCCGACCGGGCCATAGTGGCAATCATCCGGGCGTAGAGTAAGTAGCTGGCCTCATCCCGCTCCATGTCGTCCTCAAAATCCGCTTCCACCTTGAACAGGTCCAGAAAGTCCGGATCGTAGTGGGACAGCAGGTAATACAACATCCGGTCGCCAAGCAGCACCACCTTTACCGAAAGCGGAATCGGCTCCGGTTGTTGGCTTACCGTGGTGGCGAGGCCATACAGGCGCTCCAGGGATTCGATGCGGATCTCGCCGGAAAAGAGTATGCGTTTGAGGCTTTCCCAGGCCATCGGCTGCGACAGTACGCGCCGGGCATCCAGAATCAGGTAGCCGCCGTTGGCCCGGTGCAGAGACCCGGCCCGAATCAAGGTGAAATCCGTGTACAGGTTACCCTGGTGGGCCCGGTGTTCGATCTGGCCCGCCAGGTGCTGGTGGTTGGGAAGATCTTCATAGATGACGGGGGGCCCCCCCACGGGTCTCGGCATTATCCACCAGCAGATTCACCCGGTAACGGTTCAACAACCCTGCCGGTGCGCCGTTTTCGGTATCCTGAAAGGCCTCGGCATGCTCCACCACATCCTCTCGAACCGCGTCCAGGTGCGCGACCACGGCCGGCACATGCGCCCACTTCTCGCGCAGCTCACCCATGGGCCCGCCCAGGGTAAGCTGGACCATTTCCTCATTCAGGGCATGGACCCGCTCCCGAACTTCCTTGCGCAGCCGGGGGGGCACCTGCTGTATGGCCTGCTGCAGCTTTTTCTGGAGGTCTTCCACCTTGGATTCCACCAGTTCCTTTTCTTCATCGGAGAAGGTCTTGTATTCCTCAGGCTCGATCACCTCGCCGTTGCGCATGGGCGCAAAGGTGAAACCGGCCGGGGGGGTGGTGAGCATGGCAATATTATTGGCGTTTGCCTCTTCCTGAATCGCAGACAGGCCTTGCTGCTGGCGCCGGGTAACCTCTTCCTGCAGTTCCTGAATACGGGCCTGGTACTCCTCGCTTTCAAAAGTGGCCGGTATGGTGGACTTCAGTTCGTTGGCCAGTTCGCTCATATCGGCCTTGAATATGCGACCTTCCCCCCCCGGCGGCAGCTCGATGGCCCCCCGGGTTTGTCCGATTGCTGAAAATTGAACACATGACACCAGTCCGACGGCACCGGTTTTTCCGCGGCATGGCTGGCCAATACCCGCCGTACCAGCTCATGCTTGCCGGCACCGGAGGGCCCCCCCAATACGAACAGGTTAAAACCCTGGGCCTTCATGCTAGCCCCCCGAATTCCAGGGCACGCAGTGCCCGATCCTGACCGAATGGCAGAGCCAGATCTTCCAGGCTTTCCGTGGTTTCAAAATCCAGTTTGTCCAGCGGGCACCGATGGTAGATCCGGTCTTCGGTAAGTGCGTCGGGCAGAGCCATCCGTCCTCCTTATGGCTTAGGCGTTGCCTTCCAGTTTGTCCTGGGTGCGCAAATCAAAATCGCTGGCATCGTGCCGCTCGTGCAGTTGGGAGGCAAGATCGCCCCCCCAGGCCTTGTTCACCATACGGCCACGCTTAACTGCCGGGCGCTTGGCCACCTCGTCGGTCCAGCGAACCACGTTGGTATAGGTGTGGGCTTCCAGGAATTCGGCCGCCTCGTACACCATGTTTTTCACCAGGGCTCCGTACCAGGGCCAGATGGCCATGTCGGCGATGGTGTATTCATCACCGGCAATGTACTGGTTATCCGCCAGCTGACGATCGAGCACGTCCAACTGGCGCTTCACTTCCATAGTGTAGCGGTTGATGGGGGGGTACTCGTACTTTTCTGGCGCGTAGGCATAAAAGTGACCAAAGCCGCCTCCCAGGAAAGGCGCACTGCCCATCTGCCAGAACAGCCAGTTCATGGTTTCGGTGCGTTTGGCCGGGTCCCTGGGCAGAAACGCATCAAACTTTTCCGCCAGGTAGAACAGAATGGAACCAGACTCAAAAACCGGATGGCCGGGTCCACACTGCGATCCAGCATGGCAGGGATCTTGGAGTTGGGATTCACCTTCACGAACCCGCTGCTGAACTGATCCCCCCCTTCGGTGATTCGAATCAGCCAGGCATCGTATTCCGCCTCCTTTATGCCTTTTTCCAGCAGCTCCTCAAGCATGACCGTTGCTTTCACACCGTTGGGCGTTGCCAGGGAATAAAGCTGGAACGGATGCTCCCCCCCCACCGGCAGCTCTTTTTCATGGGTAGGGCCGGCGATGGGGGGGCGGTTGATGTTAGAGAACTTGCCGCCGTTGTTCGGATCCCATTTCCAGACTTTCGGAGGTGTGTAAGTTGGGTCACTCATTCCGTTTTCTCCCATTGGCTTAACAGGGTTAGTGGCATGACTGTAACCGAATCCGGCACGGGTACGCACGTGGAATACGTCTGCGCGGGATCAATAATCGGTCATCGGTATTGGGCTATACTCGGCTCTGGATCAACTGGACTGCAATGGAACCTGCTATGCGTGTCACGCCGACCGGACCGCTCCTGTCTTTCAAACGAAAGGCCTGACCAAAACCTACCGTCAGGGCGATGTGGAAGTACATGCCTGCGAGGGGGGGTCGATATCAGCCTTTATCCGGGGGGGGAGCTGGTAGTGATGCTTGGCGCCTCAGGCTCAGGCAAATCCACGCTTTTGAACATTCTGGGCGGACTGGATGTTCCCACCACCGGCGAAGTTCGTTATCAGGACATCGATCTGGCCGGCGCCTCAGACCGGGAGCTTACCCGCTATCGCAGGGATTATGTCGGGTTCGTGTTTCAGTTCTACAACCTCATCCCCCCCAGCCTGACCGCCCGCGAAAACGTCATCGCCGTGACCGAGATTGCCCGTGACCCCCCCATGGCGCCGGAAGAAGCCCTGGACATGGTGGGCCTGGCCAGTCGCCTGGACCATTTCCCGGCTCAGCTTTCCGGTGGCGAGCAACAACGGGTGGCCATTGCCAGAGCCATATCCAAGCGACCCCCCCGGGTGCTGCTGTGCGATGAGCCTACCGGAGCCCTGGACTCGGCCACCGGTATTCTGGTCCTCGCGGCATTGGAACGGGCCAACCGGGAAACCGGCACCACCACGGTGATCATCACCCACAATGCTTCAATCGCGAACATGGCGGACAGAGTGATCACCCTTTCGGATGGCGTAATCAGCGGTGAGCACCGCAACTCAGAACGCCAGGACCGAATAGCCTGAGCTGGTGATGCCATGATTTTCGGGCCGAGCGTACTGCACACCAAACTGAGACGGGAAATCTGGCAGATGCGCGGCCAGCTGCTGGCGATCGCGCTGGTGATTGCGGGCGGGATCGCGGTTTGCCTGATGTCTCTGGTCAATTACTCCTCCTGACAGCCACCCGGGATCAGTACTATCAGGAGCACCAGTTTGCTGATGTTTTCGTTTCGGTAAAACGGGCCCCCCCCGCCATGTGCTGCAAACGGTTTCCGAGCTACCGGGTGTGACCCGCCTGAGCGGCCGGGTGGAAGGCGCCGCAAAGCTCAATCTCCCCCCCGATTACGATGAACCTGTGTCGGCCCACCTGGTGTCTGTTCCTCCGGCCGGCCAACCCGAGGTAAACCAGCTGTATGTCCGGCAAGGTCGACTGCCAAGCGCCACCCACGCCAATGAAGTCGCAATCATTGGCAGCTTCGCGGATGCGCACCAGCTCACTCTGGACGACAGTTTCAACGCCATCATCAATGGCCGACAACAAACCCTGAAAATCGTGGGCATTGTCGAGTCGCCGGAATTCATCTACGTGATACCTCCGGGGGGGGCATGCTTCCGGATTATCAGCGCTTTGGCGTGCTCTGGCTGAATCAGGAAGCACTGGCCGCCGCCATGGACATGCGGGGGGGTGCTTCAACAGTCTGGTGCTGCAGATCGACCCGCGGCATCCTGTGGAAGATGTGATCGACCCACTGGACCGGTTGCTGGCGCGCTACGGCAGTACCGGTGCGTTCGCCCGGGCTGACCAGTTCTCACACCGTTTTCTCAGTGACGAGCTCGAGCAGCTGAAGGCCATGGCGATTATCTTTCCGTCCATTTTTATGGGCGTCGCCATGTTTCTGCTCAATGTGGTAGTGACACGCCTGATCAGTACCCAGCGGGAAATCGTCGCCATTCTCAAAGCCTTCGGCTACAGCAATGGCCAGATCGGCTGGCACTATAGCCAACTGGTGCTGGCCATTGCTTTTACCGGGCTTGCCATCGGCTGCGCCAGTGGCCTCTGGCTGGGGGGGCATCGGTTGGGAGAGCTGTATATGGATTACTACCGCTTCCCTTCGCTACTGTTCCGAATCAATCCCTGGTGGCTGGCGTTACTGGCCCTGATCAGCATGGCAGTTGCACTGCTCGGCGGCTGGCGCTCCATCCGCGCTGCGGCCGCCCTGCCCCCCCCGGCGGAAGCCATGCAGCCCGAGAGCCCCCCCGCCCGATACCGGATTACCATTACCGAACGGCTGCTGGGCTGGGTGCGCTTTCATCAGCCTTCACGCATGATCGTCAGGCAGCTCGCCCGCAAGCCAGGCCGAACCGCCCTCTCGGTATTTGGCATTGCCATGGCCACGGCCATCGTGGTGGTTGGCAATTTCCAGTTCAGCTCTGTTTCGCTGATGGTGCACACCCAATTCGCCCGGGTGCAGAAGCAGGACCTGACCGCCACACTCACCGACCCGGTCAACCCGACCGCACTGTACGGAATGGCGCGCCAATCCGGTGTGCGTTACGTCGAAGGACGCCGGGCCGTTACGGTAGAGCTGGTTAACGAACACCGCAGATGGCGCACGGTGCTCACCGGCTTACCCCCCCGGGACGCCAAACTGCAATTCGTGGTTAACCAGGATCTGGAGAACGTGGCCATTCCTGCTGCCGGCCTGTTGGTAACCGACTTTCTGGCCAAGGCCCTGAATGTTGAGACCGGAGACACGGTTCGGGTGCGAGTGCTGGAAGGCCGACGCCCGGAACTGGACCTCACGGTGGCTGGCATTACCAGCGAGTTCCTCGGTGTGGGCGCCTACATGAATCTGACCGCCATGAACAAGGCGCTGCGTGAAGGCCCGAGAGTGAACCAGATGCTGATGAATCTGGCGCCGGAGCAAACCAACACCGTCTACCAGGAACTCCGGGATACGCCGGGAGTGATGGCCACCAATCTGCGACAGGCCATGCTCGACAGCTTCTTCGAGACTCTCGCGCGCACCTTCCTGACCTACACCTTCATCATCAGCCTGCTCGGCGGCATTATTGCTTTTGGTGTGATCTACAATACCGCGCGGATTTCCCTGGCCGAACGAGGGCGAGACCTGGCGAGCTTGAGAGTACTGGGGGGGTACAGCCACAACGAAGTCGCCCACATTCTGCTCGGAGAACTGGCCATACTGCTGTTACTGGGAATTCCTCTGGGTTGGGCGGTTGGTTTTGGATTGGCAAGTTTTGTGGTTACCGCGATGCAGACCGAACTCTATCGCGTTCCCCCCCTGGTCCTGACCGGCCAAACCCTGGCATTGGCGGCCAACGTGGTCATTTTGTCGGCATTGATTTCCGGCTTCATCACCTGGTGGCGACTTCGTAAACTGGACCTTGTCGCGGTTCTGAAAACCCGGGAATAATTCACACACACTCACATGGGACCCAACATGGCGACACAACGCATCTCCAAAGGAAAATGGGCCTTCTGGCTTTTGATGGCCTCGGTGGCCGCCATCGTCTTCGCGCTTATCCTGCGGCCAGAGGCAGTTTGGGTTGACTTCGCCTCCGTCGAACGCGGCCCCCCCATGGAAGTGACCATTCTTGAAGAGGGTAAAACCCGGGTCAAAGATCGCTATCTGATTTCCTCCCCCCCCGTGGCCGGCTATATTCACCGGGTTCAGCTGGACGTCGGCGACGCGGTGATTCCCGGGGGGGAGCTACTGACGTTTGTGGACCCGACGCCCGCCAGCATCCTGGACGCCCGAACCCGCGCCGAAGCCGAGGCTCGGGCAGCCGCCGCCCAGGCGGCACTTCAATCCATCCAACAAAAGGTTCAGGCGGCGGAGGCTGATGCTGAGTTCGCTCAGAATGAATACCAGCGCCTGCTCGCTCTGGAAGAATCCCGCTTTGTCTCCACCGAACAGTTACAACAGGCGAAATCCACGGCAGCCCGGGCACAGGCTATCCTGCGTTCCGCCCGGTTTGATGAAGAGGTGGCCGCCCATGAACTGGCCGCCGCTCAAACCCGGCTGCAGATCTCAACCGCGTCCTCCAATGGCCAGAAACCTGCCGAGCGCGTCGCCGTGCGCTCTCCGGTTAACGGCGCGGTTCTGGCTCTGGTTCGCCAGAGCGAGGGCGTCATCCAGGCCGGCGAGCCGATACTGGAGGTCGGAGACCCTGGCGCTCTGGAAGTGGTAGTCGAGGTCTTGAGTTTCGATGCCGTCAAACTGGAACCCGGCCTTAGCGTGCGACTGAGTGGCTGGGGGGGCGGGCCGGTACTGGAAGCAACGGTTCGTCGTATCGAGCCTATCGGGTTTGAGGATGTATCCGCTCTGGGCGTGGAAGAACAACGGGTTCAGGTTATTGCCGATATGGTCAGCCCACGGGAGCAGTGGCGACAGCTGGGAGACGGCTACCGGGTGGACGCTGACTTTATCCTGTGGCAAAGCGAAGACACCTTGCAGGTACCCACCTCAGCGATCTTCGAATACAACGGCGCTTCTGCGGTTTTCGTGGTTGAGAGCGACACGGCGAGACGCCAGACGGTCACGACAGGACCATCCAACGGTTTAATGACCCAGGTAACGCAGGGACTGCAGGAGGGCGTTCAGGTGGTCCGGCACCCCCCCGGCCGTGGCCTGGAAGACGGCGATCAGGTTCGGATACGATAACGAATCCCTCACAAACCCTGACCCCCCCAAACGCCCCCCCAGTTAACGTTCGCCCTGAGCTTTTACATCGGCGATCCATTTGCCATACCCCCCCGCGGTTTCCATTTGCTCCAGCGGGATGAACTTCATGGCCGCGGAATTCATGCAATAGCGCAATCCCGTCGGTGCCGGACCATCGTCAAAGACATGGCCCAGATGAGAATCAGCATGGGCACTGCGAATCTCCGTCCGGGTCATGAAAAACGACTTGTCCTCACGTTCTACCACTGCCTCTGGCGTAATCGGGCGAGTGAAGCTAGGCCAGCCGGTACCGGACTTGTACTTATCCCGTGAGGAGAACAGCGGCTCACCGGAAACGACATCCACATAAAGCCCCCCCGCCCTGGTGTTGTCCCAGTAGGTATTGTTGAAGGCGGGTTCAGTACCATCCTCCTGCGTGACCTCATACTGCATTTCCGTCAAACGCTGCCGAAGAGTCTTGTCATCCGGTTTTTGAAAACGTTCGGGGGGGTTAAAACCCCCCCCGCTTGCCGCCGCTTCTGTCGGATCGGCCTCCGCAGGCATCGAGTCATTGACTCCGGTATTGGCTGATAGCGCGAGAAATCCAGCTCATAATCCTCGCCATAGACCTCTTCAATAAACTGATAACGCCCCCCCGAATTGAAGGTATAGAACTTGTAGCGGACCGGATTCTTCTTGTAGTAGTCCTGGTGGTATTCCTCCGCCGGATAGAATCTCTTGAGCGGCTCAATGGGGGGGATCACCACCGGTTTGTCATAGACGCCGGAAGCCTCCAGTGCCTGCTTTGCCGCCTCTGCGAGGCGCTTCTGCTCCTCGTTGTGGTAAAAAAATGGTGGGCCGGTACTGCCGACCACGGTCAACGAACTGGCCCTCCAGGTCGGTCGGATTCATCATTCGCCAGAGGCGGCCAGCAAGCCTCATAGGTCATTTTATCCGGGTCGTAATATACCTGGACGGCTTCAGTGTGGCCTGTGCGCCCGGAAGAGACCTGTTTATAGGTCGGACTTTTTTCTTCTCCACCAGCGTAGCCAGACACTGCCTCGACAACACCAGGAATCTTTTCGTAGCCGGCTTCCACGCACCAGAAACAGCCGCCAGCAAAGGTCGCCACGGCCAGATCCGGATCATCCGGTGCATAGGCATTACCTGCACTATCCACTCGCTCTGCTGCCACCTGTGCCGCAAAAAGACCGGCGGCGGAGACCAGCGCCAGGGCGGAAAACAGGCCTATAACTTTGCGTTTCATGACACTTCTCCTCGCTTGAATCCATAATCACAGCCTAGCGATCTGAATTCACAAAAACGTTCAGCAACTATCACAAATCTATAACGCAGCGGAAAGCTAGCTGGAGGAAGCTAACGGTAGCCAGAGGGTAAAGACAGCACCGTTCGCATTGTGCGCTGAGAGCCTGCCATGCTGCAGGACGACCAAGCGCTGGGCGATCGCAAGTCCCAGGCCGGCATGCCCGGTGCGTTCGGCTCCGGCGGCCTGGTAGAAGGGGGGGTCAAACACCTGGCCAAGGTCTTCTTGGCGGATGCCAGGCCCAGCATCGGCAACAGTGATCGCTGCTCCACCATCCGTACTGACATCGTGAGTATGACTCTTGTATTCCGCGGAGAATGGACGATGGCATTATTGATGAGATTGTCCAGAACCCGCTCGGTCATCGCGATATCCGCCAGCACGCTCTCGGTCTCTGTCGCCGAAATGATGAGCTCAACACCAGCTCGTTCTGCCGCAGGCCTATGCTTCTGAACGACGTCGTAGAGCAACTCAGCCATGACAAACGGCTCGATATCCGGCTGTTTTTCACGGGCGTCCAGGCGGCCAGTTCGAACAACTCCTCGACCTGCCTGCCCAACCGGTGTGTTTCTGACAGGGCCACCGCCAGGAACCGGCCTCGCTCTTCGGCTTCCAGGGTCTCATGCTTCATCCGCAGCGCTTCTAGGTAGCCCTGAATAGACGCCAGCGGTGTTCGAAGATCGTGAGACACCTGAGCAACCAGCTGTCGACGCTGGGCGTCTTTGTGCTTCAGGAGATCCAGTTGCGCCACAATGCGTCGCGCCATGAGATCAAACCGAGAGGCCAGGTAATCAATGTCGTCGCCCTTCTCGGCCAGTGGAGGACTCTGCTCAGAGGACAATTCCCGTTCAAACGACTCCACCCGTTCAGTCAGCCGGGACAGCCGCCGCGTTAACATTCGGAAGAACACCAACCCGGCCAGGAGCCCGACGAGCAGGCTCACCGCCAGGCGCCTGCGCCCATCTGCAACAACCGGTTGCTGTGCACCATGCTCTCCGCGAGGTCGAATTCTTCACCCCCCCTCAGAACCACATAAAGGTAGCCGGCAGGGTCGATTGCCGAGGGAACAGGGGGGGTTACAGAGAACACTTTTTGCCGATCATGACTACGAGGGTCGTCCCCCCCCGGCAGAGGATAGGCGTCCGGGTTTTCGAGCAGTGTCTGGATTGGTTCGAGGGATACCCGATTGCGCTTGATTCGGTCCGGATCGGCGGAATAGGCAAGAATGGCCCCCCCGTCGGTATCCAACAGGTAAATCTCAAGGCTGGGATTGATCGTCATATACAGCTCGAACAGCTGCTTCAGGGCATCCCGATTCAACTGGCCATCGGTGACCAGGTTTCGGTCAGAGACCAGATTCTGCGCCAGATTCCGGTTCAGTTGCTGGTTAACGGCAGCCGAATACTCCCTGACCGAGGCCAGGCTCAGCAAAGTAAATAGCCCGCCCACCACCAACAGCAGCAGGAACAGACCAATGGCCAGCCTCGCATACAGGGTTCGAAGCACGGAAAGGCCCATGGTTAATCCATAAACCGATAGCCCACGCCCCCCCAGACCGTCTGAACGTAACGCGGTTGGGCCGGATCGGGCTCAATCTTGTTACGCAGGCGGTTGATATGGGTGTTTACGGTGTGCTCGTAGCCGTCGTGATTGTACCCCCCCCAGACGGCATCCAGCAATTGGGCCCGGCTGAAAACCCGGCCACGATGGGAAGCAAAGTGCCAAAGAAGATCGAACTCACGGGCGGTCAGATCGAGCTCGCGGCACTCCAGGAACACCCGGCGCCGAACCGGATCAATCCGCAGCCCGTCCGCCTCGATCTCCGCCACGTCGTCTTCGGCTGAGCTCTTTCGGGAGAGCGCGTCCACCCGCCGGAACAGAGCTTTGATGCGAGCGGACAGTTCCGCCACGCTGAAAGGTTTGGTGAGGTAGTCATCCGCCCCCCCCATTTCCAGCCCCCCCAGCACCCTGTCCAGCTCGGTGCTCTTGGCGGTCAGCATGAGCACCGGCACATAGTCCGCACTGGAGCGAATTTCCCGGCACACCGCCAGGCCATCCAGGCCTGGAAGCATGAGGTCCAGAATCACCAGGTCAATACCACCGTCCCGGAACCGCGCCAGGCCGCTGTCGCCCCCCCGGTCCCGAAGAACCGCAGTCATGCCCAGGTCGGATACCTGCATGCGGACCAGTTCGCCGATACCGGGATTGTCTTCGATTATCAATACCGTGCGCGGCATGCAGCTGAGTGCTCCTTTCGGTCAACACTGGCTGTCAATCCAGTATTATCGTCAGTCCTCTGAGTCTATCGTGGAAAGTTCACAAAACCATAAACTTCTTCATAAACTCCGGACACAGACAATATCGAACCTCAAGCAAGCGATCACCCAATTACCACACCCCCCCCATAGGCACAACATCAGCAACATAGTCCCTGAACCGGCGCGCAGGCCGCCCCCCCAGCACTTGTTCAACCGTTGGAGTGGTGCTTTCATTGCGGCCATCAAGAATGTTCACAAACAGTTCGTTGATCAGCCACGCCATGTCGTCTGCCATACCCTGCGCCCTGGCGCCATCCAGATAGGCCTCCACCGGTAACGGCGTAAACCGGATCTCACGGCCACTGGCCGCAACAATCGCATGCACACACTCCTCGAACGAGAGCAGCTCCGGACCGGTAACTTCCAGTACCTGGTTTTTCAATGCGGGATTGATCAGCGCCGCTACCGCCACACTGGCCAGGTCATCCACATCGATGAATGGTTCTCTGGCGTTGGGCCTGGGGGGGAGCACCAGCTCACCCGCCTGCAGGCCCTGCAGCATAAAGCTTTCACTGAAGTTCTGCATAAACCAGCTGGCGCGAACCACGTTCCAGTCCAACCCGCTGCTTTCCAGTACCTGTTCTGCCCGCCGTGCACCCGCCTCTCCACGCCCCCCCGACATCAACACCAGGTGCGCCACACCCTGCTGTTTAGCTTCCGCCACAAAGGCACGCACATCCGTTTCCGCCGCCGGCACCGCGAGATCCGGGAAATACGTAACGTAGCAGCACGCACTCCCTGAAGTGCTGCAGCCCAGGTACTACGGTCTGCCCAATCGAATGGGATAGGAGAAGAGCGTGACAGGCCGCGCGCCTCCAGCCCCCCCATCTCACCCAGTTTTGCCAATACCCTGGAACCGGTCTTACCGGTGGCGCCAACAACAGCGATGACTTCTGATTTCATGGCCTGGTCCTCGTTTAACGATCAGTTTCTGATGAGGGTGCTAACCCCCCCCGAAGATTCCAGTTTACGAGGACAAAAACCGATGCTTAATGCTCTTTAATCCACTATATTTTGCAGATCGTCCAAAACACGTGAGAAACAATGATCCCTGAACTTGAGCGCCGCATGCCGACAACCTCCGATCCACTCGGCGAGACGCTGTGCTCACTTCGTATGGACGGTACCGTCTACGCGACTGCCGAACTGATTACTCCGTGGGGGGGAATGGAGATGCCGCCGCTCGGCGGCAAAATGATGTTTCACATCGTCACCCAGGGAAGCTGCTGGTTGCGTTTCAAAGACCGGGATAGCCTGCTCCTTAAAACGGGCGACATGGCGCTGGTACCCAAAGGGGGGGAAGGCCACTGTATCTCCCATAGTAACAATCAGCCGTGCGAACCCTTTTTTTGATATTCCCGTCACCCGGCTGACAGACCGCTTTGAGTTCATGCGCTATGGCGGGGGGGCCGGCACGGAAGAACAGCGCACGGGCGAAGAAGAAACCCGACTGACCTGCGGCGTGCTTGGCTTCGGCCAGATTGCGGCTCAGAAGCTCATTCGTGAATTGCCACAGTGCATTCACATCAAAGGCGACGATGGCGCCCTGCCCGCCCAGCTTACAACGCTGATACAACTGATGGAGCAGGAAGCCCGCGCACTATCACCCGGCGGGGGGGTCACGGTGATGGCCCACCTGGCAGATATCATCGTGATTCAGGCCATACGACACTGGATCAACTCCAGCACGGAAGCCAGCAAAGGCTGGCTGGGCGCGCTGAAAGATCCGAAACTGGGCAAGGCTTTGGCGGCCATACACGCACATCCTGAGGCTGGCTGGACAGTCAGCCGGCTGGCCAGGCACGCGGGCATGTCCCGCTCGGGGGGGTTTTCCGCCCGGTTTACCGAGGTGATAGGCACTTCAGTCAAACAGTACCTGACCGAATGGAGGATGAACCTGGCGCGACTCAGAATTGGTCAATCACCCGTGACACTGACTAAGCTGGCTGAAGAGCTGGGGGGGTACCAATCCGAAGCGGCGTTTTCGAGGGCTTACAAGCGGGTTTTCGGGGGGGTGCCACCACTGCGGCGGAAAGGCTGCGAAAGGTAAACACATAATGAGCCCGATTTTCCCGCCCACGCCTCTATGGTTCAGACTTGAGTACCTCAGACCGATCCCTCTCGTACTCTTCGTATGACTTACTGGAACGTTCGATGCATTCATCATACTGAGGGGGGGTGGCACACTGACACATTCCTGTCGGTTGTTTCTCTGCACATTGTCATACACGGCTTTGCTGCTACAGCCAGCAACCAAGACACACACCAGCAGTAAATATAGAGTTTTAGTCACGTTCATCATCCAGTTAGTCCGTAACGTTAGTGGCATAGGAACCAAAGGGGGGGGCACCAACGCAAGCCCCCCCCAAACTAAAGCTTTGTGCCTTAAACACTTAAGCAGCTCTTCAAACCAAAACCGCCAAGCATTGAGAATCCCTTTTAGATGCCTTTTTCGACTTTTTCAAATATTACTCATGCTAACCATTTGAATGACTGCTGTAAGAACTCGCCTGCATTTTCAGTGACTATCTCACCATGAGCCATAACCAACAGTTGCGGCTTCCAAGACAACAACCTATCGAGGTGTTCCGTGCGTCCGCTTTACCAAACATGAAGCTTAAACGCCAGTCCAAAGGCATCTTCCCATGAGGGGGGGCAAGTATACCAACACCCTTAGCCACTACCCGTTGCCAGTAGTTAAAGTCCTGACCAGAAAAGTTCTCAACCAGGTCAGTAACAATCAACGTTCTTGAACTGCTATGGTAAAACACACATTCTTCCATTAATGGAGAACCAGAAAACAGTTCTTGTTCAATGTCTGGGGGGCCCAAGCATAGCCTTTCGAGTTATCAAGCGAGGCATGAAACGAGATATCGCTACGCTTTTTAATCACTTCGTTGGTGCCATAGACTTCTGCGTTCGGATAGGCGGCAACCCATGAAGATAAGAACAAGTGGTGTAAATGATTGGGTGCAATTAAATATTTTACACAGCCTAAACTGTCAATTTTCTCTATAACTGATTCAGATAATTTGATTGGGCTATGAATCCACAGGTCTCCACTGGGAAGTCTAACAACGGTCATTCGAGTGGAAAAAGGCAAACCTAAGAACTGAACGGGTTCACCATCAAATATCCATATTTCATGCGCTAGTTTTTCCATGTTACTCCAACCATATAACGGTGTGGTAGGGGGGGCGCGCAAAGAGCGCCGCTTCTCGTGAAAAAGGCATATCTGCCGGAGTGTTCAATTCCATACTGAGTGGCTCAAACTAAAAGGGCGTAGCGGCGAGCCATAGCGGCAGCCTTGAAGTGGCGAAGGGGGGGAAGCCAGGCAAAGGGCATCCGGCGGTCACGGGCCGAGAACCTCTGCATCTTGTTAATTGGTAACCTCGATGTACCACTTGGGTTTAATGCGCCCGAAATCCCGGCGAACGTTTGATTTCAATGCCTTTTTGGAATCCAGGACCTTTGCCTCGCCATTTTCTCGGATAAACAAAACCCAGTGCCAAAATGGT
>JDSH01000026.1_pt1 | contig 69549 bp, 98 predicted proteins | sample 199451 | NCBI WGS metagenome assembly JDSH01 (sample SAMN02584198, study PRJNA231836) | bioreactor metagenome | isolation source: continuous culture bioreactor electron acceptor NO2- transfer2 day 38 after... | place: Germany: Bremen | reverse complement strand
CGGGTTCAATTCCCGCCGTCTCCACCACCTTGCAAGAGAAAAGCCCCCCCTGATTTCAGGGGGGGCTTTTTTTCGTTTCTGGAATGACTCAATTCCTGCAGCACCTTCGCAGCACTCTGGAAAAGGAAGCCAACCATGAACCAGCCAAACGACCCGGAAAGCCTGACAGAGCTGGTCGCCAGAATACGGGACCATACCCGGAATCAGGATCGGGTATCAGTCGGGGGGGATCTGATGACCGCAGTGGGTGAGCGCTCTTTTGGCCCGCTGGTCCTGCTGGCCGGCCTGGTAACGGTGGCGCCGCTTATTGGCGACATTCCCGGCGTACCCACCTTACTGGGCTTGCTGGTTCTGCTCACCTTGGGGGGGCAGCTGCTGTTCCAGCGTCGCTCAGTCTGGATTCCCTCCCGTTTATCGAACCGCCATATTTCCAAACAGACACTGTTTAAAGGCCTGCAATGGGCAGACAAACCGGCGGCATTTGTCGATCGCTGGACCCGGCGGCGCTTACCCTGGTTGGTTTCCGGGGGGGCAGGCCAGTATCTGATGGCACTGATTTGCATGGCGGTGGCCGCTGCCATGCCGATGATGGAACTTATCCCCCCCTTCAGTGCCAATGGCGGTGGCCTGGCGCTGATGGCGTTCGGGCTGTCCATTGTCGCCCGGGACGGGCTGTTGGCTTTGGTTGCCATCGCCACTAGCGTTGGCACCGGCTGGTTGGTGATTTCAAACCTGCCTGGTAGGCGAACTGGCAAAAGACCTGTCACCATTTGATACAAAGCTGATGACGAATCGCTGAGCATAAAGCTGCTATTATTGCTACATAACCTTTTGATCGCTGGCGCCTTGTTTCATCTCTCAGAGCACCAATCGTGACAGCAAGCTCAGCAAGGAGCTTTCATCTTTTTTTGCAAGGATCGGTTTATGTCCAGCAAAGCGAAGCAGTCCCAGAAACTCCTTCTGTTCCGCCTGTTCGGATCGCGGCTGTTTGGCATTGGCACCCTGAAAATCCGGGAAATTCTCCCGTTTCAGCGGCTAACCAAGCTACCCCCCCATAGCCATCACGCCGTGATCGGAACCGCAACCTTCCGAGGCTCGGCCGTGCCGGTCATCGATATGTCCGCAGCCGTGGGCTACCCGGCCCTCACCCGCGAAGAGCAGGCGAAAGCGTCCATCATTGTTACTGACATTCAGCGCCAGGAAATCGGCTTTCTGGTGCGCAGTGTTCAGCAGATCATCGAGACAGACTGGAAGAGCGTGATGCCGCCGCCCAAGGCCCTGGGCGCAAACGCCTTTATTACCGGCCTGCTGGATGTGGATGGCGACATTATCCAGTTGCTGGATGTCGAGCTGCTCCTCGCCAAGGTCTACCCGGAATCGCTCGACGCCCAGACAGTGGCTCTTACGGATGTACAGAGCGAGACCCTCAAATCCCTGAACATCCTCTTGGTGGATGACTCTCAGGTGGCCCGAAAGCAGCTGTCTGACGTCCTCGACAGCAAAGACATCAGCTATCACGTGACCGCCAATGGCGACGAAGCTCTGCAGGTTCTTCTCCGGGAGCATGAGTTAGGGCACCCGATCGACATCCTGGTGAGTGACATTGAGATGCCGGGCCTGGATGGCTACGAGCTTACTTTCGATATCCGGGATAATGCCAGCCTCCAGCAACCCTACATCATCCTGCATACTTCACTGAACAGTGAGATGAGCCTGAGCTACGCCAATCAGGTCGGGGGGGCCAACGAGGCCCTGACCAAGTTTGACGCAGAGGAACTGTTACAGGCCATGCTGCGCGGAGCTGCCCAGGCCGGCTAAAGCCGGCAGGTGAGCTCCGCCAGCTCTTCATCAAAGACTCGCCGGTTCTCGCTGTAGTCCACCGGCACATCCACCAGGTGAACCCCCCCCGGCCTCCAGTGCGCGCTCAAGAGTCGGGCGCAATTCTTCGGTACGGTTAACCCTGTGGCCAACGGCACCGTAGGAATCCGCGTATTTCACGAAATCCGGGTTACGGTAATCCAGCCCGAAATCTTCGTAGCCGTCCTGCCCCCCCTGCTTCCATTTGATCATGCCGTACGCGCTGTCATTGATGATCAGCACGACCAGGTTCAGCCCAAGGCGAACAGCCGTCTCCAGCTCCTGGCTGTTCATCATGAAGCCGCCATCGCCGCAGATCGACATAACCTTCAACTCCGGATAAAGCATGGCCGCCATCATGCCGCTGGGCAGGCCCGCGCCCATGGAGGCCAGGGAATTGTCCAGTAGCACGGTGTTGTTGTCGTAAGCCGGGTAGTTACGGGCAAACCAGAGTTTGTACATGCCGTTATCCAGCGCAATGATGCCATCATCCGGCATCACCGATCGGACATCGTGGACAATGCGCTGGGGGGGAATCACCGGAAAACGGTCATCAGTGGCCCGCTCCTGAAGATGTTTGTCGACCGCCTGCTTCACTTCCATCAAGCCGGTGAAATCGTGGTTGGCACATTGTCCGCAGTGCTCGGCCATGTACTCCACACTGTTGGCAATGTCACCCACCACCTCATGCTGCGGAAAATACACCGGGTCGACATCGGCCCCCCCGCTGAAATTCACATGGATGACTTTTTTACCGCCCGGAGTCATAAAGAACGGCGGCTTCTCCACTACATCGTGGCCGACGTTGATCACCAGATCCGCCCGGTCGATTGCGCAGTGAACGAAATCGCCGGCGGACAGGGCTGCATTGCCCATGTAACGGGGGGGGTGACGCTCATCAATCACACCCTTACCCATCTGAGTGGTGAAAAACGGAATGCCCGTCACATCCACCAGGTGCAGCAAGGCTTTGGACACCCGTTTACGGTTGGCGCCGGCGCAATCATGATCAGTGGATGATGGGCCCTGCGCAGCATGTCGCAGGCCATGTCCAGGCTCTTCTCACTGGCCGTTGGCGACGGGCATCACTGGGATTAAAGATATGAATGCCCGCTTCGGCGGACTCCTCGGCAATGTCCTCGGGCAACTCCAGGTGCACAGCTCCGGGGGGGCGCTCTTCCGAGGCAAGGCGAACCGCTTCACGAACCTTGGCGGGAATGGTGTTGGCGTTGCTGATCTGGCGAGTGTATTTGGTAAGCGGCCGCATCAGATCTACCACATCCAGAATCTGGAACAGCCCCCCTGCTTGGAGGACTTGATGGGCTTCTGGCCGGAAATCATCATCATGGGCATGCCGCCCAGCTGGGCGTAGGCGGCAGCCGTCACCAGGTTCGTGGCGCCCGGCCCAAGCGTGGACAGGCAAACTCCCACCTGGCCAGTCAGTCGCCCATAGGTCGCCGCCATAAAGCCGGCAGCCTGTTCGTGCCGGTTCAGCACCAGGCGGATACTGGAATTGCGTAACGCTTCCAGGAAGGCGAGATTCTCTTCGCCGGGCACGGCGAAAATGTATTTTACGCCTTCATTCTCAAGTGCCCGGATAAACACTTCGGCGCCGTTAAGCGCCTGACGATGATCATTGGCCATAACTGTCCTCTTGATCTGAGAATTCTCAAATCAAGAGGATAGCATTACCTGAGCTTGAGCGTTGACAGGGTCCGTTCACGAACGCTGTTGAGCAGCTCCTCATTATCCACCAGAGACTGGCCATAGGATGGCACCAGGTCCTTCATACGGGACTGCCACTGCTCGCTCTTGATCTTCTCCGGGAAGCAGCGCTCAAGCACATTGATCATGGCGTTAGCCGCAGTAGAAGCCCCCCCGGGAGAGGCACCCAGCAAGGCGGCGAGGGTGCCGTCTTTGGCTGCGACAATCTCGGTGCCGAACTCAAGCTTGCCACCACCCTCTTCGGTCTGCTTGATAATCTGCACCCGCTGGCCAGCCATCTGCAACTTCCAGTCATCTTCGCGGGCATCCGGGAAGAAGTTGCGCAGGGAATTCACACGGTCGGCATGGGATTGGAACACTTCGCCGATCAGATAACGGGTGAGGTCCATATTGCTCTTGCTGACTGACAGCATCGGGCGCAGGTTGGTAGCGCGCACCGAACCAATCAGATCGAAGATGGAGCCCTGCTTCAGGAAGCGGGTGGTGAAGCCAGCAAACGGTCCGAACAGCAGGGCAGGTTCGCCATTGATGATGCGGGTATCCAGGTGCGGGACAGACATCGGCGGCGCGCCAATCGGTGCCTTACCGTACACTTTAGAATGGTGCTCCTTGACGATGTCCGGCTTCTGGCACACCAGCCACTGACCACTGACTGGGAAGCCACCGTAACCGCGGGCCTCATCAATGCCAGACTTCTGCAGCAACGGCAGCGCGCCACCACCAGCACCGAGGAACACGAAACCGGCTTCCAGCTTGGTCAGTTCGCCGGTTTTCTGGTTTTTCACCCGCAGTTTCCAGCGGCCATTGTCGCGCTGATCAATGTAGTGCACCGGGCTGCTGAGCATCAGTTCAAAGTTGGGCTGGGTTTCCAGCCATTTCACCATGCTGCGGGTCAATGAACCGAAATCCACGTCGGAACCTGTTTGATTCGGGTCGCGGCCACACGCTGCATAGGATCACGGTGGCGAACTACCAGCGGCATCCACTCTTCGAGATCCTCCGGGCTTTCCGTGTATTCCATTTCCTGGAACAGGTGGTGCCCGCTCAGACGCTCGTAACGGCGCTTTAGAAACGCCACGTCTTTCTCGCCCCCCCAGACGAAACTCTGGTGTGGCGTACGATTAATGAAAGAGGTCGCTCCGGCAGGATGCCCTGCTCCACCAGGTAAGACCAGAACTGCAACGACACCTCGAACTGGGCATTGATTTTCAACGCCCGCTCAATCTCGACATCGCCATCATCGGTTTCGGGGGGGGTGTAGTTCAGCTCGCAGTAACCGGCATGCCCGGTACCTGCATTGTTCCATCCGTCGGTGCTCTCATGGGCAACGTGGTCAAGACGTTCCACCATGACGATGTCCAGGGACGGATCCAGCTGCCTGAGCATCATGCCGAGGGTCGCGCTCATGACGCCCCCCCCACCGACCAGCACTACATCTGCCTGTCTAACGGCCATTGGTTTTCACCCTAGCTTAGTGTTGAAGCCTGCTGCCACTCCACGATCAGCAAAGTGGCCTGTCGGAAGCCGGCCTGGCGCGAGGTAGACGCGCTGCCGTGAGCTTCCGGTCTGAAATTGCGCGCAATTATCCCGATTTTCGTCGAAAGAATAAATTGCGATTATCAATTGATGCGTGTCGGTTGCGGGCACCGCTGGCACCAGTGGTGCGATTACCGGTGTGTTGGCACATTGCCCGTCATCTTATCGTTTTGCCGGGATTGTCTCGTGTTTTGTTAACAATATCAGCGCCACTTTAGTCTGATACCCCCCCGTCGCCCAACCATTGGATCATCCGTAGTTACCTGCAACGGCGCGCATCTCAGTGCTGACCAATCGCCCCCCCCTAATACGGTATCTTGTGCGCCAAACACTTTCCTCCTGGCCGTGGGCCGGAGTTTCCCGTTAATCTTTTTGAGGTTTCTCTATGTTGATGGCCATCGGTGCCGTTATTGCCGGCCTGATCCTGCTGGTCTGGAGCGCGGACAAATTTGTGGAAGGAGCCGCCGCCACCGCGAAACACCTGGGCATGCCTACGCTACTGATCGGCATGGTCATTATCGGCTTCGGCACCTCTGCTCCGGAACTTGCGGTCTCTGCCATGGCTGCGTCTGACGGCAACCCCCCCGGCCTGGCTCTCGGAAACGGGTATGGCTCCAATATCACCAACATCGCCCTGATTGTTGGCCTGACCGCCATCATCGCGCCGATCGCCGTGCACTCACAGGTCATCCGCAAAGAACTGCCACTACTGGTCGTACTCACTCTGATTGCCGGTGCGCAACTGATCGACGGAGAGCTGAGCCGACTGGATGGCTGGGTGCTTCTGGGCGTCTTTGCCGCGGTAATGGGTTGGTCCATCTATCAGGGGGGGATACGTGGCAAAGCTGACCCGCTTGGAGGGGGGGATGCTGAGTCCGAAATCGTTGCGCACCCCCCCATGCCCCCCCTGAAAACCGCACTTATCTGGCTGGTAATCGGCTGATTCTGCTGATTGTCAGTTCAAGGCTTCTGGTTTGGGGGGGTGCGGTCGCTATTGCCCAGAGCCTGGGTGTTAGTGATCTGATCATAGGCCTGACCATTGTGGCTATCGGAACATCACTGCCGGAGCTGGCATCGGCTATTGCCGCCGTGAAGAAGAACGAGCACGACCTGATTCTGGGCAACATCCTGGCTCAGGCATCTTCAACACCCTGGCCGTGGTGGGGGGGCTCGCCGCGGCGATTCAACCGTTGTCGGTAGACCCTGAGGTGCTGTATCGGGACTGGACGTTAATGCTGGGCCTGACTCTGGCGCTTCTGGTCATGGGCTTCGGCCTGACCGGTTGGCGCAAGCTCGTATCGAGGGTTGACGGTGCCCTGCTGCTGGCCGTTTACATCGGTTACACCGGCTATCTGTTCTCTACCGTGGTCTCCGCCGCCTGAGCATCGCCGGCGGGGGGGCAGCTTATTCTGCCTCGCCATTGCCCAGCAATTCCTCCAGATTCTCCCGCACGCCCGCCATAATCTCCGCAATGTCGTCCTTGCTTTTTCCTGCCGTGTCGATGGGGGGGGTGCCCACCCGCACATCCACCGGCTGCCCCCCCAGGTTAATCTGCCAGGTGCGCGCGGGCAGCACCCGATGAATCCCCCCCCGAATCGCCACCGGTACAATCACAGCCTGAGTATCCAGGGCCAGGTGAAAGCAGCCTTTCTTGAAGGGTAACAGCTGACCGTCCGGAGAACGGGTGCCTTCCGGGGGGGCTGCCCACAACACAATGCCACTTTCCATCATCTGACGGGCTTTCTCCAGATCCTTCACCGCCCGGTTGCGACGGGAACGGTCAATAGAGGGAAACTCGGCGGCTCTCATGGCCTGGCCCAGCAGGGGGGGAATGCTGAACAGCTCTTTTTTGGCGAGCATGCGGATTGAACCTGGCAGCGACACAAAACTGACCGGTATGTCGTAGTGGCTGGCATGGGTGCTCATGATGATGTAGCGCCGGCCATCGTTGAAGTCCGGCACTTCTCCGCGAACAACCAGGCTGGCCCGAACCAGCCGCAACAATGCCGCCGACCATTCCCGGCAATATTTGTCGACAATCGGCCGGTTCAGGCGTCCGAAAAGCGCCCGCAACAGGATCAAGAGCGAATACAGCGCCGTCAGCCCCCCCACGGAGCCAATCACGACGCCGGCACGACGCAGCAGGGTGGCCGACTCGGTAAGCGGGCTCAGATTCAGTCGCTTCATTTTGAATACCTCAGGAACATTCCGGCCGGCGCCTGCAGGGGGGGCCGGACAATAGCGGCGGATTATACCGGCTCCCGGACCCACTGAATAACACCTGAATATTTGATCAATTATTAACCAGGATCTATACGTAATAAGGTTATACATACGCAAACCGAACCGCGTATTCGCCCGTCCGCAAACAAGACCAAAGACTGGAGACGGAACATGAAAACCGAAAGAACCCTGGAGCGGGGGGGCCCTAACGACCCGGGCCTTGCCAACCTTCCCGGCGCAGCATTCTGATCGGCAGCGCCGGCGCCATGGCGGCAGTCAGCTTGCTGGGATTCAGCCGGCTCAGCGCCGCGGAAGAACCAAAATCGCTACCGGATTATGCCGTCTGGAAAGAACGCAGCGCGCTGATTATCCACAGCACCAACACCATGGAAACCCAGCGCGGCGCCATCGGCAACGGCGTCATCACCGCCAGCGACCGACTGTTTGTGCGCAACAACCTGCCGGCTCCGCCCGCAAGCGTTACCGACAACCCGGATGCCTGGGAAGTCCGTGTCGAAGGTGTGAAGAATGCGAGAACCCTGACCGTGGGTGAGCTGAAATCCATGGGCGTGACCACCGTCGCCTCGGTACTTCAGTGCTCCGGCAACGGTCGGGCGTTCTTCCCCCCCCACGGAGCCAGCGGTACCCAGTGGTCCGTAGCGCTGCCGGATGCGTCATGTGGACGGGAGTACCCCCCTGCGTGATGTGGTCGACGCGCTCGGCGGAGCTGTGGACGGTGTACGTTACATCACCGGAACCGGCGGTGAGAGTCTGCCCGATGGAGTCGACCCAAAATCCATCATGGTTGAGCGCTCAATTCCCACCCGCGCCCTGGACAGCGCCCTGCTCGCCTGGGAGATGAACGATGAGCCCCCTGCCACACACCCACGGGGGGGGACCACTGCGGCTGGTGGTGCCCGGTTACTACGGTGTGAATAACGTTAAATACGTGAAACAGATTGCCCTTACCGAAAATCAGACTGACGCCAAGATCCAGGCCTCGGGCTATCGGGTGCGGGATGTGGGCATGAAGGGCTCACCAGACCAGCCCTCCATGTGGGAGATGAACGTCAAATCCTGGGTCACTTCACCACTGGAGTCCGGCCGGAAGGGACGCAACATGATCTACGGTGTGGCCTTCGGCGGTACGGTCGCGCTGGATAAGGTGGAAGTGTCGACCGACGGCGGCAAAAACTGGAAACCGGCGCGGTTCCTGGGGGGGCCGGATCTGGGGGGGCCTTTTGCCTGGCGTCCTTTTGTGATGGCTGTCGATTTCGGCCCTGGCGAGCACCGAATTGTCAGCAAGGCCACCGATGTGGAGGGTAACAGCCAGCCCGAAGCGGATAGATAACGAGCGTGGCTACGGCCACAACGGATGGAGTGACCATGGCGTAACGGTCACCGTGGTTGATCCTCAGTGGGCGGAGCCGGAGACAGCGCTGCCCGCTGATTCCAGATGTAGAAGACCATGAAGAGACAGCCTCAGACACTGATGGTCGCCAGCCTGACCCTGGCCTTACAAACCGCCCATGCCGACAACGAATCGGGAAGGGCGATTTTCACGGAAGTGGCGCAACCGTCCTGCACCATTTGCCACACGCTGGCCGATGCCGGCGCCTCCGGGTCTATCGGCCCCCCCAACCTGGATGAGCTGCGCCCGAACCGGGATCAGGTAATCCGGGCCGTGACCAGTGGCGTTGGCGTTATGCCCGCCTTTGAGGAATCCCTCACCGAAAGCCAGATTCAGGCGGTAGCAGACTATGTGGTGTCCGTCACCAGCGCCAAGTAGCAGGACCCTATTCCGTTTCGCGGAAGTCCATGGCAATGGAGTTCAGACAATAACGCTGCCCGGTAGGTGGCGGCCCATCAGGGAACACATGGCCCAGGTGGCTGTCGCAACGGGGGGGGCAACGAATTTCGGTGCGGGTCATACCAAGACTGGAGTCCTCCAGGTATCGGATATGCTCCGGGTCGAAGGGCTGGAAAAAACTTGGCCAGCCAGTGCCGGAATCAAACTTGGAATCGGAGCTGAACAGCGGCAGATCACACAACCGGCAGTGATAGGTGCCGGACTTTTTGTTATCCAGCAACGTGCCACAGAAAGGCCGCTCGGTGCCGTGATCGAGCAGTACCCGGCGTTCTTCTTCAGAAAGATGCTCAGCCCTGGCTTCCACTTCTGCCCGGGTTAACGGCGTCAGGTCGTAGCCTGCTGCAGATACAGTCATGGGTGCCTCCTCAGGCCTGGTCCGGGTCGTCTTTGCTGTATTCGGGCTTCAGCTGTTCGGGCCAGGTGTTGGCCAGTTTTTCCATCTTCGGTGCCGCTACCGCCATGATGTATGGTTGCCAGGGATTACGGGCGGCAAAGTTCTGGTGGTGCTCCTCGGCCGGATAAAAGGCTTCCAGGGGGGCTCCAGGGTGGTCACGATGCGATCCTGATACACGCCGGCGGCATCCAGCTGGCGGATATACGCCTCGGCTACATCGTGCTGCTCTGGGGGGGTCTCATAGAATATCGCGGAGCGATACTGGCTGCCGACATCGTTACCCTGTCGGTTGAGCTGGGTGGGATCATGGGCCACCGAGAAGAACAGCTTCAGCAGTTGGCCGAAGCTGACCCGTGCCGGATCATAATGCACCTCGATGACTTCGGCGTGCCCGGTTTTCCCTGTACAGACCGCCTCGTAATTCGCGGTACTGGCTTCACCGCCGGCATAACCAGAGGTCACACGTTGAACACCGTCAACCGCCAGAAAGACCGCTTCCACACACCAGAAACAGCCCCCCCCGCCAACACCAGCCGGGACTCACCGGCCGCTTCAGGCAGATCCTGTTCAGTCCGGGAAACGACTCCTGGGAACACTCAGGCCGGGCAGATTACATGCATCGGTCATGGGCCACTCCGTACACTATACATCGTCGAATGATCACTGATTGTGGCGTCTCAAGACTGAAAAGCCAAATCAGCACCTGTAATTTGCACTACCCAGGGCAACAACCATAATTAAGACAGGAACCACTGATAAGGTTCCGCTCGGCATCAGGGATAACAGCATGACCGCAAGGGTTCGCGTATCGGAAGATCAGGACGAGCTGCTCCACTACCGCCTGAGCCTGAGGCTCGGGCCCGTCCATGCCCGTCAACGCCTCGGCATTGAGCGGGAAACCGAAGCCCGGGTGTTCGGGCGGGACAAGCGCTCGTTCCATCTGGAAAACCTGACCAACGCTCCGGGACTGATTCGTTTCTGCCTGAAGGCCGTGGGCCTGCTACGCCGGGCTCAGGCCAACAGTTTGAAACTGACCACCGAGCACAACACCTTCGTGTTGCCCGATCTCCCATCGGCCTTCGAAGCTTCCGCATCCTTCACCTGACCGACCTGCATGTCGATATGGACGAAGCGAACCTGCAGGCAGTTATACGGCAAATCGCCCCCCCGCTGGATTACGATCTGTGCGTTCTGACCGGCGATTACCGCCAACGCACCTGGGCCCTGTAGACGATGCTCTGGACGGTATGGCCAGACTGCGCCAGGCCATTCACGGCGACGCCTATGCCGTGCTGGCAACCACGACAGTGTACGAATGGTGCCGGCTCTTGAAGACATGGGCTATCGGCTACTGATGAATGAAATGGTACCGCTGGAGCGCGGCGACAGCCGACTGTACCTGGCCGGTGTGGACGATGCCCACTACTACAAGGTTCACAACCTGCACCGGGCCGGCGACGATATACCCGCAGGGGGGGGAATCAGCCTGTTGCTCAGTCATACGCCGGAAATCTGGCGGGAAGCCGCCCATGCCGGTTACGACCTGTTCCTCTGCGGCCACACCCACGGTGGGCAACTCTGTTTGCCCGGCGGCATCCCGCTGACGCTCGACTCCGATTGCCCGAGACGCCTTGGCCGCGGACTCTGGCAGGTAAACGGCATGCAAGGCTACACCTCACCGGGAGCCGGCACTTCGGTCCTGAATGTGCGTCTGAACTGCCCTCCGGAAGTGACCATTCACACCCTCACTCGCGGGCCCTGAGTTCAGTGTGGCTGTTTACGTATACCGAGGCGGTAAAACAGCGGAGAGAACAACATATTGGACAATGCGAACAGAAGGGCAACGGCGACCGCCTCCCACAGTGGCAGCGGCAGCCAGTACCAGGCCATCACCATAGGTAACAGCGCCTCGGGCAGCTGATCCAACCAGACCGCCCTGGCGCTGGAAGCCAATCCCATACGGCGCTTGGTGAAACTGCTGAGCATATCGCCCCCCCACAGCGACAGGAAAGCAAACAGCGCTCCGAACAACCAGCCCAGACCCACCCACAGGGCGAACAGCGCGCATGTCAGAACGCCGGATACCAGCCCACGCCAGGTTTTGCTGGGCCCCCCCAGCAGCGGTCGGCCATCGCGCCACAGCCGGCCACCATCGAGGGGGGGCCAACTGCCATGCTGATGAAACAACCGCGCCACAACCACCGGAGACCCGTTGGCCAGCACCAGCATGACAAACAACTCAAGCGACAACAGCACTCTGCTTTCCCCCCTGTTAACAGCCGGCCAGATCAGGTCAGTCCGCCTCGGGTCAGCTTGAGCGGGTCCATCAGTTCCTCAAGCCGTTTGCGGCTCAATCCGCTTCGCTCCTCGGCAACGTCGATAACCGGGCGCCCGCTACGGTATGCCTCTTTGGCAATATCCGCGGCCAGGGCGTAGCCGATTTCAGGGTTCAATGCCGTCACCAGAACCGGGTTTCGACCCACCCCCCCCGCATTCAGGTTTTCGGTATTAACGGTGAACCCTTGCAGGGCCTTGTCTGCCAGCAGGTTCGAGGCATTGGTCAGCAATCCGCACATATCCAGCAGATTTGCGCCCACCAGTGGCAGCATCACATTCAACTGGAAGTTGCCGGACTGGCCCGCCATGGCGACAGCCGCATCCAGCCCGGTCACCTGGGCACTCACCATCGCCACCGATTCCGGTATCACCGGGTTCACCTTGCCAGGCATGATGCTGCTGCCCGGCTGCAAGGCCGGCAGGCTGATTTCAGCCAGACCATGGATCGGACCACTGTTCATCCAGCGCAGGTCATTGGCGATCTTGGTGAAGACCACGGCCACACCGCGGAACTGGGCAGACAGTGCCACAGGCGCATCAACCGCACTCTGCCCCCCCAGAAACTTGTGCTCCAGCGACCGGAACGGATAGCCCGTATTCTGCTTCAGAAACTTCACAAACTGGCCAGCAAACTCCGACGCAGCATTCACCCCCCCGGTACCTACCGCGGTACCGCCCTGGGGGGGTAGTGCCGCCAGGTCCTCCATGGCCCGCTCAAGGCGAAGCTCGGTCGCCGCGACCTGCTCCCGCCAGGTTCTGAGCTCCTGGCCAAGTGTCACCGGCATGGCATCCATCAGATGAGTGCGCCCGGTCTTCACCTGCCCGGACAGTTCAGCCTCCCGGCCGTAGATCACTCCCCCCCGGAGATGCGACAGCGCCGGCAGCAGCCGGCTTTTCACTGCCAGCACAGCGCTGACATGGATCGCAGTCGGGATCACGTCGTTGGAACTCTGGCTCATGTTGACGTGATCATTGGGATTAACCTCCACGCCCTTCTCTCGCGCCAGAGCCGCGATCACCTCGTTCACGTTCATGTTGGTGCTGGTACCGGAGCCGGTCTGGTAACGGTCCACCGGAAACTGATCTGCATGTTCCCCCCCTTTCAGCAACCGGTCGCAGGCGTCACAAATGGCATCACGCAGTTCCGGCTCCAGCAAGCCCAGTGACGCGTTGGCCTGGGCCGCCGCACGTTTGACCTGAACCACAGAGGCAATGAATTCGGGCGGCATCGGCTGCCCACTGACCGGAAAATTGTCCACCGCACGCTGGGTCTGCGCGCCCCCCCAGAGCGCACTGTCCGGTACCCGGACCTCACCCAGGCTGTCTTTTTCAGTTCTGAACTCGGTCATCACATCCTCCTTGTCACGCTCGATAGCTTCCCACAGCGGCCCTCAGGTGCCGTTACCATGGGATTTCAGGCGGACATGGTCGCAGATGCCGGTCACCTGCTCAAAATTCAGAATCAGTGTGTGCACGGTATTGGTGTAGGTGTCGTGCAGGTGAAACTTGAAGCGGCTCTGCTTCTCGCCCTGCAGAAAGGCATCGTACTCGCGCACCAGCTCTCGTACATCACCGCCGGAGTCCTGGCTCCAAGTGGCGTTGAACGGACCCAGTACGGCGCCACCGGCAAGGCAGATGGTGACTTCGTGGTTAGTGAGATGGCCGTCTTGAGTGGTCATGACATTTCCCTCCTGAAAGCACTCAGCGATAAGTGTAGTCGCTCTCAGGCACCGGGCTCTGGCAATTGCCAAAGTCATCACAGAAACAAACATTTCCGGCAACCCATCCTGCATTTGTAGGATTTTCCTACAAAACGACGAATGCCACCCTGATAACCTGTCCAGCCGATTCGATATCAAGGAACGACCGGTAAACATGGGGGGGCACTTCCACTCACCTGCGGTTTTACTGCGCTACCATAGCGAAGAGGCAAAGCAGACGTTCGAGGCCTTGTTCGCGCAGGACTTCTCGATACACGCCTTTAGCTCGGATGAGGCAGTGCTTGAGCACATAGCGGCCGCTGAAGCACCGCCCGCAGCGCTGGTGATAGCCGGATGCGAAACCTCAACCGCCATTAACTCCACTCTGCTGGTCCAGGCCAGAACACAATATCCCACCGTGCTCCGGGTGTTGATAACCGAGCGCGTTATCCTGAGCGAACTGGTGGCGCTGCTGGACACCCAGGTAATCGATCGTTGCTTCGAGCAGCCCCCCCTGGACCCAGACCTCATACGCTCACACCTTTTGACAGCGGCCCTGACAAGCCCAGAGCTGTCCGGCCAGACCGAGCACCAGCCATCGCTGCCGAACACCGAGGGGGGGCAGCGCCCCCCCGTTGTGCTCATTGTCGATGACGAACCTGCCGCCACGAAATATCTGATCCGTCAACTCGAACACCTGCAGGATGAGTTCTCCCTGCTTTCCGCAGACACTGCGGAAGCGGCACTGGAACATCTGCGAACGCCAGGCGCGCCCATTGCAGTGGTGATGACGGACCAACGGATGCCGGGCATGCAGGGCAAAGAGCTGCTGGATGAGTTGCGTCAGTCTCATCCGGCCGTTGTCCGGATTCTGACTTCCGCCTGGGGGGGCGAGGTGGACGTTGCCCTCAATGCCGTGAATGAAGGCGGATCTTTCGCTACCAGAAAAAAACCCTGGCAAGCACAAACCTTGCTGCCACTGTTCCGGGAAGCCATCGCTCGCCACCGTGAGCTGGCGTCGGCCCTGGACAACACCCGCTGCGAAACCCGGAAACGCTTTGCCGAGCTTCGCCTGCAACGCCACGGCAGGCTCGTCGATCATCTGAGGCCGATCCTGAGCGCCCAGGTTCCCGATACCACACTGAACGCTTTTCTGGATACCGTGGCCAGCATTGACCACCTGCCTGCGGCGAAAGCACACCTCAGGGCCAGCCAGGACATGCATCTGGAACAGGAGCTTGTCCGGCGGTTCTGCGACCATGTGCGGCAGGAACTCAGTCGGCTGGAAAACATCGTCCCGGCAGGCCCCCCCGGGCAGAGCCGGATGACGTCACTATTCAGCGGGACCCCCCCGCCCCCCCAGGAACGGGCCACATCGTCTCCACCCTGCTCGCCGGCAGAATTACTGGGGGGGCAAGCCCTCAACACCCTGCTTGTCAGCTCCGGTCTTGACTGGAGCCACCTGGTGCTAACCGAGAGTCGCGATCAGCTTCACGTAGCCCCCCCGGAACAACCGCTACGCATCTACAGCCATCTACTGGCTCCGCTCACGCGGCTCTCCGATCCGCTTCTTGAACAACAGGCAGCACTTCTGATGCTGTTCGTCACCACCAGCCTGCTGGGCGGGGGGGACGTCAGTGCTGAGGCAGATGGCCAGTGCCTGCATCTGGCCATTACCCTGCCGGTACTCCCGGGATCGGGTAACTGACCGTGAACCCTCAGCGCAGACTCCGGCTGTTCGCGACCGTCAGCCACCGTCTTTTCCGCGACGGTTTGCTATTCCAGATTCTTCATAACGAAGACATTGAGTTAGTAGGCGAATCCGAGACCGGCGTTGAGACGCTGCAACGCCTGGCTGCTGTCAGACCCGGCGTGCTATTGATTGAAGAGAATCTGAAAGACAATGATGGACTCACCATTGCTGAAAATGCCCTCAGCCTGCACCCGGCGCTCTCGGTGCTGCTGATCTCCGACACTCCGGTCAACAGCTCGCGCATGGCGATTTACCTGGAATCAGGAATCAAGGCGGTGGTCTCGAAACAGCAGTCGATCCAGGAACTGATCAAAACCCTGTTCTACATTCGCAGCGGTCAGGTATACCTTGGCAACTGGCAATCAACACGCGACCGGGCTGATGACGCTCTTACCGCTTACCAGGCGTTGTCCGGCCGCGAACGGGAGGTGGCGAGACTGATGTCACAGCGGATCGCGGTTCGAGATATCGCTGAGGAACTGGGGGGGGTGTCCTGTAAAACGGTGCATTCCTACAAGGACCGGATCTTCGTCAAGCTGGGCTTCGAACGCCTGCCGGAGCTGATTCTGTTTATGCAAAGACATCACCAAAGGGCGTTACCATGAACCTGCTCTCCGGTATTGAGCAGATCAAACAGCTGCCCGTTGATCGGCAACGGCGGTTCGAACGTTTTTCCCGCACCCAGTACCGGTACCGCGTGCTGCCGCTGTTCGCCGATGTCTACCTGATCATCGCGTTTATCGGCACCCTGCTTTTCCTGGCCGGACAGCTCTCGCACTCGGTGGAGCCCCCCCCGGTGTTTGCCGGTTACCTGCTCTACACCGGGGGGTGCTGACAGCGCTCATTCTGGCTCATCGCTTCACCCGGTTGCGGCGAGCGGCACCGCTGGTTGTCTATCTCGTATTCATCAACATGGCGACATTCAGCTACCTCGGCTATATCGGTGCCGGCGCCGCCATCGCGCCTGTGGTGGGGGGGCTGTTCTTTTTTATCAGCTCGGTCGGCATCATCACCCTGTCGCTGAAGCACACCAGCATCATTTTGGCGGCCAACCTGATACTTCTGGTGCTGGCCACCGCGGTCACAGTCCCGGCCGATCAGATTGTCACCGTGCTTATCGGCGTAATCACCAACTGGCTGATTCTGATGTGCCTGGTGGTGTCACCGTTATCGGCGTGGTTTTTCTCCCAGTTCCTGCGCAACCTGCTGGCCCTGCAGTTTCTGCTCAGAGATCGAAACCGGCAACTTTCCCGCGCCTTGCAGACACTGGAGGCCACCGAGGACAAACTGGCCCAGGAGCAGAAACACCAGGCCCTGAGCCACATGGCCAAGGGTCTGCTGCACGAGATTACCAATCCGCTCAATTGCGCCATACAGGCGGTAGACTTTTCCGCGGCGATCAACCGGAATCCGGACGTAGCGAGGCGCTGGACGATGCGGCAAGCCATCAACACCGGATTGCAGAGATCGTCTCGGATCTGATCGAATTCTCCCGCCCGGCGCCGGATCATGGCCCGGAGGCTGTAAATCTCGACAAGCTGGTGCAAACGGCGCTGCGATTTTGCCGGCACCAGTTGCAGGGCACCGCAGTCACCACCCAGATCCCCCCCGCTGGCCTCTCGGTCGCCTGTTTTCCGTCACCGCTGATTCAGGTGTTCGTCAACCTCCTGATGAATGCATCGTCAGCCATCCGTGCTGCTAGCCCTGCACGACCGCAAATCCGGATTACCGCTGCCTCCACCGAAGCCGTGACCAGCATTACCGTCCGGGATAATGGCAAAGGCATCGACTCCAGTAACCTGCAGCGACTGACTGACCCGTTTTTCTCCACCAGCGAGACGCCGGATAACCTGGGGGGGCTGGGGGGGTTGAGTATCTGCCACACCATCATGCGGCATCATCGTGGCACCATGAAAATTGCCAGCGAACCCGGGCAATGGACCGAGGTGATACTGGAACTACCCCCCCGGCATATCGATGGGCCCGACAAAAGCACTCGCCTTCCCAGCTAAAACCGGTAAACCAGCCGCAGGGTCGCGGCATTGCCCCCCCCGGGATCCGGCGACAGACGATTACCGCTGATCTCCGGCATCAGGTAATTCAAGCGAAGCTGAATGTCTTTACCCAGATAGTAATTCAGGCCCACGGTGGTGACGCTGGCTTCCGCCCCCCCGATGCTTCGATCCCTCAGATCAACGGCACTGTAACGCGCCACCAGTTCCAAGGCGCCGCCGTTACTCTTTGGTTTGATGCGTTTGAACTCGCCCCCCCGCTCGTAGGGGGGGCGCTGGTCGTCGGTCAACAGCAGGCCGGCCTGGACATAGCCCCCCCCGGTAAACCGCCACCATTCTCCGCCTTTACGACGCACCTCCTGAGCCATGACTTCTGCTGTCACGGTCAACCGATGAAACTGCCAACCGGCCTCCACGCCCGCAAGCCTGCTTTCACGGGCCTCAAAGCGGGGGGGACTGCGAACCACGTTGTCAGCGCTGAACACCTCGGCCTCATCCTTGATCTGGAATTCCTCCTCACGATGCTGGCGCCAGGATGCTGCTGCACCGAGATGGAGTACCTGATCCTCCGAGCGGACGGGAGCACGGGAGACCCTGGCAGTTACAGCGCTGCCGTCTTCCGGTTTACGCTCATCGCTGAATAACCCCCCCAGCGCCCAGGTTGAGGATTTCCGGTACTGCCCCCCCACATAACCCCCCCAGTGAACGGCCCGGCGCGAAGCGAGGTAGCCATTGAGCGCTCACCCGTACTGAGACTTGAGTAGCTGGTCAGCCGTTCCATACCGAACGGCTCCTTGAACTGGCCCAGCCGGACGGCAAGGCGATCAGGACCGTTGTACTGAACATAGGCATCGCCCAACTCTGCGTCTTTGTTGTCGCCTTCAATCTCGTAGCCGCCGTCAATTTCGGCCTCCCAGGCGTCGCCCCCCCACGCCAGTTCAACCTGGAGCTTGGCGTTGCGCAACACGCCACGCGTCGTGGATTCTTCTCCATCCTCATCATGGAACGCGCCGTAGTGGTCGACACCGGCCGCGATGTAACCACTCACCTCCGCCTGAGCCCCCCCCGTCGCCATCGCTCGCCAGGGCGTCTGAACCAATCATCGGCAGCAGCGCAAAGGCCAGCAGTTTGCCCGCTTGCTCATTCATGTCCCGCCTCCAGGTGATAGTGCATTCGAAGCATCGCGGTGTCTCTCAGGTAGCTGACAGACACCACATCAACCCGGAACACGTCCAGCCCGGTACGTTCCCTGAGATCGGCAATCAAGGCTGCCCGTTGTTGCCGGTGCACGTTCTCGATCTTTTCGTATTCCACCTCCTTCTCACCGTGTCGCGGTAACAGGATGCAGGTTTCGAGCACAACCGCCAGGGCGATGACCAGGCCATTCAGCATGATCAACTCCAGGTGGTGCATGGTCCCGACTGCGGCCAGCAGGGCCATGGCGATCACCAGGAACAGGTAGGTCATCTCCTTGATACCCAGGGCTTCGGTGCGATAACGCAGCATGGAAAACACGGCAAACAGGCCAAAGGCAAAGCCCATCGTAACCGTCACCGAATGCAGCAGCGCCGTCACCAGAAACACGCCAACGCCGAAGAGAATGAACGAGGCGGCATTCTCCCGGTGACGGGAATAGCGGTAATAACAGCGAATCAATACCAATACCGAGGCCGCGTTAATCAACAGCCGGATAACAAAATGGAGGTCAACTGCAGATTCCATGAACGCTCCTTAACAACGGTTTGAATCGATTGGTTTTCAGGTTGTCTCCGTCCAGAAAAACCCGACCAACGCAGTACTTGCTGAAAGTCACCGGCCTGTATCCGAGCGCGGCCAGACGCGCCATCAAAGGCGAGCCAGAGGCTTTCCGGTCATATTTGATTTCGAAAATGGCAAGACCCGGGAGCGCAACGGAATGCTTTCGATCAGGCGTCTGGAAGGAGAGCCCGGTATCCACCGTCACCCGCTCATGGCCGTCCCGCCGGAGCAAAGTCATCCGTTCATACCGGACAAAAAGTGCCGGCCGCATCCCTGCAGCCGGAAGGCCGAATTGCCCGGAAAGGAAATCATTGATGACGTGCGGGTCCCGACCGTCTCCGGTTAACGACAACCGGGTTTTGATGGTGCGTTGCCGGTTGCTCTTCTTCTTGACTTCAAGAAAGCTCTCTCCGCTTTGCCGGTAGTGACGAATCCGCAGCTTGAAACGATTAAGCTTGCCGTTGTGATGATCCAGATACAGCTGGCTGTCCGGCGTATCCAGATACAGGGTGTCGTAGGTAAAACGCCGAGCCGCCCCCCCAATCTCAAGCATCGAATACTCGCGCTCCAGCCCCCCCTGAAGACACTGGTCGAGCTCATGAGCCGGAATCATGAACTTGGTGTCCACACGGTTCATCAGGAGCGCTCTTGCCTGCGCCTCAAGTGAATGCCCGGCAAATCTCGCCACCGGGCTACCAACTGCCATGTTCATGGCACGTCGGCCACGTACTCCAGGGTGGCATCCAGGGTGATTGCCACGTCCCCCCCGGCCTGCTCCCCCCCGGTGCCAACACTGGTCAGGGTAATCTGCCTTGAGCTCCAGAGCAATCGTCCGGACATCTCCGGGCAGGCTCTCATCCACCTCAAACAGCAGCGCTTGGTGGCAAAGCCATGGAAGCGATGGCTACCCGGTACGTAGTCCGACGATTCAATAAACAGCTGAAGCACATAGGGTTTGAAGCTGTCACCGGCATCCACGCCGATCATCAGGAGCTAACGACCGCCGGTTTGGTTTCCCGGTCCACGGAATACACCAGGCTGTCCACTTCAAAGGCGGCGTAGGTCAGGCTGGCACTGACGTTGCGCCCGTCCGGCAAGGTGAAATTGAATGCACCTCGGTCATTTCCGCTCTGGGATGTGATGTTGCCCGTCAAACCCGTCGTGGTGGGCGCGCTGCAATCCGGCTCGTTATCCGCCAGTAGCGAGACTTCGCCAGTCGGCGTCTCCGCCGCCATCGCCTGTTCCAGAACAGCCCTGCGGGCGGGCTCGTAATCATCGTCGCCCGGCTCACCGTTGCCGACGATAAAGCGTTGCAGGCTGGCCGCCGCCTCCTCGGTGGTTCCGGTCAATTGACGAATGCGCGCCAGGCGGTCGGTCAAGGCATTCTCATCCCACTGGGTTTCCAACAGGTTCTCCAGCTCCGCATAATAGGCTGCCCGGTATTCGGGTATCTGGAACAGACGATCTGCGAGCCGGAAGTTGCGATAGAAAACACCGGTTAGCGGCTTGAGCGGATGGTCCCCCCCGCGAAAAGCCGTGTCGGCCCCCCCCAGGGGGGGATGAAATGGAACAGTCCGTCCTCCGGGTTACGGTAAATATGGAAGTTGTTGGCATTACCGGTGGCAGAATCCCAGGCGCCGAGCAAGGTTTCCACCGCCCAGAACCGAATGAACTGGTCCACATCGACCAACTGCGGCAACACGTTCAGCATCTGCTCATCTGGCAACGCCAGAGCTTCTGCAACGGCTTGCAGATCGCTGCGGTCGTTTTCCTTTTCGTTGGTCTTCTTCTCGAATCGCTGGCTCAGCCAGGTACCAAAATCGGCGGTCTGCGCCTCATACTGATTGCCCTCATCGTTGCCGAACGCACGGGTCAGGAAAGGCTTTTTAAGAGGCTCTACATTGGTAAACACGCCGAGTGTTTCGCCGTTCACGGTTACCCTGGCGTAGTTGCATCTTGGCGCCGCAATGCCGGCTTCACGGAACTGGTCATACGCCATGCATTGCCTGGCATTGGAAGGATCCTGGCGGTTGTTGTTCAGGGTCATCCGTGAGGAGTTCTGGTAGGTCCGGCCTTTTTGCAGGTCGTTGAAATCCAGCTTGAGAGAGGGAATGCTTGGGCTGAGAGAACCCATATAACCCTTTTTGCGAACAATGACGTTGTCCATCCGATCGCCATCAATCGACACACGCGCGGTAAATTCCGTGTATTCGAACGGCGGTATACATTCGCGATCCGTGCTCGCCAGGGTACGCCCCCCCTCGGCACGCAGCTTTTCGAAATCATCAGCGGACATACGAATGTCCACGGCCATTATCCGATCCGGGGGGGCGTATAGGTCGCCATCGCCGCCAATGTTGACCGGCTCAACCGGAGCATCGAAGTCCGAGGGATCAGAAGAATCCGAGCCTCCGCCCCCCCCGCAGCCCTGCAGCACCACCAACGCCATGCCTGCCATTAGCCAGCGGCAGCGCCCCCCCCACGATGTTCTGAATCCTGTTGTTGTCATGAACCACTCCCTGAAGATTGTCTATCGTGGCCGGGGGGGGAAAACCGGCTTCAGGAAGTATTGCGGCTGGAATGCACGGGAGTCTGTAAGACGGTCTTACAGCGTCAGAACGACGACGAGGCAATCAGGCTGGTCAGCAATGCCCGCAGTCGGTTGGGCTTGACCGGTTTATTCAATACAGGAAGATACTGGGCTCGTAACAAGGCTCGCGTCTCGTCACTGCGATCAGCCGTAATGATGGCCCCCCCGGGCAGGTCCATCGCCAGATGTCGCCGCACCGAGTGAATGGCATCAAAACCGGTCTGGCATCATCGAGATGGTAATCCGCAAGCACGGCTCTCGGAGTCAAGCCGGATTCATCCAGTCGGGCCAGGGCATGATCCCGGCCACCGGCCGTAATCACGACACACCCCCCCCATCGACTGAGAAGCATCGCCATGCTCTCAAGAACGGCTGGCTCGTTATCAATGACCAGAACCGGAGCTCCCTCAAAACCGCGGTCTGTCGACACGGCCGGGGGGGCAGGCTTCGCAAAGGCCTGCAACGTTGGCACGGGAACGCGTGGCAGCGTTACGGTGAAGCGAGAGCCAAGCCCGGGTCTTGACGCCACGTCAATCCGATAGCCCAGAACCCGAACCATTCGCTCGACAATGGCCAGCCCAAGGCCAACCCCCCCTTGCCTGCCACCGCTCCCCCCCTGCGGCAGGATCTGATGAAACTCGGTAAAGATTTCATCGAGCTTGGCGGCATCAATCCCGACGCCGGTATCCCAGACTTCGAGTCGAACGTCATCATCGCGCACACGCACCGCCAGCATCACACCACCGGACCGCGTGTAACGGAAGGCATTGCTGAGCAGGTTTCGAAGAATACGGGTGAGCATACGTTGGTCCGTGCGCACCATGGCCGGTGAAGAGCGGACCCGAAAACCAAGCCCTGCGTTGGCCGCCACGGCCTCAAACTCGCTGCCGAGACTGCGCGCCAGCTCATCGACGTCGGTATACACCAGATCGGGCTTCATTGCCTGCTGGTCCAGTTTGGAGATGTCCAGCAAATCGGCCAGAAGGTCCTCTGCGCCTTCCAGAGCACGGTGGGCCTGGTGCACCATCCGGCGTTCGGCATCGGGCAGGGTGCTGTCCTGCAACGCCGAGATCATGAGCCGGGCGGCATTCAATGGCTGAAGTAAATCGTGACTCGCGGCGGCCAGATACTTGTCTTTGCTCCGGTTTGCATCTTTGGCGGCATCGACAGCGATCACCAACTCCTGCTCAACTTTCTCGCGCTCTTCAATCTGATAGCGGAGGTCCACGTTGGCGTTCTGCAACGCTTCAGTGCGTTCCTCCACCCGGCGTTCCAGTTCTGCGTTGAGCTGTTCGAGCTTTTCCCGGGCCTGAACGCGGTCAGTGATATCAGCAACAAAGGCTTCCACCACTTCAGGCCCGAGGTCTGGCCGCCGCAGCATGGTCACGGCGACATGGACGGCCGACTGATCGGCCCGACGAAAACGGGCCTCCCGCGCGCTAAGGCTGCCGTAATCCAGCAATTCCTGGCGAATGACATCAAACTCTGCGGCGCTGAAAAAAAGCTGTTCGCGAAGCCGGATCATCCGGTGCTGAAGCTGTTCAGGGCTGTCGTATCCGCAAATCCGCGCCATCGCCGGGTTGCAGGCCAGAAAACCACCCCCCCGCAGATTGGCCTGGAAAATGCCATGCAGCGCGTTTTCGAACAGCCATTTGTAACGGTTGCGTTCCCGCTCCAGCTCCTCAATACGTTCCTGCAAGGCCGGATAATAATTCTTACGCACCGACTGACTGCCAAGTCCCAGCAGATCGCCAACGCCAAAACCACTGTCAGGCGATTCAGAGGCTTCTTCATAAACCACCTGAACATCCCGAAGCGACGACTTCCTTGGGTTGGTCAGTATGCAGGGGGGGTCCTTTAATGCATAGCCTGAAAGATAGGGGGGGATATCCGATGTCGTCACACCCAGCTCTTTCAACCGGGCTTCGAGGCCGACGGTTTTCTTGAGCGCAACAATACGGGCCATCAGGTGTTTTTTTTGACCTGGGCATTACTCATTCCCCCCCGGGTATCAATATCCATCGCCTCCGCCACACGCCGGAAGCGGTCTTCGGCAAACGGGAAGTTGTAGGCCACCACGTGCTCCAGCAATAGCGCGTTGCACAATCCGTGGGGGGGCAGGTCCAGGAAGCCCCCCCCGAGGCTATGCGACATGGCGTGTACTGCCCCCCAAGAATGGCATTTGAAAAGGCCAGCCCGCCTGCATGGAGGCCAGCATGATCTGCTCGCGCAATACCGGATCCGCCGGGTTGGCAACCAATGGCTCCAGGTTCCGGTTGATCAGCCGGATGGCTTCGAGAGCGTGCGTGTCGGTGAGCGGTCCGCTGCCGGTAGACACAAATGCCTCAATGGCGTGAACCAGCGCATCCACCCCCCCGGTGCAGGCGGTCAGGTAAGCACCCATGGTTTCCGTGACTTCCGGATCAATCAGAGAGACATCCGGCACGACCGCCTTGCTGATAATGGAAAACTTGAAGCGCCGATTGGGGGGGTCCGAAATGATCGCAAACTGGGATACGTCGGCAGAGGTTCCCGCCGTCGTCGGAATCAGTATCAAGGGCGGAGGGGGGGGATTGGTGATGGTATCCACCCCCCCTTCGAACTCCAGAATGCTCCGACCGTGCGTGGCGACAATACCGATGCCCTTGGCACAGTCCATCGGGCTGCCACCACCAATGGCGACGATAACGTCACAGTCATTCGACCGGTACTGCTCGGCGCCCGCCATCACCTCATCCACCTTGGGATTGGGGGGGGAAACTGCGGTGTAAGTGGTACAGGCCAGGCCGGCTTCTTTCAGGAGCGTTTCAATCTCACCAACCCACCCGGCAGCCTGGACACCGGGATCCGAGACAAGAAACACGTGGCGCGCCCCCCCGAAATTACTGGCAAAATTGGCCACCGATCGGCGTGAACCCGCGCCGAACACAATCTCCGGAGAGACAAACTTTCGCAAAGCAGAAATGTCGTAACTCATGGGGGGGCCTGACGCGTACGGTTGTTGTTATAGGAGTAACTGACATATTAACGCAACTTGGCGAGCGCTTCATCGACCTTTTGGCTAAGGCCGGCTCACTCTGCCAGTCTGCGATAGAAGCGCCATAGTGTGTCCAGCATCGTGACCTGATTCTCCGGGGGGACCGGAAACCGTGCCCCCCCTCCTCATCAAACCAGACCATTTCGGCGCACTGGCCTGCAGCTCTGAGAGCCGCCACCATTTCCCGGGTTTGCTCCGGCACCACCACCCGGTCCTTTCCGCCCTGAAAAAACAGCGCCGGACACGCAATCCGGCCTGCCTGGAAGGCCGGTGTCCGGGAACGCCAGTTAACACCTCGAGAACCCGGTGGGCCCAACAACCAGTCAAGATAGCTCGACTCAAACCGATGGGTGGCTGCCTTCAGCTTCAACGGTTCGGTCACGCCAAACAGACTGCCGAGACCACGAAATGACTGTCCCGGCTGCATGGCTGCCATCAGTGCGGTATAGCCACCGGAACTGCGCCCCCCCTGGATAAACACCCGCTCAGGGTCTATCCCGCGGCTGGCGCCAAGCGAATGCCTCACCCTTACAACATCTGCAACATCGGCTCGTCCCCCCCAGTTGCCAGCCAGCGCCTGACGATATGCCCGACCAAAACCGGTGCTGCCGGTGTAATTCACGTCCGCTACCGCAAACCCGTGCTGACACCAGAACTGTATCTGGGCATTGAAGGTAGCGTAGGCAGCCGAGGTCGGTCCGCCATGGGCCAGGATGATGAGCGGTGAGGCCTTGGCTGGCTTTGCCGGTTGGTACAGAAAGCTTTGCAGCTCGAACGAAAACTGGTCATCTGGAGGCAGGCACACCGTCTCCGGCCAGACCCAGTCGCGTTCTGCGATCGGTGAAGTGGCCGCACTCAATACCTCCTCCCTTCCGGTGTCCGGATCAATCCTGAGAATGTGATCCGCGCTATCCGGTCGTCGGGCCAGACAAACGAGGCTATTACTCCACGCAGACAGCCACCGGAAATCCGAGTAAGACGATGCCACCCGGCGACGCCGGCCGTCTCGATCAATCCAGAGTTCGGCCCACCCCCCCCTGACATAACGGACCTGTCCCCCCCACCCCCCCCGCCAGACAGGGGGGGGCAACTATGCCGCTCCCCCCCGAGCTGCCAGGGCGCGTTGGCGTGATCGGCCATGACCTCAGTTCCTGCGGTCCAACGCAGCGAGTGGTGATTTCGATCCACCCGAAACGGCTGCCACCAGCAAGGTGATCCGACTGAACCCAGAGCTGGCTATCATCGAACTGGGGGGCTGCTGGACAGACCCGCCTCCCGGCGGTTCCGCAACCAGCGCATCCCGCACATCGCCGTTGGCACCAAGCCGCACCAGACACAACATGGACCTATCCCAAGGCATGTCCGGGAGCTGCCAACTGACCCAGGCCAAGGCCTTGCCGTCCGGACTGAGCGCCGCCGCGCTGTAGAAGTCAAAACGGTCGTCGAGCACCGTAATCTGTCCAGACGAGTCAATCGCCACCAGGGCCTGTTGATCGCCGCATTCTCGTACGGCCAACCAGCGCTGCCGGTGGGGGGGGTCTGCCACCAGCCCTCCCCCCCACCGTGCCCCCCTGAGGGAGCGGCCAGGCTGAGGCGAACGCCCGTTCCAAGATCCAGCTGCCAGAGACTCTGATCCTCTGCCACCCAGCATATGAATCGCCCCCCCATCACCGCAAAGGCACCGCCACCGTATCCGTTCAGGCGACTGCCGACACCGTTACCGGTCTCGATTCTTCGTGTTCGCTCGCCGTCAAAGCGCCACAGGTTTACACGCCCGGAGCCGGGTTCAGAAGCCAGCCAGAACAGTAGCCCGCCGTCGGCTTTCAGTTCCGAAAACTGCTGAGTTTCAAGACACGCCGTGCGGGCCGACAGGATTTCATCCCCCCCGGCAAATGACACGGGAATTCCGGGCGTTTCGGTAGATCAGATCCTCCAGACCAGCCGTCGCGTGATCGGCCGCCGTTCGGGCGGCCAGGATCCGGTCGTGATGTGGTGACTTTCCGCAAACCGGATCGGCATTGTCGGCGTTCCCGGTCAACAGGTAAGCCTGACAGCGGCACCCCCCCCGAAATCCTTGCCTTTTTCGTCACAGGAACGGCAGGGTTCCGGCATCCAGAGGTCACCACGGTAATGATTGAACCCGGGACTGCGATACCAGATATCCTCCAGCGACTGCTCGGTCACATTGGGAAACTCGATCGGCAGAAGCCGGGCGCTGTGACAAGGCAGCGCCGTTCCGTCAGGGGGGGCAACGGTCAGGAACAGGCTGCCCCCCCAGCCATTCATACAGGCTTTTGGACGTTCTTCGTAGTAATCTGGGGGGGTTACGAAGATCACCTTCATCGGATGATCCCGCCCAAGCAGATCAGTGCGGTAGCGATTCACGGTGGCCTCAGCCGTTACCAATTGATCTCTCGAGGGCATCAGCCTTCCCGGTTGGCAAACGCCCACCCGTAGTATTGGCAAGTGGCCAGCTCAACATAATCGGCTCCCAGCTTCTCACACAACGCAAGAATGTCAGGCATCTGATGAATGTTGTGACGATGGATCACAAAGTTGAGCACCATCGGATAGCCCGCCGCCTTGACCGCCCTCGCCATGGCCAGCTTCTGATCAAAGGCCTTTCTGGAGCCAGCCAGCGCATTGTTGAGCTCAGGATCCGATGCCTGAAAGCTGACCTGAATATGATCCAGCCCTGCCTCGGCAAAATCCTGAACCTTCGCCTCCGTCAGTCCCAGGCCCGATGTGATCAGGTTGGTGTAGTAACCCATGCCCCCCCGGGCGCCGGCGATCAACTCCGGCAGGTCTTGCCGCACCAGGGGGGGCTCGCCACCGGAAAGCCCAGCTGGGCAGCTCCCATTGCCCGGCCTTGCTTCAGCACTTCCAGCCACTGGCGCGTCGAAAGCTCATGCGCCTGATCGGCATAATCCAGCGGATTGGAACAATAGGGACATTGGAGCGGGCAGCGGTAGGTCAACTCAGCAAGCAGCCAGAGCGGGTGACCAACCGTTTCGTGTTCACCACTCATAGCCATTCAATCCAGTGTTGGCGGGTTGCCTCGGCGAGAAAGTCCTCGACGTCGGCTGACAGGGGGGGACCAGCCTCCGGAAACGCCCGCTCCAGAAGTTCGACAATCTCGGTACTGGTGCGAGAACCGTTCACTTCCGCCAGTATGGCACCGGCGCTGCCATTAAGCTTGACCATGCCCTCCGGATACAACAGAACGTGACTTTGCTGTGCCGGCTCCCACTGAAACCGGAAACCTCGACGCAAGCGGGGGGGAACCTGAGCCATGGCTACCTCCTTACAGACCACGATGCCAAACCGGCTGATCTGTCACTGTATGATAGGGCGGTGTCTCGTGAACATACGCCATGGTCATGGCATCCAGCATGGTCCAGAGAATATCGAGTTTGAATTGCAGGATCTCGAACGCTCGCTGCTGATCCGCGGCCGAGACAAAATGATCCAGCGTAATACTCAGACCATGCTCCACATCCCGGCGCGCTTCAGAGAGGCGTTTGCGGAAATACCGGTAACCCTCCGCCTCAATCCAGGGATAATGATCTGGCCAGCTGTCCAGACGGGACTGATGAATTTCCGGCGCGAACAGCTCGGTCAGCGAGGAACAGGCAGCCTCCTGCCATGTGGCCCGACGGGCAAAGTTGAGGTAGGCATCGACCGCAAAGCGGACACCCGGTAACACGTGCCGCTGATCAATCACCTCCTCTCGCGTCAGGCCCACAGCTTCGGCCAGAAGCAACCAGGCCTCAATGCCTCCGGCATCGTCATCATGACCGTCGTGATCCAGAATACGCTGCAACCACAGACGACGGACGCTGGCATCCGGGCAATTCGCCATGATGGCCGCATCCTTCTGGGGGGGGATGTTGATCTGATAGTAATAACGATTTGCCACCCACCCCCCCCGGATCTGGCAGGCGTGCACCCACCGCTGTACATGGCCCGGTGGAATGGATGATGGATGTGGTAGTAGCCGCCCTTGGCACGCAGCGCGGCCTCGAAATCGTCCCGATGCAGGGCAGGCGTAACTTGTGCGTTCATGGCGGACCTCACAGGTGTATGTGCATGCCATCCCACGCCACCTCGATACCATGCGCCGCAAGCTCAGCGCGCTCTGGCGAGGCCTCATCAAGGATGGGATTGGTATTGTTGATGTGAATGAGGATCTTGCGCGCGCCCGGCAATGTGTCCAGCAGCTCAATCATGCCACCCGGCCCGGCCTGCGCGAGATGCCCCCCCATCTGTTGACCGGTTTTGGTGCCGACTTCCTGGCGGATCATTTCATCATCATGCCAAACGGTACCATCCACCAACAGCACGTCAGCTCGGGCCATCCAGGCTTTGATCCGGTCATCCGGCTGCCCCCCCAGGCCGGGCGCGTATAGAACGCTCTGACCACTGACGGAGTCTTCAATGAATAGGCCAATATTGTCGCCAGGGTGCGGCTGGTCTCGCCTTGGAGAATACGGCGGAGCGTTACTCAGGAGCGGAATAGCCGTTAGCGCCAGAGTTGGCGCGCACGGTATCGTGAACGCCGTATCTTCGTTCGGCTCAATGGCTTGCCAATTGAGGCCGCCATTCCAGTGCAGGAGCATCTCGAACAGCGGGAAGCCGGTGGACAGATCACTGTGCACCTGCGATGTACACCAAACGTCCAGCGGCAGCCCTTCCCGCAGTGACAGCAATCCGGTGGTGTGATCAACCTGACTGTCCATCAGGACGATGGCAGAGATTCCGGTGTCGCGTAGAGAACGCCCCCCCGGCTGCATGGCTGGAAAGTCAGCAAGCTGGGCCCGGATATCCGGTGAGGCATTGAAAAGAATCCAACGCTCTCCATCGTCGCTGATGGCAATGGATGACTGGGTCCGGGCACGGGCATTCAGGGTACCGGCCCGAAAACCGGCACAGTTCCGGCAGTTACAGTTCCACTGGGGGGGAAAACCACCCCCCCCGGCCCCCCCTGAACCCAGAATTCGAATCTGCATGGCAACCTCCCGAGCAGAACGCAAATAGCCAGCCCGGGGGGGGCTGGCTATTCGTGGCTCAGCGGTTAGCGAAGTACATAGTCACTTCAAAACCGATGCGAAGGTCTTCATAAGCTGGCTTGGTCCACATGATGCTCACCTCTTGTCATGATTGTTAGTGCTTGGCATTTATGGGCACCGCAGGCAAGCGCCCACGATCACTTTCATGCTAATCACAGTGCCTGCCACGCCATATGGTACTTTGGGACCGTTTTTGCCCGCCTGAAGTAGCAGACCTTTGGCCCGGAGGTTGAATTGAGCCCCCCCACCAGCCGTGCCCTACCATGAGAGAAACAATAACAATCACAGGAGACTTCTCATGGTGGGGGGGCGCCTGATGCTCTTGCTCTCACTGGTGTTCACAGCCTCTGCCTACGCGGCTGAGCCGCCACCGGAGCCCAGGGCCGTCATTCAGTCTCTGTTTCCATCAGCAACCGTCATTGAGGGCAAGTTGCCGGACTTTCCCGTCTACCCCCCCGTGTACCAGCTCCAGGAACTGCTGGGGGGGTACGCCTATGTCTCAACCGATTTTGTTACCTTGCAGGGATTCGCGGGCAAGCCGATCACCATGATGATCGGCCTGGACACCAAAGGCCGATTCACGGGCGTCGAGGTGCTTCACCATCACGAGCCTGTCTTTCTGCATGGCCTGGGCGAAGCACCTCTGAACGAATTTGTGGCGCAGTATGAAGGGCGGTCCCTGAAAGACCAGATCATCGTTCAGGCATCCAGTCGTTCCAGTCGCGACACAGGTGGCCAACAGGTCTACTTTGATGGTGTGAGCAAGGCCACGGTTTCTGTGCTGATCATCAATGACACGATACTCTCCTCCGCCTTACAAGTTGCCAGAAGCAAGCTGGAAGGGTTCGCCCAGGCGGCCCCCCCCACAAGGGCCCGACAAGATTATTATGAGCCTCTGACCTGGCAACAACTGCTGGACCGCGGCTACGTCCAGAAGCGGACACTCTCAGCGCAGGAGGTGGAGGCGAAGCTGGGCCGCCCGCTGACGGACTACCCAACCGACCTGTCGCCTCCATCCGGCGAGGCATTTACAGAGATCTATTTTGCCTATGTGAATTCACCCATGGTGGGGGGGCGAAACCTGCTTGGCGACGAAGGCTACAAAGCGTTTCAGGAACGCCTGAATGATCGAGGCAAAGTCATTATGGTGATGTCACAAGGCGTATATCCTCATGTCAGCGAAGCCTTTGTGCCCGGCAGTACGCCCAGCCGAATCGGTCTCAATCAGAATGAGCTGGCCATCGAGATGAGGGATCTGAACTGGCTCGAACCGAATCAACAGATCATGGCTCCGGGCGCACCCGATATGGCCGCCATGAACCTGTTCCGGGTCGGCGGCAATGCGGGCTTCAACCCGGGTTCCGAGGCATCGTTCCATCTGGACATCACTGCGCCACGAAATCACCTGATCACCGACCACGCACGCTTCACGCTGCCCGTGACTTTTTCCCCCCCGGACCTGTTTGAACCGGTCGAGGTGGCACCAGACTTTAATGAAGGCCAGCAACCGGTTTGGATTGGGCTCTGGAAAGAACGATGGTGGCAGATCAGCCTGCTGGTTGCTGGCCTGACCATACTGACGGTGTTCTTTGCGCGCCAGAAAACCCTGACACGGTATCCCCCCCGGCTGGTGCACGGCTTCCGCTGGGGGGGCTTTCTGCTCTTCACGCTCTTCTTTATTGGCTTTTTTTGCCCAGGGGGGGCAGCTATCGGTCGTAAACATCTATACCTTGTTGCTGGCTCTCTGGGATGGCTTCTCCCTGAACGTATTTCTGCTGGACCCGGTGATATTCATTCTATGGACCTACACCTTTGTCACCCTGTTTATCTGGGGGGGGCGCGGGCTTTTTTTTGCGGCTGGCTCTGCCCGTTTGGCGCACTTCAGGAACTGGTCGCGTGGATAGGTCAGCGGCTCGGATTGCGGCAGATAAAAATACCTGAGAGATGGCACCGCCGGCTCATCCTGTTGAAATACCCGATACTGGCCGGGCTTGTGACCACCGCGTTCTTTTCACTGACCCTGGCCGAGCAACTGGCTGAAGTGGAGCCGTTCAAAACCAGCATTACTCTGTATTTCGTCAGGCACTGGCCATTTGTAATGTACGCCCTCGCCTTACTGGCGATCGGCCTGTTCGTTCACAAGTTCTACTGCCGTTATCTGTGCCCGCTGGGAGCAGGACTGGCGGTGCTGGGGGGGCGACTGCGAGTGTTCAGTTGGCTGGAGAGGGTCAAACGCTGTGGCCAGCCTTGCCAGCATTGCAAAAACGAATGCGGTATCAACGCAATCCGCAAGGATGGCCGGGTGGACTATGACGAGTGCATCCAGTGCCTGGAGTGCGTTGTGATTCTGCGGGACCAGAATCAGTGCGTAGACGCCATTGTTCAGGCCAAACAGCGGCAGAAACAGGCTCGGATTCTGGCCACAGATGCAGCAGGGGGGGCGTAAACGCCCCCCCTGCACTCAGCGCCCCCCCAGCGAATAGAATTCCGGGTTGGCCCGCATGCTGGTGACATTGGCCATGCGGTTGGACAGACCGAAGAAGGCCGTGATGCCTGTAATATCCCAGGCGTCCTCATCGGTAAACCCGTGCGCGCGCAATGTGGCAAAGTCGTCCTCATTCACGGCATAGGCCGACTGCGACACTTTCACGGCAAAATCCAGCATCGCCTTCTGGCGCTCGGAAATATCCGCTTTGCGATAATTCACCGCCACCTGATCGGCAATCAGTGGGTTTTTCTCCCGGATCCGCAAGATTGCGCCATGAGCTACCACGCAGTACTGGCACTGATTCAGGTTGCTGGTCGCCACCACAATCATCTCGCGTTCAGCCTTGGTCAGGTTGCTCTCCTTCTCCATCAGAGCATCGTGGTAATCGAAGAACGCCCTGAACTCGTCGGGGGGGCGATGTGCCAGCGCCAGGAAGACGTTAGGAATGAACCCCCCCGACTTCTCTTGCACTTTCAGAATCCGGTCACGGATGTCGCTGGGCAACGAGCCCAGCTCTGGCACCGGAAACCGGCTGATCGGTTGTTCTTTTGGGTCCGACATTCTGCATCCTCTGTTGTTTTCAGTCTGTTCAAAACGCCGGTTAACCGCGACCGGAATCACCACGCGGCCCCCCCGCAACTTGCCCTCGAGCAACTGTCCGGCGGCACCGATAGCATCGTCAAAGGACACCTCGGTAATCATGCTGTCCAGGAGCTCCGGGGGGGACAGGTCCTCGGCCAGACGCTTCCAGGCGTACAGGCGATCAGCTTTCGGAGCCATAACACTATCAACACCGCACAAGGTCACGCCTCGGAGAATGAACGGAGCGACTGTAGCCGGAAAGTCCATCCCTGCCGCCAGACCGCAGGCAGCAACAACACCGCGATACTTCATGGCCGCACAGACATTCGCCAACACTTGTCCGCCGGCCACATCAATAGCCCCCCCCGCCCAGGTTTCACGGGCCAACGGCTTGCCGGGCTCCGTCAACTCAGCCCGATCCAGAATCTGCTTCGCCCCCCCCAGGGACTTAAGATACCCTTCCTCCTCGGGCCGACCGGTTACCGCAGTCACCGAGTATCCAAGTTTAGCCAGGATAGCGACCGCCACACTCCCAACACCTCCGGTTGCTCCGGTTACCAGGATGTCACCTGAATCCGGCTTGACGCCCTGCTTCTCCAGGGCGATCACGCATAACATGGCGGTGTAGCCCGCGGTGCCAATAGCCATGGCCTGGCGCGGGGGGGTAAACGGTGCTTGCAACGGAATCAACCAGTCTCCGGAGAGGCGCGCCTTCTCAGCCAGCCCGCCCCCCCAGTGTTTTTCGCCCACACCCCCCCAACCGTTCAGCACGACCTGGTCGCCGGGCTTGAAATCCGGATTGTCGGATTCCGTCACAACCCCCCCGGCGAGGTCAATACCAGGCACCATGGGATAGGTTTTGGCAATCGGCGCCTTGCCGGTAATCGCCAGCGCATCCTTATAGTTCAGGGTGCTGTAAGCCACTTCAACCGTGACGTCGCCTTCCGGCAACTGGGTCTCGTCAACAGACTTCAGGGCCACCTGCTGATCACCCCCCCGACTGCCTTCAATCAGAATTGCTTTGAACATGTTGCCTCCCGCTCTCCGTTTAATCAGTGAACTTGCGTATCGAGCTCTCAGGCACTTTGTACAAGCGCCATGAATCCATGGAAAAACCGGTCCAGCGGCTGAGCTGACTGCTCCAGTTTGGCCCTGAGCACAGCGCCCTCCCAGCCAATCCAGAAAAACTGCGCTAACGACTCGCAGCACGCGCTTTGAGGGATATCACCCGCTTGTCGGGCCTGCTGAAGAACTCGGGCAACCCGGGCTTCCCAATCCCGAAAAGTATCGCTCAAAAGCTCGCGGAAACTTTCCGGGAGGGCCGCCATTTCCTGCCCCCCCAGATTGCCGATCAGACAGCCTCGCCGGTAGTCGTATTTCTTCATGCCCGCTTTAGCGTCCTGAACAAACGCCTCCAGCCTCGACAGCGGTGGTCGGGAATCGTCAGCGAAGGATCGCTCCAGTTTACGGGCGAAGAAGTCACCGTAGGCTTCGATCAGCGCCCGGCCGAACGCTTCTTTGTTGTCGAAGTAGTGATAAAACGACCCCCCCTTGGGTACGCCGGCCAGCCTCAGGATTTCGTCGATACCGGTATAGGAATAGCCCTTCTCGGTCAGCACTGCCAGCCCGAATTCAATCAACGCCTGCCGGGTATCCTGATAGCTGACGTTCTGGCTCTTGGGTGGCCTGCCGCGCCTGCGTTGGGGGGGTGTCTTGGATTCTGCCATTACGCTTACTTTAGACCGCTCGTCTACAAAAACCTGAGAACACTTTAGACCAGTCGTCTACAAAAAAACAAATGCCATAAAAAAAGGCCCTGGGAAGGGCCTAAGGAGAGTGGTAAAACATCCCGGGCTCCAGCAGGAGCCACCCGGCAGACGCCGGGCTCAACAAAAGCACCGTCCTTGTGCGGTCACACGAAAAAGGGGGGGCCGATGCAGACAGCCCCCCCGACGCATCCGGATCAGAAGAATCCCAGCGGTTGGTGTCGTAGCTCACCAGCAGGTTTTTGGTTTGCTGGTAATGATCAAGCGCCATCTTGTGGGTCTCACGACCAACACCCGAGCGCTTGTAACCGCCAAATGCCGCGTGGGCGGGGGGGTAGGCGTGGTAGCAGTTCATCCACACCCGGCCAGCCTGAATGGCACGCCCCCCCATGCGGTAAGCCCGATTGGTGTCACGGGTCCAGACGCCCGCTCCCAGACCAAATTCGGTGTCGTTCGCGATAGCCAGTGCTTCTTCTTCGGTCTTGAAGGTGGTCACCCCCCCAACAACCGGCCCAAAGATCTCCTCCTGGAACACTCGCATCTTGTTGTCACCCTTGAACAGGGTCGGCTGGATGTAAAAACCGTTGTTGAATTCATCGTCGAGATGTTCACGGTCACCGCCGGTCAGGACAACCGCCCCCCCTTCCTGCTTGCCGATTTCCATATACGACATAATCTTGTCGAACTGTTCTTTCGAGGCCTGGGCACCTACCTGCACTTCGGTGTCCAACGGATTACCGCGCTTGATCGCCTTGGTGCGCTCGACGACCTTTTGCATGAATTCCTCAAACATGTCTTCCTGAACCAGAGCCGGGAGGGGGGGCAGGTACACACTTCGCCCTGGTTGAAGAACGCCAACACCAGACCTTCAACACACTTGTCGATGAACTCAGGCTCAGCTTCATGACATCGGAGAAGTAAATGTTCGGCGATTTGCCACCTAACTCGACGGTGGAAGGAATGATGTTTTCAGCCGCACACTTCAGAATGTGGGAGCCAACCGGGGGGGTAGAGCCGGTAAACGCGATCTTGGCGATGCGTTTGCTGGTGGCGAGGGCCTGACCGGCCTCAATACCGTAACCATTGACGATGTTGAGTACACCTGGCGGCAACAGGTCGCCGATGATTTCCATCAGAACCAGAATACTGGCAGGAGTCTGCTCGGCGGGTTTGAGCACCGTGCAGTTACCCGCTGCCAGACAGGGGGGGCCCAGCTTCCAGGCCGCCATCAGAAGCGGGAAGTTCCAGGGAATGATCTGACCAACCACACCCAGGGGGGGCTCATGGAAATGGTACGCCACAGTGTTGTGGTCGATTTCGCCCATATGGCCTTCCTGGGCACGAATACAGCCCGCGAAGTAGCGGAAATGATCAGCCGCCAACGGAATGTCTGCGTTCAGGGTCTCGCGCACCGCTTTACCGTTGTCCCAGGTTTCAGCAACGGCCAGCTTTTCAAGGTTGGCTTCAATCCGGTCCGCGATTTTGAGCAGAATATTGGAGCGTTCGGTTGGGGGGGAGGTTTTGCCCCCCCAGGCTGGAGCTGCTTTATGGGCGGCATCCAGGGCAAGCTCAATGTCCTCTGCCGTCGAGCGCGGGATCTCACAGAACGCCTCGCCAGTAACGGGAGTGATGTTCTCGAAATACTGGCCTTTAACCGGTGCTACCCATTCACCGCCAATGTAGTTCTCGTAGCGGGATTTGAAAGAAACAACGGAACCGTCCTTTCCTGGTTGTGCGTAGATCATGACATTGACCTCATTGTTGTGTTTGTCGCTTGCCAACGCGGCCTTCGCGTTTACCTATTCAATGTAGTCGTGAAACCAGGATTGGTGAATGATCCCAAGGGGGGGGCGAAAAACTCATCCCTTGGTAGTAGATTGCAGGACGTGCACGCAGGTGCTCAGACGCGGCCCTTTGGCAGGGCCCGCGTCTGCGTCAAGCAGCGGTGAGGGTTAGAGATTCCGGAGATCTTTACGCAGGATTTTGCCCACATTGGATTTGGGCAATTCCTCCAGAATTGTCACTTCCTTTGGAACTTTGTAACTGGCAAGGCTTTGGCGGCAATGACTGATCAGCGCCTCCTCATCAACATCGGCACCGGCAACGGGCGCCACAAACAGCCGGATCCGCTCCCCCCCGGTTTTCTCGTCCGGTATACCGATACAGGCCGCTTCCGCGACTTCGGGCAACTCCGCTGCCACCGCTTCAATTTCGTTCGGGTACACATTGAATCCGGAAACCAGAATCATGTCTTTCTTGCGATCAACAATCTCGAACTGGCCGTCCGGATGCATCACTGCCACATCACCGGTCTTGAAGTAGCCATCTCGGGTGAAGGCTGCTTCAGTCTCCTGGATCCGGTTCCAATACCCTCTCATCACCTGGGGGGGTCCACTGGCACACAATTCGCCCGGGGGGGTACCTATCGGCACCTCCTGTTCATTGTCATCAACGACTTTGACATCGGTCGAAGGTACCGGATATCCCACAGTCCCACTGAAACGGTTCTGCCCCCCCATCAGGTTCAACGTCAGAATGGGAGCCGTCTCAGACAAACCAAAGCCTTCAACGATGTGAGCGCCGGTATGAGCTTTCCACGCTTCAGAGGTACTCGGGAAGATCTTCGAGCCGCCGCCAAACGCCACCTTGTAGCGAGACAGGTCCACCTGTTTGAACAAAGGATGCTTGGTCATGCCGGCATACAGGGTGTTGACACCACCAATAACACTGAATCCGGCATCCTTGATCGCAGCCAGGTAGGCGTCCATGTCCCGGGGGGGATTAGGTATCAGTATCGCCTTTGAACCGATGGCCGCGTAGGCAACAAAGATCATCAGACCGAAAATGTGGTACATGGGCAGCGCCAGCACCACCACTTCCGCCCCCCCCGGTTCATTGGCCGCGGGTATAAAGCTGCGGAACTGCAGGGTATTGGCAATCAGATTACGGTGACTGAGCGTCGCGCCCTTGGAGGGGGGGCCGGTGGTGCCCCCCCCGGTATACTGAAGAAACAGCACATCGTCCCCCCCCGCCAGGGGGGGTACGGCTTGCGGTCGCTTGCCAGCGTGTTCCGCCAGCAGATCCGCCAATGAGGTGTAATCCCCCCCAAGATCCTCGGGAATGTCCGAGCCCGGGATCGAGAGAGTGGTGCCATCCCCCCCGGGATTAACGGTGATCACCCGCGTGATCGACGTCTGGTGTCGGATGGCAGCCAGTGACGGTGCCGACCCGGAATAGACAAGAATGGTCTCAGCGCCCGAATCGTTAAGCTGGTGCTCAAGTTCCCTCGGAGTATAGAGCGGATTGACGTTTACCTGCACGGCACCGGTTTTCAGCACTGCCAGCAGCGCAATCGGATAGGCAAAGATGTTTGGCAGCATTACCGCAATCCGATCCCCCCCCTTCGCCACGCCATACCGGCTTTGCAGCGCGTGGGCCAGGGCATCAGACTCATTGTCCAGCTCCCGAAAGGTCAGGGATGCGCCAAAACACTCAATGGCTACGTGATCGGGGGGGGAACTTGGCTATCGCATCCCTGAACAGGCCGAGAACGGAATCATAGGCATCCACGTCAACGGTATGGGGGGGAACGTCGCTGGGGGGGTAAGAATCAAGCCAGGGTTTCATGTTTATTCCTGTTGGGTTTTATAAGTTGTTATGCCATAGGTCCGGGAAGACCCTTCCAAATCCTCGCGCACCGACTTGATACAAACCTGATAACACGCGCCAAAAATTTGATAATTTGCGCCACATCAGGAAGACTCCCTCTCACCGCCCACGGAACAACAAGATGCCGCCATGCCCCCCCTGACTGACCTTTCCCGCGCCTCGTCATTGGCCCGGCTCGACGAGTTTTGTCGTAAACATACCCTCGACTACCGGGACATGCTCGCCAGCGCCGGTCTGCCCGAGGACACTCTGCAGCAACCAGACAGCCTGATCGCCTACACGCGCTTTACACAGCTCCTTGAAAACTGTGCCAGGGCCTCCGGACATCCCCCCCTGTTTGGTCTTGAATACGGCATTTTTCAGGGCACCGCCGTCTTTGGCAGGCTTCTATACCTGTTCAAGAACGCCAATACCGTAGGGGGGACTCGCTCAGCGAGCTAACCCGGTACTACCACTTGCATTCCAGTGCTGCCGAAGTGACCACCTCGGTTCAGGAAGGAATGGCCTTCCTCTGTTACGAACCGGCGCTGCAGGAGAGCACACCGAGCCGACAGATCGTGGAACTGGCCATCGGCGTCGGGTTATCGCTGATGAGGATGCTCATGGGGGGGCCTGCCTGGAAGCCGGCCGGGGGGGTGCATTTCAGACACGGAGCAGGAAGCTCCACCAAAACCTATGCCCGCCTGCTCGGCGTGACACCGCAATTTAACAGTATCAGCAACGGCTGGGTGTTCGATGCGTCTTTGCTCAGCCTGCCCCCCCTGAGTGACTCTGACCCCCCCGGGTTGCATGCGCTTATGCGGGAACATCTGGAGAAAATGGACGCGCTCTCGGTGCGGGAACTGCCAGACTATGTCCAGCGCCTGATTCGAACCTGCCTGCCCACCGGCAACGCAAGCATCGAGCTTGTCGCAGACTACCTGATGCTGAGCCCCCCCCGGTCCCTGCAACGGTACCTGGCCCAGGAGAAGACCTCGTTCCAGACATTGCTTAACGCCACACGCAAGAACCTGGCAGAACGATATCTGCAGGAATCGACCGTGAGTCTGACCCAACTGGCTGGCATTCTCGGTTACTCAGACCTGGCCTCATTCTCCCGGGCATTTCAACGCTGGTATGGAACCAGCCCACGCCAGTGGCGCAAAGAGCACGGCTTGGGATTACACCCCCCCAGGCGCCTTGCGCCGCACAGAAAAGCGCCGGTCTGGTTAAGCCCGTCAGGCCTCCCGGCAAAGAGTGGCGAATCGGCCATAGAATAAGTCTGTCTCCGGCAGGGGGGGAATAAAAAAAGCCGCCCGGGGGGGGCGGCCTTTTTTTATCGTTCAGATCACTTACTGGCGATCCGGTCTTTGGGCAACTTGAACGTCCACACCATGCCCCCCCCTGGTTGAAGTTTTTCACCACCTTGGCAACTTCTCCTCCCCCCCAGAGCGGAACCGCACCACCCCCCCAGCCAGAGGCCACGGACACATACTGCTCACCGTCCATGGTCCAGGTGATCGGAGTACCAACCACACCGGAGCCTGTGTTGAAGCGGTAGAGCTCTTCGCCAGTCTTGGCATCAAACGCCTTCAGATGCCCTTCCGGCGTGCCGGTGAAGACCAGACCACCCGCCGTCGTCATCACACCGCCCCCCCACAGGGGGGGGCCGTATTCTCATAGCGCCAGACCTCTTCACCGGTCTTTGGATCCATAGCCCGCAGAACGCCGATGTAGTCATCGTTGGCCGGCTTGATAGTAAATCCAGCGCCCAGGAACGCCGCACCCTTCTTGTAGGAAACCGGCTCGTTCCAGATATCCATGGCCCATTCATTAGACGGTACATAAAACAGTTCCGTCTGCTGGCTGTAGGCCATCGGCATCCAGTTCTTGCCACCAAGGAACGCGGGCTGGGCCAGCACCGTCTCCCCCCCTTTGCTACCGTCCATATCGGCAGGATTACCCGGACGACCGCCCTCGGTGTAGATTGGACGACCGGTGTCGGGGGGTCCAGCCCCCCTCGGCCCAGGTAATCTTGTCTACAAACGGGAAGCCACGGATGAAATCGCCGTTCTCACGGTTCAGAACATAGAAGAAACCGTTTCGGTCTGCCGTTGCGGCGGCCTTGACGATTTTGCCGTTTTCCTCGTAGTCAAAGGAGATCAGCTCGTTCACCCCCCCGTCGTAATCCCAACCATCGTTCGGCGTGGTCTGGAAATGCCATTTGATGCTGCCATCATCCGGATCGATCGCCAGACGGGAAGACGAGAACAGGTTGTCACCCGGGCGCAGGTGAGAGTTCCACGGGGGGGCGGGGGGGTTACCTGTGCCGAAGAAGAGGGAATCGGTATCGGGGGGGTCATAGGTCCCGCCCAGCCAGGTGGCGGCACCACCGTTCTTCCACATTTCACCGGGCCAGGTCACTCCGGCCTTGCCGCCAGAAATACCATTCTCAATTTTTTTTGCCATCCTTGTAGACATAGCCCATGTGGCCTTCTACGGTCGGGCGGGTCCAGACCAGATCACCCGTGCTGGCGTCGTAGGCTTCAACCTTGCCGACAATACCGAACTCACCGCCGGATACCCCCCCGGTAATGACCTTTCCTTTGACGATCATCGGAGCGGCCGTGATGGCATAACCAGCCTGATAGTCCGCCACTTTCTTGATCCAGACGGGCTTGCCGGTCTCTTTATTGAGTGCCACCAGTTTGGCGTCCAGAGTTCCAAAGATCACTTTGTCACCATAGATGGCAGCGCCGCGGTTTACCACGTCACAACAGGGCATGATGCCATCCGGCAGGCGCGCATCGTACTGCCAGAGTTCCTCGCCGGTCCGGGCATCAATGGCGTACATTCTTGAATAGGAGGCGGTAACGTACATCACCCCCCCATCTTTTACCAGCGGCTGGGACTCCTGCCCCCCCCGCATTTTTTCACTGCCAAACGAAAAAGCCCACGCCGGCTGCAGGTATTGAACGTTGCTGGTGTTCAGGTCCGCCACCGGGCTGTAGCGCTGGCCCTGCGTACCCATGCCATAGCTCACTACATCCTCGGGGGGGCTCTTGTGATCGTTGATAATCTCGTCGTCGGTTACCGCATGGGCGCCATACGAAACTGCCATCGCCAGGGCGCTGGCCGCAATGCGAATCCCGAACTTGTTGGTTCTCATGGTTGCGCTCTCCAAGTCTCTTGTTTTCGGTTCTCTTGTCGTCGTTTCAGCGAACCGGGAACTTTTCCCGCCTCTGGTACGATTCTTCGCGCTGACACCAAAACCAACAATTGCCCCCCCGGGGGGGAACAGGTTTTCTCATCACTTGGTAGTAATACCCCCCCAAAAAGAAAGCTCGCCGATGGCGAGCCTTTCTCACTAATGACGCCCTCGGCGCGGGCCAAAGATGCCTGATCAAGAAAATCCCGATAGTACCCGGGCACACTGTATCGGAGCTGCTGGCCGGACATCAGCTCGTTCATCTCACCGGATCGCACTAACCTGTCTACAATGGCTTCGAGCGCATAGCCAAGCTGCCGATGGGTGTGTTTGATCGCCATACCAACATCCCAGACCTGCTTGCCGATACCGGGAAAACCGTTACTCGCAGCTTTGAATTGCGCGTTTTCGGGCTTGGAAAGCTCATGGTCGATCTCCGCTCGCATCCCCCCCATCACCGCACTTACCTCGCCAGAGCGCATCGCACCGAACGCCTCCGCGACGTTTCCGTAATGCCGAACCTTCTCTCGCATACGGCCAGCAAACGCCGAGGTCAGGTAAAAATCAGGAAGGGTATCGATCTCCACGCCGATAGGGTGATACTGAAACACAGCGACCGTCTCAACGCTGTCGAGCCTCGCCGGATCAAAGGCGATCTGCCAGGTTTCCTGCTGGTAAGGACCAAACAGTACAACCTGTTCGTTGATGTACTCTCCGGTGGAATCCTGCATGTACGCGTAGGTCTTGTCATAAGGCACCCGAAGCATCACGTCGGCGAGCCGGCGCTTTGCCAGGTAATGGCCCTTCCACACATTGTTGCGCAGATCGTCACCCAGATTCTCATCCGGCACAATCCAGTGCACTTTGAACTCCACGCCCATTTCACGGGCGATCCGACGCCCGAGTTCAACATCGATCCCTTTCGGTTCACCATCCACCTGATAGGAATACGGCGGGAAATTCTGATACACCCCCCCAACCTTCAGGTAGCCGGATTCAAGGATGACGTCGTAGTTGCGCTCCGCGGGACGGTTGAGCAGCTTGTCACCATCATCGATTTCCTGAGCCAGGATGGCCTGGGTGAAGAACAGTAAAGCAAGAATGGGCGCCAGTATTTTCATTGTATTCTCCCAACGACGACGGGCCGGCACTGGGCCGACCCGGTTTTAACCTTGAGCGAATCGAAGCAACTTCCGTTACTCCGGCTTTGGCAGAGACTCCACATAACTCCGAATGGCCCACATTGCGTTCTGATCCAGGGTTTTCTTCCATGACGGCATGCCCCCCCGGTCGGTGCCATTGCGCACGCGGTTGATAAAATACTCGTCATCCCATTCCGTCAGTTCCCGCAGATCAGGCGTAAGGCCTCCGGACATCGCTCGAATTCCATGGCAACCCGCGCAATTGCCGGCGTAAGCGCTCTCGCCGATCTTGACCGCCTGGGCGTTCATATCGCCGTACTCGTTACCTTCCCGGAACGGGTTTTCCATCCGGATTTCATCGCCGAGTGTCGGCAGGTTGCCCGTATCCACTTCCTGTGGTGTGACGTTGCCGTGCGCAAAGACTAGGCCCGCCAGGCCAAGCAGGGACGCAGTCACCAGTGCTTTGAGTGAAAAGGACATTGCCATTGTTGCTACCTCTGTTATTGGATTCCCAGTGGTTGGCTATTGGATTTATCAGTCGCCAACGTGCTGACTTCCAGTCTAGGAATCCACCGGGGGGCATTCCGAATGCCACTTTGGGGGGGGTTTTGGCGTAGTTCCTTGGTAGTAGACGCAGAGAGCGAAGGCCAAAGCATGAGGGCTCGAATTCCTCCGGTGAAATTCGATACATTTCAGTTAAAAAGCGCCCGTTCGGGAACATTTCCCGGTTTTCCCTGACGTTTTCCCGGTACTGAAAGGCGGTTTTCCGTCGCCAGATTCCCCCCCGGTCACTGCCAATACTCGAGACGTCGATGCCATGGGCAAGACGATGGCGACAACAAAAACCAAGGGGGGGAAAGAATATGAGCATCAGAACACGCAAGCTCCCGCTGTTGCGGGGGGGTATCAGTCTGGCACTGGCGCTGGGGGGGACCACGGCCGGTCTGGCCGGCCAACTCCAGGCCAAAGAGGTTACCTGGGATGACATTGCCAATGACGCCCGCAGCCCCCCCGAAAACGTGCTGGGATACGGTATCGGCCCCCCCAAAGCCCAGCGTTACAGCCCGATGACAACCATCAACCGCGATAACGTGGAGCGCCTGGTTCCCGCCTGGTCCTTCTCCTTCGGTGATGAAAAGCAGCGCGGTCAGGAATCCCAGGCCTTGGTCCATGACGGCGTGATCTACGTCACCGGCTCATACTCCCGTTTGTTCGCGCTGGATGCCAGGACCGGGGGGGAGCGGTTGTGGGAATACAGTCACCGCCTGCCGAGGGTATTCGTCCCTGCTGCGACGTGGTCAACCGGGGGGGCGCCGCGATCTTTGGTGACAAGGTGTTCTTCGGTACCCTCGATGCCGGCATCGTCGCGTTGAATAAAGACACCGGAAAAGTGGTCTGGCGCGAGAAGTTCGCCGATCACGAGGCGGGCTACACCATGACCGGAGCCCCCCCGGTGCTGGTGAAAGACCAGAAAACCGGAAAAGTCCTGCTGATTCATGGTTCTTCCGGTGACGAATTCGGCGTCGTCGCAAACTGTTTGCCCGCGACCCGGATACCGGCGAAGAAATCTGGATGCGCCCGTTCGTTGAGGGCCACTTCGGTCGGCTCAACGGCGAAAAAAGTACGCCAACGGGAGACCCTCGGGCACCCAGCTGGCCTGATGATCCGAATACTGAAACCGGAAAAGTTGAGGCCTGGAGCCATGGCGGCGGCGCACCCTGGCAAAGCGCCAGCTTCGATTCAGAAACCAACACCATTATCATCGGCGCCGGCAACCCGGCCCCCCCCTGGAATACCTGGAAACGTACTTCGCCCGGAGGTGACCCCCCCGCTGACTACGACAACCTCTACACCTCCGGCCAGGTTGGCGTCGATCCAACCACGGGAGAGGTCAAATGGTTCTATCAGCACACGCCAAACGACGCCTGGGATTTCTCCGGCAACAACGAACTCGTGCTGTTCGAATATGATGAAGACGGAGACACGGTAAAAGCTACGGCCCACGCCGACCGCAATGGATTTTTCTACGTGGTCAACCGTGAAAACGGTGAATTGAAGAATGCGTTTCCTTTTGTCGACAATATCACCTGGCCACGCACATCGACCTGGAATCGGCCGCCCGGTCGAGGTAGAAGGCCAGCGCCCGCCGGCGGTTGCTGAAGGAGAAACCCGAGGCAAGTCTATTGAAGTCTCGCCCCCCCCTTTCCTGGGCGGTAAAAACTGGAACCCGATGGCCTACAGCCAGGACACCGGCCTGTTCTATGTTCCAGCCAACCATTGGAAAGAGGATTACTGGACAGAGGAAGTTACCTACAAAAAAGGTGCGGCTTACCTGGGTCAGGGCTTCCGGATCAAGCGGATGTACGACGACCACGTAGGCGTACTTCGAGCCATGAATCCGATCACCGGTGACATTGAGTGGGAGCACAAGGAAAGAATGCCATTGTGGGCGGGCGTTCTGACCACCAAGGGTGGCCTCGTCTTCACCGGAACCGGTGACGGATATCTCAAGGCCTTCGATGCCGAGACCGGCGAAGAACTCTGGAAGTTCCAGACCGGCTCGGGAATCATCTCGTCGCCGATCACCTGGGAAATGGACGGAGAGCAGTACATCGGTGTGGCCTCCGGCTATGGCGGGGGGGCCGTTCCATTGTGGGGGGGTGGCGACATGGCGGAGCTGACCAAGCCCATTTCCCAGGGCGGGTCCTTCTGGGTCTTCAAGATGCCCTCCTGGGCACAGGCCTCCCGCTAATTTTCCTCCGGTTCGGGCCTGGCGCCTTGCCAGGCCCCCCCTTTTTACGATTGATTCAGGAGTGAATCCATGAGAGCCACCGCAACAGCCGCTCTTCTTTTCGCGTTCACCCCCCCCGTTTTCGGCGGTGACTATATGGCCGATATTGAGCCGGTTCCGGTCATCAACGGCTGCAAACTTGAACGTGAAACCAGTTGCCCCCCCGGAGCGGACCTTCAGGGCGCGGATCTGTCCAATATGGATCTACGCTCTGCCAACTTTCGTGGTGCCAACCTGTCGGGCGCCAACCTGAGCCACACCAGTCTGCGAGGCGCCAACCTCGACGGGGGGGCGAACCTCGACAACGTCACCGGATATCGTCTTCAGGTCTACCGGGCCAGCATGAGGGGGGGGCATCGCTAAAGGATGCCGAATTGCAGGGAATACAAGGCGAATACCTGTTCGCCCAGGGTGCAGACTTCAGCGGCGCCAATCTGACCGGCGCCAACTTCGACTTCTCCCGTTTTTCCGGGGGGGCTACCCTGGTAAACGCCACCATGCCATTCAGCAGTTTCGAGATTTCCTGGATGCCCAAGGCGAATCTGGAGGGGGGGGCCAACCTCAGGGGGGGGCAAACCTTCAGGAAGCCAAGCTGGCGCTGGCGAACCTGGCGGACGCGGACCTGACCGGAAGCCGGATCCACTACGCCACCTTCGAGGGCACCCACATGGAGGGCTGTACCGCCTGCCCGTTTGATTGGTGATCCGGGGGGGCGGGCTCAGACCCGCCTCCCTTCCTCCAACTGGCCATAGCGAATCAGACCGGCATCCACCGCCAGGTGAATCAACTCCACAGAGGACGAAACCTGCAGCTTGCTTTTCAGCCCCCCCGCCAGGTGGTTGGAGACGGTCTTGCTGCTGACACACAGGCGTTCTGCGATTCCGCCCAGACTCTCCCCCCCTCTGGCGTACATCAGCAATACTTCCATCTCCCGCTGGGTCATATCCCTGAGGCGGTGATCGACCGGCCGCTCCTGATTCATCGCCAAACGTGTGGCAATCGGATGCTCAATGTAGGGCTGGCCTGACGCAACCCGCTTTACGGCTTCCGCGAGTTCCTCGGGCGCGCAGCTCTTGGAGACAAAACCGAGCCCTCCCACATCCAGCGCCTGACGCACCATGGGCAGTTCATCGTGCATGGTAAAGAACAGGATCGCCGCCCCCCCCGCCAGCGCTGCGCAATCGGCGCCCAACCTCCAGCCCGGAGATATCCGGCAACCCCCCCATATCCAGCAACACCACATCGGGCCGCAGCTCGCCATAGCGGGCCACGGCATCCTGACCGTTGTCGACCTCGGTGATGGCCACTGCCGGCAGCATGGAGCGCAGCAGATTGGCAATGCCCTGTCGGACTACCTGGTGGTCATCCACAATCATCAGTTTCATGCAACACCTCCGGTACCTGGAGTCAGTGGCACGGCCAGCCGGATTCGCGTTCCCTCGCCCAACCGGCTCAGAAACCTTACCTCGCCACCCAGCAGCGGGCTCGCTCACACATCGAGCGCACGCCCAGGCCGGCATTGCCCGGCAATTGATCATTGCCCACTCCATCATCACGCACCTCTACGCTCAACTCGTTATCGTTGCGGGCAACCGCCAGCGTGGCGCAGGAAGCGTTGGCATGACGGGAAACATTGTTCAGGGCTTCCTGAAGGAACCGATACAGATGGGTTTGCTGCTCCCCCCCGGTAAAATCGGGCAGGCGCTCGTCCATCGCCAGGCGGCATTCGAGGCCGCTGAGCTGTTGCCATTGCTCGGTCAGATGGCGAATGGCACTGCCCAGCCCCCCCAGCTGCTCCATCACCAGCGGATGCAGCTCCTGCAACAAATGCCGGAAGTGCTTCTGGATGGTCTCGCAGTGTTCCGCCAGATCTCTGGCCTGCTGCTTCTGGCGATCGCTGAGATCCGGGTCGTAGAGCAGGCTGCGTGCCTGAGCCCGAATGCCCGTCAGGTACTGGCCAAGATCGTCGTGCAGCACCCGGGCGATGTGTTCGCGTTCCCGATCCTGCAACTGCAGGAGTTCGTTAAGCAGGCGGCTCACCGTTTGCTGTTCCGACTCGAGCGCCACGGCCATGGAATTGAACCGGCAAACCAGCTCATCCAGCTCCTGTTCACCCTGACGCGGAAGCCGGGATGTCAGTTGACCTGTCGAAACCGCCCCCCCCATGGCCTCAGACAGACTGGTCAGTGTGCGCATGCCGCGCCGAACGATGAAGAACAAGGCAAGAAAACACAGGCCCATACCAATGGCATAGCGCCCGAAATCAGCAGGAAACCTTCCCAGATCTCCTCAACTTCGTCTTTGGGATTCACCTGCCAGCCGTTTACCACAGGCGGAGACGATTCCCCCCCGGCGATCAGTGCAGAGAACCATGCTGGCACCTCTCCACCCCCCCTGCTTCCGCCTGTGTCATCTACAGGCGTCAGGTGACGAAGAGTCCCTACAACGGATTCTGGAAGAGTAGTGGGGGGGCTCACAAGGCTCCCGGCGAGCCCGGCAGCGCCTTCGAGCTCCCGTTGAACGTCATGGCGGGCTTGCTGGGTGTAGAACAGCGCTCCAAGCAAATAAACAAGAAGGAAAACCGCCAGCATCAACAGGGAAATCTTCCGATATACGGTCATTGTTTTTATCCGTTGCGAGAAAATACCATCTCTACCCCCCCCATGCTAAAGCCAACAATTTCCACCGGAATAGTTCTTTAGTACCGCCACTTTCCTACTTTCTGAATATTTCCGGGCTTCTCCCCCCCCTTTCATAAGCTGGAAGCACAACAACAAACCGGAGAATCCCATGTCTTTTCTCGCCCGGACCGTGACTCCATTACTGATCGCCCTGGCAGCAGCAACCCCCCCGCTGAAAGCGGAATCGTTGGACGTGCGGATTGGCTATCTGCAGTGGCTGCCAGACCAGGGGGGGCCCGTGCTTTCCAATGTAATCCCGGAACCCGAGGACGCCGGCCTGCGGGGGGGCGCCGAGCTAGCCATCAACGACAACAGCACTACAGGCAAATTCCTAGGTCAAACCTACTCCTTGCAGAGTGATGTGGCGGATTCGGAAGAGGCGGCCATTGCGGCCTTTGATGCCATGCGCGAGAACGGGCTGGATCTGTTTGTAGTAAACGCGCCCGCCTCGACCTTAAAGGCCCTCACTGAGAAGGCCGGCGACAACACCCTGATTTTCAATGCCGGCGCCGAAGACGATGCCCTGCGCACCGGCCAGTGCCACGTGAACCTGCTACACACCATACCCAGCTATTCCATGCTCACCGATGCGCTCGGCCAGTGGCTGAACCAGCGGCGGTGGGATGAAGTCTTTCTGATTACCGGCCCCCCCACCGAGGCGGATAGGAACTGGGCCAATGCCTTCCGCCGCTCTGCCAGGCGCTTCGGCTCGAGATTGTCGAGGACAAGCCCTGGACCTTTGACGCTGATCTCCGCCGCACGGCCTCCAAAGAGCTACCCCCCCTGTTCACTCAGGCCAGAGATTACGACGCGGTGGTGGTGGCCGATGTGCGGGGGGGCGATTTTGGCGAGTACGTGCCGTTCAACACCTGGCTGCCACGCCCGGTGGTGGGCACCCAGGGCATGTCGCCGGTCACCTGGCACCGGGTGGTGGAGAGTTGGGGGGGGCTGCCCAACTACAGAACCGGTTCCGCGAACTGGCCAATCGCGACATGAACAGCGAAGACTACGCCGCCTGGGCCGCCATTCGCGCCATTGGCACTGCCGTGTCCGACCTGAACTCAGCCAATGCCACCGAGATCCGGAATTTTCTGTTCAGCGACAAGTTTCAGTTGGCGGCTTTCAAGGGCCGAAAAGTGACCTTTCGGGACTGGAATGGCCAGATGCGTCAACCCATTCCGATGGTTCACCCCCCCAGAGGCTGGTGGCCACCGCCCCCCCGTTCGAAGGCTTTCTTCACCCGAATACCGAACTGGATACCCTCGGCTTCGACCGGCCCGAGAGCGAATGTCGGAGCAACGGCTGAACCATCGGTTGCCAACTTTCAAAACAAGAAGGAGTTACACCATGAAAACCCTGTTCAAGCGCACAGCCCTTGCGGCGATGATCGGCCTGTCGACACCGGCTCTGGCCAGCGTGGCCTATGTCTCCAACGAGAAAGACAACACCCTGTCGGTGATTGACACAGAAACCCGGGAAGTGATCGAAACCATCGATGTTGGCCAGCGGCCCCCCCGGGGGGGCATCCTGCTCTCCAAGGACTACACCAAGCTGTACATTTGCGCCAGTGACGACGACACGGTGCAGGTACTGGACCTGGCCACCCGCAAGATTGTGGACACCCTGCCCTCGGGCGAAGATCCCGAGCAGTTTGCGCTGCACCCGAACAACAGGCACCTGTACATCGCCAACGAAGACGACGCCATCGTGACGGTGGTGGATGTGGACACCAAGGATGTTCTGGCCCAGATCGATGTGGGTATCGAACCGGAAGCATGGCGGTGAGCCCGGACGGCAAGTGGGCGGTGAACACCTCCGAAACCACCAGCATGCTGCACTGGATCAACACCGAGACTTTCGAGATCGAGAAGAACATCGTCGTGGGCCAGCGCCCGCGCCACGTGGAGTTCTCCAAAGACAGCAAGATTGCCTGGGCGTCTGCCGAAATCGGCGGCACCGTGCACATCATCGACGTGGATAATCTGGAGCAGATCCATGAGATGTCCTTCAAGGTGCCCGGCGTAAATCAGGATCGGGTCCAGCCGGTGGGCATTGAACTGACCTCCGATGGCAAATACGCTTTTGTGGCACTGGGGGGGCCCTCCAACCACGTGGCCGTCGTAGACGCCCAGACCTATGAGGTTCTGGACTATCTGCTGGTCGGCGCCCGGGTGTGGCAGTTGGATCTCGACAAGGACGAAAAACATCTCTACACCACCAACGGCGTGTCCGGCGATGTCTCCGTGATCGATGTGGAAGACCTGAAGGTGATTAAATCCATCAAGGTAGGCCGCTACCCCCCCTGGGGGGGTGTGGTGATCGACCCAACGTCATGACCATTGAAGCGAGCAACCTCAGCTTTCGTTACGGCGACAGGCCGGTGCTCCGGGAGGTCAGCTTTGCGCTGACCTCTGGCCGTTTTCATGCCCTGCTCGGGCCAAACGGCGCGGGGGGGAAATCCACCCTGTTTGGCTTGCTCACTCGTCTGCTGACCTTGCAGCAGGGAGAACTCCGGTTGGCCGGGCAGTCCCTGAAACACCAGCCGGCCGAGGCCATGCGCCAGATCGGCGTGGTGTTCCAGCAGAACGCGCTGGATCTGGACCTGACCGTTCGTCAGAACCTGCAATACCACGCCGCTCTGCACGGACTGTCGCGCAAAGAAGCCAGAGCCAGGGGGGGTGATCGGGAACTGGAACGCTTCAACCTGCTGGAGCGCGCCAACGATGCCGTCCGCCAGCTTAACGGTGGCCATCGCCGGCGGGTGGAAATCGCCCGGGCTCTCCTGCATGAGCCCTCGCTGCTGTTGCTCGACGAACCCACGGTGGGCCTGGACGTTGCAAGCCGCAAGGCGCTCAACGAACACGTTCGGACTCTGAGTGAAGAAGACGGCCTGACCGTACTCTGGGCCACCCACCTGATTGAAGAAGTTCGCGCCGATGACCGGGTACTGATCCTGCACCAGGGCCAACTGCTGGCTGACGGCAATGGCCAGGCCATCTGCGACGCCGAAGGCACCCGCGATCTGGCCGAAACCTTCCACGCCCTGACCGGAGCCGGCTGATATGAAAGCAGCTCACTACTGGCATTGTTTTGTAGGTATCCAGACACGGGAATGGCTCCGGTTCTGGCAGCAGCGCACTCGCTTTGCCAGCGCTCTGGTCCGGCCACTGCTCTGGCTGGTGGTCTTCGCCGCCGGTTTCCGGGCTGTGCTGGGCATTTCCATCATTCCGCCCTACGACACCTACATCACCTATGAAACCTACATCGCGCCCGGTCTGTGCGGCATGATCATCCTGTTCAACAGCATGCAGGGCGCCCTGTCCATGGTGTATGACCGGGAGCTGGGCAGCATGCGGGTGCTCCTCATGAGCCCTCTGCCTCGCCCCCCCTTCCTGCTGGTGACCAAACTGTTGGCCATGGGCGTGGTCTCCATCGGCCAGGTGTATGTCTTCCTGCTGTTGGCCCTGCTGGTGGATGTCGAGCCGCCATTGTGGGGGGGTTACCTGGCTGTGCTGCCGGCGTTGATTCTGACCAGCCTCATGCTGGGCGCTCTGGGCCTGCTGATCGCCACCTGGATAAAACAACTGGAGAACTTCGCCGGGGGGGTAATGAATTTCGTCATCTTCCGATGTTCTTCATGTCCTCGGCGCTCTACCCGCTCTGGCGCATGAACGAGGCCAGCCCCCCCTGGCTTCACTGGATTTGCCAGTTCAATCCCTTCACCCATGCGGTGGAAGCCATCCGGTTTTCCCTGTACGTGGAGTGGAACCCGATGGCTTTCGGTATTACCGCGGGCGTGACGGCGATGCTGGCGTTACTGGCCACGGCCGGCTTCCGGCCGCAACGCACCCGGTTCTGGGCAGCAAGCCGCGTAGGACGAGCAACCAGAGCAGTGACATGGCGAGGCTCGCCACCACGATGGCCGGGCCGACCGGTACATCGAACATTACGGAAACCACCACCGCACACAGGTGCCCGGCAATGCCACAGCAAGCGGCCAGGAAAGGCCCTTTACCGACAAGGGAGCCGAGGATCAGCGGTGTCATAATCAAGGTCGCAAACACCACGTAGATGCCAGCCAGGGAGACCGAATAGGTCACCGCCACCGCGAACACCGGCATGAAAACCGCACCCGTCATCCAGGCGGGGGGGCGCCAAAGGCTTAGCAACCAGACCAGCGCGGAGAGCATGCCAACGGCAAGCACCGCAGGCCAACTGGCCCATAGCAGGTCACCCGACGCGGCTCTCTGGAGCGCCTGGGCGCCGTGGGGGGGATCGCCACTGACAAGCAGTACGGCGAGACTCGCCCCCCCGACCACGTAGAGGATACCGATCCACGCCTCCTTCGCTTGCGCCAGACGACGGAAGATCAGGTGAACCGCCACGGCCGCCAGTAGCGCAAACATCAGGCTGCTGACCGGTGCGCCAGCCAGGGTGTGGTTAGGCGGAAAATACACGCCGGCCAGGGTGCCCAATGCCGCCCACTGGGCAATGGCCAGATCCGCAAAGATCACGCCTCGGGCAATCACCTGGTAACCCAACGGGACCAGCAGCAGGCAGAGCATGGCACTGCCTGCTGCTGGCAGGAGCAGCCATTCATACTCCGTCATGGGAGCTCCGGCTGCAGCCGACTCAACCTGGCGGATAATCTCGCTGATCAGCCACCCAGGGTGTCCGCCGGCGCCTCGCCCGTGACAGTGCCGGGCACCACAACCACCGGCAGTCCGGTTTGCTCCGCCAGCCATTCTCCCGGCTGCGGATCCTGGTAGCTGGCAATCAGAATGGCGTTGGCATCCTCCAGTTCTGGATTAGCCAGCAACTGGCTCAAATGGCTGGCGCTGGGGGGGGCAACCCCCCCGGTTTTGGTTCCAGATCCGCTGCCGTTTCCACACCCAGCCATCGCAACAGATAGCCGAAGTTGGAGTGCTGAACCACCACAGATTGTCCTCTGAGTGCCTCTGCCCTGGCCCGCCACTCGGCACGCAGGCCATTCCAGTCGCCCCCCCGCCAGCGAATGTAGCGGCCCTGTATGGCGACAGCCCTCTCCGGTTCAATCTCTCCCAGGCGCTTTGCAGCACGGGCAATCTCTGGCAACTGATCCGGCGACAGGTGCACATGAGGATTACCTTCGGGGGGGTGCACATCGCCCATGCTCCGATCCACGTGATCGTGGGGGGGGCGTGCAGCTGGGCATGGTCGGCGGCAAAGAACAGGCCCGGGCGCCGGCCTGAATGTCCGGGTTCGAGGCCCGTTGAAGCAGCATGGGCAACCAGCCGGCTTCCAGCGAGGCACCGGTGCAGACAGCAATATCCGCACGCCGCACCGCCGCAATCAGGCTTGGCCGAGCCTCGATGTAGTGAGGATCCTGAAGGTGACTGGTGGCGGTGGTGAGCTCAGCATCCGGCACCAGCGCCCGAACCAGGGCCGCCCATTCCGGTTCACAGGCGAACACCCGAAGCTGGGCCTGGGCCGGCACGGCTGTCACGATCAACAACAGTGCCGCAACGGCGTTACGAAGTGTCATATCAGTACCCATGGGCGCCGTGCGCACCGAGGGACATGACGTACTGCACCATCACGGTATTGTCGGCGTTGCTGAACCCGGTCGCTTCCTGATGGGTGTACTGCAGCCGTACCGTGGAGAAGTGAGAACGGGACCAGGACAGCATCACGTCGGTCTCTTCCAGGGTCTGGTTGTGGAAGTGATCGCCGTGGGCTTCCTGAAGATCCACCTCACCGTAACGAACGCCCGCCGACCACTGGGGGGGCAAACTGGTAAACGCCGGAAACGTACCAGCCTTCATTGGTATCGTCAGACGCCGCAAACTGGTTCAGCTCATCCGCATAGAGGTATTCGCCGCTGAGCGTCAGCTGTTGTTCACGGTTGTTTCCGTCGGGGGGGGACCACTTCCAGACCAGATCGGCGATATAGAGGTTTTCGCCGGTGTAGGCCGCACCGTGGCTGTGGTCGTGCCCTTCCTCATGATCGTGATCGTGGCTGCCGTCCCCCCCGGTTTCCGCCGATTTCGCATGGCGGTTCCGCAGCCAGGAGAGCCCCCCCAGCTGCCAGCTTTGTGACAGACTGATATCACCACCAAGCCGGGTATTGACGGTGTAAACACCAATGTCTTCCTCACCCTCAGTCAGCTGGTCACCAGCAAAGGCTTCCGCACCGACCTGCCAGAAAAAAGGCGTTGGCAACAACACGTTCAGGCGTGCCCCCCCGGTGTCGTAATAGTGGCTGCCAAGCATCGCGCGATAGGCGGCCGGACGCTCGACAAAGTCGTCCTCATGCATATGGCGCCCATTCAGATAGCCACCTGCGACAGGAACCGCCCTGCCCGCACATTCAGTGCGTACGGCAAACCGTTCGTTTGCAGATACGCCTCTTCAATCAGTACCTCACTATCACCGTCGTGCTCTTCGAATACAGCGGTGAGTCGGCCGGAGAACAGGTCATCAATCGGGGGGGAAGACAGGGACAGTTCTGTGTGGCCGAGGCCGAAGCCCTGCTCGCGATGGGACAGAGCGGTCTCGTTCTGTTTGTAGTATCCGTCCAGCGTCACACTGACGTCCGGATTGAGTTCGTTGGCGGTTGCCCAGCCCGCCGTCATGGCCAATGGAAAAATGGCAAAAGGAGCAAAACGTTTAAACATAGGGACTCCGTATATAAAGCAGCAGGGCGCGCCACCTGGTGTCGACGCGCCCTGCTGGATTGAAAGCAGATTAGTGGGAATGCTCGTCGTCGTGATCGTGGTCGTGGCCCGCTTCGGCCAGACCCAGCCAGGCGATGGCAGAGGCACTGAAACCGAGGTCGATGGTCCGAACGATATCGCCATCGGTGGTATCCACTTCGATCACGGACTGGTTGTGCAGCACGAACAGTCGCTCCTGGGCGGCAGACGTGGTCACGGCCAGCGTGTCCTCTTCGCCCGGCGCGGCCATCAACTCAACCGTGGTGATCAGCGCCCAACCATGGGCCGGATCAAACAGCCGCAGACCGCCATCATCGCCGAGCACATAAAACACTTCGCCATGGGTCGTGAAGCCCTGGGCCAGACGGCCCACGCCCTGGCCAAGCTCCAGTTCGTGGTAGACCTCAGTGGTTGATTCCGGATGGATCGCGAACAGACGGTCACCGGCAATGCCAACCAGCTCCTCAACATCGTGATTGGCAACCACGGTTCCGATGCGAGCGCCCTCCGCCAGGCCCTCGGGGGGGTTCGCCAGCTTGGTGGCCGGATAACCGGTTTCGTGCAGATCAATCACCAGAACGCCATCGCTGCAACCAAAGCCAAGGCTATGGGCATTGGCGGCAGCACCGTGAAGCCTCGGGCAAGCCTGGCTGTAGCGTTCTTCGAATTCGAAGCTGCTGCCGTCCAGGTGGTAACGTTCAACCGCCGCCGGCAGCGTGGTGTCCGTGATTGAGCTGTCCCGATAGGTCACAAACAGGTGGCCATCGATCATCTTGGCAACACCGTGCATGTTGTTCTCCAGCTGAAGGCTGGCCACGGTGGTGCCACTTCCCAGAGTTGCATCGGAAAACACGGTCACTTTCGAGCTTGCGGCCTCACCACCGTCGAAGAAAACGACACCTTCCGATTCACCCGAAGAATAGTGCGTCGGTTTGTGATCGTTCAGGGTGAGGGTCAGCATGCTCGGCGTCTCTGCGTAATCATGCATGTGATCGCCGTGGTCCTCGGTATACAGCCCACCGTCAACAAACGACACCAGATCGTCGCCCCCCCGCTGGATAGCGACCGCATACCGATTGCCGGGTGAGGCATAGAGGCGCGGCGCTTCACCATTCATGGCCATGGAGGCAAGCACTTCACTGTTGTCGAGGTCCAGTACCTTGAGCTGCGAAGCGTCGGAATCGAACAGGGCCAGACGACCGGCGGTGTCGATCTCCGTGTGCTCGTGCTCATCCTCAGAGCTGCTGCTACCGCCACAGGCCGTCAGCATTGCAGCCGAAACCAGCAGCGCAGAGGTAGCAATCGGTCGCAGGCTGAAGGGGGGGAATTGGCGGAATTGATCAGACATCAAAAACTCCTTAGTTAATGTTATAACATTGCTTTTGTTGATTCAGGAAAGCCAGTCCAGTCCCAGAACCAGCCTTGGGGGGGTATCACCCGGCGCGGGCGAGCGGTGAACGAGGCCGCGACCTTCGTTGCCAATCCAGGCTTCTCCCTTGAGAATCGCAACCGAGCCGGTTGGCATGACCTGGATGCGGTTCTCCGCAACTGGCTGCTCCGGCAACGGGCCCGGGGGGGTTAGAGGGCGCAGAACATCCGGTTCTGCAAGCCACTCGGTCCCGCGTCCCGAATAGGTCACCAGCAATCGAGCTGGAACCCGGTCGGTGTGAAACCGGGGGGGACACATGGTGTCAGCCAGCACATGAACCCGAATCCCCCCCACGGCAGCAGGCTCGAACAGGCATCGATACATGGCGATCAGTTCCCTGACATCCGCCAGCCACGCCCGGGCGCCAGACACCGCCAGTGCCCAGCCGGAAGAATCTCATCAACAGGTTCGTCTTTCTCCTGCGCCACAAAGCGCTCGAAGCTGGAAATTTCTGACGCGAAATGGCGGGCAAACTCAAGGCATTCCGTGCGCGGTTCCCGGCGCCAGACCGCGAGATTGACCTCATCCCGGAATATCTCTGTCAGACATTCAGGCCTGCTCCCGTGAACAGCCACAGGACCGGACACTGAATTGGACTCTACTGTCATGGACAACCTCCGTGCCTGCCGGCGATCGGAACGAACTTAAAAACAGGTAACGTTTCAGGACCGGAAATGTTATGTTATAACATACCTAAAGTAAAGCGCCGTGGACGCGGCGCGTAGCGGAAAAACGCAGGAGTTTACGAATGAACCAATCTGACTCGCGGTTACCGGTTACGGTTCTGTCCGGCTTCCTGGGCGCCGGCAAAACCACCGTTCTCAACCACATTCTCAACAACCGCGCGGGCAAACGCGTGGCGGTGATCGTGAACGACATGAGCGAGGTCAACATCGATGCCGCCCAGGTCCAGCAGGAGGTCACGCTTAACCGCTCGGAGGAGAAGCTGGTGGAGATGAGCAACGGATGTATCTGCTGCACACTTCGGGAGGACCTGTTGGTCGAGGTCCGGAAACTGGCAACCGAAGGGCGCTTTGATTGCCTGGTGATCGAGTCCACCGGTATTTCAGAACCCCCCCTGCCGGTGGCGGAGACGTTTACCTTTGCCGACGAAGACGGCGTTAGCCTGTCGGATATCGCCCGCCTGGACACCATGGTCACCGTGGTGGATGCGGTGAACTTCCTGAAGGACTATGACGAGGCCCAGTCACTCCAGGAAACCGGCGAGAGCCTCGGCGAGGAAGACGAGCGCAGCGTTGCGGATTTGCTGGTGGACCAGATCGAGTTCAGTGACATTCTGCTGATCAGCAAGACCGACCTGGCCAGTCCGGAAGATCTGGAACGGCTCAAAGGGGGGGTGCTCCGCAGCCTCAACACGGAAGCGGAAATCCTTCCGATCGCCCAGGGCGCAGTGCCCCCTCGAAAAAGTGCTGGAGACCGGCCGTTTCAGTTTCGAACGTGCTCAGCAGGCGCCCGGATGGCTCAAGGAAATGCGCGGCGAGCACATTCCTGAAACCGAAGAGTATGGTATTTCAAGCTTCGTGTATCGCGCACGCCGGCCTTTCCATCCCGCCAAGTTCTACGACTTCCTGCACGGAGGAGCCTCGAAAGGCAAACTGATCCGTTCCAAGGGTTATTTCTGGCTCGCAACCCGCCCCCCCGAATTCGCCGGTAGCTGGAGTCAGGCCGGCGGTATTGCCCGCTATGGCTTTGCCGGCATGTTCTGGAAAGCCGTACCGGAGAGTAACTGGCCAGAAGACCCGGAATACCGAACGGCCATCATGGAGAGCTGGGAGGAACCCTTCGGCGATATGCGCCAGGAGCTGGTGTTCATTGGCCAGAATCTGGATCGGGACGTCATAACCCGCCAGCTGGACGAATGCCTGCTGGACGACGAGCAGTTGCTCGCGGGCAAGGAATTCTGGCGGACCCTCAATGATCCCTTTCCTGCCTGGAAGTAGGCCATCATGGCGATTGAAGCACATCACCACGGATGAATCCGGCTAATCCGAGGAATCCGGAAAACCAGAGAGATCATAACTGTTATAATATCCGCCCCCCCTGTCATTGTTTGCGGAGCCAGCGGAACACCGCATGAAGCCTCTTTTAGTAAAGCTATACGCCATGTCCTCACCCTCCCATAAACTGGTCCTTGGCGCAGTAGCCGCGGTTCTGCTGGGATTAAGCCTGACACCACTCAGCTCATCACCGGCATCGGAATCGTCGGAGCGCGGAAAACAAATAACCTCAGCTCCGGCAGAGGCCGTTGAACCCGCCGGCACGGAAGACCGGCAGGCGGCGGAGCGCGCTAAGGGGGGGAAAACCGTTGATTGGCGTGTGGAAACTGGAGACACGTTAAGCCGGATTTTCCGCGCAAACAACGCGCCTTTGGAGGACCTCCAGGAGGTTCTGGCAGCAGACGCCGAGTATCTGCATCTGGAAACCCTGAAGCCCGGAACCCGACTCGGTCTGCACTTCAATGAGCAAGGGCAGTTTTCAGAACTGGTTCTGTTTCTCGACCCGGCACGCCATGTGACCTACTCGCGCCAAACCGATGGCACCTTTGTGCATCAGGCGTTTGAGGAAGAGACGTTTTGGGTCTCCGAGGTGCTCAGGGGGGGCACGATCAATGGCAGTTTTTACGCCTCAGCTATGCAAGCGGGCGTAACGCAGGCGCAGATCCTTCTGATCGACCAGCTTCTGGGTAGCCAACTCAATTTCCGGAGGGATCTCCGGGCCGGCGATCGGTTCTCCGTCATCATTGGCCACGAAATGACGGGCACCCTAAGCACCGGCAAGACCCGCATCGAAGCCCTGTCACTGGAACGCAGTGCCAGAACTCATTACGCTTTTCTTCATGACGATGGCAATTACTACGATGAGAAGGGCGAGAGCGTGACGCCCGCCTTTCTGCGCCTGCCCACCCGGAAGCAATACCGTGTGAGCTCACGTTTCAACCCCCCCAGGCGATTACACCCCCCCGTGTCAGGGCGTATCGCACCTCACAACGGGGGGGTGGATCTGGCGACACCAACGGGCACCCCCCCCGTACTCAGTACCGGAGACGGCATCGTGACCCGCGTTGGAAACCACCCCCCCTACGCCGGCAAATACATCGACATCGAGCATGGGGGGGGATGCACGCCACGCGGTACCTCCATCTTCAAAAAACTCTGGTCCGCAAAGGCGAACCGATTAAACGCGGACAGAAAATTGCCTTGTCAGGAAATACCGGGCGCAGCACCGGCCCGCACCTTCATTTTGAGTTCCACATCAATGGTCGCCCGGTTGATCCGCTGACGGCCGATATCCCGACCGCCGCAGCCATTCCGGAAACGGAGATTACATCCTTCAAGAGAAAACTCCGCGAACAAAGGACAGTCATGAAACATGCCGCAAGCCGGTCAGAGCTAGCTATGACCCAAGGGTTGCCGGAGTTCGACGAAACCTGACACCACGAGCGCGACGCGACTACCCCCCCTGTCGCAACCTTCCCAGCAGTTCTTCCAATCGTTGGGGGGGATCGCCCACCGTGTCGGTCCATTGCAAACTGGCCGGCTTCCCATTCAGGTACCACAGACGGTTAGCCAGACTCACGACATCTTTGTCATCGTGAGTCACACAGATCATCGCCATATCCGGCTGCGCGTCCAGAATCCCGGAGACCAGCGCTTTGAGTTCCGCGACCATGATCGGATCCAGCGAGGCAAACGGCTCGTCCAGCAACAGCAGGTCCGGTTTAACAGCCAGGCATCGCGCCAAGCTGCTCGCCTGGCCATTCCCAGGGATAACTGGTCTGGCAGATAGGCCCCCCCGTAACCGGCGAGGCCAACCTGCATCAGCAATTCCTCGGCTTCCCGTTTGCTGGCGCCAACCAGCCTGAGGTTCGACATCAGACTCTTCCAGGGCAGCAGGCGATGCTCCTGAAACAGGTACCCCCCCACCCGAAGCACCTCACGCCCCCCCAGCACGGCCGATTCCGGAATCGCTTTATCAAGACCGGCAATGGCATTCAGCAGTGTGGTCTTGCCAATGCCCGACGGCCCCCCCATCAGACAGATACGGTCGCCCCCCCGTTCAATACCCACAAAGATCTCACCCAGCACCGGCTGACCGAAATCCCGACCGGCGATCCGCAGCTCAAGCATGGACCGACTCCGGTTGGCGCCATCTGCTGGAACGGTTTTCAAGTGGCTGCAGTATCGCGAGCTCGATCAGTTGCACCACGGCGATAAACGCCAGACTGTATGCCAGGATGGCGGACACATCGAACACCTGGAACGCCATGTGCAACTGAAATCCGACTCCATTCGACCGGCCGAGCAACTCGACGACCAGGACAATCTTCCAGATCAGCGCCAAACCTCCTCTGGTCGCCACCATCAGGTAGGGGGGGAAAAGCTGGGGGGGCATCCAGACGTCACGCAACTGCTGCCATAGGGAGAATCGGTACACGCTGGCCATTTGCTCAAGCCGGTAATCAAGCTCCGGCTCCTTCCCTCACCGTCACTGCGACATTGGGTATCTTGTTTACAACGACGGCCATCACAGCCGCAGCTTCCACCAGTCCGAACCAGACGTACATCAGAATGATGGTCACCAGAGCAGGCAGGTTAAGCATGAGCACCAGCAGAGGATCGAAAAGCGCATTGAAGGTGCGTGATCGCCCCCCCAACGCCAGGCCAATAGCGGTACCGAGCAGCATCGCCAGGGAAAACGCCACGATAACGCGGGACAAAGTTGCTCCCAGGTGCATCCAGAGCTGGCCTGAGGAGGACTCTCTGACAAGGGTTTCCAGTACCTCCATCGGACCCGGCAACAACGGGGGGGAACCCAGATATCCTGCAGTCATCGCCCACAAAACCATCAGTCCAGGCAGCACAATCCAGTAGCTCCAGACCGGCGGGCGGTGCGTCCCCCCCACGTTCATGGCTGCCACCGATAGAACAGGTCGTCGGGCATTAACTGTGACGGGTCGGCGCCGGTCAGAATCAGCAACTGTTTCATATCAGCGATGCGCTGGTCGGTCTGAGATCCGGGAACGCCCTGCACAAATCCCCCCCGCCTGAGCGCCTCGAATACACCATCCGCAGGGTGTCCCATTAATGGCCGGAGACGGTCCCAGTGCCCCCCCGCTTCGCGGGCCAGTTCGGCTTTCGTGCCAGCCAGGGCGACGGCAAACCGATCAATGAGATCAGCATGCTGCCGGGCCCAGTCTTCGGGGGGGAACACATAGCCGGGCACCGGCAGTTGGCGCTCAAGGCCAAGCTCTGATAGCAACTCGGCCATACTGAACGCCGACCGCCATCCACCCTCCCCCCCCTGCATTCGTGCCGCAAAATGCCAATAGGTCACGATGACATCCAACTGCCCCCCCCGCTTGAGGGACTGGCTGAGCAACGGAGGTGCGGCAAACTGGACTGACGCAGACGCCGACAGATCTATCCCGTGTCGGGCGGCTACACGGTTCAGCAGAACCCAGCCTTTGCTGTCAGGTCCGCCAGCGACGCCAATCCGTTTGCCCGGCAGGTCTGCCAGTGTGGATATATCAGACGTCTCAGCCACCAGTATCTCGCCAATCCGGGAGGAAAACGGCAAATACAGGTAGGAGGCTCCCGCCTGGTACCGGAACTGAGTCCAGAGCAGATCGGCGACGGCACCGTTAACGGACCCCCCCGCTGTCACTGCCAGCCTCGAGGCCGGCAGATTCGCCACCGGCAACAATTCAAGCCGGAATCCGTTGGCCCTGTCGAGGCCCCCCCGATACTGCAGATGATCCAGTTCCCAATGGGCGGTGCCAAACTGGAGAACACTCAGGGACAAAACCGGTAGATCACTCCCAGCGTCATCGCCCGCCGCGATCACCACCGGGCACCCCCCCATGAGCAACAACAGCGCTGTGAGGGCGGTAAGCAACCAGTGGCGACCGACAGGATGGCCGGGAGAGCGTGTTGTATGTATTGGCGCGTTCATGACTCAACGATACGAACCGCACCCCCCCGGCGCAAGAATAGTACTTTGGTGCCTGTTTTTTGGTGCGATGGTCGCATTCAACCTCTGGCGCAGATCGCGTGTAATGAGAGAATCACAATAATAAGCAGGGAATCGAACCGTAAGCCGGCGATTCTCTCCACAGGAGGCCGCCATGCTGAACGAGCTCGATGCCGCACTCTCTTCCGAAAACCGCTATCATGATCCGGAATCCACCCCCCCCGACAATGATCAACAACAGGCGGACGCACCCATGGACCCGGTCTATAAGATCCTGATCGCTGACGACCACCCTCTGTTCCGCGAAGCCATCAGTAGCGTCATCGCCTCAGGCTTTGCCGGCACTGAAATTCTGGAAACCGATGATCTGGACAGCGCCCTGGAGATAACCCGGGAGAACGACGATCTCGACCTGATTCTGCTGGATCTGAACATGCCGGGTATGCATGGTCTGAACGGACTGATTTCCTTGAGAAACGAAGCCCCCCAACCATCCCGGTCGTGATCGTTTCAGCGGAGGAAGACAAACAGGTCGTTCTCCAGGCCATCACCTACGGAGCTTGCGGCTTTATCACCAAGTCCTCACCACGAGCGCAGATGACCGATGCCATCCAGCAGATCCTGAACGGCAACGTCTATCTTCCCTCCGATATCATTCGCACCGGGAAAGAGAGCAGCCAGCGACGGGTTCGGAGCGATGAAAACCCGATCTCGCCGGAATTGCTGAACTCCCTTACCCGGCGACAGCTTCTGGTACTGGAGCGGATGGCGAAGGGCGAATCCAACAAGCAGATCGCCTACAACCTGAACATTGCCGAGACCACGGTCAAAGCTCATGTATCTGCAATACTCCGCAAACTCGGCGTGCACAACCGGGTCCAGGCCATCCTGTCGGCAGGCGATGTCGATTTCAATCAATACCTGAAACGCTGAAACCGACGCCTGGACAGCCGGCCGGGCGCGCTTTCCGGATGGACCAGCGGCTCCTCAGGTCCGGATCACATGAGTCAGCACACTGCGCAGCTTGAGCGGTTTCACCGGCTTGTTCATCAGCAGATAGCCGAGCTCCCTGATATGTTGCTTGAGTTCATTGGTGTAATTCGCGGTGATCATCAGAACTGGAGCTGGCCGGTGGCGCTGACGGTTGATGATGGCTACGGCATCCACACCATTCTCGTCATTGTCCAGGTGATAATCCGCCAGGATTAAATCGACCCGAGCGTTGACGACATCAACCTTGGCCGCCAGGTCATCCGCAGAGATGGCCGTAACCACCTGACAATCCCACCCTTCGAGCAGGGTTTTCATACCCTGGCAAATGGCCAGATCGTTATCAATCACCCACACCCGGGCACCGGACAGCCCATGATCTGCTGACACAGCCACGCTATCTCTGGGGGGGGCCGGCGGGGGGGCTGGTCGAAGCTTCCCAAGCGGTACACGGACGCTGAACACTGACCCCCCCCGGCCCTCCTCCGAAGAGACCGAAACCTCATGCCCCCCCAGCATTCGCGCAATCTTGTCCACGATCGCCAGCCCAAGCCCAAGGCCCTTATCGCCCTGGCCTCCCATCGGTCGGATGCGTTTGAACTCCTGAAAGATCTCGGTGAGCTTGTCACCGGGAATACCCGCCCCCCCGGTATCCCACACCTGCAGGAGCACATGGTTCGCTTGACGGCGGCAACCGAGGACAATTCGCCCCCCCTGTTCCGTGTAGCGGATGGCGTTGGTCAGGAAATTCCGCAGGATTCGGGCCAGCAACTGGGAATCAGAGTGAACAATCGCTGATGAGGGCACGAAATCAAGCGCAACCCCCCCTCGGCCAACGCCATTTGCCGGAACTCCCTGGCGATATTGTTGAGCAGGTCTCTGAGATCAAAGGCGGTCACATCGGTGTAATCACCCCCCCCGCGTCCAGCTTGGAGATGTCGACCAACGTGCCCAAAAGATTCTCGACATCGTCGAGCGAGGTGCTGACGGATCTCACCAGACCTTCAGCCTTCGGCCCGAAACTCTGTTCGAGCAAAGCGCTGGTGAAGAGACGAGCCGCATTCAGAGGCTGCAACAGATCGTGACTGACCGCGGCCAGAAACTTGGTTTTCGACAGGTTCGCCTGCTCCGCTTCACGCTTGGCCTCTCGGAGCCTGGACTCGGCAGCGGAACGCTCGGATATCTCCTGGCGCAACTGCTCGTTCAGGCCGGTCAGTGCGGCCGTGCGCTCCCGCACCCGATGTTCCAGATCGTCATAGGCCCGCTCCAGCGCAATCGCCGTTTTGCGACGCTCGGTGATATCGCGAATCAGCACAAAAAAAACCAGTTACCTCACCGGTCTCATCGCGATTCGGCACGTAGGATCGCAGCATATAACGCTGGTCACCATGCTCACCGGTTTCTTCAAACTCAAAGTTAACGCTATGGCCGTCCAGGACTTCCAGTATCTGAGGCAGCAGACGCTGGTAAAAATCTTCGGAGTGCACCTCTTCCAGGTGTTTACCCAACGGCGAAACGCCGTTGCGACCGTACCAGGACTGATAGACCTTGTTACAGAACTGGACTGTCAGATCCGCGCGACATAGGCGATCAGCGCCGGCACATGATCCGTGACGACTCGAATCCAGCGCTCACTCTCTTCCAGCGCCTTGATCCGCCGTGCCATCTCACTGTTCTTGACGTCCGTAATGTCCGAGTAGAGCACAACCTGGCCGCCCTCCCGGGTAGAGCGCTCAGTCATTTGAACCCAGCGGCCGTTGGATAACAGAAAAACGGTGCCCTCGGCCTCCTCGTGACTGTGCTCCTCAACAATCAACCCCCCCGAGCTCAGGGCCAACCTTTTCACTGCCTGAATATGGGTACCTGGCACCGGGACAGGCACACCAGCGTGCCGCCAGTAACTCCGAAAACGGCTGTTGGTCTGAATCAGGCGGTGTTCCCGATCGAACAACACAAAGCCGTCCGCAATACTCTCAATGGCATCGCTCAGGCGCTGCCGGGAGGTCTCCGCTTCCTCCCTTGCGCGGTTCAACGCCTTGTTGCTGACCTTGAGTTCCTCCATGGCGAGATTCAGCGCCTCGGTCCGTTCACGGACCTGCTCGGCGAGAATAACCGAGTGCTCAAACGCAGCGTAGGGGGGGGCTGGCTTATGGCTGGCACCGGACTCCACGCGGTCAATCAATGCGTCGCGAATGCTTCGGAGCCGACGATTCTCATCCTCCAGTTGTGCAATTCTGGCGTCTTTCTCGGACGATGAGCGCAGAGTGGAGTCACTCGATACTGCATTCAGGCTGGCCAATGACCACCCCCCCCGTGAAGGTCTGATTGATATGCATGCCATTGAACTGCTCACCGTAGGTGTTAAAGCCCACCACCCGGTGCTCGGTCAGGAATTCGGAAACCGCATCCAGTTGCCCGGTCAGCTCGGCTTCCAGTCTCCGCAGGAAGCAGTCGCAGGCCAGAGTGACCAAAGGTTTACCCACCACCCGCTCAGACGCTTCAATCTGAGTCCGAACGCTCTCCAATAACGATCCGGGATTCATCGCCACCATCACAATGCCGGTTTCAACTGCGCAGTAGAAGGTGAGGCTGCCATCAGGGTTTACCCTCTGGATGGAGCGGACAAAATGGTTACCCCCCCCGACCCGAACGCCGAGAGGATGAAGGGCAAACACACCTCGATCCAGCTCTGCCAGCGGCACCCCCCCCACCGTCCGGGCATAGACTTCGGCGGCGGGTTCCGCATTCAGCTCATAAACGGTGCGGCTTTCGGGACAGGCCAGCGTCACCACCAGCTTTTCATCCTGAGCCTGCATGTGATGTGTTGAGAACACCCGGAAATCAAGAGGCGTATTGACCAGCATCACGGTGGCCGCAGCGCTGTGGAAGCGGCCATCAAAGAATACATGGGTATCAGCCAGGCGCTCATCGTCCCCCCCGGCAGAGCCGCCGAACTGAGGAATGGTACCCAATGCGGCATTCAGGGTAGCCAGCACCAACTCCTCCCGGCTTGAAAGACCATCCAGCATCGTTATCGCGAAGGTGTTGCCTTTTACCGGTGCAAGCCGGGCCTCCCGACAGGTAGACAGCAAACCGTCGATCACCTGCTGGGCATCCTGCAAAGTGAAACGCTCCAGCTCACTGATCAGGGCGCAGTCAATCGCGAAAAAACGGGCATCGAACCCCCCCAAAGCACTGATGCACCCGCGTCCGTATCCCTGTTCGGTAATCTCCCCCCCGGCCGAGGTACAGCCGTAAATCCGGGTTTGCGGAAAGGCAGCCTGCAGCGCTGGCCCCCCCAGTTTTTCCAGATCGAATTCCACAGAACAGAAGAACAGAACACAACCCAGATGCTCATGCTGCAATTGCCGGGCGAGTTCGGCCGCGGCCAGTTCCGGGTCTCGGACGGTGGCACTGGCAACCCGGACCGCTACAGCGGATGCATCTGGATTCATGGAAACAGCTCTCGGAAGCTTCGACATCCCTGCCGATTCTACGCCGATGCTGGTAGAGGAAAATTCGACTTCGGTGCTCTTTATCGGCGTTCCGAATTCGGCGTAACTCATTGATTATAAAACTCCCGAATCAATGGCCAGCGATGATGCGCGATTTTTGCCGCAAGAAACCGGCACTTTAGTCTGAGACAGCCACTGCAGGACCGGAAAGCACCCTGGTCCTGCCGTGGTATCGGGGGGGTGGGATCAGAACATGACAATCGCGCCAATGGCGAGGGTGTCTGTGTCTGCCGCTTCAGCGCCCGAAGATTTCACGTCCTGCTCAAACATGTTGTATTCCGCAACGAGTTTGAAATTGCTGTTCACATCATGAAACACGGCAACGGAAGTGTTCTCGGTCTCAAAGTCTCCCTGGTCAGAGTCCGTTTCCCCCCCGTACGACAACACGAACCGGTTTGCCCCCCCAAGGGTGTAGGAACCCTGAATCAGATAACCATCCGCATCCTCTTCTGAGGCGAGGGCCGCATCGGTGATCAGAACCGGAACATCTCCCTCGGAGGTAAAGCCGGAGGCGGTCAGGGAAAGACCGGCCACCGAGGCCTTGACCCCCCCGTAGCCAATACCCTGGCTGTCGATCTCTGTGGTGGCATTCTCTGAGCTTTGATGACGCCCATTGAGCCAGCCGGTCAGCGAGACGCCCTGCAGCTCCGTCGCGTAGGTCAACTCTGCTTCAAGCCGCGGAGCGGATTGCTCGGACTCAGCGCCGGGCGTTGTGTTGGCGGGCTCGAAAATACCCACAGCCACGTTCAGGCCCGACATATCTGGCGAGCGATAGGTAATCTGCGCAGAGGGATTCGGGTACGGATACCCGGTGCGGATGTTGCCAAAAGAGACCCCCCCGGTGGCCGCACCCGGCGATCCAAAGCCCATCAGCAACTCATCCAGGAAGATGTTGGATCGGGCGTACAACCCGAAATCTTTCCCGATCAGCACCTGGCCAAAGCTTCCGTCCACTGTGGCATACAGCTGTCGGACATCAATGCTGGTATCCGTAGGCGACTGGACTGTCGTTGATGGTGGTCCAGAATGAAGAACGGCCACCCAGCGTAAGTTCGCCCATGTCCTTGCTGAAATTGAATCCGATGGTGTTAGGCAGGAAACCCATCTTGACATCAGAATTGCGAACATCGTTGACGCTGTCGTCACGGTTCACGTAAAACGCGTTGAAGTAGCCATCCACCGAAAAACTGGTTCCGTCCTGACTGTATACTTCAACCGCTGCCTGGGCACTGGCGCTGGCCCCCCCCATCATCGCGGCCACGGCAATGGCCAACCCCCCCGACTGTTTCAGTTTGTTGTTGTTCATACTTCCCCCCCCGGTTTATTGTTCGGAATCTGGGATGAAAGAGCCGGCATCAGCACCGGCTCCACGGCGCGATAAGGCGCCTGAGGTTCATGGTCAGTGAATGACCGGGAGGGGGGGAGTATTGGTCGTGAGAGCAGATTCCCTGCTCATTTAGGAGGCATCAGAGATCGGACTTTAGGACTAAGACTGGCTCGGGAAATGTCCGAGTTCCTGCAGGCAGTCATGGAGAAAATCTGCAGGATCGGCCATGAGGCTTCATCCGCGACCACACCGAATTGCACCTGGCCAGCGTAGCTGACGATGCTTACGCCCAGGCCAATATCGCCCGCCTGGGGGGGTACCCAGAACATCTGTTCCGTGATAGCGCAACCAGCGAGGTAACGACGCTCTGGCGTGCCGGGAACGTTCGAGACCACGGCCGAGCCTTCCTGAAAAACAGATCGGCCAGCGGTCGACGTCCAGGCTCGGGCAGAAGCGCAGCCGAGGCGGTCAGCCCCCCCCACGCGAGGCCCGGTTGCCAGCTTCGTTTCAGCTTCCGGGTTTCATGCTTGATCCGGAACAATCGTTCCAGAGCACTTTCACCATCGACAGGCAGGGGGGGAACAAACACCGTTCCGAAACAATTACCCGGTTCCAGCGCGCCCGGCCGAATGCCTTCCGGCAAACGCGCCCGGATATCCACAGGCACAGCCGCATGCATGACCGCTTCGTCGAGGGCCTCGTCGCAGAGGCCAAGGCGCGGTCTGACCGCAGCGGCCACGCAGGCAAGCAAGACATCATTGATGGTGGTACTGGTAAGCCTGGCGATCTCCCGGAAGCGGGCCAGAGGGACCGGCGTCGACCACCGACAAAGGCGCCGCCCCCCCAGCAATGGACGCTTAAGGTCAGACGGAGAGTCCTCCGGTGTCGCCAGAAACTCACTGAGTTCGTGTACAAGCCGAACCCCCCCCTTGCCCAGAACTCCGCTCTCGCCCTGCTTCTGAGCAGATCCGGGGGGGGCTTCCCGGGGGGGCGCGGGCACTGGCATCAGCTCTGTAATCCGGCCTTCCAGCCAGGTCTGCGCTGCGTTCACCCAGCGACCGGCACTCGGCTCCTCTGGTGAACCATAGATAGCGGGATACTGACGCGGTGAAGGCGGACAAAGATGATCAAATATGCCCAATAATGACAGACCGTCGGCATAACAATGGTGCAGACGAAGCAACAATGCCGCACCACCCCCCTGGCGTTGGGGGGGGCCAACCAGAATTTCCAGCGTGGACGATACAGCGGCAAGGGCTCGTTCAGGCGCTCCGAGACCCAGTCCTGCAACTGTTCCGGCTCGAACCGGTCCAGCGCCACGTCAAGATGCTGGGGGGGCGCGGAGAAGGTCAGGTCTTTTTCCCAATACCAGGCGGGCGCACGCCATACCGGGCGGCAACGGAACCGCTCCCAGGCCAGCCAGTCATACCTCCAG
>JDSH01000025.1_pt1 | contig 70324 bp, 111 predicted proteins | sample 199451 | NCBI WGS metagenome assembly JDSH01 (sample SAMN02584198, study PRJNA231836) | bioreactor metagenome | isolation source: continuous culture bioreactor electron acceptor NO2- transfer2 day 38 after... | place: Germany: Bremen | reverse complement strand
TTGTCGAGATCACTTACAAACGTGCCGCCCAAGGTGCCGGGGGGGTTCGGGCCCCCCCCGCGCCCGGCGAATGTGCCTGGATCGACCGCGGTGTGAACGGCGATGAGCCCAACAAGATCCTGTTCAAGGACATGGGCGTCGCCTGGACCCAGACCGCCTGTCAGAACGGGCGTTGCTGGACCCGCACGCCCTCGCGCCCGGCCACCGACCTGATGAATGCAGTGATGAACGGCCAGCCGTTCCAATTGCATGTCTATAACGATCGCGCGGGCAATATGGTGGTGACGCGGGTCGGTCCGTAAGACCCCCCCATTTTATCGACGAGTGCTCGGGTCGGAAGGGTCGCCTTCCGGCCCTTTTTCGTGCGCCTTACCGCGCCCCCCCGATCACCTTGGCGATACGCCGGGCGATCTCCAGGCTGGCCTTGCGCGACGGATGGATCATGTCGACCCCCCCGTGATAGCTGCGATCCCCCCCCGCAGGCACCATGTCGGCAATGGACAGGAAGATCATGCCCTCATCGCCCTCTGCCAGCCGGTCGATACGCGCTTCCAGGGCGTCGCCCTCGTCGCGGCAACTGTCAATCGGACTGTCCACGCCGGGGGGGCTGCGCAGATACCCCCCAGCACAGAACCTTTGTCCCGCCCGCGCGCAGGCGTGTCACCAGTTTCGGGATTGCCCCCCCGCGCTGCCCGTCTTCCGAGATCAGCTTGCGCAGCTTGCGGTCGCATTTCTGGCAGCCGCAGCCGAACCAAAGGTCATTGCCGCCGCCGTTGACGACGATCCAGTCCCAACCTGCATCGCGGTCGGCCTTGCGAAACTGTTTCGGGATCGACAGGCCCAGCGCGCCGGTGACGGGCAGGTTATAGATCATGCGCGCGCCGCCGACCGACCGGTCTTTGACTTCAGCGCCCAGCAGGGCCTCCAACCGGTCCGCGACGGATGTGCCTGACACCGAATGCCAGGCCAGCAGGCTGTCGCCAAGCACCAGCACGCGCGAGGGTTCGGCCTGAACCGGGCCGCTGAAGACGCAAAGCAACGCGGTCAGCCGCAGGATCAGACGAAATGGGGGGGTCAATGTGCCTCGGCCAGTTGTCCCCCCCTTGCCCCCCCGCATCAACAACCAACGGCAGGTCCAATTTGACCACCGGTTCGGTTGCCCCCCCCTCCATCACCGCGCGCACGGTTTCGACCGTCTCGTCGATGGCATTTTCATCCACTTCGAAGATCAGTTCGTCATGCACCTGCAACAGCATCTTGGCGGGCAGACCGCGGATGGCGTCCGGCATGCGGATCATCGCCCGGCGGATGACATCCGCCGCCGTGCCCTGGATCGGCGCATTGATCGCTGCGCGTTTGGCGAACCCTGCATGCGGACCCTTTGCGTTGATCTCGGGCGTGTGGATCTTGCGGCCAAACAGCGTCTCGACATAGCCTGTTCCTTGGCGAAGCGACGGTTTCGTCCATATACTGCCGAATGCCGGGGGGGAAGCGTTCGAAATAGCGGTCGATGAAACCCTGCGCCTCGGCGCGTGGAATGCGCAGGTTGCGCGCCAGACCGAAGCCCGAAATGCCATAGATCACACCGAAGTTGATCGCCTTGGCCTGACGGCGGATATCCGGCGTCATCTGATCCAGCGGCACATCGAACATCTCGGACGCGGTCATCGCGTGAATGTCCTGGCCTGCCCGGAAGGCATCCTTCAAGGCGTCAATCCCGGCCATCTGTGCCAGGATGCGCAGTTCGATCTGGCTGTAGTCGAGGCTGATCAGCTTCTTACCTTCGGGGGGGGCCACGAAAGCCCCCCCGCGAATGCGGCGGCCTTCCTCGGTGCGCACGGGGGGGATATTCTGCAGGTTCGGGTCGGTCGACGCGAGCCGGCCGGTATTGGCCCCCCCGGTCTGCGCATAGGATGTGTGTACCCGCCCGGTTTCGGGGGGGTGGATATGGGTTTGCAGCGCGTCCGTGTAGGTCGATTTCAGCTTCTGCAACTGGCGATAATCCAGCACCCGCGCGGCAAAATCGTGTTCGGCCGCCAGGTCTTCCAGCACATCGGCGGGGGGGGTCGACCATTGCCCGGTCTTGGTGCGCTTGCCGCCGTCCAGTTCCATCTCGCCAAACAGGATTTCGCCAACCTGGGCGGGGGGGCTTTGCACGTTGAACTCGCGGCCCGCCAGTTCATACAGTTCAGCCTCATAGCCCGCCATCTTCTGCGCAAAGGCATTGGACATACGGCTCAGCGTGTCGCGGTCCACCTGGATGCCGTGCATCTCCATTTCGGCCAGCACCGGCACCAGAGGGCGCTCCAGCGTCTCATAGACCCGCGTGACCTGGGCTGCGTGCAATTTCGGCTTGAACATCTGCCACAGGCGCAGAGTGATATCCGCGTCCTCGGCGGCATATTTTACCGCGTCGACAACCGGCACCCTGTCGAAGGTGATCGCGCTTTTGCCCGTACCCAGCAGCGTCTTGATCGAGATCGGCTTGTGGTTCAGGTACCGTTCGCTCAGCGCGTCCATGCCGTGATTGTGCACGCCCGCATTCAGCGCATAGGACATGAGCATGGTGTCGTCGATCGGCGCGACCGTGACCCCCCCGTGGCGCGCAAAGATCTTCGCATCATATTTCATGTTCTGCCCGATCTTGAGGATCGCGTCGTCCTCCAACACCGGTTTCAGGATCGCCAGCGCCGCGTCGGTGGACATCTGCCCCCCCTCGGCCAATGCGTCGCCGCCAAACAGGTCATCCGTGGCGCTTTCGCGGTGGATCAGCGGGATGTAACAGGCCTCGCCCGGCTCGACCGACAGGGAAATCCCGACCAGATCCGCCTGCATTTCGTCCAGCCCGGTGGTCTCCGTGTCCACCGCAACATAGCCGCGTTCGCGAATGCGGGTGACCCAGGCGTGCAGGCGTCCGCCTCTTTCACCCATTCGTATGTCTCCGGGTCGATCGCGGCCTGTTCAGGCGCATCGGGTTCCGGCGTGACCTCGCGGATTTCCGGTGCCTCCATGCCCAGCTTCCCCCCCGCCACCCGGTTGGTCAGGTGCGAAACTCCATATCCGCCAGGAAGGGCAGCAGGACCGAGGGTTCCGGGTCCCTCAGCTCAAGGCTGTCCAGGCCGAAGTCCAGCTCCATGTCGTCGACCAGTTTCACCAGATCGCGGCTGATGCGGATCTGATCGGCCTTCTCGACCAAGGTCTGGCGGCGCTTGGGCTGTTTGATTTCCTCGGCGCGGGCCAGAAGGCTGTCCAGGTCGCCATATTCATTGATCAGCAGGGCCGCCGTCTTGATCCCGATCCCCCCCGGCGCGCCAGGCACATTGTCGACGCTGTCCCCCCCGGCCAGCGCCTGCACATCCACGACGCGATCAGGCCCGACGCCGAACTTCTCTTCGACCCCCCCCTCGACACCAATGCGCTTGTTCTTCATCGGGTCGATCATTTCGACCCCCCCACCGCCAACCAGCTGCATCAGGTCCTTGTCGGACGAGATGATCGACACCCGCCCCCCCCGGCCTCGCGCCCCCCCTGACGCGCAAGCGTGGCGATGATATCATCGGCCTCAAAGCCTTCGACCTCGATACAGGCGATATTGAAGGCGCGGGTGGCATCGCGGGTCAGCGGGAACTGCGGCACCAGGTCCTCGGGCGCGGCGGGCGGTTCGCCTTGTAGGCCGGGTACATCTCGTTGCGGAAAGTGTGTCCGGAGTAGTCAAAGACCACCGCCACATGGGTCGGCGCGTCATCACCCTTCGCGTCCTCGACGAATTTGAAGAGCATGTTGCAGAAGCCCGCAACCGCGCCAATCGGCAGCCCGTCGGACTTGCGCGTCAAGGGTGGCAACGCGTGATAGGCGCGGAAAATGAAGGCCGAGCCGTCGACCAAGTGCAAATGACATCCTTTGCCGAAGCTCATGCCCCCCCGCCCTCCCCCCCTGTTCGCTTGTCTTTCGGGCGGTCTCCGCCTCAGGCGGCTTTTTCTGCCGCGTCCTTGTGAACGTATTTGCAGTCGCAGTACGGGCATTCGACCCAGCCCTGTTCGGCCGGGATCTGCAGCCAGACACGCGGATGGCCCAGCGCGCCTTCGCCCCCCCCGTCACAGGCAATCTTATAGCTGTCCACCACCTTGGTTTCGGGTGCGTCCTGGCTCATGTCTATCCCTCGTCTGCAAGTTTCGCGCCATGATACCAGCGCGCGGTGCACCCGCAAGGTGATTCCACGCCGGGTCAAGGAGGCCGAAGGCCCCCCCGCGCACCCGCGCGGCCTGTCCTTGACGCGGCGGGGGGGAATCGCCACACCCTGGACATGGCGTCTTGAGGGGGGGCAGACCTGCCCCCCCTCAAGCGCTTCTCAGCACAGGAAACAAGCTCTCCCCCCCACAGGTCACGCTCAAACCGGCGCAGCAACGACGAACCGGGCACCAATCCCGAGCCAGGCCACCGCCTGGCGAGATATCAAGCGCGCCGAAGGCGCTCCTCTGAACAACGCGCAGGATGCTCCGAAAACCGGCACCCAGTTTTCGGCGCGCGCCTTCGATCAAGCCCGCCTCAGTCGAACCGTTGCAGCATGCGCCCCCCCAACACCCGGCCAGAGGTGATATGCACATGCAGATGCAGCACTTCCTGCACGCCCGCCTCACCCGAATTGGCAATCATCCTGTAGCCCATGCCGCCCTCCCCCCCGGGCGTCACACCCATGGCGGCGCAGACCTTGCCGATGGCGCGGGTAAAACCGACCACTTCCGCATCCGAAGCCTCGGACGCGAAATGGTCGTAATTCACATAAGGCCCCCCCTTGGGGGGGATCACCAGCACATGTTCAGGCGCCTGGGGGGGCTGGATATCGCGAAACGCCAGGGCGAACTCATCCTCATAGACCGTGTCATTCGGGATCTCACCGCGCAGGATTTTCGCAAAGATGTTCTGGTCGTCATAGGTATAGGCCATAGGGTGTCCTCAGTGGGTGTCCTCAGTCCGCAAACAGGTAATCGGTCGCCGCAATCTCGCGCGCCCTTTCTTCGGGGGGGATCGACAGGAATTTCGCAAGGGGGGGACGGGCATTCTCATCCGGCCCGTCAGCCTCGCGCATGCGATAATACTCCTCGAACCCCCCCGCATCGCGAATGCGGTCGCTTTCAAACCGCACATCACGCCGGATGGCAGGCAACAGCCGGTCGATGGCGTCCTGAGGCGTGCGCTCCCCCCCCGCCAGCCCGATCCGTTTGGCATGGCCCAGCAGATATTCCTCGCTGAAGTCGCTTTCCACCTCCAGCATGCGCGTCATCGACCGGTCCGAGAAAAAAAATCCTGCATTAGGTCCATGTTGTTGGGGGGGTCCATGCAGATCAGCAAGCGGTCCGTTTCGTAATAGTCGAACAACATGCGCACCAGCGCGCGCCGGTGGCGGGTGCGTTTCTCCAGGCTGCCCTGAATGCCGCCAAGATCGGGCAAGGGCGTGCCTTCCTCGTCGAACAGATATTCGATCACCGGCAGGTTCATCACCTGTTTCACCCGATCCGCCAGCCGCTTGCCGACGTGCCATTTCTTGGCCACCACAATCAGCAGCTCCCGTTCACGCCCCCCCAGGCTGCTTTCCACTTCCCAGAACCGGGGGGGGCAAAGCGCCGTCCGATCCGGCCCCCCCGCCCGGTCAGGAACTTGAACAGCGACCGGCCTTCGTTCGAGATCTGGAAATCCACCCCCCCCTCCTCCGCATAGAGGTCGCCCAGCCGCGCCTTCAGCTCGGTGGCTTCGGGCTGATCTTGCGGGCGAACAGGAAGTCCTGGGACAGCAGCAAGTCATAGTGATCATTGTAGAATGTCACCGGCATGCCGTAGTCGGTGAACATCAGGAAGGTCAGCGTGCGGGTGCGAATCTCGGCCTCTGGCACCAAGTGGCGCACCAGGGTCTGGAAAAAGGTTTCATCCGGGATCCAGGTGGTGCGGAAGAAGCGCATCACATCCTTGCGCTCCCGCGTCATGTTCAGGATCCATTCGATGGTCCGCCGCCGCAGGCACCACCATTGGCTGCCGATCATGATCTGCAGGTCCGCCGGGATCTTTCGCGTCATCCCCCCCAGGCGTCTTTGCAGGTTGAAGGCGGCATAAAAGCGCCGCGGCTGGGTGCGTTCGTTGAAGAAATGGCGGTAGATCAACCGCTCTTCCTTCATGCCGGTCTTGATCCAGTCGCTTTCGAAATAGTCGAAGCTTTCGATGTAGTCGACGTCTTCGGCATCCAGGAAATCATGGGCGTATTCGGCCGACTTGATCGCCATGCAATCGCCCGACACCATGTAGAAATGGGTGGCGCGCGGGAAGGCCTCGACCGCGGCTTCAACCGCATAGAGCGTCGCCTGCACCAGCGACCACGCCCCCCCCAGCCGCACTTGATGCGCTTGTGGGCAAAGGTCACATTGGGATTGTCTTTCAACGCGGTTTGAATCCGCTCGTAATGCTCAGGCTTCGCGCGCGCATCGAAGTGAATCGATATATAGTCGCCCACCGCCGTCAGGCGCGTGGCCTGATTGATGATCCCGTCCGGGTCCTTGTGACACAGCAGAATGAAGGCGATTTTTGCCATTTTGGAAACCAAAACCTCACTTACGCGGCATTGTTGCCATAGATAACGTGAAGAACCATTGAATAAACACTGTTTTTTTTGGTTTTTTTCAGGCCCATTAACCCGACAGAGTGTGAAGACACCTATAACGGGTGCAAAAGGAGGCGTTCGAGTATGGGTTTTCCCGGAACCTGGATGACGGAAAGCGAAAGCATGGTCTATCGCGTGGTGCCGAAATGCGCCTGTTCGTCCATTGGTCAGATCATGTTCTATTCCGATCATGGTGAATTTTTTTGACGGCGATATTCACGACAGCAAGGACCGTCTGCACAAATGGTCACAGGAGCACAGCCAGCCTTTGATCGAGGCCAACGTGACCAGCCATAAAAGCTATGCCTTTACCTGCGTGCGCAACCCCCCCTACACCCGCATCCTGTCGTCCTTTTTCGACAAGATCTGCGGCATCCAAAGGAATGGTCGCCGCTATCGCGGCAACCTCGTGCCGCTTCTGATCCAGAAATACGGGATCGAGGTCGGTTCCCCCCCCGAGGATGAGTTCGATTTCGACCAGATCAAATCGTTCCGCCGCTTCCTGCTCTTCGCCCGCGACACCATTCGCTGGCGCCGCCCGATGGACCCGGATATCCACTGGTCCGCCATGTCCGGCCACGTGTCGACCTTCATCCTGAACGGCGGCACCTATGACAACATCTTCTGGACCGAACAGTTCAACGACGGCATGCAGTCGGTGCTGGACGCGATCGACACGCCGCACAAGGTCGATCTGGCCAAGATACCGCGTTTCAACGAAAGCGAAGGTCACGGCCCAAAACGCGCCCACCCGGTCGAGGATTATTTCGACGACCTGTCGATGCATCTGGTCTATGAGATCTACAAGCGCGACTTCGACCTGTTCAAATATGACTTCCACGACCCGTCCAACAAGATGCCGGTCGGCGAAATCGACCTGGACGAAGTGCACGCCAAGCTGGGCGAGTGAGCGCCCGGCGTCACCTCTGATCTGCGGAGACACAAGATGAAAGCACGCGTGAAATGGGCCGAGGGGGGGCGTACCTTTCTGGGCACCTCCGGCACCGGCCATTCCATCGTTCTGGGCACCAGTCATGGCGACGGTGGCACGCCCGGTCCCAGCCCGATGGAACTGCTGCTGATCGGCACGGCGGGCTGTTCGGCTTATGATGTGGTCTCGATCCTTGAAAAGGGCCGCCAGCGCATCGAAGACGTCGATGTGGCGGTGGAGGCAAAGCGGGCCGAGACCGACCCGAAGGTCTTCATCAAGATCCACCTCCAGTTCACCGTGACGGGCCGGGACCTGTCCGAATCCAAGGTGGCCCGCGCCATCGACCTGTCCGTGGACAAATACTGTTCCGCCTCAGCGATGATGGCAGGCACGGCGCAGGTCACTCATGGGTTCACGGTGGTGGACAGCGCATAGCGCCTGTACGCGCCGGGTCAGTTCGGCGACTGAACCAGGCCCTGCCCCCCCCGGTCGGCCACCTGCACGCCGGGTGCGATGCCAGTGGTAGTGGCCGTGGCCAGAAGTCTGGTAAAGACACTGGTGGCGGTGGATGGCACGGCACTGCCCAATACCTCCTCCCACCACAGCGCGGCCACCCCCCCGGCCACATGCGGGCATGCCATCGAGGTTCCGTTCAGCGCCAACAGCCCCCCCCGCCCGTCTTGGCGCTTTCGACCCCCCCCACGCCGGGGGGGGCGATACATCGGGTTGGTATTCGAGAAATCGGCCACCACCAAACCGTCTGGACCCTGCCCCCCCAGCGCACCGACCGCAATACAGCCGTCCGCAACGGCCGGGACCGAGGCCGAGACCTCGAAATTCGGATGCACCTGCCGTTCGCTTTCATTCCCGGCCGCCGCGATCACCACGGTGCCGCCGTCAAACGCCTCCTGTTGGCGGAACATGTCCATCAGGCTTTCAAACATGCCCAGGTTGGTTCGGAACATCTCCAGCGCCAGAGAGGTCGCCAGTTTCACCGGAAAGCCATCCGCAACCAGCTCTTCGACCAGTCCGGGAAAGTCGAACCCCCCCAGCGACATCGAGATGACCTTTACGTCGCTCATCGACGCTTCCTTCAGCGCGTCGAACATCATCTCGGACGTGCCGCTGCCCTGATCGTTCAGCACCTTGCCGATGAAGGCTTCGGTTATACCGCGCGCCACGCCGATGCGCTTGCCATCCACATCGCGGCCAAAAATGGTGCCCGCGCAATGGGTCCCATGGCCGTTGGCGTCTCCATTGCCCTGGCCGGTGTAATCCCGCTGGGTCAGCGTGACGCCGGCAAACGCGGGATGGTCCGCATCAATCCCGGTGTCCAGCACCGCGACCTTGACCCCCCCGGCTCCGGTTCTGGGTGACGTATCCGCGCCAACGGCGTCGATGCCCCCCAGGTGCCCTGCGCCGCAGCAGCGCCCCCCCCGGCATCCCCCCCATCCCCCCCGTCCACCGGTTCCACCAGGCGGGTCGGCATGGACCGCACGACCGATACGACATCGGGCGCATGAACCGCATCCTTGGCCTCGGCCACGGTCATGTCCGCCCCCCCTTCTAACTCTGGACCCGGCGGAACGGCGGCGGCAATGGCCCCCCCGGTCGACATGGTTTCCAGCATGCCGCGGGTCCGAACATGTCCGGGCCGGGGGGGAACCTGGGAAAGTTTCTGTGTTCGACCCGCCGCCTCAGTTCGGCGTTCTTGTCGCGCAGAATGATATAGCGTGAAAGTTCCTGCATGGCTGAACTCCTGAAGTAAGAAGTTTGTTGAGGAGGCATCGCCTCTCGGACAAAATTTCCGAGTGTTCAGTATAGCATGAATCTGTCCCGATTTCAGGTCGGGGGGGCTAAACCTCTAACAAGGCTGAAATTTCCACGGAACGTCGGCATAAAGGTACCGCACCCCCCCATGAGGGCAGCCAATGACAGACCGGTTTCATCCGGTCCTGTCAGCATGTACAGCCCGCGCGGAGCGGGCGTTGATCCAGTGTTCCGTCAGGTGGGCGCTACGCCCTGCCGGGTGTGGGGGGGACCAGTCCTCTGACCAGCCCTCAGACCAGCCCCCCCTTGTCCCTGAGCAGCGCCAGCAGGTTGCGGTCGGCGCGGGGGGGGCCCATGTGGCGGATAACCTCGCCCGCCACCGCGCAGCCCATTTCGCCGCAGCTGCGAATGTCGCGCCGGTGGCCAGCCCGTAAAGGAAACCCGCCGCGAACCCATCGCCTGCGCCGGTGGCGTCCACCGGAGTGATCGCCTCCACCGGTACATCCACGCGCGCGCCGTTCTGGATAATCGTCGCCCCCCCGTCACCGGACCGGGTACAGATCACAAGCGGGCAGATGGCGGCGGTCTTTGCCAGCGCGTCCTCCCAGTCACCGGTTTCGAACAGGGACATGATTTCGTCCTGGTTGCCGATCACGTAATCCAGTTCATGTTCGATCAGCATCAGAAAGTCGGTGCGGTGACGTTCGACACAGAACGGATCCGAGATGGCGATACCGGCCTTGCCGCCCGCCGCCCGACAGGCGCGGGCCATGGCGATGAAGGCCTCCTTGCCCTTGTCCTTGTCGAACAGATAGCCCTCAAGAAAGACGATCTCCGCATCCGCAGCCACATCCGCGTCCACGTCATCGGGGGGGCCCAGTTCGGCCGAGATGCCCAGATATGTGTTCATCGAGCGTTCACCATCAGGGCTGACGAAGATCATCGACCGCGAGGTTGGCAGCTCGCCACCCGGCACCGGCGGGTTGACGAACCGGGTGCCGTCCATCTCCATCGCGTCGGCATAGAAATGGCCCAGCGCGTCGTCATGCACGCGGCCCACGAACCCGGTCTTCAGACCCAGGTTGCCAATGCCCGCCAGCGTGTTCGCGACCGACCCACCGGCCGCCTGCTTGCGGTTTTCCATCGCGCCATAGAGCACTTCCGCCCGGTCCTTTTCGACCAGCTGCATGATGCCCTTCTCGATGCCCATCAGCTCAAGGAACGTGTCATCGGCGGTGGTCAGCACGTCGACGATGGCGTTGCCAATGCCGACAACCTTGTAGGTCTTAGTCATGGGGGGGTCTTGTCCTCGGGGGGGATGGGGGGGGATATGATTGCGTCGATTTCGGTTTCAACCAGCCAGTCCGGGTCAATGAAGCGGCTGACTTCCATGAAGGTGCAGGCCGGCCTGATATCGGCGAAAACCTCGCCATGTGCGTCCGCAGCCTGCCGCCAGCGGGAGATATCGGTCAGAAAGATCCGGGTGCGGAGAACATGTTTGGGCTCCGCGCCCACCTCGGCCAGGGCGGCAAGACCGATCTCCAAACAGCGCCGGGTCTGTGCCGCGACGTCGCCCGGCGCTTCGGTGCCCCCCCCTGCGGCGGCAATTGGTGCGGTCCCGGCAACCGCCACGTGATTGCCAATGCGCACGGCGCGACTGAACCCGATCCGGGGGGGCTCCAACGGCGATCCAGAGGGGGGGATATTGCGTCGCGTCACAGGACCTTGTCCTCATAGGGACAGATGTCACGGATCAGGCAGTTTCCGCAGACCGGTTTTCGCGCCTTGCACACATAGCGTCCGTGCAGGATCAACCAGTGGTGCGCGTGTTGTTGAAACTCGGCGGGGGGGATGTTGTCTTCGATCGCGCGTTCAACTGCGTCCACATCCTTGCCGGGGGGGCAGATCCCGGTGCGATTGCCGACGCGGAAGATATGAGTGTCCACTGCCTGGGCGGGCATCTTCCACCACATATTCAGAACCACATTGGCAGTCTTGCGCCCGACGCCGGGCAGGCTGGTCAGCGCGGCGCGCGAGGATGGCACCTCGCCACCGTACTGATCCACCAGAATGCGCGCGGTCTTCATCACGTTCCTGGCCTTCTGGCGGTAAAGCCCGATGGTCTTGATATGCTCAATAAGGCCTTCTTCGCCCAGGTCGAGCATCTTCTGCGGCGTGTCGGCAACCTTGAACAGGTCTTCGGTCGCCTTGTTCACCCCCCCCACATCCGTCGCCTGGGCGGACAAGGCGACCGCCACCACCAACGTGTAGGCGTTGGTGTGTTTCAACTCGCCTTTCGGTTCGGGATCCGCGGCGTGGAACCGGCGAAAGATCTCCACGATCGTCTGATAATCCATCTGCTTGGCCATGGCTCCGATATGCCTGCTTTGACGAATGGGGGGGGCAAGCGTGGGAAACCCGGAATTAACCCTTGTCTGCCAGAGTGTCCGTGCGACCACCCTGGGGGGGGCTTACATGGCGCAATATGAAATTTGGGGGGGCTACAGTTCCAACTCACTGCAATACGACAGTTCCGCTGGCGGCTTTGTGCTGGACAGCGGCTATCATTATTCCACAGGGCGGTTCCTGGCGACCATAAACGATGACGACAGCCAGTTGGATGGGGGGGATAATGGCGCGAATGAGGTGGGCAATGATGCAAACCAGACCGCCGTGATCCGCAGCGGGGGGGACGGCACGGTGATCGGGTCCGGCCAGGTGTATGTCGAAGCCTATGCGGAAGTGCAGCTGCCCGATGGATCCACCGTGACCCTGCAACGCATCGAAATCGGCGGCCAGCATTTCGGCTATATTCCCGACGGCCCCCCCCTGCCCGCCGGGGGGGTGCTGCTGCCGATTGTCGATACCGGCAATGTGGACAGCTCCAACGCGCCCGAGATCAGCGAGCTTTATTCCGTGCCCTGTTTTGGCCCCCCCGGCACCCATTTGATGACGACCGAAGGCGAGGTCCCCCCCGTGGATTGGATCGCCAGCGGTGACCGGCTGATCACCCGCGACAGCGGGGGGGCGCAGCCGGTGCTTTGGGTGGGACGGTTTCGCGTGCCGGCCGCTGATGCGCAGGCAGATGACAGCTTGCGGCCGTTCCTGATCGAGGCGGATGCCTTGGGGGGGCCCGGCTGCCGACCCACCCGATGCAGCTGTCCGCCCAGCACCGCGTACTTCTGGGCGGGCCCGAGGTTGCGTTGTACACGGGCACGGATGAAGCCCTGTCAGCGGTCGCACATCTGGAGGATGGCGACCTGTTTCGCAAACACTGGCCGACGCGCGACTTTATTCTGACCCATGTGCTGCTGGAACGGCACGAGGTGATCATGGCCAACGGGCTTTGGGTCGAAAGCCTGTTTTTGGGCGAGAATGTCGAAATGGGCCTGAAGCACCAAGTGCCCCCCCGTTCTGTGCTGATGCGGCCTGAGGTGATCGCGGGTCACAGCCACGCCGCGCGCCTGTGCCTGAAGAAACACGAGGTCACGGCGGTTCTGGGTCGCCACGCCCCCCCTGTCGCCCTGCCTGAGCTTTTGCGCGCCGCCGGATAAAGCCGCAGGAAACGGTCGATTTTCCCCCCCGCCCTCTGGCCCAGATTGAACAGGGAAAGGAGGGCACCATGGACGGGTCCGAGCAGCAATATCACTACCAGGTCATTCGCCGCGCGATTGACGAGATCGACCAGGCCAAGGATGCGCCTCTGTCTCTCGATACCCTTGCGGGGGGGCGCATGAACATGTCGCCGGCCCATTTCCAGCGGGTGTTTTCGCGCTGGGTTGGCGTCTCGCCCAAGCGGTACCAGCAATATCTGGCGCTGGGGGGGCACGCCAAGACCCTGCTGCGCGATCATTTCACCACGCTCGATACCGCCCATGCGGTGGGCCTGTCAGGATCTGGGCGGTTGCACGATCTGTTCCTGACCTGGGAGGCAATGAGCCCCCCCGGCGACTACGCCCGCCAGGGGGGGGACGGGGGGGTCACCATACGCTGGGGGGGCTGGTTCGACAGCCCCCCCTTCGGTCCGTCCATGGTCATGGCCACCGACCGGGGGGGGATTTGTGGCCTGGGTTTTGCTGGCGAGACCGGGGGGGCCGACGCCACGATGGGCGACATGTTGTCCCGTTGGCCACGCGCGGATTTCGTCGAGGACCCGATGGCAATGCGCCCGATGGTTGACGCGGTGTTTGACCAGAAGGGCGAAGCGGCCCTGCACCTGATGGGCGCCCCCCCCTTTCAGATCAAGGTATGGGAGGCCCTGCTGACCATTCCGACCGGCCACGTAACGTCCTATGCGGAAATTGCCCAGGCCGTGGGCAATCCAAAGGCCTCACGCGCCGTGGGGGGGAACGCGGTCGGGCGCAACCCGGTCAGCTTCCTCATCCCCCCCTGCCACCGCGCCCTGCGCAAATCGGGCGATCTGGGAGGATATCATTGGGGGGGTCAGCCGGTCAAACGCGCCATCCTGGCCTGGGAGGCCGCCCGGCTTGACGGCAAGGAGCCCGCAGGGGGGGCGGCTTGACATTCCCACGCGGTAAATCCCTGCAAGACAGGCGGTTTGCCGCGCATTTTCCCCCCCCTTGTTATTCGATATCAACACCCTTTCATGTAAGCGGAACCGAACGCAATCTATGGAAGAGGCAGTATCATGCGCATGAAATCCACTCTTATGCTGGGCGCCGCCGCGACGCTGGCCCTGACGGGCTGTATGACCGGAACTGGCGAACTTGGCCCGCGCACCCAGACCGGTGCAGCCACCGGCGCGGTCATTGGCGGGCTGATCGGGGGGGCCAGCTCCTCGAACAACCGGGCCGGCAAGGCGGTGATCGGGGGGGCCGCGGTCGGGGGGGCGGCGGTCGGCGGGTTGATCGGTCAGGAGCTTGACCGTCAGGCCGGTGACCTGCGCGCAGCCATCGGCAATGACGATGTGTCGATCGTCAATACCGGGTCCGAGCTGATCGTGACCCTGCCCAACGACATCCTGTTCGCCACGGACAGCGCGATCGTATCGAACCTGTCGCGCAGCGATCTGGCCGCCCTGGCGCGTAACCTGCAGGACTATCCGAACTCCACCGTCGAGGTGATCGGCCACACGGATGACCAGGGCGATGCTCCTACAACGTGTCCCTGTCGCGTCGCCGCGCTGCGGCCGTGGCTGCGGTCCTGTTTGACAATGGCGTGTCAGCCACCCGCGTCGTGACCGTCGGCATGGGCGAGGATCGCCCGGTTGCAACCAACCTGACCCCCCCCGAGGGTCGTCAGCAGAACCGCCGGGTCGAGATCATCATTCGCCCCCCCAACGCCTGATCCAACCCGTCAGGCGACTGATCCAAGGCCGGGCCATGTGCCCGGCCTTTTTGGTTGCTCCTTGAAAGGGGGGGTGGTCATATTCTTTGACCAATTGAGCATGAGGTCACGATGCCATTCCAGAAAATCCAGTCCGAGAAACTCAGCGCCGCGGTGGTGCGCCAGATCGAGCTTTTGATCCTGCGCGGCATCCTTCGACCTGGCGAGCGTTTGCCTTCGGAACGGGATCTGGCCGACAAGCTGGGTGTCTCGCGCCCCCCTCGCTGCGCGAAGCCATCGCGGATCTGCAGGACCAGGGGGGGCTTTTGACCGCCAAGGCCGGGGGGGCCGGGATCTATGTGGCAGATGTTTTGGGCTCGGCCTTTTCCCCCCCTTCGCTGATCCGGCTCTTTTCACGCCATGACGAGGCGGTCACGGATTACCTGTCCTTTCGCCGCGACATGGAGGGGGGGCTGGCGGCCGAACGCGCCGCGAAATACGGCACCGAAACCGACCTTCAGGTGATCGACGAGCTCTACCACAAGATGGAAGCAGCGGGCGACGGCATGGGCCGCGAGCTGGATGCCGATTTTCACACGGCGATCATTGAGGCCAGCCACAATGTCCTGATGCTGCACATGATGCGATCCATGTATGATCTGTTGCGCGAGGGCGTGTTTTACAACCGGCAGGTCATGTTCAGCCAGAAGGTGACCAAGGCCGATCTGTTGGAACAACACGGCAAGATCAACGCGGCGATCCAGGCGCGAGATCCTGTTCGCGCGCGGGCGGCGATAGAACGGCACCTCGATCAGGTCTGCGAAGCCTATGAGGATCAGCGCCGCGCCGAGCGCAATGAAGAGATCGCCCGCCAGCGGCTGGACCACGAGCGGGCGAAATAGGCGTTACGCCGGGCGCAGGCCCAGCCGCACCAGAATCTTCGTCAGCGGACAGAAGCCGGTCAGGCCGGATTGGAACAGGTTCAGACCAACAAAGGCCGTGAACCAGAGCCAGCTGACACGGGACATGTCGACCTGTCCGGTCAGGTGAGCCAGGGCCAGGCTGACCAGGACAAATAGCCCGGCAAAGGACATTGTGGCGCGTTGGGCGTTCATGAGGATCTCCTGAGGTTTATATTGATTTCCTTATATTTATTTTTCGAAATCTATCAATATTCAATGACGAAAGCCGGTCAGGTACCCGTCTCACGCGCCCGTGCTCAAGAAAAAAACCCGGGTCGCTGTGACCCGGGTTTCCTCTCTGTCAGACTTGGTTGGTGAAAACCGCTTAATGCAGTTTCGCTTCCACGTCCTTGATGGCCGCTTCGATCAGCTTGTTGCCTTCAGTGGCGGTCATCTGTTTGGCGATGATGTCGCGGGCGGCACCCACGGCAACCTGTGCGGCGGTGTCGCGCACTTCCTTGATGGCGGCCGCTTCCGCCGAAGCGATCTGGTCCTGGGCCGCGGCCAGACGGCGCGCGATCGAGGCTTTCAGCTCGTCCTTGGCCAGCTCCGCGGCCGTGGCGGCCTCTTCCTTGGCATGCGCAACAATGCGCTCGGCCTGCTCCACCACTTCCTTCTGCTTACGCTCGTAGGAAGCCAGAACAGTCTGGGCCTCTTCACGCAGCGCACGGGCTTCGTCCAGCTCGGACTTGATGCCTTCGGCACGTTTGTCCAACTGGCCACCCAGAAGTTTCGGCACGCCCATGAAAGCCAGGAAGCTGACGAACAGCAGGAAGGCCAGCAGCACCACGAAGTTGGTGTTGCCCAGGCTCAGGAACGGACCGTCGGCAGCAAGGGCCGGGGGGGTCGCGGCGACAGCAAGGGCAATGGTCAGAAGCTTTTTCATGTCCTTACCCTTTCATGCGCGCGTTGATGGCTGCGGTAACGGCCTTGGCATCCGCCTTGCCGCCCAGGGCCGCAACGATTTCCTTGGTCGCGTCCTTGGCAACCGCCTTCACGCTTTCCACGGCACCGGCACGGATTTCCGCGATTGCGGCTTCCGACTCAGCGGCCTTGGCGGCGATTTCAGCGTCAGCCTTGGCAGCTGCCGCGTCCACATCGGCCTGGATCTCGGCCTTGGCTTCCGCAACGATTTCATTCGCCTTGGCGCGGGCATCGGCCAGCGCCTGGTTGTAGGCAGCTTCGGCCTCAATGGCCTTCAGCTTCAGCTCCTCGGCCGCGGCGATGTCATTCGTGATGGTGGACTGGCGTTCAGCCAGAACCGCTCGATGCGCGGCAGCGCGATCTTGGTCAGCACGAAATAGATCACCACCAGGGTGACGACGAGCCAGAAGATCTGGGTCCCGAACGCCGCCGGGTCCAGCTGCGGCATGCCGCCTGCTTCGGCAGCGGCGTGACCAGCGTCATGCGTCGTGTTTGCCATGTCTTAATCTCCTGGAACCGGATTTACAGTGGGCAGGCCGATTGGCGCGACCTGCCCTCTCGTAAGGATGGTTCGTCGGATTAGACGGCGAACATCAGCAGCAGGGCAACCAGGAACGAGAAGATGCCCAGGCTTCCGCGAACGCGATGCCGATGAACAGGGTCGCGGTCTGACCAGCAGCAGCCGACGGGTTGCGCAGAGCACCGGCCAGGAAGTTACCGGCAACGTGGCCCACACCGATGGCGGCGGCACCCGAACCGATAGCAGCCAGACCAGCACCGATGAATTGACCCATTTGAGCGATATTGCCTTCCATTTTCGTTTCTCCTTACGTTGGAATGCTTGAATTAGGGGGGTTGTTTGCGGGCTGCACCCGGCCGCTTAGTGCGACGGGTGCAGGGCGTCTTTCAGATAGACACAGGTGAGGATGGTGAACACATAGGCCTGGATGAAGGCCACCAGAACTTCCAGAGCGTAGACCGCCGCGATGGCGAAGATCGGGAAGAAGCCGAACAGGCCCAGGGCCCCCCCGGCGAAACCGGCGAACACCTTGATCACCGCGTGGCCGGCCATGACGTTGCCAGCCAAACGAATGGAGTGGCTGACCGGGCGCACGAAGTACGAGATCAGCTCGATGATCGCCAGGATCGGGCGCAGCGGCAGCGGCGCGGCGGACACCCAGAACAGGCCCAGGAAACCGGCACCGTTCTTGACGAAGCCAGGATCGTGACGAAAAAGAAGACGATACCGGCCAGGATCGCGGTGACGGCGATATGGCTGGTCGAGGTAAAGCTCATCGGAATGAGGCCCAGGAAGTTGGCGGTCACGATGAACATGAACAGGGTCATGATGCCGGGGGGGAAGTATTTCACGGCATCCTTGCCAGCCACGTCCTCGACCATCTTGTAGATGAAACCATAGGCCAGTTCGGCGATCGACTGGCTGCGCGAGGGATGATCGCGCGGCCACGCGAGCCAACAACCAGCAAGAGGATGATCGCGATCACGGTCAGCGCCAGCCACAGGGTCTGGTTGGTGATGGTAAAGGCACCCAAGTCACCGCCGAACAGCGGGGGGGTCACAATGAACTGATCCATGGGGGGGTGGATCGCCAGGCCTGCGTGTTCGGGCTTAAAGATCAGGCCCGAGATCAGGACCACGGCCAGCACCGCGAAGAAAACGATCTTTGCCAGACCACCGCCCTGTTTTGCGCTTGCTTCAGCCACGTCTCTATCCCTCTTCCTTGTCGGACGGCTGCGCGCCGCCCTGTTTTTCCTGCATCTGGGCCGCCGTACCAAGCATGACCTTCACGCCCGCCGCGAACCCAAGCAATATGAACAGCACCATGAAGATCGGTTTCGTGCCAAAGACGGCGTCGATCCCATATCCGATGCCAAAACCGATCCCCCCCAGACCGGCCACAAGCTCGATGACCATCTGCCAGGCCATGTTTGCCTGGTTCAGGTCAGCGCCGCCGTTGTCGGCCCCCCCGTCCTCCTCGCCCTTCAGCTTTTTCAGCTTCTCATCCAGCGCTTTCAGGCGCTCGCGATCGGGCTCGTTGGACATGGGACTTCACCCCCCCGGTGACAGTTGCGGCCTTGCTAAGGGTCCGGGGGGGGCGTGAGTCAACGGGGGGGTTTGGCGCTAACGGAACGATGCATAACCAATTGAAAACATGCACTTTCCGAAACCACTCGTCCGCCCGGCCTTACCCAGAGTGCCCTGCCCGACCGAATTCCTCCGAATTTCGGTTATTCAACCGTTTGGTTGACGATAAGTTTGCGCCCCCCCCGTAGGTCTTACCCCCCCATGGAAAACCGCCTCGACCTCGTCTTTGCCGCTTTAGGGGGGGACCCGACCCGCCGGGCGATCCTGACCATGCTGCTGGAAGACGACATGGCGGTGACCGACGTCGCCGACCCGTTCGCGATGTCGCTGGCCGCGATTTCCAAACACCTGACCATCCTCACGCGCGCAGGCCTGATCAGCCAGGAGAAACGCGGGCGGGTGAAATGGTGCAAGCTCGAACCCGACGCCCTGCGCGAGGCCTCGGTCTGGATGCAGGGGGGGTTCGGCCAGTTCGAACCGGTGAACCTGGATGATTTCGAACGGTTCCTGGAGGCGGAGCTGCGCGAGTAGACGAAGCCGCGCCTGGTGCAGTTCCCCCCCAAACGAAAAACACGCCCCCCCCGTTTCCGAGGGCGCGTCATACTCGTTACTGAACCAAACTCAACTTTGCGGCTGTGCGCCCACCACCTCGGCCAGAAGCGCTTTTACCTGATCGGCGCTCATCTTCATTGCGCCCGCCAGCTTGCCGACGAAGGCCTGTTCCTTACCCGCCAGTTGGCCGTCCGAAGCGACGACGGTCAGAACCGCCTTCATCATCAGCCCCCCCTGCTCCTCCGGCATTAGCTTGGCGGTCAGCCGCTTCACGTCCTTGTCAGACGGATCAGCCTCAGCCAGGTCCGCCATGCGACGCACGGCGGCGGGGGGGTCGAAGCTCTGCCCGGTCATACGTTCGGCGATCCCGACGATCTCGCGCACTTCCTCGTCGGCAATATGCCATCCGCCTTGGCCGCGTGGCACATGGCATCCAGGATCGCCATGGCCGAGGGTGGGATATCCCCCCCCATCAGTCCCTGGCGCTCTGTCCGCCGCTTGCGGGTCTTCAGCGCGCCCATCCCGGCGAAGCGATGAAACCAAGGATGATGGCCCAACCCCCCCAGAAGCCTTGCGCCTTCTGGCCCAGCGACAGGCAGGTTCGTCGGGCACGTCGGCAGGGATCAGCCCCCCTGCGCCTTGGCATCGGCAATATCGGCTGGTTCAAGCGCGTAGTAGCTGTCCGTGTCACAGCGGTTCTCGGCCAGGGCATAGCCTTCCAGCGTGCGAAACAGCGGCACGAACAACACGCCGCTGTCCTCAACCAGATGGCACAGCGTATGCGGCTTTCCGTCGATCACGATCTCGGTGTCGGCGACAAACAGCATCTTCTGGCTGGAGGACCCGCCCCCCCCGCGACGGGCTTCGGCGGGAAAGGCGGACAAGAGGGAAACGGCGGCGGCGGTCGCGGCCACAGTCAGAACGGGAAAGCGCATACGTCAATTCTCCTGATAACGCGTATGGGGGGGCGCAGTCCTAGGTGATCGTGACGCGAATGACAGGCAAAAGCCCAAACGGCGGCGAACTCAACTTTTGGTAGTGGCAATTTTGCCGCGCAAACGCAAAACGCGCCCCCCCCTTTCGGGAGCGCGCCTCAATCTCAACCGAACCAACCGCTTACGCGTGGATCGCCCCCCCGTCGCCGCAGGCCAGTGCAGCCTCACGCACGGCTTCCGAGAAGGTCGGGTGCGCGTGGCAGGTGCGCGCCAGATCCTCGGCCGACCCGCCGTATTCCATCAGCACGCAGGCCTCGTGGATCAGCTCGCCGGCGGCGGGCCCCCCCATGATGTGAACGCCCAGCACCCGGTCGGTGGCCTTGTCGGCCAGGATCTTCACGAACCCGTCGCCCATGAACACCGCCTTGGCGCGGCCGTTGCCCATGAACGAGAACTTGCCGACCTTGTAATCGACACCGGCGGCCTTCAGATCCTGTTCGGTCTTGCCGACCGAGGCGACCTCGGGCGAGGTGTAGATCACGCCCGGAATGACGTCATAGTTCACATGACCGGCCTGGCCGGCGATCGACTCGGCCACGGCCATGCCTTCGTCCTCGGCCTTGTGGGCCAGCATCGGGCCTTCGGTCACGTCGCCGATGGCCCAGATGCCCGGAACCGAGGTCTTCCAGTGGTCGGTCGCGATCTGACCGCGTTCGGTCATCTTCACGCCCACAGCTTCCAGGCCCAGCCCGTCGACAAACGGGCGGCGGCCGGTGGCGACCAGCACCACATCCGCATCCACCATCGCTTCACTGTCGTCCTTACGCAGCTTGTAATGCACCTTGGCCTTGGTCTTGGTGGTCTCGACCTTCTGCACGGCGGCGCCCATGATGAACTCCATGCCCTGCTTTTTCAGCGTGCGCTGGAAGGTCTTCTGGATGTCCTTGTCCATGCCCGGGGGGGTAATGTCGTCGAGGAACTCGATCACCGTCACTTCCGCGCCCAGACGTTTGTAGACCGAGCCCATTTCCAGCCCGATCACACCGGCACCGATCACAACCATCTTCTTGGGCACCTTCGGCAGGGCCAGTGCCCCCCCGGTGGAGGTCACGACGATCTTCTCGTCCACCTCGACGCCCGGCAGGCTCGACGGCTCGGAGCCCGACGCGATCACGATGTGCTTGGCATTGTGCACCTCGTCGCCCACCTTGACCTGACCGGCGGCGGGGGGGACCTGCCCCCCCCAGCCCTTCAGCCAGTCGACCTTGTTCTTCTTGAACAGGAACTCGATGCCCTTGGTGTTCTGGCCGATCACGTCGTCCTTATAGGCCAGCATCTGTTTCCAATCGACCGAGGGCGATTTGCCCTTCAGCCCCCCCATGGCGGCAAAGTTGTGTTCGGCCTCATGCAGGCTGTGGCTGGCATGAAGCAGCGCCTTCGAGGGGGGGATGCAGCCCACGTTCAGGCAGGTGCCGCCCAGGGTCTCGCGCCCCCCCTCGACACAGGCGGTTTTCAGCCCCCCCAGCTGGGCGCAGCGAATGGCACAGACATAGCCGCCGGGGGGCCACCGCCAATCACGATCACATCATAGTCTGCCATGTCTCACTCCTTGGCCGCTTCGGGCATATGCAGAACCTGCGCCCCCCCGCAATCGGGGGGGCAGATCAGGCGGCCGACCCAGTACGGGTGGGCCACCTCGGTCTTGGGCGTCCACGGCCCCCCCGCGCCCTTCAGGGACAAATAAGCGGGGGGGCCGTCGCCTTGTTTCGTGTTCGGACCCGCGCCGACCACCCAGATCACCGTCGCGGTCTTGTCGCCGCCGGGACAGGTCAGCCGGACGGGATCCGGATAGGTCACGCCTGCATTACGCCGGGGGGGTCAGCAGGCGGGTTTCCACATGGGCCACCCCCCCGTCGCGTTCCATGTGCATGGCCAGTTCCTCGCTGTCGAAGAAGGCCTGGGCCTTGCTCAGGTCCAGGATCTCGAACAGGGCCACGGCGCGGTTCTTCTGGTCCGGATCCTTCCAGACATGCAGCGCCTTGATGCCGACGGCGCGGCGGTTCATGCGATCTTGCTTGAACACACCGTACCAGGCGTCGAAATCGGCCACATCGGCCTGCCAGAGGACATGTGTCGCCATGATTACAGGTCCATCAGCAGGCGGCGGGGGGGATCTTCCAGCGCTTCCTTGACGCGCACCAGGAAGGTCACGGCCCCCCCCTTGCCGTCGACGATCCGGTGGTCATAGCTCAGCGCCAGGTACATCATCGGGCGGATGACGACCTCGCCATTGATGGCCATCGGACGGTCCTGGATCTTGTGCATGCCCAGGATGCCCGACTGCGGCGGGTTCAGGATCGGCGAGGACATCAGCGAGCCATAGACACCACCGTTCGAGATGGTGAAGGTGCCGCCCTGCATTTCCTCCATCGACAGCTTGCCGTCACGAGCGCGGCGGCCCTTTTCGGCAATGGCTTTCTCGATCGCGGCGAAGGACATGCTGTCGGCATCACGAATGACCGGAACGACCAGGCCGGTCGGGGGGGTGCCGGCGGCAACGCCCATATGCACGAAGTTCTTGTAGACGATGTCGGTGCCGTCGATCTCGGCGTTGACCTCGGGCACCTCTTTCAGCGCGTGGCAGCAGGCTTGGTGAAGAAGGACATGAAGCCCAGGCGCACGCCGTGCTTCTTCTCGAACTCGGCCTTGTACTGGTTGCGCAGGGCCATGACCTCGGTCATGTCCACCTCGTTATAGGTGGTCAGCATGGCGGCGGTGTTCTGGCTGTCCTTCAGACGACGCGCGATGGTCTGGCGCAGACGGGTCATCTTGACGCGTTCTTCGCGGGCGGCGTCATCGGCGGCAACCGGGGGGGCGCGGGCGGCGACCGGCGCAGGCGCGGCGACAGGCTTCGGCGCGGCCAGAGCGGCGGCGACGTCATGCTTCATCACCCGACCATCGCGGCCGGTGCCCTGTACGTCAGCGGGGGGGTTCAACCCAGCCTCGGCCATGGCCTTCTTGGCGGACGGCGCATCCTCGACGCTTTTGCCCGAGGCAGCCGCCGCCGGTGCGGCAGCAGCAGCAGGCGCGGCAGCGACGGCAGCCCCCCCCTCACCGGCGGACACAACGGCCAGCTTGGCGGCAGCTTCGACCGTGGCACCTTCGGGGGGGGCCAGGATCTCGGTCAGCACACCGGCGGCGGGGGGGGACGGCACTTCGACGGACACCTTGTCGGTCTCCAGCTCGCAGAGCATTTCGTCCTGGGCAACCGCATCGCCCACCTGTTTGAACCAGCTCGACACGGTGGCCTCGGTCACGCTTTCGCCCAGCGCGGGCACCATGACGTCGACGGCCTGGGCGGCGGCCGGTTGGGCTGCGGGGGGGGTGGGCCCACCGATTTTTCTGCCGCCGCAGACGCCGGGGGGGCCGCGCCCGCACCTTCGCCGATCACCGCCAAGAGCGCGTCGACACCCACGGTGTCGCCTTCGCCGGCAACGATTTCACCCAGCGTGCCGGCGGCGGGCGACGGCACCTCGACGGTCACCTTATCGGTTTCCAGCTCGCAGAGCATCTCGTCCACCGCGACCGCGTCGCCCGGCTTCTTGAACCACGTGGCCACGGTGGCCTCGGTCACGCTCTCACCCAGAGTGGGGGGACCCTGACTTCAATGCTCATGGTTTAGTTTCCTTCCAAGTTGAGCGCGTCGTTCACCAGCGCTTCCTGTTGTGCCTTGTGCTGGCTTGCAAGACCGGTGGCCGGCGAGGCCGAGGCCGGACGGCCAGCGTAAATGGGACGGGTGTTCTTCGCCTTGATGCGCGTCAGCACCCATTCGATATTGGGTTCCATGAAGAACCAGGCCCCCCCCTGGTTCTTGGGTTCTTCCTGACACCAGACGTAATCGGCGTTCGGGAACCGTTCCAGTTCCTTGACCATCGACAGGGCCGGGAACGGATAGAACTGTTCGACCCGCATCAGATAGACATCGTCGATACCCCCCCGCGCGTCACGTTCCTCCAGCAGGTCGTAATAGACCTTGCCCGAACACATCACCACGCGCTTGATCTTGTCGTCCTTCGCCAGCTTGGTGTCCGAATTGCCCTTCTGCGCATCGTCCCAAAGGACGCGGTGGAAGCTTGACCCGGTGGTGAAGTCATCCGCGGTCGAGATGCACATCTTGTGACGCAGAAGCGATTTCGGCGTCATCAGGATCAAGGGCTTGCGGAACGACCGGTGCATCTGGCGGCGCAGGATGTGGAAGTAGTTCGCAGGCGTCGAACAGTTGGCCACGATCCAGTTGTCGCCGCCGCACATCTGCAGGAAACGCTCCAGACGGGCCGAGCTGTGTTCCGGCCCCCCCTGCCCTTCGAACCCGTGCGGCAGCAGCACCGTCAGGCCCGACATGCGCAGCCATTTGCTTTCGCCCGAACTGATGAACTGGTCGAACATGATCTGCGCGCCATTGGCGAAGTCGCCGAACTGGGCTTCCCACAGAACCAGCGCGTTGGGTTCGGCCAGCGAATAGCCATATTCGAAACCCAGCACCGCATATTCCGACAGCATGGAGTCGATGACCTCATACCGGGCCTGACCCTCACGGATGTTGTTCAGCGGGTAGTAACGTTCCTCGGTCTCCTGGTTGATGAAGCCCGAGTGGCGCTGGCTGAAGGTGCCGCGCGTGGCGTCCTGACCAGACAGGCGCACCGGGTAGCCTTCCAGTTGCAATGACCCGAAAGCCAGCGCCTCGGCGGTCGCCCAGTCGAAGCCTTCGCCGCTGTCGAACATCTTGGCCTTGGCGTCCAGCAGGCGACCCACCGTCTTGTGCAGCGGGAAGCCGTCGGGCGCGGTGCTCAGCGCGCGGCCGATCTCGGACAGGGTCTCGGGCTTGATGGCGGTGGCCCCCCCGCGCTGGTATTCCTCATCCTTCTTGTCCAGATGCGACCAGCGCCCGTCCAGCCAGTCGGCCTTGTTGGGTTTGTAATCCTTGCCCGCCTCGAACTCCTCGTTCAGGTGGGCCTGGAAGGCGGTCTTCATGTCGTCGATCTCACCCTCGGGGGGGATAAGGCCATCCTTGATCAACCGCTCGGTATAGAGTTGCAGCGTGGTCTTGTGGGTCTTGATCTTCTTGTACATCACCGGGTTGGTGAACATCGGCTCGTCGCCTTCGTTGTGACCGAAGCGGCGATAGCAGAAGATGTCGATGACCACGTCCTTGTGGAACTTCTGGCGGAACTCGGTCGCGACCTTGGCGGCGTGTACCACGGCCTCCGGATCGTCGCCATTCACGTGGAAGATCGGCGCTTCCACCATCAGGGCGATATCGGTCGGATAGGGCGACGAGCGGCTGAAATGCGGCGCGGTGGTGAACCCGATCTGGTTGTTCACCACGATATGCATGGTGCCGCCGGTCTTGTGACCGACCAGGCCGGACAGGCCGAAGCCCTCGGCCACAACGCCCTGGCCCGCGAAGGCCGCGTCGCCGTGCAGCAGGATCGGCAGAACCTGATCGCGGTCCTTGTCGCCCAGCTGCTCCTGCTTGGCGCGCACCTTGCCCAGCACCACCGGGTTCACGGCTTCCAGGTGCGAGGGGGGGTTGGCGGTCAGCGACAGGTGCACCTTATTGTTGTCGAACTCACGGTCCGAGGAGGCGCCCAGGTGGTATTTCACGTCGCCCGAGCCATCCACATCCTCGGGCTTGAAACTGCCGCCCTGGAATTCGTTGAAGATCGCGCGGTAGGGCTTGGCCAGCACATTGGCCAGCACCGACAGACGGCCACGGTGCGGCATGCCAATGACAATTTCCTTCAGGCCCAGCGCACCGCCGCGCTTGATGACCTGTTCCATGGCGGGGGGGATCAGCGCCTCGCCACCGTCCAGACCGAACCGCTTGGTGCCCATGTATTTGACATGCAAGAACTTTTCGAACCCTTCGGCCTCGACCAGCTTGTTCAGGATCGCCTTGCGCCCTTCGCGGGTGAACTGGATTTCCTTGCCGAAACCCTCGATCCGTTCCTTCAGCCAACCGGCTTCTTCAGGGTTCGAGATATGCATGTATTGCAGCGCAAAGGTGCCGCAATAGGTGCGTTTCACGATCTCGATGATCTGGCGCATCGAGGCAATTTCAAGCCCCCCCAGAACCTTGTCGATGAAGATCGGGCGATCCATATCCGCATCGGTGAAGCCATAGCTTTTCGGGTCCAGCTCGGGATGCGGGGGGGTCTGGTCGCGCATGCCCAGCGGGTCCAGATCGGCCACCAGATGGCCCCCCCGGATACGGTAGGCGCGGATGATCATCAGGGCACGAATGCTGTCCAGCACCGCGCGTTTAATCTGGTCTTCGCTGACGGCCACACCCTTTTCGGCGGCCTTCTCGGCAATCTTCTTGCCAGCGGCCTTGGCCTCCTTCGCGGGGGGGGCCTCCTCGGGCCACATGCCGTCCAGGCTGTGCACCCGGTCACCACCCGGCTGCGGCGGCCAGTCGCCGCGCGCCCAGCTGGGCCCGGCGGCCTCGGCCTTCACATCCTGCTCATGGTCCCCCCCCAATTCGGCAAAAAAAAGGCCCGCCAGGCCTCATCCACCGCTGTGGGGGGGTCTTTCGCATATTGTGCATAGAGCTGTTCGAGGTATTCCGCGTTATGCCCCCCCTGCATGAAGCTAGAGGCGTGGAAGATCTCGTTCGGGCTTTGGTCGTTCATTGGGTCACCTCAAAGGTCCGGTGATAAAAGTGATTGCCGTATCGGCAGAGAGTTTGCGACCGAAATCCGGGGGGGACGTTTCGTGCCACTGCAGCGCAACTCCCTGGATGACGGTGATCCACCCTTCATCTTCCTTGGGTTTTACCGCCCGGCTTATCAAGGCGCGGTAAGTAAAACCTTCAGATTGCAGCGTGCCAAGCGCTTCGGATTCCGAGAAAAGGTCCGCAACTGATTGCCCTGCATCTTGCACGGCAAGAAAACAAGTCGCATGTCCTGTTGCCCTCTGCGTTTCGATCCAGACAAAATCGTCGTCCTTTTCCAGAACGAAAGCAGCATCAACTGCCTGGCTTAGGCCTTCCGCCCATGCTCGCCGTTCATCCCACTTCACCCGATCTGGCTGGCGGGCGCGTTGCCCAGCATTACGGCATCAGACCATGCGGCAACTGCAAGCCCTGAGTGGTCGGTCAGTTCCCATCCCATGCCTTCAAATGCCTGTGCACGAGTCGCAAGGTCGTCCCGATGCCTGGTACAAACAGCGAATGCGTCATCGACTGAATTCGCATACGCCGGAAGCATTCCCAGAGTAAGCGAGCAGAGCGCGAGAATTGAACTGACCGCCCGGCGGCACCGCCGGGCAGCGCCCGACCGCCCCCCCCGGGCGGGCGCTTCTCGCCCCCCCCGCGGCCGGTCGCTGCCCTCAGCGCATGTGTCGGACGGCTGTTCATACTCAGCCGATCGCCTTCAGCACGGCTTCGCCCAGGGTGGCGGGGGGGCTGTCGGCGACGACGATCCCGGCGGCTTTCATCGCCTCGATCTTGTCTTCCGCACCGCCCTTGCCACCGGCGACGATGGCGCCCGCGTGGCCCATGCGGCGGCCCGGAGGTGCCGTACGACCGGCGATGAAGCCCGCGACCGGCTTCCAGCGGCCCTTTTTCTTCTGTTCGGCCAGGAATTCCGCGGCTTCTTCTTCGGCCGAGCCACCGATCTCGCCGATCATGATGATCGACTGGGTCTCGTCGTCGTCCAGGAACATGTCCAGCACGTCGATATGTTCGGTGCCCTTGATCGGGTCGCCCCCCCCGATGCCGACGGCGGTCGACTGGCCCAGGCCGATGTCGGCGGTCTGCTTGACCGCCTCATAGGTCAGGGTGCCCGAGCGGCTGACAACGCCGACCGAACCACGCTTGTGGATATGGCCGGGCATGATGCCGATCTTGCAGGCGTCCGGCGTGATGATGCCGGGGGGGCAGTTCGGACCAATGAGGCGGCTTGACGAGCTTTCCAGCGCACGCTTCACGCGCATCATGTCCAGCACCGGGATGCCTTCGGTGATGCAGACGATCAGCTCCATCTCCGCATCGATGGCTTCCAGGATCGAGTCGGCCGCAAAGGGCGGCGGCACATAGATCACCGAGGCATTGGCTTCGGTCTTGGCCTTGGCTTCGTGCACCGAGTTGAACACGGGCAGACCCAGGTGGTCCTGACCGCCCTTGCCGGGGGGGGTCACACCGCCAACCATCTTGGTGCCATAGGCGATGGCTTGTTCCGAGTGGAAGGTGCCTTGCGAGCCGGTAAAGCCCTGACAGATCACCTTGGTATTTTCATCTACGAGAATGGCCATTTGGCTTCTCCTAATTATTTTGCTCTGGTGAGCGGTTCATATTCGCGAAGGGTAGCGGTTTCTTGTTGGCCGGGGGGGAGCCCGAGGCCTTTTTCCGGGCGACCAGGAGGGTCACCCCCCCAGTCGACGTTCGATGACCACGAAATGTACATCCAATCCTCAGTGGGTATACCCTTAAGGTCATAGGTTCCAAATTCGGATATCCACCAGGTAGAGAAGCTCTCTTCCGCCCAATCCCTGATCTCACGAGCTTCATCGAACGAAGACGCATATCTCTCAAAGTTGGCGTGTTCCATATCTGGGGGGGAATGACCTGCTTCAACGCAAAAGCCGGTTATACCTTCTATGTACTCCTCGCTGCCAAGCAACAGATCAGCCCTTCACCGCTTTCACGATCTTCTCGGCACCGTCCGACAGGTTGTCGGCGGCGATGACGTTCAGGCCGGAGGTGTTGATGATCTCCTTGCCCTGTTCGACGTTGGTGCCCTCCAGGCGCACGACCAGCGGAACCTGCAGACCCACCTCTTTCACCGCAGCAACCACGCCCTCGGCGATGACGTCGCAGCGCATGATGCCGCCGAAGATGTTCACCAGGATGCCTTTGACGTTCGGGTCCGAGGTGATGATCTTGAAGCTTCGGTGACCTTTTCCTTGGTGGCACCGCCACCGACGTCCAGGAAGTTGGCCGGTTCCGCGCCATAGAGCTTGATGATATCCATCGTCGCCATGGCCAGGCCCGCGCCGTTCACCATGCAGCCGATTTCCCCCCCGTCCAGAGCGATGTAGTTCAGGTCGTATTTCGACGCTTCCAGCTCTTTCGGATCTTCTTCGGTCTCGTCGCGCAGGGCGGCCACGTCCTGGTGGCGGTAGACGGCGTTGCCGTCAAATCCCAGCTTGGCGTCCAGCAGCTTCAGGTCGCCGTTTTCCATGACGATCAGCGGGTTGATCTCCAGCATCTCCATGTCCTTCTCGACGAAGGCCTTGTAGAGCTGGCCCAGCAGCTTGACGCATTGCTTGACCTGGGCACCTTGCAGCTCCAGCGCGAAGGCAACACGGCGGCCGTGGTAGGGCATGTAGCCGGTGGCCGGGTCGATCGAGAAGGACAGGATTTTCTCGGGGGGGGTCGATTCCGCGACTTCCTCGATGTCCATGCCGCCTTCGGTCGAGGCCACAATCGAGATGCGCGAGGTCTGACGGTCCACCAGGAAAGCCAGGTACAGTTCGCGGGAAATATCCGAACCGTCTTCGATGTAGATGCGGTTCACCTGCTTGCCCGCCGGGCCGGTCTGATGCGTGACCAGGGTACGGCCCAGCATCTTCTTGGCTTCCTCGGCGGCTTCTTCCACCGACTTGGCCAGGCGCACGCCGCCCTTTTCACCGGCATCAGCTTCCTTGAAGGAGCCCTTGCCGCGGCCACCTGCGTGGATTTGCGCCTTCACGACCCAAAGCGGGCCGTCCAGTTCACCAGCAGCGGTTTTCGCATCTTCGGCTTTCAGCACGACGCGGCCATCTGACACCGGCGCACCGTACGACTTCAGAAGAGCCTTGGCCTGATATTCATGGATATTCACGAGCAGTCCCTCGGTCTGTTGTGGTTTCACGCAGAATGCACAACCGGATTCGATGAAGAAATCGTTTTCTTCTGAAAAACGGCAATTTGGGGGGGAATTTTCACGCCTTTTGTGATCACACTCCGGAAAACTGTGATCACATAAGCAAGACCTTGCGTGATTCGGGCGGCTGTGGTCATTACGGCGTAAGAATTTCAGGTAACGCAAACATGACGGATTTCACATGAGCTGGGGGGGCATCGTTTCCATGATCAGCGAGCCGGACCCGTTGGTCCTGGCCTGGGTTGCGCATCACCTGCGTCTGGGCCCCCCCGCGCGCATCGACATCTATCTGGATATGGCCGCACCGCAACTGCAGGACCAGCTTTCCGCCCTGCCCCCCCGGGTTCATGTTCACCGCATTGACGGCGACAACTGGCAGGACATTTTCGGTCCGCGCAAGGCACAGATCGGCGGGCGGCAACGGCAGGTGATCCAGCACTGCTATGACCGGGCCAAGGTCGACTGGCTGCTGCATATCGACGCCGATGAGTTCCTTGTGCCATTCCCCCCCGAAGGCGATTGGGACACGGCGCTGGCGGCTCTGGATCCCGCAGTAGATTTCGCCTCTGTCCGGGTGGCCGAACGGGCGCATGTCACCCGGCCGGATCCGGACACTGTCTTTGACGGGGGGGTGTTCCGCAGGCCCTATCCGCCCAAGGCGCGCGACGCCATGGCGCGGATCGAAGGGGGGGATGCCCTGCTCTTTCTCGATCATGCTTTGCCGCCTATCTCAGCGGCAAGCCCTTCTTTCGCACCGGGCGCGACCTGCCTCTTGGCGTACACGGTCCAATCAACCCGCGCAATTTTGCGAACCATACGTTTCCGGGGGGGCACCTGCTTTTGCATTTTGACGGGCTCACCACGCGGAGCTTTATCCAGAAAAAGCTGCGAAACATCGACCAGAACCCGTCGGCGCCGCTGGCCCGTATTCCCAACTGGCGGGAGCAGAACCTGGCCGTGTTGCGCCACCGCACCGACCCGGCCAAGCTGGACGCGCTATACCAGCTGATGAAGTGCCTGGACCCGACGCGCCTTGAGCAGCTGGAGGAACTGGGTTGATCCTGCGCCACGATCTGGACCTGCCCGCTGCGCTGGCCGAAGTGTTTCCGGGCAAGCAGATCGACCTGAGCGTCGCGCATTTCGACAGCTACCCGATCCGCTGGGTAAAACACCCGCCCCCCCTGCCCCCCCTGCGCTGGCACATCCGTTTCAGGACGAAAATGCTGGCACATCGTTTGGGGGGGTTCAAGGTCTGATCGGTGCAAAAGGGAAAAGGCCGGGCAATCGCCCGGCCTTTCCTGTCTTCACTGTCCAGTTTTCGTGTGGCTTACGCCAGCATATCACGCCAGGGACGGGTCGATGCCTTTACACGCCTCGACCAGGCCGTTCACGGCCTCGACCGATTTGTCGAACATGGCCTGTTCGTCCTTGTTCATCTTGATGTCGACAATGCGCTCGATACCGTTCGCACCGATCACGGTCGGCACGCCGACATACATGCCCTTCAGGCCCAGCGCACCATCCACGTAAGCGGCACAAGGCAGCAGGCGCTTCTGGTCTTTCAGGTAGGCTTCAGCCATTTCGATCGCGGAAGCCGCCGGGGGGGCGTAATAGGCCGAGCCGGTTTTCAGCAGGCCAACAATCTCGGCACCACCGTCACGGGTGCGCTGCACGATGGCGTCCAGTTTCTCCTGCGTGGTCCAGCCCATCTCGACCAGGTCGGGCAGCGGGATGCCGCCAACGGTCGAATAGCGCGACAGCGGCACCATCGTGTCGCCGTGGCCGCCCAGAACGAAGGCGGTGACGTCCTTCATCGACACATCGAATTCCACCGACAGGAAGTGACGGAAGCGGGCCGAGTCCAGCACGCCGGCCATGCCGACGACTTTCTCATGCGGCAGGCCCGAGAACTCGCGCAGCGCCCAGACCATCGCGTCCAGCGGGTTGGTGATGCAGATCACGAAGGCGTTCGGGGGGGCATGTTCCTTGATGCCTTCGCCGACCGATTTCATGACCTTCAGGTTGATGCCCAGAAGGTCGTCGCGACTCATGCCCGGCTTGCGCGGAACACCGGCGGTCACGATGCAGACATCGGCACCCGCGATATCGGCGTAGTCGGTGGTGCCCGACAGGGCCGCGTCGAAACGCTCGACCGGGCCGCTTTCGGCGATGTCCAGCGCCTTGCCCTGCGGGATGCCGTCGGCAATGTCGAACAGGACGATGTCGCCCAGTTCTTTCAGGGCTGCCAGGTGGGCAAGGGTGCCGCCGATCATGCCGCTGCCGATAAGCGCGATTTTGGGTCTGGCCATGGGTCAGGTCTCCGGGTCAGGTTGAATTCGCGTGAATGCCTAGTCCGAATGCAGGGGGGGCAAAGCAAGTGTGCCGCGCTGCGGCGTAACCCGCAGCTTGTATCCCGTCGCATACGCAGGTAGCGCTAAACGGTAACAAATGCGACGTTTTCGGAGCGGATATGCCCGAGGTTCTGGACCTGACATTCTTTGCCTTCGCGATCCCGGCGGTGATCTTCGCGGGGGGGATCTCCAAGGGGGGGGCTTTGGCTCGGGCGCGGCCTTTGCGGCGACGCCTCTGCTGGCGCTGATTCTGGAGCCGGGCGCGGCCATTGGGCTGATGCTGCCGCTTCTGATGCTGATGGATGTGACCGCGCTGCGCCCCCCCTATTGGAAAAAGTGGCACGCGCCCTCTGCCTGGGCGCTTGTGCTGGGCGCGATCCCTGGCGTGGTGCTGGGCGCGCTGATCTACAAGGTGGTGAACCCCCCCGATCTGTTTCGCCTGCTGATCGGGTTGGTGGCGTTGGGGGGGTTCGTGGCCTTCCAGGCGGCGGTGAAGCTGCGCCTTTGGGTGCCGTCCGGACAGCACATGTCCGACCGCGCGGGGGGGCTGCTGGCGGGTGTGGTCGGGGGGGGCTTGACCAGTTTCATCAGCCATGCGGGCGGGCCACCGGCGGCGGTGTTCCTGTTGTCACGAGGTCTGGACAAAACCAAATATCAGGCCACGACGGTCATCGTCTTCTGGGCCATCAACCTGATGAAATTCATCCCCCCCTATGCCTTCCTGGGGGGGATCTTTACCTGGCAGACAGCGAAGGCGGATCTGTTCCTGATCCCCCCCTTCGCCATCATAGGTGTCTGGCTGGGCATCTGGCACATCGGGTGGTGCCCGAACGCGCCTATTTTACCCTGACCTACGCGCTTTTGGTGGTGACCGGCGGCAAGCTGGTGCTGGACGCGCTGAGCTGATCCGGATCAGACCGGGTCACCCAGCATCGCCGGGGGGGTCAGTTCCTCGTCCACACGTTCAAAGTTCTGACCGGCCGCCACCAGGCACATCATGCCATTGGGCAGCGTCACGGTGATGGTCCACGACCCGCTTTCTTCGCTGGCGAAGACCTCGATCACCTGATTGTTCGCGGCCAGGCCGATCGACTGGCGGGTCTCGCCATAGGTGCCGGACAGGCGTTCAAGCACGCGGCCACGCTCTGCGCAGTTGTTGTTCTGTGCGGCCAGTTGGCCGGCCGAAAGAAGGATCGCGCCGACGCCCAGGCCCAAAGCAAGGATCTGCTGTTTCATGGGTCTTTCCTTTTGCTGGACGGACACAGCTCCACCGGGCCATCCGAGCGCACGTCAGGCGCTTCGGCGGCAAAACCGTCCCCCCCGTTGTCGTCAAGGTGCCGAGCCTGTTCCCGTTTCAAACGGCGGCCATCCGCGGGCCCTCCCGTCACTCGGCGCGTCCTGAAAGCCTGCGACAAAGAGGCAAAGAACTGGTTAATCGCCCGTTCGGGGGGGCGGATTTAACGCAGAACCACCCATCGCCACATGCGGGAACGCAGCGTAAAATTTCTGCGGCGCGGCAAAAATGCCCTTGCGGATTCATGCGCACATGTGATCCCTTGCGCAACAATATTGCGGAGATACAGAATCATGACCCAGACCCTGCGCCCTTACCGTTCGGTTCTCTACATCCCCCCCGGCTCAAAAACCCGTGCCTTGGAAAAGGCGCGCGGTCTGGCGACAGATGCGATCATCTTCGATCTGGAAGACGCGGTTGCCCCCCCCGATGCCAAGCTTGAAGCCCGCGCCACCCTGCGCGCCGAGCTGGACAAGGGCGGATACGGCAACCGGGCCAAGATCGTGCGCATCAACGGGTTCGACACCGATTGGGGGGGCAAGGGCGATGTGGCGGCAATGATCGGTGCGGATATCGACGCGGTGCTGATGCCGAAAGTCGGCTCCGCCGCGCAGCTCGATGACCTGGCTGCGCTGATCCCCCCCGACGTGGACCTCTGGGCGATGATGGAAACGCCCCCCCTTGGCATGCTGAACGCCGCGAGATTGCCGCCCATCCCCCCCGCCTGAAGGGCTTTGTCATGGGCACCAATGACCTGGCGAAGGAGCTGAACACCCGCTTCCGCGCCGACCGCCTGCCGATGATGGGGGGGGCTGCACCTGTGTCTGCTGGCCGCCAAGGCCCATGGCGTCGTGGCCATCGACGGCGTCTACAATGCCTTCAAGGATGCAGACGGGCTGAAGGCCGAATGCGACCAGGGCCGCGACATGGGGGGGTTTGACGGCAAGACCCTGATCCACCCCCCCGCGCAACTGGACGTGGCCAATGCCGCCTTCGCCCCCCCCTCTGATGCCGAGGTTGACCTGGCCCGCCGCCAGATCATGGCCTTCGACGAGGCCGAGGCCGCCGGTCAGGGCGTCGCCGTGGTGGATGGTAAGATCGTCGAAAATCTGCATATCGTCACCGCGAAGGCGCTGCTGGCGAAAGCAGATGCCATTGCTGCCCTCGGGGGGGGCTGATGATCCTGCGGGCCAACATGGAGGCATGAATGACCTGGCTGATCATCGGTATCGCTCTTTGGTATATGGGGGGGCACTTTTGGAAACGCGTCTTGCCCAAAGCCCATGCGGGACTTGGGCCAAAAGCCAAGGGGGGGATCTCCACCGCGGTGATCGGGGGGGCCGGTCTGATCGCATGATCATCGGCGTACGCGGCGCTGATTTCATCCCGCTTTACACGCCCCCCCTGCCCGGCATGGGTCATCTGGTAAACCTGTTGATGCTGGTGTCGATCTTCCTGTTCGGCGCGGGCGAGGCCTCGGGCATTGCCAAAACCAAGATCCGCCACCCGATGCTGACCGGCATGTTCGTCTGGGCAGCCTCGCACCTGTTGGTGAACGGCGACCTGATCACCGTGACCCTGTTCGCCTCCCTGGCCATCTGGGCATTGCTGGAGATGGTGGTGATCAACCGCGCCTCCGGCCCCCCCTGGACCCGCCCTGAACGCGGGCCCATCACAAAGGACCTCAAGCTCGTCTTCGTCACCGTCATGCTCTACGCGATCATTTCGTTTGTGCATTTCTGGCTGGGCTATCACCCGTTCCTGGGCACATACGGGTGACCGCATGAAGCTCTACCGATTGCTGACCGGGGGGGACGACACGGCTGCTTTCTGTCACAAGGTGACGGACACCCTGAACAAGGCTGGGACCTTCATGGGTCACCACAGTACACCCATGATCCCGCGACCGGGACCATGCGATGTGCGCAGGCGGTGACCAAGGAGGCCCCCCCCGGCACCTATACCCCCCCCGACCTCAAACTTGGAGCACAATGATGGCCAAAACCAATCCCGGCCGCTTTTTCGAAGACTATCGCATCGGCGAGACCATTTCCCACGCCGTGCCGCGCACCGTGTCGGGGGGGGCGAGCGCGCGCTCTATCACGCGCTCTACCCGGCGCGCCATGCGCTTTATTCGTCGGATGAGTTTGCCCGCGACTGCGGGCTGGACGCGGCGCCGATCGACGATCTGGCCGCCTTCCACCTGGTTTTTGGCAAGACCGTACCGGATGTGTCGCTGAACGCGGTGGCGAACCTGGCTATGCCGAAGGGCGCTGGTTGAAACCGGTCTATCCGGGCGACACGCTGCGTTCGACCTCGCAGGTCATCGGGCTCAAGCAGAACTCTAACGGCAAATCCGGCGTGGTCTGGGTGCGCACGAAGGGCATGAACCAGAATGACGAGGTCGTGCTGGACTACATCCGCTGGGTCATGGTCCGCAAACGCGACCTCGACGCGCCTGCCCCCCCCGACACGCTGATCCCCCCCGATCTGAAACCGGCACTCGCCGCCGAAGATCTGGTAATCCCCCCCGAGGGCTGGATTTCGGCCGCTACGATTTCACCCTGGCGGGCGAACGCCACCGCTGGGGGGGCGATTATGAGCTGGGCGAGAAGATCGACCATGTCGACGGCGTCACGGTCGAGGAAGCCGAACACATGATGGCCACCCGCCTGTGGCAGAACACCGCCAAGGTGCATTTCGACGCCACCAACCGCCCGGACGGCAAGCGCCTGATCTATGGCGGCCACGTGATCTCGATGGCGCGCACCCTGTCGTTCAACGGGCTGGCCAATGCGCAGATGATTGTCGGGCTGAACGCGGGCGCGCATGCGAACCCCCCCTGTTTCTCGGGCGATACGATCCGCGCCTGGTCCGAGGTGCTGGACAAGGCCGAGACCCCCCCCGCGCCGGGTGTGGGCGCCATCCGCCTGCGCCTTGTTGCCACCAAACACGGCGCGCCAGAGTTCGCCCTGCGCGGTGAAGATGGAAAATACCTGCCCGAGGTCATGCTGGACCTGGACTACTGGGCGCTCATGCCGGTTTGACTTGACGGCACCTGCCCGTCATGACCATATGCCACCACTTTAACGAGTGGGCAAAACATGACGGGCAGAGACGAGATTTCTCCGAAATTCTATGGCATTGCTGTGGCTTTATGTGGGGGGGTTTTCGGCACCCTCGGTATCCACCATTTCTATCTCAAGGACTACCTGCACGGTCTTGCCGACCTGGCGTTGGTGGTGCTGTTCTTCACCTTCCTGTCACAGGACATGGTGGGAACCGCCCTGCTGACATTGCTGATCGACGGGGGGGTCCACACAGTCTTTGTTTTCTACCTTCTCATCATCGGGAAATGGCGTGACGGCGACGGGCTGCGCGTCGCAACACCTACAGGAGCTTATGAATGACCGATACATCCCCCCCCAGCAGTACAGCCGCAAGGAATTCGTACCTGCCATTCTGCTGTGTTTCTTCCTTGGCGGCCTGGGCGTGCACCGGTTTTATCTGGGCAAGATCGGCACCGGCATCCTGATGCTGCTGACCTGGGCGGGCTGGGCATCTGGACCCTGATCGACTTCGTGCGCATCGTGATCGGTTCGATGACCGACAAGGACGGGCTGCCGCTGCGCCGCTGAGGCAGGACAGGCTTGACCACACGCGGTTTATCGCCACGATGAGGGCATGAAACTGCGTATTGTTCTATCCGTTTTGACCGTTTTCGGTCTGTCCCTTGCCGCCCCCCTGCGTTTGCGGGCGGCAAGGGCGATGATGTCCCCCCCCGCGAACAGGTCCCCCCCGGCGAAGACCTTCTGCCGCCCACCGTAACGTTTGAGGATGACGGATCGGTCGCCACCGCGACCCGCGCCGTGATCACGCCGCGCCAGCGGTTCGTGCAATCCAACATCATCGAAACGCTCTATCACGAGCTTGGCCATGCGCTGATCGACATTCTCGACCTGCCCGTTTTCGGGCCGAAGAATTTGCCGCCGACGTGTTTTCCGTCGTCTTGATGAACCGCCTGCATGACGAGCATGGCGCAATCCGCCTCGCCTATGACGCCGCCGGTGCCTATTCCGAGGATGCCGAACGCGCGCAGCGGCGTGGCGAGGAAAATGCCGAATGGGACGTGCACGGCACCAACCTGCAACGCTATTACAACCTGGTCTGCCTGTTCTACGGCGCGGCCCCCCCGGACGAACGCGAGGACATGGCCGAGGAACTTGGCCTGCCCGATCAGCGCGCGCAGACCTGCCCCCCCGAAGAATTCGACCTAGCCAACCGCTCCTGGGGGGGCGGGGGGGTGCTGGACGGGCTGGCGGCGGGCACGCCCGGCAACTCGATCAAGATGGATTGGATGCTGCGCGAGGATGATGCGCTGACCCTTTTCGTGAAATCCGAGGTGGAGCGCCTGAACACCGTCATGGTCCTGCCCGAGGAACTGTCCGTCTCGGTCATTCCCTGCGACGAGGTCAACGCCTTCTATGACCCCCCCGGCAAGCGCGAGATCATCATGTGCACCGAATACGCCACCCATCTGGGTCGGCTGTTCGACTGACCCATGCCGGGCGGGATGCGCAGCGATATCGCGGCGGTCCTGCGGGTGTTTCGGGGGGGCAGTCTTGGCAAATATGTTGATGGCTGGCGGTTGCCGATCCGGCTGCTCCGCCAGGGGGGGACGACGTTTTCCGTTGAAAACTCCACCGAGGCTCTGACCCGCAGCTTTGCCGGTTTCGTCGAACTTCTCTTGCTCCTGTTCGCGGTCAAGAAAGTCTCGCTTGCGGCGGGCCTTACCGCGCCACCCTCTACCCAAGCCGGAGGCACCGAACCTGTCATCGCGTTCCTTGGTGGTGTCCTCGGGGGGGACTTCATCTCGCTTGGGGGGGTCGGGCTGTTTGCGCTTTTGTTCGCGGTGATCGCCAAGGGGGGGATGGCAAACTGGTTTCTGGGGGGGCGGCATGTGCCGCCCTTTGCCCTGATGTCGATCACGCTGACGTTTGCCCTGGTGATTATCGGGGGGGTTGAGGTCTTTGTTGCACTGATCCTGGGGGGGGCTGCGCTGCTGCTGCAAGGCCTGCTTTCCCTGCCTCAGATCGTGATCGACGGGATGGCGACACTGTTGGTCCTTCTGGTTGCAGTGATCCTGGTGCGCGGCATTGTCATAGCCGTTCGCCTGGCACTGCGCGATCTGGATGTGGGGGGGCCTGGACGGGGGGGCACCCTCTGCCTTTGCACCGGCTTTCTGGTGCCTGTCTTTCCCATCGCGGGCGTGCAATGGGTGCTGGGCACGGGCGGATAATCCTGCAAACACGGCAAATTTCAGGTGAGTCTCCGCATGAACTCTAAATTCGTGATCACAGCCACGCATCTTGTGATCACGAATTCGGACAAACCGTCGCTGTTAGCGCAAATAACAGCCCTTTGCGACCTGTTCAGGCGTGACTCCGTCATAAAAACCGTTATTCCTGTGACAAAGCCGAAACAGACAGAGAAGGGGGGGGCTATTCCATGGCCGACGTGAACCGGGGGGGCGACCGCCCGCTGTCACCCCCCCACGTATCCATCTACCGCATGCCACTGAATGCGGTGATGTCGATCACCCACCGTATCACCGGCGTCGGCATGTCGCTCGCAGCCGTCCTGATCGTCTGGTACTTCCTGGCCGCTGCCACGTCGGAAGCCTATTTCGACACGGCCAGCGGGGGGGTGCTGACCTCGTTCCTGGGCGATCTGATCATGCTCGGATCGCTGATGGCGATCTGGTACCACTTCTGTTCCGGCCTGCGGCACCTGGTCTGGGACACCGGGTCCGGCCTCGGCCAGCGTCGCGTTCAACGCTCGGGCATCGCCGCGCTGATTGCAGCCGCCGTGCTGACCCTCATCACCATCATTCTGGCCTAAGGAGCATCCCATGCGTTATCTGACCGACCGCAAACGCGTTCGCGGCCTGGGCTCGGCCAAATCCGGCACCGCCCATTTCTGGGAACAGCGCCTCAGCGCCATCGCCCTGGTCGTGCTGACCCCCCCGCTTTTCGTGATCCCCCCCTTCGCCTACAACCTGGGCGGCAGCCACGCGGACATCCTGGCCGCCTATGGCCACCCGGTGAACGCGATCATCGCCATCGCCTTCATCCTCACCGCCTTTTTGCACCTGTTCCAGGGCCTGCAGGTGGTGATCGAGGATTACGTGCATGGCCGCACCGAGATCGTGCTGATCATCACCGCGCGCCTCACCTGCTCGCTCTTCGCCCTCGCCGGCGTCTTTTCCATCCTGAAAATCGCGTTCACCGCGTAAGAGGCTGACCAATGACCGAATACCAATACGAGACGCATGAATATGACGTCGTGGTGGTGGGTGCCGGCGGCGCCGGCCTGCGCGCCACGCTGGGCATGGCCGAACAGGGTCTGCGCACCGCCTGCGTGACCAAGGTCTTCCCGACCCGCTCCCACACCGTGGCCGCCCAGGGCGGCATCGCCGCCTCGCTGTCGAACATGGGCCCGGACCACTGGCAGTGGCACATGTATGACACCGTGAAGGGCTCGGACTGGCTGGGCGACACGGATGCGATGGAATATCTGGCCCGCGAAGCGCCCAAGGCGGTGTATGAGCTGGAACACTACGGCGTGCCGTTCTCGCGCACCGAAGAAGGCAAGATCTACCAGCGTCCCTTCGGTGGCCACACCACCGAGTTCGGCGAAGGCCCTGCCGTGCAGCGCACCTGTGCCGCCGCCGACCGCACCGGCCACGCCATCCTGCACACGCTCTATGGCCAGTCGCTGAAGAACAACGCCGAGTTCTACATCGAATATTTCGCCATCGACCTGATCATGTCCGAAGACGGGCAGTGCCAGGGCGTCGTGTGCTGGAAGCTCGATGACGGCACCTTCCACGTGTTCAACGCCAAGATGGTCGTGCTGGCCACCGGTGGCTATGGTCGCGCCTATTTCTCGGCCACCTCGGCCCACACCTGCACCGGCGACGGTGGCGGCATGGTGGCCCGCGCGGGCCTGGCGCTTCAGGACATGGAATTCGTACAGTTCCACCCGACCGGCATTTACGGCTCCGGCTGCCTGATCACCGAAGGGGGGGCACGCGGCGAAGGCGGCTACCTGACCAATAGCGAAGGCGAACGGTTCATGGAGCGTTACGCGCCCCCCCAGTACAAGGACCTCGCGCCGCGCGACTATGTTTCCCGCTCGATGACCATGGAGATCCGCGAAGGTCGCGGCGTGGGGGGGGCGGAAGGCGATCATATCTTCCTGAACCTCAACCACCTGCCCGCCGAAGCGCTGGCCGAACGCCTGCCCGGTATCTCGGAAAGCGCCAAGATCTTCGCCGGTGTGGACGTGACCAAGGAACCGATCCCGGTCCTGCCGACGGTTCACTACAACATGGGCGGCGTGCCCACGAACTACTGGGGGGGCGAGGTGCTGAACCCGACCAAGGACGACCCGAATGCGGTCGTGCCCGGCCTGATGGCCGTGGGCGAAGCGGGCTGTGCCTCGGTGCATGGCGCGAACCGCCTGGGTTCGAACTCGCTGATTGACCTGGTGGTCTTCGGCCGCGCCAGTGCGATCCGCGCCGGTGAAGTGGTCGATGCCGCCGCACCCAACCCGACCCTGAACCAGGGTTCGATCGACAAGGCCTTCGACCGGTTCGACGGGCTGCGCAATGCCAAGGGCTCCATCGCCACCGCCGATCTGCGCCTTGAGATGCAGAAGACCATGCAGCGCGACGCCGCCGTCTTCCGCACCGCCAAGACCATGGCCGAAGGTGTCGAGGCCATGACCGGCATCGCCGCCAAGATGGACGATCTGGACGTGACCGACCGCTCGCTGGTCTGGAACTCGGACCTGATGGAGACGCTGGAGCTGACCAACCTCATGCCCAACGCGCTGGCCACCATCCACGGTGCCGAAGCGCGCAAGGAAAGCCGCGGGGGGGCGCATGCGCACGAGGATTTTGCCGAACGCGACGACAAGAACTGGCGCGTGCACACGATCAGCCGTGTCGAGGGCAACAAGATCGACCTGTCCTATCGCCCGGTCGTGCTGGACCCGTTGACCACACCCGATCAAGGCGGCATCGAACCCAAGAAGATCGCACCCAAGGCCCGGACCTTCTGATGCGCATGCGCCCGTTTGCCTTCTGTCTGCTTGGCGCTCTGGCGCTGACCGGCTGCGCGGCCGGCACGGTGACCCCCCCGTTGCCGACCTCGCCGGACGGCTGCCAGGCGGAATTCGACGCGACAAAGGGGGGGCGGATTCGCTCGACCCCCCGACCTACGTCTCCGGCAACAATGCCGGGGGGGCAAGCCTGATCGGCACCGCAATCGGACGGGGGGGCATTGCCAAGGGCGCAGCCGAAAGCCGCTACACCGCCTGCATGGCGCAGTTCGGCACGGGGGGGGCTGCGCAAGGCACAACGGCCAATGCCCCCCCCTATACACCCACCGCCGCATCCACCGACGCGCCAGCCCCCCCCGCGCAACCCACCGCACCCCCCCGGCCCCCCCGCCGGGCAACGCGCTGCAACGGGTCGGTCTTTGTCGGCGGAGACGGCTACTGCATCCAGGGAGGGCGCTGAGATGACCACATTCAGCGAACCTCTGACATTCCGGGGGGGCGCATGCCGCCGCCCGGTTGGCGCAGACACACCCCCCCGCAAGGGACCGGCGTGCCCGCACGCCTAAGGAGAGATTGACATGGTACAACTGACCCTCCCCCCCAAGAACTCGCAGATCCGCACCGGCAAGACCTGGCCCAAGCCCGAAGGTGCCAAGAACCTGCGCAAGTTCATGATCTATCGCTGGTCGCCGGATGACGGCGAGAACCCGCGCGTCGACACCTATTTCGTCGACATGGACAGCTGCGGCCCGATGGTTCTGGACGCGCTGATCAAGATCAAGAACGAGATCGACCCGACCCTGACCTTCCGCCGGTCCTGCCGCGAAGGCATCTGCGGGTCCTGCGCGATGAACATCGACGGCGGCAATACGCTGGCCTGTATCTTCGGCATGGACGAGATCAAGGGCGACGTGAAGATCTACCCGCTGCCGCATATGCCGGTGGTCAAGGATCTGGTGCCGGATCTCACCCATTTCTACGCCCAGCATGCCTCGATCATGCCCTGGCTGGAGACCAAGACGAACGCACCCGCCAAGGAATGGAAACAGTCGATCGAGGACCGCAAGAAGCTTGACGGTCTTTATGAATGCGTCATGTGCGCCAGCTGCTCGACCTCCTGCCCGTCCTACTGGTGGAACGGCGACCGCTATTTGGGCCCGGCCGCGCTGCTGCACGCCTACCGCTGGATCATCGACTCGCGTGACGAGGCCACCGGCGAGCGTCTGGACGATCTGGAAGATCCCTACAAGCTCTACCGCTGCCACACGATCATGAACTGCGCCAAGACCTGCCCGAAGGGCCTGAACCCCCCCGCGAAGGCGATTGGCGAGATCAAGAAGATGATGGTCGCACGCACGCTGTAAGGCTAGGGTGCCGCAATGGCGACCTATGTGAACCTTCTCTGGATGCCGCCCTTGCCGGGGGGGCGGCCATTCCCGTTGGAGCCTGGCTTGCGCGGTTTGACGGGCTGTTGCCGGGACGCTTGCGCAATGCGGCCAACCATTGGGTCATGGCCTTCGGCGCAGGCGCGCTTCTGTCTGCCGTGGCCCTGGTGCTGGTGCCCGAAGGGGGGGTGGGCCGCCTGCCCGGCCTGGTCGCCCTTGTCCCGGTGATCCTGGGCGCGCTGGCCGCCCTTGGGGGGGCAGACCTGATCCTGTCGCGCCACGGCGGATCGAAGGCACAGTTCATGGCGATGCTGATGGATTTCATCCCCCCCGAATGCATCGCGCTTGGAGCCGTGCTGACCGCGCAGCCACAACTGGCCCTGTTGCTGGCGGTTCTGATCGGCGCGCAGAACCTGCCCGAAGCTTCAACGCCGACCGCGAGATGGCCGAAGGCCCAGACGCCCCCCCCAGCCGCACCCGTCGCCTGGTGCTGTTCTGCGCGCTTGTGCCGCTTGGCCCGCTGGCCGCCTTCCTGGGCCTCAGCTTCCTGGGCGATGCGCCCGCCCTGCTGGGCGCACTGATGCTGTTTTCCGCGGGCGGCATCCTCTACCTGATGTTTCAGGACATCGCCCCCCCCAGGTCACCCTTCCCCCCCGCCGCTGGAGCCCCCCCCTTTGGGCGCGATCCTGGGCTTTGCCCTGGGGGGCTGGCCGGGCACATCCTGACCGGCTAGGCTCTCGCCATGGCAGGCTCTTCCGGAACCCCCCCACTGGAAAAGAAACTCGGCCTCAAGGATGGGCAGCGCGCCTGCTGGCTGAACCGCCCGGCCGCGCTGGACGCGCTAACAAGCTCACGCGCCTTCCTCCGCGTGGAAGACAGGTTGGATACAGGCCCGTTCGACGTCATCCACCTCTTTACCGACAGCTGCACCCGGTTGGAGGCCACCCTGCCCCCCCGCGCCCTGGCCGCCCTCGATCGTGACGGCATGATCTGGGTAAGCTGGCCCAAGAAGGCCTCCAAGGTGCCCACCGATCTGACCGAAGACGTGATCCGCGCGCTGGCCCTGTCAACGACGCTGGTCGACGTAAAGGTCTGCGCCGTGGACAACATCTGGTCCGGCCTGAAACTTGTGATCCGCAAGGAACACCGCCCCCCCACCCACCGCAGGTAAGCCCTTTTCATCTTTCCAGAAATATCCCGGGGGGGAGTGTGAGGGGGGGCTGGCCCCCCCTCACTCCCGCGCCCTGAGCACCCGCGAAGGTCGTGCCGCCAGCGGCCGCCAGGCAAAGGCAAGCCCCCCCGCCAGCACCGTGACCAACACGCCGCCGGTGACGATCGCCATGGCGCTGACCGGCTCAAAGACAAATTCGCCCTCCATCACGAAATGGGTCACCGCCCAGCCCGCAAGCCCGCCGGCAAAGACCGCGACAACCCCCCCGGCGGCAGCGCCAAGGATGGCCGAGCGCAGGGCAAAGTTCGCCAGCACCGAGGCCCGCGAGGCCCCCCCCAGGGTCTTCAGCACGGCCGCCTCCCAGGTCCGCGCCCGTTCCCCCCCCGCCGCCGCGGCCCCCCCGATCAGCACCACGAACCCGGTCACCAGCGAGCCAGCGCGCCATAGGTGATCGCGGCGGCCACCTGTCCCATCAGCCCGGTCACCCGGCCAATGGCGTCACGCACGGAAATGACCGTGATATTCGGCCAGCCCCCCCGCGACAGGTCGCGCAGAATAGCCGCTTCGGCCGCCTGATCGGCATAGATCGTCATGATATGCGTATGCGGCGCGCCCTGCAGGGCCGCCGGGTTCATCGTCATCACGAACCCCCCCATGCCCGCCGAGCTGAAATCCACCGCGCGAAAGCTGGTGATCGTGCCGGTAATGTCGCGCCCCCCCAGGATGTTCACCGTCATTGTATCGCCCAGAGACAGGCCCATTTCCAGCGCCTCTTCCTCGGCAAAACTGATCTGCGGCTCACCTGCGTAGCCCTCGGGCCACCACTCCCCCCCCGCCGTGACCGTCGTGCGCTCAGGCTTGGCGGCGGCATAGGTCAGCCCCCCCCGGTCGCCACGCACGACCCAGTGGTCGCCTGCAACTTCCGTGGCGGGCTGCCCGTTGATCCGGGTGATCACGCCGCGCAGCATCGGCGCACGGTCGATGCGACTGACCGCCGGGTCAGCCTCGACCCGCGTCAGAACCTCGGCCACCTGATCGGGTTGGATATCCACCACGAAGAAGCTCGGCGCGACCTCCGGCAACTCGCGATCAATCGCCCCCCCGCGCAGGTTGTTGTCGATCTGCCAACGGCGGCCAGCACCGACAGGCCCAGCCCCCCCAGCGACAGGACCACCGAGCCCGCCTCGCCCCCCCCGGCCCACCGACCGAGGACAACGCGCCGCGCAATACGGGTCGCCCACGCAGGGCCCGCCGCCCCCCCGCCAGCCAGCGCGCCAGCAGGCGAATGCCCGCGCCTGCCAGCAGCAGCACCACGAAGGCCCCCCCCAGGATGCCCACCGCCGACCAGAAGGCCAACACGGCGACCCCCCCGGTCAGCCAGGCGGCCAACCCCCCCACCAGCGCCACCAGCAGAGCCGCCGTTACGACGATCCACGGCCAGCGCGGCAGGCGTCTGCGGCCCAGCGCGGCATCACGAAACAGCGCTGCCGCGCGCAGCTGCTCGGCCTGCGCCAGCGGCCAGAGCGTGAACAGAAGCGCCGCCAGAAGCCCGTACAAGGCGGCCTCCCCCCCCAAAGGGGGGCCCATTGCAGGGTGAAGGTGGCCGGGATCGGCAGGCGCGCCTCGATGATCGGGGGGCGAAGGCCAGCGGCAGAAGCCCCCCCCAAGCGCCAGCCCGACCCCCCCCAGCCCCCCCAGCGCGGTCAACACACCGATCTGCATCAGGTAGACGGTAAAGATTGTACGCCCGGTCGCACCCAGGGTCTTCAGCGTGGCGATGGTCGCAGTCTTGCCGTCCAGAAAGGCGCGCACGGCCGCGCTGACGCCAACCCCCCCGCCAACCGCCAACCCGGCCAGTCCCACCAGCACCAGGAAAGCCCCCCCCAGCCGTTCCACAAGACCCGCACCCCCCCCGGTGCCCCCCCGTCGCGCGCATCGCGCCAGCGCGCACCGGCCCCCCCGTCCAGTGCGCCAATGATACCGGCCTCTGCCGCCGCCAGGTCCGTGCTCTCGGGCAGATCCAGCCGGTAATGCGTGTCGAACAGCGACCCCCCCGGCGCGATCAGGCCGGAGCCCGCCAGATCCGTGGCCGCCACCATGCTGCGCGGGCCCAGGCCAAAGCCGCCCGAGCCATTGTCCGGCTCACGCTCCAGCACCGCCATCAGCACGAACCCTTTGCCCCCCCCAGGGAAAATTCCTCGCCCACCGACAGCTCCAGCCGTTCGGCCAGCAACCGGTCCATCACCGCCCCCCCCGGCGCGCCGTTCATCCCGGCGAAAGCCTGTGCCAACGGCATGGGCGGGTCCAGAACCACCTGCCCCCCCACAAGCGGATAGCCGCATCGACCGCCTTCACCTGCGTCAGCGCGCGATCTTCGCGCTCGCCGTGGTCCACAACGGCCATGGACCGAAATTCAACCACCTCGGACAGCGCGTCCGAGGCGGCCCTTAGTACCCGCATTTCAGCGTCATCAGCCCGGCGATAGGTCAGCGTGACCTCCGCATCCCCCCCGCCCAGCAGTGCCGCACCCTCGGTCGCCAGCCCCCCCGCGCGAATGCTCTCGCGCACGGTGCCCACGGCAGCAATGGCCGCGACGCCCAGGGCCAGACAGGCCAGAAAGACACGAAACCCCCCCTTTAGCCCGCCGCGCAGCTCGCGCCGGGCGATGCGCCAGGCGACAGTCACACCAGGACCCCCCCATCGGCCAAAGACACCACCCGGTCGCACCGTTCCGCCAGATCCGGCGCGTGGGTGACCAGAACCAGGGTCGCGCCATGACGGTCGCGCAGGCCGAACAGAAGCTCCATGATCGCCTGTCCGGTGGTGCCGTCCAGATTGCCGGTGGGTTCATCGGCCAACAGGATATCCGGGCGTGGTGCTGCGGCGCGGGCCAGCGCCACGCGCTGTTGTTCCACCGCCCGACATCTGCGCCGGGTAATGATCCATCCGGTCCCCCCCCAGCCCGACCGCCTCCAGCTCGCCCGCGGCCCGGTCAAACGCATCCTTCGCGCCCGCCAGCTCCAGCGGCGTGGCCACGTTTTCCAGCGCGGTCATGGTCGGGATCAGGTGAAAGCTCTGAAACACCACACCCATGTGATCGCGTCGGAACCGCGCCAACTGATCCTCGTTCATCGTGCCCAGGTCACGTCCCAGCGCGTGGACCCTGCCCCCCCCGTGGCCCGCTCCAACCCGCCCATCAACATCAGAAGCGACGACTTGCCCGATCCTGACGGACCGGTCAGGCCCAGGCTCTCGCCTCGCTGCACCTCCAGATCAATACCCCCCCGCAAGATCTTGACGGGGGCCTGCATTGCCCTCCAACTGAAGACGGGTATCTTGCAAACTCAATACGGGGGGGTCTGTCATGAATGGGCCTTTCCGATCGGTATCAAGGGGGGGATATGGGGGGGCCATGCGCGGCATTCTCAAGATGGCAGTTGCCTTGGTTTTGGCGGGTCTGACCCTGTCTACGTCCCTGCGCGCCGAACCGGTGACCATTCTGGCGCTGGGGGGGGACAGTCTGACCCATGGCTATGGCCTGCCGGCCGAGGACGGGTTCGTACCGCAGATGCAGGCGTGGCTGACTGCCCAGGGCGCGGATGTCGCAGTGATCAATGCGGGCGTGTCCGGGGGGGACACCACCGCCGGGGGGGGCGCTGCCCGGTTAGGCTGGTCCCTGACGGATGAGGTGGACGCCGTCATCGTCGCGCTTGGCGGCAATGACATCCTGCGGGGGGGCATTCCGGCCGAGGTCGCCCGGCAGAATCTGGCCGCGATCCTTGACCAGCTCGCCGCCCGCGACCTGCCGGTTCTGTTGGTCGGGCAGAAGGCCACGGGCAATTTCGGGGGGGCTGCGTATCAGCAGAGCTTTGATGCGATCTACCCGGTGCTTGCCGCGCAATACGGCACCGCATTGTTTCCAGATTTCCTCGCGGGGGGGTTGAACCTGCTTGAGGATCGGGATGCGGTGGTGGCAACCTATCTTCAAGGCGACGGGCTGCACCCGAACGCCGCGGGGGGGGTAAAGCTGGTGGTCGCGGCGATGGGGGGGCCTGCCGTGTTGGAACTGGTCGCCCAGGCACAGGCGCATTAGGCACTGATTCTCTTTGTGAAATCCGGAGGGAGCCCTCAGGATCAAGCTTACGGAGCGTAAACTTTCGCATTCTGCACAGACTTCCCATCGGATCGTCGCAATTCAGGGAAAAACCTCTGAAAAATCGTTAAAAAAAAGCAATAAAACCTTATCCTTATTGATAGGTACACCTCACCTTGCCGTTGTGCCAATCATGCAACCAGTGGTTGGCTGCCGGCGGACGTGTGTCCTTAGGGGGGGAAAGGGTGTGAGAATTGAAAGTACTCGTTGCTGCGAGTGAGGGATGGGGGGGCGGTGCACGCACGGCCGCGGTTGCCGAAGCGCATCCGAACATCCAGATGACGCAGGTAAACAGCGCAGAGGCCCTGGCAAAACACGGGGGGGTGAACGGGGGGGTCGAATGGGACGTCGTCTTGATGGAGTTTGATCTGCCGGTGCCAATGGGCACAAGGGCGTTCAGGCCACCAGCCAGGCGCTCGGCCCGCGACCTCTGGGTGTCTTTCTGCAATCCGGCACGGCCGAGCTTGCCCATCGGATCATGGGATCGGGGGGGGCTGCGGGTATCCTGCCCGCCGACATCAACGCCAACCTGCTGGGCCACGCCGTACATCTGCTGGCGGGGGGGGATGCGCCTGTCGATGCTGGACGGCCAGCGCGACGAAACCGCCCATGCCATTACCTCGCAGCTCTCCGACCGCGAGTTGCAGGTTCTGGCCGGGATCTGCAACGGGATGCAGAACAAGGAAATCGCCCATGATTTCAACGTGCAGGAAGTCACGGTGAAAATGCATGTGCGGGCAATCATCCGCAAGCTGGGCGCGCGCAACCGCACCCATGCGGCCATGCTGGCGCGCGACCTGCACCTGATCTGACATACGATAGCGTTTGGACGGAGCAGACGGGCTCAGTCTTCCGGTGGGGGGCGTCGTCCCAGCGATCGGACAGGATGCGCTGACTGTCGCCATCCGGATCGTCATATTGGCTGCTTTCAGGTCCAGAAGAAAGCCGCCAGGCCCAGACCGCCCAGAAGCAGCGAGATCGGGATCAGATAGACCAGGACGTTCATGATTTCCTCAGGCGCAGCGCGTTCACCGAGACTGTAATCGAAGACAGCGACATGGCCAAGGCGGCGGCCAGCGGCGTGGCGAGGCCAATCAGTGCGATCGGGATCGCCACGGCGTTGTATCCCGCCGCGATGGCGAAGTTTTCCTTGATGCGCCGGGTGGCCGATTTCGCCAGCCTTACCGACCCTCCAAGCGGGGGGACAGCGAGCTGCCCAGCAGAACGATATCCGACACGACCCGCGTCGCCTCAAGTGCCGAGGCAGGCGAGATCGACACATGGGCCGCGGCCAAAGCGGCGGTGTCATTCAGCCCGTCGCCCACCATCAGCACCTTGTGACCGGCCTTGGCCAGTTGCCCCCCCACATAGGCCGCCTTGTCCTCGGGCAGCGTGTCGGCCTGCCAATCGGCAATGCCCACGCGACCGGCAATGTCGGCCACGGCGGCGGGCACGTCGCCCGAAATCAACGTGACCGCGATACCCTGTGCCTGCAGCGCGGCAATTGCCTCGCCTGCGCCATCGCGCAGCGCATCGGTAAAGGTAAAGGGCACCGCATGGCGGTCGCCGACCTTCAGATAGGTGGCAGTCTGGCCGACGGCCTTCGCCCCCCCCAGCCATTCGGCGCGGCCAAGGCGCACCTCGCGCCCTTGCCAGTCAGCACGATGCCCTTGCCGGGGGGGATTTCCTTCACCCGCTCCAGCGTGGCGGGCGTTACCCCCCCGGCGTCGCGCGCGGCGCGGGTCAGGGCCTGCGCCAGCGGGTGCGAGCTGCCCTCGGCCAGGGCCAGGGCCACGGACAGGTCATGCGCCTTATGCGCGGCCAGATCGTCCAACTCCGGCTTGCCCTCGGTCAGGGTGCCGGTCTTGTCAAAGACCACGTGATCGACCTCGGCCAGACGCTCCATCGCGGTGGCGGATTTCAGCAGCATGCCCTGTTTGAACAGCGCGCCCGAGGCGGCGGTGGTCACCGCGGGCACGGCCAGACCCAGCGCGCAGGGGGGGCAGGTGATGATCAGGGTGGCGACCGCGATATTCATCGCCATGCGCCAGTCGCCGCCCGAATACCAGACCCAGAACAGGAAGGCCGCCAGCGCCAGAAGATGCACCACCGGCGCATAGACAGCGGCGGCCTTGTCAGCCAGCGAGGTGTATTTGTTGCGCGCGGTTTCGGCGATCGCCACCAGATCAGCCATGCGCGAGAGCGTGCTGTCGCGCCCCCCCGCCGCCGTCACCCGCACCGTCAGCGGCCCGGTCAGGTTGACCTCGCCGGTCATCACCGTGCCCTCGGGCGCGGTTGGCACCGGCAGGCTTTCCCCCCCGGTCAGAAGCGACCGGTCCAGTTCACTTTCCCCCCCGGTCACGACCACGCCGTCCACCGGCACGCGGCCCCCCCCGGTACGACGCGCACGATGTCACCGACATTCAGCTCGGCCACGGACACGACCTCTTCGCCCTCTGCCGTCAGACGATGGGCGCGCGGAACTTCCAGCGCCGACAGCTCCTCGGCGGCGGATCGCGCGACCGAACGCGTGCGGTAATCCAGATAGCGCCCGGCCAGCAGGAAGAAGGTCAAGGACAGCGCCGCATCGAAATAGGCGTGTTCGCCCGAATTCATCGTCTCGAAGATCGACATGCCCACCGCCAGCAGGATCGCCAGCGAGATCGGCACATCCATGTTCAACCGCCCCCCCACCCTCAGCGCGGACCAGGCGGATTTGAAGAAGACCTGGCTGGAAAAGGCCACGGTCGGGATGGCAATGCCCGCCGAAATCCAGTGGAACAGATCGCGCGTCGCATCCGTTGCCCCCCCCGACCAGACCGCTACCGACAGAAGCATGACATTCATCATCGCGAAGAAGGCCACGCCCAGCCGCATCAACAGGTCGCGCCCCCCCCTCTTGTCCGTCTCGGTCGCCGACAAGGCCACGCCGTCCAGCTCATAGGCCTCGAACCCGATGCCGGTCAGGTAATCGGCCAGGTCCTGGGCTTCGACATCGGGGGGGTCGGCCTCGATCGTGGCGCGTTTCAGGGTCAGGTTGACCCGCGCCGAGCGCACGCCCGGTTGCTTCGCCAGCCCCCCCCGCTCGACACCCGCGATACAGGCCGCGCAATAGATCTGCGGCAGCGACAGCATCAGCCGCTGCGCCTCTGCCCCCCCGTTGCCCCCCCGATAGCCCTTGCCCGCCTGCTCTTCGGCAAGCGGTGCGGCATCACAGGCCGGACAGGCAGAGATCGGCACAGACATGGTTCAGCGTCCCGCGATATAGATCTGGTGAAGCTGCTGGAACGGCGTGCCGTCCTTGGCGGTGGCCTCCATGCGGAAGTTCCAGTACCCGCCGCCCAGATCGCCCACATGGGCCACATAGGCCCCCCCGGAGGAGCTTTGGCTGAACTCCGGCACCTGGTCGTCCTTCACATGGGTGGCGCGGCCGAAGATACCGGTCAGACGCAGCACTTCGACCGGCTGGCCGTCGCCGTCCTCGATGTCGATGATCAGCTCTTCGCCGTCGATTTCCGCCTTGACGGTCCAACCCAGCGCCTCCTGCGCCTCGCGCAGCCGGTCAAACTGCTGCGAGGCAACATAGGAGTTCCTGGTTTCCAGACCGGGGGGGAAGGTGCCCACCGCGCTGAACGCCATGAACAGGTTCACCCCCCCGATGATCACGGCAAAGGCCGACACCACGATGGCCAGCACATGCTTGCCCGTCAGCTCGAATTCCGGCTTTTCACCCTCGGCGCGTTCCTGTTCGCTCATGGTCATTGACCCCCCCGTCCGTTGAACACAGTGTCCTTGAAGGTCCGGTCGCCGGTCACACCATCCTTGATCCAGATGCGCAGGTCCGAGCGATCCAGCGTTGCCGCCTCCGAGCCCTTGGGCGCGATGACATAGACGCGGACCTTCTTCTCTTCGTCGGCTTCGGCAATTACCACAAGCTCGTCGGTGCCTTCCAGTTCGATCTTCAGATCGGTGCCGTCGGACAGCGCGAAATAATAGGGCCGGTCGTCGCCATGACGGTTGCGCACACCGATCTCATAGGTGTTGCGGATCGAGCCGTCGGCCAGGGTCACATAGGTGGGGGGGTTGCGCACCGGGCGGATGGTCACCTCCAGCGCCGGGCGGATGAACAACGCCACCGTCAGCGCCACGCCGACCAGCGCCCAGAGCCCGGTATAGAGGATCGTGCGCGGACGCAGCATATGCTTGAGGATCGGCGTCTTCGGGTTGCCCGCGCGTTCGTTCTGTTCGTCCTTCAGCGCGATATAATCCACCAGCCCGCGTTCGCGACCCAGTTTCTTCATGATGTCGTCGCAGGCGTCGATACACAGGGCGCAGGTAATGCACTCCAGCTGCTGACCGTCGCGAATGTCGATGCCCATCGGGCAGACGTTCACGCAGGCCATGCAGTCGATGCAATCGCCATACTCGGTCGTGTCGCCCTGGCGCGCCTTGCCGCGCGGCTCGCCGCGCCAGTCGCGATAGGCGACGACGATCGTGTCCTCGTCCATCATCGCCGCTGGATGCGTGGCCAGGGGGGGCAGGCATAGATGCAGATCTGCTCGCGCGCGATGCCGCCGAAGAAGAAGGTGGTCGCGGTCAGCGACAGCACGAACGTATAGGCCATCGGGTGGGCCGTGCCGGTGACCATCTCGACCAGGATGGTCGGGGGGGCATCGGCAAAGAAGAACACCCAGGCACCGCCGGTGGCGAGGCCAATCAGCAGCCAGGCCACCCATTTGGTCAGGCGCAGGCGGATCTTCTGCAGGTTCCATTTCTGCTTGTGCAGACGCAGCCGCGCGTTGCGGTCGCCCTCGATCCAGCGTTCAACCAGGATATAGAGGTCGGTCCAGACCGTCTGCGGACAGGCATAGCCGCACCAGACCCGGCCGAAGGCCGAGGTGAACAGGAACAGCCCCCCCAGCCCCCCCGCCATGATCAGAAGCCCGGCGATGAAATAGAACTCATGTGGCCAGATCTCGATCCAGAAGAAGAAGAAGCGGCGGTTGGCCATGTCCACCAGAACCGCCTGGTCAGGCAGGTTCGGACCACGGTCCCAGCGCACCCAGGGCAGCAGGTAGTAGATGCCCAGCAGCACGCCCATGGCCCACCACTTGAAGGATCGGAAAGGTCCGCTCACTCGTTTCGGAAAGACTGGCTCGCGGGCGGCGTAAAGCTGTTCAGGGGGGGCGTCTGACATGGACGGTATCCGTTCCTGGTATTGGCTGCCCCCCCTTCTAGAGAATTTCAGGCCGGGGGGGGCTTTGACCTGAATCAATAGATATATTCTAAAAACAGGTTTGGCATTGCGACATTCGGCCACCGTTAGCTACAGTGTTAAGCATTCGCTGCGGGACCGCGCCAAGCCCTTGTTTTCAGGCTGCCTGCGCAGGCGGGGGGGGCGCTCGCGCAGATGTGACGACGGGGGGGGATATGTCTGGGGGGGGCTGGACTTTGCCAGCCCAGCCCCCCCCGAATTGGTGGCACCGACCCCCCCGGAGAAACGCGCGAACAGGATCAGGGATCGGTGCCGTCCGGGGGGGAGTGAGGCCCCCCCGGATTTCGGATGGCCGGCTTATTCGCCGCCGCCCAGTCCATGTACATATGCCGCAACGGCGTTGATCTGACTATCAGACAGTTTGACGCTCCATGCGGGCATCACGCCGAACGGGCCTTCGGACACGATCGCGGTGACCTCGGCTTCGCTATTGCCATACAGCCAGATCGCATCGGCCAGGTTGGGCGCGCCTTGCTCACGGTCGCCGGTGCCGTCTTCCATGTGGCACGACGCACAGTTGTCCAGGAACACTTCAGCGCCCGCAGCGGCGTCGCCATTGTCAGCCGACAGGTCAGACAGGGACAGGACATAGGCCACCACATTGGCGATTTCCTCGTCTTCAAGGTAATCATCCCCCCCAAAGGCGGGCATCTCCGAATAGCGGGTGTCATCGTCGTCTTCCGACCGGATCCCGTGACGGATCGTGGTTGCGATGGTTTCGATGTCACCACCCCCCCACAGCCAGTCATTGTCGATCAGGCTCGGGTAACCGTTGCCCTCGGCGATACCGGAGGCCCCCCCGGACCCGTGGCACTGCGAACACCAGGTGGCGAAGGTCGCGGCACCGGATTGGATCGCATAGTTGTGCAGGCCCGAACCGGGCTCCAGGGCGGTCAGATCGGCCGAGGCCATCTGCGCTTCCAGCTCGGCGTTCATCTCCTTGAACCGCTGGATGTCTTCGGCCACTTCGGCGCGGGTCGAGAAGCCCGCATAACCCGCCGTCGCGCCTTTGATCAGCGGCCAGGCAGGATAGGCGATGGTGTACCAGACGCCCCCCCAGACGATGGTCGCATAGAAGACCCAGACCCACCAACGCGGCAGCGGGTTGTTGAACTCCTGGATACCGTCCCATTCGTGGCCGGTGGTTTCGACCTCTTTCTTTTCAACAGGTTTTTTTTACTCATTGCCGGGTCTCCTTAATGCTGAGCGCGGGGGGGGAGGTCCCCCCCGTCACCGGCAGGTTTGTCTTCGTGACGAAACGGGATGTTGGCGATGTCCTTGTGTGTCTCGCGCGAGCCCGGGCGGAAGGCCCAGGCGCACACGCCGAGAAAGAACAGGAACATGGCCAGCAGCACCCAGCTATCGGCGATTTCGCGGAAAATGGAATAGGTGTCCATATCCGCCCCCCCCTACCGGCTTGCGTCAGGCGTAAAGGTCGAGAAGTCGACCAGCGTGCCCAACATCTGCATATAGGCGATCAGAGCGTCCATTTCGGACACGCCCGGCTTGCCGTCGAAGTTGCGCACCTGCACCTTGTCGCCATAGCGTTCCAGCAGACCGTCATAGTCGCTGTCCGGATCGGCCTGGGCCAGCCAGTCGGCCTCGGCGTTTTCCAGCATCTCGTCGGTGTAGGGCACGCCCACGAAGGCGTTGGTCGCCACCACGTCGGCGATATGGCTGCTTTCCGGGGGGGTCAGGAGGTTGTCCAGCAGGAACGCGTATTTGGGCATCACCGATTCCGGCACGACCGACTGCGGGTTCACCAGGTGATCCACATGCCATTCGTCCGAATAGCGGCCGCCGACGCGGGCCAGGTCAGGCCCGGTCCGCTTCGATCCCCCCCACTGGAACGGGTGGTCATACTGGCTTTCAGCTGCCAGCGAGTAGTGACCGTAACGTTCCACCTCGTCGCGCATCGGACGGATCATCTGCGAGTGGCAGACATAGCAGCCTTCGCGCACATAGATGTTCCGGCCTTCCAGCTCCAGCGGCGTGTAGGGGGGGCGCATGCCTTCCACATCCTCGATGGTGTTTTCGAGGTAGAAGAGCGGTGCGATCTCTACGACGCCACCAACGGTGACAACCAGCAGCGAAGCGACCAGCAGAAGCGTAGCGTTCTTTTCCAGAACTACGTGTTTGTCGAGAATTGCCATCTGTCCGGCCCTCCTTATTCAGCCGGAGCCGCGGCAGCTCGGTGCTGGCTTCAGCAGCCGGCGAACGCTTCACGGTCATCCACAGGTTGTAGCACATGATCAGTGCACCGGACAGGAACAGAACCCCCCCGCCCATGCCACGCACCACGTACATCGGGAACTTCGCGGCCACGGTGTCGGCGAAGGAGTTCACCAGGAAACCCTGCGCATCGACTTCACGCCACATCAGCCTTCCATGATGCCGGTGACCCACATCGACGCGGCGTAGAGCACGATGCCGATGGTGGCCAGCCAGAAGTGCCAGCTGACAAGCGTGTTCGAATACAGGCGCGCACGGCCCCCCCACAGCTTCGGCGTCAGGAAGTACAGCATCCCGAAGGTGATCATGCCGTTCCAGCCCAGCGCACCGGAGTGCACGTGACCAATGGTCCAGTCCGTGTAGTGCGACAGCGAGTTCACGGCGCGGATCGACATCATCGGACCTTCGAAGGTCGACATGCCGTAAAGCCGATCGAGATGACCATCATGCGGATGATCGGATCGGTGCGCAGTTTGTCCCAGGCGCCAGACAGCGTCATCAGACCGTTGATCATGCCACCCCCCCAGCTGGGCATCCACAGCACGATCGAGAACACCATGCCCAGGGTCGAGGCCCAGTCAGGCAGCGCGGTGTAATGCAGGTGGTGCGGACCGGCCCAGATATACAGGAAGATCAGCGCCCAGAAGTGGATGATCGACAGCTTGTACGAGAACACGGGGGGGCGTTCGGCCTGCTTCGGCACGAAGTAGTACATCATGCCCAGGAAGCCAGCGGTCAGGAAGAAGCCCACCGCGTTGTGGCCATACCACCACTGCGTCATGGCGTCTTGCACACCCGAGAAGAGCTGAACCGATTTCGATCCGAAGACCGACACCGGAATGGCCAGGTTGTTGACCACGTGCAGCATGGCAACGGTGATGATGAACGACAGGTAGAACCAGTTGGCCACATAGATGTGGGGGGGTTCCTTGCGCTTCATCAGCGTGCCCATGAAGACCAGCAGGTAGGCCACCCAGACGATGGTCAGCCACAGGTCGGTGTACCATTCGGGTTCGGCGTATTCCTTGCCGTGGGTCGCGCCCAGCAGATAGCCGGTCGCGGCCAGCAGGATGAACACCTGGTAACCCCCCCAGAACACGAACCAGGCCAGCTGGTCATTCCAGAGCCGCGCGCCCGAGGTGCGCTGCACCACGTAGAAGCTCGAGGTGATCAGAGCGGTGCCACCAAAGGCGAAGATCACCGCCGAGGTGTGCAGGGGGGGGCGCAGACGCCCAAAGTTCAGGTAGCCTTCGGCCCAGCCGAAGTTGAGGCTCGGAAAAGCCAGCTGGAAGGCGATGAACGTGCCCACCAGGAAGCCGACCGCGCCCCCCCAGAAGGCGGTCAGCGCAACACCGATGCGGATCGGTGCGTCCAGATATCCGGTTTTTTCGGCCTTAGGCTCGCCAATTCGCCGCAGCGAATAAACGAACATGCCGCCCCCCCCGATCAACATAACCAGAATGGCGTGAACCAAGTAGGCTACGTCGCGGGCTTGACTTGCTGCATAGGCGGCAAGGACGGCCACAAGGCCGAATGCCACCAATTTCAGGTAATCCCACATTTTGCGTCCCTTCGTCTTTGTCTTTGCGCGCCCCCCCACCCAGGTCGGTCAAAGGGGGGCACTTCGCGACTGTCGACGGTTTGAACCTCTGAGGTCCAGACCGCCTTGATCCATGTCAAATGCAACGGATTGGCGCGTCGGGCAATGCCCTTGACCCATGTCAAAGCGCCGCAGGGGGGGCTTGAAAGGCAATCTGTCAAAGACAACGAAACCGCTTGGAAAGCAGTGCCATGGCCTATCGCACCATCACGACCCTTCTGACCGACCCGAAACTCAATGCCGCCTCCCTTGCCGCCGCCGGCAGATTGGCCGCCTCCTGCGAGGCGCATCTGGACGTGCTGTGCCTGGGGGGGCTGGACCGGACCCAACCCGGATTCTACTACGCCGGAGCTTCGGCGATGGTTGTCCAGGACAACATGGCCCAGGCCCGCGAGGACGCGGTCAACCTGGAAAAACACGCCCAGGCGCAACTGGACGGGGGGGCGCTGTTTGCCTGGGGGGGCACAACCAGCCTGTCCGCCCAAATGGTCGCCCTGCCCGGCCTTGTGGCCCATCGCACCCGGTTCACGGATCTTGTCGTGTTGCCGCAGCCTTACGGCGAAGGGCGCGGCCATGATCTTGAGGCGATTACCGAAGCCGCCCTGTTCAACGGCGCGGTGCCGGTGCTGATCGTGCCGGACGAGGCGGACCTGCCGTCGAAGTTCGAAAAAATCGTCATTGCCTGGAACGAAAGCGCCGAGGCGCTGCGCGCGATCCGCGCGGCCCTGCCCTTCCTGCAGGCCGCCGAACGGGTGTCGATCGCCATTATCGACCCGCCCCCCCAGCACGGGCCGGAACGCTCGGATCCCGGTGGGGGGGCGTTGAGCCAGATGCTGGCGCGCCACGGCGTGCGTGCAGAGGTCGCGGTGCTGGCCAAAACCATGCCACGCGTCTCCGACATCCTGAACCGCCATGTGCGCGACAAGGATGCCGATATGGTGGTGATGGGGGGGGCCTACGGCCATTCGCGCTTCCGCGAGTCGATTCTGGGCGGCGCGACCCGCCACATGCTGGAAGTGGCCGAGGTTCCCGTGCTGATGGCGCATTGAGGCGCACCGATTCGCCCCCCCAGAAGCGAATCACCTCGCCCAGACGTTGCGCCCGCGCCGGAACCCGGTGCCGGTCACAGATTTGCACGGCTATCTGCGCGTGAGCCTTCCCTGACCGGGAGATCTCAGCCCGCGCCACACAGGCTTTCTGACAGAACCAGAAAGACCTCCCGCTTGCGCGTCGGCTCGTAATAGCGCTGCTCGACCAAGGCCGTCCCCCCCTTTGCGATCATATGGTCCACGATGACCTTTACCTGGTCTTTCTCGAACCCGTGCTGATCTCCCAGGATCACTTCGGCCTCGGGCTCTGCCATGCTGCAGCCATGGGTGCGGATCACATCGACGAATTCGTCATATCGGTCAGATCCGGTTTCGGATCGGACGCCAGGGCGGGACCCGCCAGAAGAAGGGCGGCGGCCAGAAGGGGGGGAAACTGTTTCATGAACTCACTCTTTCAATGGGTTACGAGGCGACAGATAAAGCAACTGGAGAGCCAATCAAGCCCTGGCCCCCCCTGTTGCAGCATCTTGGCTCAAGAAAGCCGCTCAGACGATCAGCCCGCCATCCATGTCGTCGCCGGTCTCGTCGATCAGCGCTTCGAGCTTGGGCACCATGACCCTGCGTTTGCCTTCCAGCACGATCACGCCGGATTTCTTCAAGGCCGAGATCTGGCGGCTGACCGTTTCCAGGGTCAGGCCAGGTAATCCGCCATCGCCTCACGGGTGAGCGGCAGGTCGAAGCTCATCCCGTCCGTCGGTGCCTTTTTGCGCAGCGAGGCGTCGCGGCGCGCCAGGATCGACAACAGGCTCGCGATCTTTTCGCGCGCGGTCTTGCGGCCCAGCACCAGCATCCATTCACGCGCCGAATCAAGCTCGTCCAGCGTCATCTCCAACAGCCGCGCACCAATGTGCGGCGTCGAGGTCATCAGCCCCCCCTCAAACGGCTTCTTACGGAAACAACAAATCGTGAGATCGCTGACCGCCACCACGTCGAAGGGCGCAAAATCGCGACCCGGCCGGCCAATGAAATCAGAGGGCAGCAACAGGCCCACCATTTGCGTGCGCCCGTCCTCCATGGTCTGGCTCAGGGACGCGATGCCCTGCACCACCGAAGCCACGAATTCCATGGAATCCCCCCCGGCCCATAGCACTGGTTGGCCGGCCTCGTACGTGCGGTAGAACTTGATTTCCTCAAGCCGTTCCAGCTCGTCGGTTTCACACCGCGCGCAGACGGCGCGGTGGCGGATTGGGCAGGAGCCGCACTCCCTAGTGTCAAAGGCAATATCATTCATGGGGGGGGTCTACTTGATCCTGATCAAGGAAGCGCGCGTCATTTCCTCTAAATCCTATTCGAATGCAGACCCTGACGCAACTCAGACGGCTGGGGGGGCTTTTTGACGCCCGCGTGCCGCGATACACAAGCTACCCGCCCGCCACGCATTTCAAGCCGGGTTTCAGCGCTGACACCGTCAGCGACTGGATCCGTGCGATTCCCGCGAATGCGACGATCTCCTTCTACGTGCATGTGCCTTCTGTCGGCGCCTGTGCTGGTTCTGTGCCTGCCGTACCCAGGGCACGGCCAATGCCGAACCGGTCCAGGCCTATGTGGACACGGTCAAGATGGAGCTCGCCCAGATCGCAGACCGCCTGGCGCCCGGAGTAAAAATCGAACACCTGCACTGGGGGGGCGGCGGCACGCCGACGCTTCTCAGGCCCGAGATGATCACGGATCTGGCCGCTGCGGTAAAGGACATGGCACCTTTGGCAGAGGACGCCCAGTTCTCGGTCGAGATCGACCCGAACGAGATCGACGGCGACCGGCTGGACGCCCTGGCTGCGGCCGGCATGAACCGCGCCTCGATCGGGGGGGTGCAGGATTTCGATCCGATGATCCAGGAGGTCATTGGCCGCCCGCAGAGCTATGAGATCACCAAGGACGCGGTCGAGGGGGGGCTGCGCGCACGCGGCATTACCTCGCTGAATGCCGACATCCTTTATGGCCTGCCGCACCAGACCAACGCGCGCATGGCGGATTCGGTGCAGAAGCTTCTGTCGCTGGGTCCGGACCGGGTGGCGCTCTTTGGCTATGCCACGTGCCCTGGATGGCCAAGCGCCAGACCCTGATCCCGACCGAGGCCCTGCCGTCGCCCGAGGGTCGCCTGGAGCTGTTCAACACCGCGCGCGACCTGTTCATCGCTGATGGCTTTGCCGAGATCGGCATCGACCATTTCGCCCTGCCCACGGACGGGCTTGAGATCGCCCATCAGAACGGCACCATGCGCCGCAACTTCCAGGGCTATACCGAGGACAAGTCCGAAGTGCTCATTGGTGTTGGCGCAAGCTCGATCAGCCGCTACCCGCAGGGGGGGTTCGCGCAGAACGAACCGGCCACCGGCAAGTACCAGGGCCGTGTGCGCGCGGGCGAACTGGCGTCGGCCCGCGGCCATGTGTTTGACCGCGACGACCACTTGCGCGGGCGCATCATCGAACTGATCCTGTGCGACTTCCGCGCCGACCTGAACCAGGTCGCGGCGGAGCTGGATGCAAGCCTCGACGAACTTCTGACCATGTGCGCGGGGGGGCTGGAAGAGGCGCTGCCCGACACCACCACCCTGGTGGACGGCGTCCTGACCATCAAGGAGCACGCCAAGCCGCTGGCCCGTATAATCGCGCGTCACTTCGACGCTTATGAAATGAACGCCTCGGGCCACAGCCAGGCGGTCTGATCCCACACGGATAATCGAGCAGAAAGAAACGCCCCCCCCGAAGCCTGGCTCCGGGGGGGGCGTTTTCCTTAGGTTGAGAAGGGATGCGAAAAAGGTCATGGTTCTTTCGACCAATTACCCTAATACCATTTCGCCGTCACCAGCGGTCCCAAGTCAGGAGTGTTTCCATGCCGTCATTTGATCAAGCCATGTTCGAAATCTATCGGCGTGCGAAGGACGAAGCAGGCTACACGGCGTCCGTCTTTTTTCAGATGCTCAACGACAGGGGGGGTGGACTTGAGACTGCGAAAGCACTCATCAATTCACCTCGACCGAGTGACGGGTATACGCGGCTCTTTGAACTGCAGCGCCTCGACCTCACCGTAGAAGCATTGGTGATAGACACACCCGAATGGCAGCACCTGTTTCACCCGGATGAAATCAAGCGCGCTCAGCAACGCTTGCATCAATATGGGTATGGCTGCGAACAGTTGGGCTGAGCTTCACCGGTATCCCGCATCCCGCGCGATGCGGTCCAGGACCGTCGCCAGGGTCAGCCCCCCCTCTTCGAAGGTGCCGTTGTCCAGAAAGCCGATGACCTGGGCGATGACCAGCGGGTTCACCATCATGAACGTATGGGTCACCGGCAGTACGATATGGTCCGTCATGCCCTGAATGCGCGTGCTTTCACGCTGACCTTGCCGTCATCCTCGCCTTCGATCACGGCCGAATAGATCGGGTTCATCGACCGGTTGCCCGCAATCACGCCCAGCTCAAACCCAGGCAGTCCGGTGGCGTTGGGCACGCTGTCCTCACCGGTGCCCAGCTGCAATCCGGCCGGGCCATTGATCCATTCGAACGGCTCCAGATCTCCAAAGGCATCGACCAGTTGGCTGCCATGGTTCGGCGGGGGGGCCAGCATGACCACACGTCCCATATTGGCGGGGGGGCGGTTTTCTTCCAGCCAGACACGGGTCAGGATCCCGCCCATCGAATGGGTGACGAAATGCACTTTCTGATCCCCCCCGCACATCTTCAGCGCGGGCGGAATGGCCGCTTCGACCAGCACCTCGATCGGTGCCTTGGTTGACGGATAGCCCAGGTTGACCACGTCGTGGCCTTCCTGACGCAGCGCCTCCTCCATCACGACCAGCGAGGTCGGGCTGCGCGCCAGCCCGTGCAGCAGGATTACGCAATCGGCCAGGGCCGGCAGGGGGGGTATCAACGACAGGGCAAGGGCGGTCAGAAACGATCTCATGCCCCCCCCAAGATAGGCATGCCGCACGCACATTGGGAGGGGGGGCAGCCCGTCGCAGGTGAGGAAAACCTGCCCCCCCGCCCCCCCCTGCTCGTTGTCGGTGACGCCGGGATCGGGGGGGGCTCAGCCCCCCCGCCTCAGCGACAGGCCCACGCCGCCCAGAACCAGCACCGCCGCCACCACAAATCGCCCGCTCAGGGCCTCACCCAGTGCCAGCCCGCCTGCCGCTGCAATCAACGGCACGCTCAGCTGCGCCACTGCCGCGCGCGAGGCCCCCCCCAGCCCCCCGGCAGAACCGTGTACCACAAGGCGTATCCCAGCCCCCCCGAGGTCATCGCACCCGATGTCACGGCCAGGACGGCCCCCCCGCCCCCCCAGAACATCCTGTCCGGCAGCACCGCCCAGATCACCAGACCCGCGGGCACCGCCAGCAGGAAGCTCGCCGCCGTCGTCGCCAGCGGGTCCGCGCCCCCCCCGCGCCCGCGCAGGGAATACAGGCCCCCCCAGCCGACCGCCGCCGCCGTCATCAACGCCACACCCGACAGCGGCAGGGTCACCGCCCCCCCACCCGGCCAGACCAGCACCCCCCCAAGGCCCGAAAGCGCGATGCCCGCCCCCCCCAGCCAGCGCGCCGCAGGCACTTTATCTCCGCCGATCAAGCCCCCCCCGCGAACATCGTCACCTGCACGCCGCCAAACAGAATCAGCGCACCGATGCCCGCGTCCAGGCTGACATAGGCGAAAGAGAACCCCCCCAGCACATACAGGGCCAACGCCCCCCCCGCGTTGCCCGCATTCATCGCGCGGCGCAGCCGTCCGGGATCACGCAAGGCCACCAGCAGACACAGCACGACAGCGCCCGAGGCCAACCTGAGCGCCGCGAAACTCGCAGGCCCCCCCGCCTCGCCCCCCCCGCCAGGGCTGCCCGGTTCAGGATCGAATTGGCCGCAAAGGCCAACATGGTGAGGGTGGTCAGCAGGATCAAACGCATGGGATCCGGCCTACCCTGCCCGGCGCGCGCAGGGAAGTCACGAATGAGTGGGCGGCCCGGACGCAACAAAGGCTCCCCCCCGAAGGGAGCCTTTGCACTTTGCTTTCAGCTCTCGGCAGAACGCGTTTCACGCGTTCGCCTGACGCATCACAAGTCCTGTGGACTTGTGATTACATCATGCCGCCCATGCCGCCCATGTCGGGCATGCCGCCAGCCGGGGGGGCACCGCCGTCTTTCGACGGTTTGTCGGCGACCATGGCTTCGGTGGTGATCAGCAGACCAGCGACCGAGGCCGCATCTTCCAGAGCGGTCCGGGCCACTTTGGCCGGGTCAATCACGCCGAACGAGAACATGTCGCCATATTCTTCGGTCTGGGCGTTGAAGCCGAAGGAGTCTTCGGTGCTTTCGCGCACTTTGCCAGCCACCACGGCACCATCAACACCGGCGTTTTCGGCGATCTGACGCAGCGGGGGGGCTTCGATGGCCTTGCGCACGATGTTGATGCCGGCGCTCTGGTCGGCGTTCTCGCCTTCCATGCCTTCCAGCGCCTTACCGGCCTGAACCAGGGCAACACCGCCGCCCACGATCACGCCTTCCTGCACGGCCGCACGGGTCGCGTTCAGGGCATCGTCCACGCGGTCCTTGCGCTCTTTCACTTCCACTTCGGTCATGCCACCGACGCGGATCACGGCAACTCCGCCAGCCAGTTTGGCCACGCGTTCCTGCAGCTTCTCGCGGTCGTAATCCGACGAGGTCTCTTCGGCCTGGGTGCGGATCTGGGCCACGCGGGCTTCGATCTCGGCCTTTTCACCGGCACCGTCCACGATGGTGGTCTCGTCCTTGGTGATTTCGACCTTCTTGGCGGTGCCCAGCATGTCCATGGTGACATTTTCAAGCTTCATGCCCAGATCTTCCGAGATCACCTGGCCGCCGGTCAGGATCGCGATGTCCTGCAGCATGGCCTTGCGGCGATCGCCGAAGCCCGGTGCCTTGACAGCAGCGATTTTCAGACCGCCACGCAGCTTGTTGACCACGAGGGTCGCCAGGGCTTCGCCTTCCACGTCCTCGGCGATGATCAGCAGCGGTTTTTGCGACTGGATCACCTGCTCCAGCAGCGGCACCATGGCTTGCAGCGACGAGAGCTTCTTCTCGTGCAGCAGGATCATGCAGTCGTCCAGTTCCGCGATCATCTTGTCGGCGTTGGTCACGAAGTAGGGCGACAGGTAGCCGCGGTCGAACTGCATGCCTTCAACAACAGTGGTCTCGGTTTCCAGACCCTTGTTTTCCTCGACGGTGATGACACCCTCGTTGCCGACCTTCTGCATCGCGTCCGCGATCTGCTGGCCGATTTCGGCTTCGCCGTTGGCGAGATGGTGCCGACCTGGGCGACTTCTTCGCTGTCCGCAACCGGGCGCGCCGAGGCTTGATGCCTTCGACGACCTTGGCGGTGGCCAGGTCGATGCCGCGCTTCAGGTCCATCGGGTTCAGACCGGCGGCAACCTGCTTCAGGCCTTCGCGCACGATGGCCTGGGCCAGAACGGTGGCGGTGGTGGTGCCGTCGCCGGCTTCGTCATTGGTGCGGCTGGCGACTTCTTTCACCATCTGCGCGCCCATGTTCTCGAACTTGTCTTCCAGCTCGATTTCCTTGGCGACGGAAACGCCGTCCTTGGTGATGCGCGGGGGGGCACCGAACGACTTGTCCAGAACCACGTTGCGGCCTTTCGGGCCCAGGGTCACCTTGACCGCATCGGCCAGGATATTGACGCCACGCAGCATTGCGTTGCGGGCATCGGTGTCGAACTTCACGTCCTTGGCAGCCATATTGCTGTCTCCTACGAATTCTTTTTGATGTTCAGGTTTGAAGGGTCAGGCGATCAGGACAGGACGCCCATGATGTCGCTTTCCTTCATGATCAGCAGCTCTTCGCCGTCGATCGTGATCTCGGTGCCCGACCATTTGCCGAACAGGATCTTGTCGCCTTCCTTGACGTCCAGGGCGATGCGGTCGCCATCGTCGTCACGCGCACCGGCGCCAACGGCCACAACCAGGCCCTCGGCCGGTTTTTCCTTGGCGCTGTCGGGGGGGATGATCAGCCCACCAGCGGTTTTTTTCGTCGCTTTCCACACGGCGGACCAGCACGCGGTCATGCAGCGGAGTGAATGCCATTGTCTGAGACTCCCTAAGCTCAGTTGCGTTAATTCAGCGTTAGCACTCATCAGGTGCGAGTGCTAACGGCGCATAGTTAGGGGGGGGATTTGGGTGTGTCAACAAAGGGTGCGGAACTTTTTACGCCGCAGCGCAGCAAGCGCATTGCTCCGGGCACAACCAGGTGGGAGCAGCGGGGGGGCGGCGATCGACCCTGGGTGGGCGCAGCCGCAACAAGGGATGGACGCGAAACATGAGCCCAATCCGAGCCCATGGCGGGTCGTGAAACGTTGCAAAAGCGCCCTCCCGTGGGGGGGAGGGTCGGGCACCGCCCCCCCGCTGCGCGGCGCGAGGGTGAGAAACCCCCCCTTACCCGTGCCGCCCCCCCTCACTCCTCCAGCAAATGCTCGTACCTGGCGTCGGTCAGCGTCTTCAGAAACGCCACCAGAGCGTCCACCCGCTGGTCATCCAGCGCCGGGCCGTGGGTCAGTTCCTCAACGGCCAGGGTCATCGGGATTTCCGGTTGCCGCCATTGCTCCCCCCCCGTCTCCGGGTTGATCTGGCGCGCAGGATCAGGCGTGTTGTACTTGTTATAGAACAGGACCACCGTGCGCAGGTCCTCGAACACGCTGTTGTGCATATAGGGGGGGCCGGTGATGGCCACATTGCGCAGGGTCGGTGTCTTATAGCGCCCCCCCCGGCCTTCGGATCGCGCACCTCGGGGGGGTTGTTCACCAGCCCCCCCCAATCGACGCCGGTCACCCCCCCGTTCATCTCCCGCAGCTCCGCATTCACCGGCACGCCGATGTTGTGGTATTCGTAGTTGCTAAAGGTCTCATCCGCCGCGATGGGCGAGGTCCGCAGCTGGTGGCACAGGTTGCAGTTGGTGAACTGCTCGGAAAAGAACAGAAGCCGCCCCCCCAGTTCCTCTTCTTTCGTCAGCTCCACCTCGCCGCGCAGGAAGCGGTCGTATTTGCTGTCAAAGGGTGCGAATTCCTCGGTGCTTTCGAAGGCGGCAATCGCCTGGGTCATGGCCGCATAGGCCCCCCCGTCGGCATCCTGCCAGACGCCCGCGCCATAGAAGGCCTTGAACGCTGCAATGTAATCCTCGTTTTCCAGCAGCCGTTCCACCACGCTGGCTTTGTCCGGCATGCCCATTTCGATCGGATTGAGCGGCGGCCCGCCTGCCTGTCCGGCCAGATCCGGTTCACGCCCGTCCCAGAACATGCCGCCGACCCAGCTTCCCTCATCATTGACGTGGAATTCCGGGGGGGTAAACATCGCATAGGCCGCCGTGGGGGGGGCGGTGCGGTCGCCCAGGCTTTCGCCGTCATCGCCCAGCGACACCGGGCCGCGCGGGTCGACAAAGCCCGCCGCCGGATCATGGCAGGTCGCGCAGCTCTGCGTGCGGTTCTTGGACAGGTTGGTATCGAAGAACAGCGCCTCGCCCAGCTCTTCGACCGTGTCGAACGCGGCGGCGGGGGGGCTCGCGAGAAGCGCGAGAGTGGTGGCAAGAGCAATGCGGGTCATGAGAGGTCCTATGCGATTCCCCCCCGCCTGTCTATATCAGGAAAGCGGTGTTGGAAATTGATCCCGATCAATTTCGTCAGATATTCAACCCATCCCGTCGAACAGGCGATAGACGCCCTTTTCCACCTTCTCGAACCAGCCATAATGATTGTCGCGCATGATTGTGGTGGCCCGCGCGACGCCTGTGGCCTTGGCCACATCCTGCCCACGCGCGGTTCCGTGCGCTGCCAGAAAATCCCGGCAGCGTTCCGCATCCTGGCGGTAGGCGGTCACGATCTTGCCCCCCCGCGTGCCGCCTTCGTTCGGATCCCCCCCCGCCCGCTTGGCAAATTCGCCCAGCAGGCGCGACTTGCGCAGCTTCGATTTGCGTGGCTGATAGGGGGGGGCAGGGTCGGCGTGGACTTGCACAAATCCATCCTTCAGGCGCACGGACAGCACGCCCAGCCCCCCCAATCTCTTGCACAATCCCGTGTTTCCCTTGAACGCGCGCCATCCGGGTTTGCCCGCCCAACGCGGCACGGCGACATAGACCGCGTCCGTGACCGCCTGCCGCGCGCAGGCCTGTTGCAGCAGTGTCAGCGAGAAGCCCGTCTTCAGCTCCACCACCACCGGCTCCGCGCCGTCCTGCACCGCGACCACATCGGCAGCCGCAACCTCGCCCTTGACCTCATAGCCCAGCCCCCCTCCAGCCAGGCCTTCACGGGGGGGGCATAAAGCTCGGTTTCGGCGGGTTTCGACATACGCTCTTCTACCCACAGGCCGGGCACAGGCCAAGGGATTTACGTGGTGTGGTTTTCCTGTCAGGCTTCCACCCACAGCAGAGGAGCGCCCTGACAGTGATCAAGTAAGCCGACCGCCAAACTCCCCCCCAACCGGGGGGGATCCGTTGACTTGAACACATGACAGGAGATCCCTCATGCGAGAGATCATTTATGACGTGGCCGTCACCCTTGACGGCTTCATTGCCGGGATCGGCGGCGACATTTCGGCGTTTCCGGGTGAAGGCCCGCACGTCGATGCCTATCTTGCGCGGCTTGCAACCTATGGCACCGTGATCATGGGCCGCCATACCTATGAATTCGGCTATGCCTATGGCCTTCTGCCCGGCACACGCGCTTACCCGCACATGGACCACCACATCTTTTCCACCTCGATCGACCTGCCCGCGGAAGCGGACGTCACCATTGTCCGCGACACGTGGCTGGACCATCTCGACACGCTGCGCACCCGGCCGGGCGCGCCGATCTACCTGTGCGGTGGCGGGCAGTTTGCCGGCTGGATGCTGGCCCAGGGGGGGCGCATTGATCGCCTGGTGCTGAAGAAAGCACCGGTCACCCTGGGCCGCGGCATTCCCCCCCTGTTCGCCGGCACGCCCCCCCTTACCGCCCATTGGCAGATCGAAAGCGTCACGCCCCCCCATGCCAATGGCGTGACCCTGATGGAACTCAGCCGAAAATAACCGCCGCGCCCGCCCGACTTGCTGCAACGCAGCAGGTGACAAAGGCGGGCGCGCACCTTATAAGGCGCGCAAAATCGACCAGATACGGATAGACCCATGACCACGCTTGTTTTCGGCCACAAATCCCCCCCCGACACCGACTCGACCGGCTCGCCGCTGATCTGGTCCTGGTACCTGAACGAGGTGAAGGGCACCCCCCCCGCCAAACCCGTTCTGCTGGGCCAGCCCAACACCGAGGCCGCCTTCATGCTGGACCGCTGGGGGGGCTTTGACATGCTGGAGATCATCGCGGACGTGGCCGATGACCAGCCCTGCGTCGTCGTCGATACCAACAACCCGGCCGAGCTGCCCGCCAATATCAACGGCGCCGACGTGCGGCAGATCATCGACCACCACAAGCTGGTCGGCGGGTTGGAAACCAAAGGCCCGATCGACATCACCATCCGCCCGGTGGCCTGCACCGCGACCATCATGTTCGACCTGATGGGCGATGACGCCGCCAAGATGCCGGAAAACATCAAATGCGCGATGCTGACCTGCATCCTGTCCGACACGCTGGAGTTCCGCTCGCCCACCACGACCGACCGTGACCGCGAGGTCGCCCAGCACCTGGCCACCGAACTGGGCATCTCGATCCCCCCCGATTACGCCGCCGAGATGTTCGCGGCGAAGTCGGACGTGTCCAGCTTCTCAGACGCCGAGCTTCTGCGCATGGACTCGAAGGAATATGAGGTCGAGGGCACCAAGTTCCGCGTCTCGGTGCTGGAAACCACCTCACCCGCGACCGTGCTGGACCGCAAGGCCAGCCTGATGGACAGCATGACCACCGTCGCCGCCGAGGACGGCGTCGACCAGGTGCTGCTTTTCGTGGTGGACATCCTGAACGAGGAAGCGACCCTGCTGGTGCCCAACGACCTGGTCAAAACCGTTGCCTCGAAAAGCTTCGCAGCCGATGCCACCGGCGACACCGTGGTCCTGCCGGGCGTCGTCAGCCGCAAAAAACAGATCATCCCGAATCTGAAGGTCTGATACGGGATCTGTGAAAGAATTGGCCCCCCCGCTGGAGCGATCCAGCGGGGGGGCTTTTTGTTGAAAAAGTGAAAGTCGCTGAGTTCTCTGTGCGGCCCCCCCTACCGCACCGCCACTGGCCGATAACCTTCCCGCATCAACCGTTTCATGCCACCCTCGACCGAGGTCACCTTGTTGTCGATCCGCCCCCCCGCAAGTGCACCCGCCGCCGCCTGGGTCCGGTTGCCCGAGCGGCAGATCAGAACCACCTCGCGCCCATCCGCGATCTTGTCGCCCAGGGCCGCCAGGAAAGCCTCGGCGAAACTGCCGGCACCCTCGAAGGTCACCAGTTCGGCCCCCCCTTCGATCACACCGGTCTGCGCCCATTCCGGCGGGGGGGTGCGAATGTCGACGATCAGCGCGCCACGAGCCCGCATCTCTTCGACCGACAGCGGCTCATGGGCATAGCCCGCTTCGGCCCGCCCCCCCTGCCCGGCCAGCATCGACACCACGCCCAGACCGCCCAGCACCGCCGCCCCCCCGCCCAGCATCAGAA